>Ga0265780_10000028_pt1 | contig 328728 bp, 303 predicted proteins | sample P1T30metagenome_FD_192432 | JGI IMG/M metagenome (GOLD analysis project Ga0265780, IMG submission 192432) | Plant litter microbial communities from East Loma Ridge, Irvine, California - P1 T30 | ecosystem: Environmental > Terrestrial > Plant litter > Unclassified | place: USA: California...
TTTACTCAAGGTACGGTAACTATCCCCTTTTACAATATGTTCATGTATTATTTGAGCCTCTTTTTTCTTATCCATTCTGTTTACTCCTTTTTACAAAGTGTAAACCTATTTCAGGACAAGACAGGTATAACATAGTATCGGTAATCTATTAGTAGTAGTGCATAGTCTCTTGACAACGCACTACTACGCTTAAAGAATTTAGTCTGCCCAAATAAAAACAACCGTTTAAACGCGGTTGTATAACTTCACCCATTCCAGCAATTTTTCTTCAACATCAGCTGTAAGATATTGCTTTAATAAGCGCCAGCCCCAGTTATTTTTAGCTGATGCCGGGTTATTCATTCGGGCAGTTTCATCAAGTCCAATTACATCCTGTATAGGCAATACCGCAATTTTAGCAGTGGATGCATAAGCTACACGGCCAAGCACTTCGTGGATGTTTTTGGCTTTAACCGATTGACCTGTATACTGCTTGATTTGCTTTCGTACCGTGCTGTTGGTGTCTTGGTTAAACCATCCAACGGTGGTGTTATTATCGTGTGTGCCGGTATATACTAAATAGTTTTCTTGGTAATTATGGGGTATATATAGTGAGTCGGCAATCTCATCGCCAAAGGCAAACTGTAGCACCTTCATACCCGGGAAGTTAAACTCATCCCGCAGTTCAAACACGGGCGCATCAATGTCGCCTAAGTCTTCCGCAATAAAAGGCAAGTTGCCTAGGGCGGCTTGTACAGCTTTGAAAAAGTCGCTGCCCGGTCCAGGCTTCCACTTGCCGCTTTTGGCCGTATCCTCACCGGCAGGCACGTCCCAATAAGCCGAAAATGCTCGAAAGTGATCGAGCCTAAGCAAATCGAACAGTTGCATGTTTTTACGTAAGCGACCTATCCACCAGTCGTAACTGCGGGCTTTCATTACATCCCAGCGGTAAACCGGCATTCCCCAAAGCTGTCCATCAGAATTGAAATAATCGGGAGGTACACCGGCTATACCGGTCATTTGTCCATCGCTGTCCAAACAAAAACTATCCGGGTTCGCCCAAACATCAACCGAATCGTGGCTTACATAAAAAGGCAAATCACCAAACAGTTGCACATTTAGCACCCGGCAATGGTCTTTCAAAGCAGACCATTGCTGCTGAAAGATAAACTGCAGCCATTTTACTTCTTCAATCTCCAGGTCGTGCTGTACAGCAAAACGTTTTAAAGCCGCCGGTTTGCGCTGCCTGAAATCGGCTGGCCATTGGTACCAGGCTGCATTATTATTTTGCTGTTTCAGGGTGATGTATAGTGCAAAATCATCAAGCCAATAAGCCTCCTGTGCATAAAACAATTGAAATTGGCGGTTCAATCCGCTAAAGTTGCCATGCTTAAAGTTTTGATAAGCTAAACTAAGCAGGAGGTTTTTGCCGCGTTGCGCCTCGGCGTAGTCAACCTTTTCGGCAACGGGCAATTGATAGCTCTTTAAATCGCTGTTGCTGAGTAAGCCAGTGTTAACCAGTTGCTCCGGACTAATTAATAGGGTATTACCTGCCATACTGCTCACCGAGCTATAAGGCGAAAAATTTTGCTCTGCACCTGTAGGGTTAAGCGGCAATAATTGCCAGTATTTTTGACCCGAGCGACTCAAAAAGTTGGCAAAATTGTGTGCTTCGGGTCCTAAATCACCCACACCAAACGGAGATGGGAGCGAGGTGATGTGCATGAGTATACCCGCACCCCGGTTGTTTTCGGGCTGTTGTAATTTAAGCAAGGCAAAAGGTAACTGTGTAAACAGATCTTTTACCTTAATGCTGCTTTCCTCGCTTTTACCATCTGTTCCCGAAATTAAATTATGCCAAGCAGCCGGTGCCTCTGGCGGAAGGATAACCCGAGTATTTTTCCATTTTAAGCCGGATATATTTTTGCCTTGATCTAAACACAATTCGGCTAAATGCAACCCGGCAACTGTAATGTACCATTGGCCTTTATACTGGCGTGCATAGGCTATAATATATTCTTCGTAAGCTCCCTTAACCTTTAATGGAATGTAAGTGCCTTGTGCAAATACATCGGCCGCCAGTTTCCTTTCGGCAAAAAGCTTTTGAGTAAGCCATTGTTTAATTTGACCATCGTAGCGGTTTTTCCAAAGTAGTTCGGTTAGTTCTGCGGGGCTTTGGGTATTGTTAATGATATCGTCTAACAAATGTGTACGCAACGTGTAATCAACAGGCCTGCGGTTATCGGGGTCTACCAAACTAAAGTCCCAAAGTTCGCAGCCCTGGTAAACATCGGGCACTCCCGGACTGGTGAACTTTAATAAGACTTGGGCCAACGAGTTAATAATGCCCTGGTCAGCTACCTTCTGTTGAAATGCCTGGAATGATTTCCAGAACTCACCTTCGGTGTTCAATAAAGCAGAAGCAAAATTAAGCGTAGCTTGCTCATAGTATTCGTTTGGTTCGGCCCAATTTGAGTGCGTTTTAGCCTCGCGCATGGCCTTGGTCAAATACTCCTGCAAACGGTTAGGGAAATCGTCTTCGGGTTGGCCGGGCATGGGGTAAGCACCAACAATGGTTTGATAAATGAAGTATTCATCGTTAGCATCGGGCATTTGGTTGTCCTTCAAGCCAGCGTTCATGTCCTGCCATTGTCTTACCGTTTTTAGCCAGGTTTTTGACAGATCAGTTAGTACGTTCAGCCTTGCCCTTACATCTTCGCCACGCTTGGTATCGTGCGTAGAAGTTCCGTTAATAGCCAACGGCCAGTTCTTCTGCCGCTGTTTCATTAATTGGTGATAATGCTTGATGCCTGTACCAAAAGCCTCCGGTGCATCGCCTACTTCGTTGTGGCCGATAAAGCGGTTATAGGTATACATCAGCGTATCTTCCACGCCCTTGGCCATTAGCGGCCCGCTAAACTGCATCAGGCGCTGGTAAAACTGCAAAGCACGCTGGTTATAATCGGCGTTTCCTAACTTAGGTTTTTCCAGCAACACAATCTCCAGTAAATTAAGCGCCGGTTTCAGTTCGGGCTTATCCTTCTTCGCTTGTTTGAACAAACTTTTCACCGCATCGTATTCCGCATTTTGCAGGGGTAATTGGTTGCCGTAATAACGATAGACCGGGCAAAGAATAAGTAACTGGCCAATTGCCCGCTTCAGTACATCCGGCTTTAAGCCGGCTAAAATTTTGCGGTCGGTAAGTTTCAGTTTCTTAAATAATTGGAAAAGGTTGTCCAGCTCTCCGCCCATGCTATCAAATAAAATGGCGGTCTTTTTTTGCTTGATCTGTTCGGGTATGGGTTGCTCATCATTCACCAATTGCTGATAAAAATTGGTGAAGCGTTTTTCGGCCGCTTGGTTGGTAAACAGGTTGTTAAGCTGTGCCAGGTAATCATAACCGGATGTTCCCTGTAACGGCCAGTGTGCAGGAAGTTCTTCATTTCTTGCCAAAATCTTTTCGGCAACAATGTAGGAGTCTTCACCAGTCAATTCTCGCAGTTGTTCCAGGTATAACGAAGGGTCGTACAAACCATCGATATGATCTATACGTAAGCCTTGAAAAATGCCGGTGTCCACCAGCTTTTTTATATATTCATGGAAATGATCAAAAACACCCTGATCTTGAATGTTAAGACAAATTAGGCTATTTACCGTAAAAAAGCGACGGTAATTCATAGCCTGATCGGTTTCTTTCCAGCTGCATAAGCGGTAATGCTGTTGGTTGGCTATTTCAATGATCTGGTCTTTATTTTGATTGATGTGAGCTATACGGCTATCTATATATTGCTGTACTTCAGCATCCTTTATTGCACTAGCCAACTTCTGCTTTATAGCGGTCCATTTAAGGGCGAAACTACCGGCTTCGGTAATAGTTTGTAAGCTGTTTATTTGTTTGAATATGCTGTCCAGTTGTTTGGGTAACTCGCCAATGGTACGCAAAATAGTAATGTACGAAGCTGCTTTAACAGGGTAAATGCTATCAGCATACTGCAATACCAGTCCCTGTTGCGGAATATAAGCTACTTGGAGTTCGCCATTATTTACTATTTCCTCTAATCCGCTGCCTAAAAATGGAACCATCATAGGTTCGTCTCTAAAAAGCGGACTCGTCCAAACGGCATCAAAAAACTTAGCGTATAAAGAAAGTTTACCTTTTTCCAGCACATCCATTAACCAAGGGTTATTTTGATGGAAACCCATGTGGTTAGGAACAATGTCCTGTAGCCAGCTTATACCTTTTTCTTTTAACGTTGAACTTAAAGCTTTCAACTGCTTATCTGTACCTATTTCCGGGTTAATTCGATGAGGATTAACACCATCATAACCGTGCGTGCTGCCGGGCGTTGCCTCAAAAACCGGCGATGCATAAATGGTACTAATACCTAATTTTTGCAAGTAGGAGATGACACGCTCAAAATCATCGAACGTAAATGCTGAATGAAATTGCAGACGATAGGTAGAGACAGGATTGTTCATAGGTGTTAAGCAGTATATATAATAAATGATTCGGGCTGAACTACGCAAGGAGTCGCTACAGGAAATTCACCCGTTAACGGACCGCCCCAACGGCTCTCTGCCGAATCAAATTGTTTTTTCAAGTTATTGCTTTCGGACAAAGTCACAGTTTGTACTTCTTTCGAAAAATTCATAAGTACAATAACCGGCTCGCTGTTATGCCCACGGTGCAATGTTAAGGTTTGCTGGTTAAGGTTATATTCAGCCTTGGTTAGCTTACGATTAAGTTGATGTAAAGCAGGCAGTTGTTTGCGCAGGGCTATCAGCCCTTTATAAAAGTTCAGCATGGTTTTATGCTGAGCCTCTTCTGGTAAGTTCCAATGAAGTTTGGAATTAATAAAGGTGTCTTCTGCCATTGGATCGGGCGCTTCTCCTTGCGCATGGAACGCTGCGAATTCTGCTTTTCGGCCATTACGTACGGCTTCTGCCAATTCTGGGTCGGTATGGCTAACAAAGTACATAAAACGGTTAGGCTCACTGTATTCTTCACCCATAAACAGCATAGGTAAAAATGGAGCGGTGAGTACAGCACCTGCCATTAGCTTCTGCATTTCAAAACTAAATAGTTCGCTGCTGCGCTCGCCAAGCATACGGTTGCCTACTTGGTCGTGGTTTTGTGAGAATACTACAAATTGTTGCCCGCCATTATCTATGGCTTTGCTACCAAAAAACTTTTGACGATGTTCGGAATACTGACCATCGTACACGTAAGCATCGTTATAGGATTTGGCCAAATCGGCAATGCCATTGAAATCGCTGTAGTAGCCGGTTTGCTCGCCACCGGCTGTAATTCGCAATGCATGGTGAAACTCATCTATCCACTGGCTATCCATACCAAAACCTGCTTTGCTTTGCGGATTTATAAAGCGTGTATCATTCAAGTCGCACTCTACGATCAGGTAGTAGGTTCTGCCGGTTTCGGTCATTAGATCATCAACTGCGGCTTTAATTTCTGCGAGTATATGCTGCGGACTGAAATCTTTAATTGCATGTACGGCATCCATTCGCAACGCATCAATATGAAAATCGCGGAACCACATCAATACGTTTTCTAGAAAATAAGTACGTACCGCATCGCAACCTGCATCGTCAAAGTTTACCGCGTTGCCCCAGGGGGTGTTGTATTTGTCGGTAAAGTAAGGGCCATACTCATTAAAGTAGTTTCCTTCGGGACCAATGTGGTTATAAACCACATCCAGTATCACCGCTATACCTTTTTGGTGACAGGCATCCACTAACTGCTGCAAGCCTTTAGCGCCACCATACGAGTTTTGAACGGCGTAAGGGAACACGCCATCGTAACCCCAGTTGCGTTCACCAGGGAACTGCGCAACCGGCATGATTTCTATAGCGGTAATGCCCAGGCTAACTAAATAATCCAGTTTGGCTTCTATACCCGCAAAGTTGCCTTCGGCTGTAAAGGTGCCGGTGTGCAGTTCATACAAAATGTAATCTTGTAGGGCCGGGTTTTGCCAGTTGGTATCTGTCCACTTAAAAGCCCCCAGGTCTACCACAGCCGATGCCTCATGCACGCCGTCAGGCTGACTTAACGAAGCCGGGTCGGGCAGGGGCGCTTTATCATCCAGTAAAAATTGATAACGGTCGCCAGCTTTAAGCTCGGTTGTGCTTAAATACCAGTATCCGTATTTTTCTGCAGATAAAGGTAGCTCAACACCGCTTTGCTGTAATTGGATGCGCACGCTTTTAGCTTCGGGTGCCCAGAGCCATACTGTAGCTTTGTCACCTTCAAGAGTAATGCCCGGACGGTTATGAATTATTTTCATTAGGTTGATTGTAAATTACCGGATGATGAAGTACTACTACCGAACGGCCACCAACAGTGATTCGTCCTCCCGCTTCATAAGTTTCTTCATCAACCACTTCATGGCCGGTGGTGTCAATTATTTTAGTCCAGCTTTTAGCGTAAAGTTCTCCTGGTAATTGGTACTCTACGGGCTCCCAGTGTGCATTAAATATAACGTAGAAACCATCATCAATCATGGCTTCACCCACCTCGTTACGGGTACGCAGAGCCCGGCCGTTAATAAATACAGCTAATGATTTGGCAAAATCGTTGCTCCAGTGATCGTCGTTCAGTTGCTCGCCCTCCGGTAAAAACCATGCTATATCCTCTACCCCTTTAATAGGTGCACCACGGAACCATCGTTTACGACTGAATGCAGGGTGCTTACGGCGGAAATGGATCAGCTTACTCGTAAATTCTATTAGTTCCTGGTCTGCATTTTCCCAGTCTAACCACGAGATCTCGTTATCCTGGCAATAAGCGTTGTTGTTACCACCTTGCGTACGGCTCATTTCATCACCCGCAACTAACATAGGTACGCCCTGCGATAGGAACAACGTGGTAATGAAGTTACGTTTTTGCTGCTCACGGATCTGGTTTATCGATTCATCGTCTGTTGGGCCCTCTGCACCATAATTGCAAGAGCGGTTATGACTTTCTCCATCGTTATTATTTTCGCCATTGGCTTCATTATGCTTTTCGTTATAGCTCACCAAATCGTTCAGTGTAAAGCCATCGTGTGCGGTAATAAAGTTGATACTTGCAGTAGGGTTACGGAAATCATCTTTATACAAATCGGCACTACCGGTTAGGCGTTGAGCAAATTCGGCTAGGGTACTGTGTTCGCCACGCCAGTAATCACGTACGCAATCGCGGTACTTACCATTCCACTCACCCCATCCTTGCGGAAATTTACCAACCTGGTAACCACCTTCCCCAATATCCCAGGGCTCGGCAATGAGTTTAACTTGCGATATGATCGGGTCTTGATGAATAATATCAAAGAATGCACCCAAGCGGTCAACTTCGTGCAGGCCACGCGCCAGGGTAGAGGCTAAATCGAAACGGAAACCGTCTACGTGCATTTCGGTAATCCAATAACGCAGGCTATCCATAAATAAACGGAGTACGTTAGGCAGGTAAGCGTTTAGCGTATTGCCAGTACCGGTGTAGTCCATATAGTAACGCTTGTCTTCAGTTAGGCGGTAATAACCTTCGTTATCAATTCCTTTGAATGACAGGGTTGGACCCAATTGGTTACCCTCAGCAGTGTGATTATATACCACATCCAATATTACCTCAATACCTGCTTTATGCAACTCTTTTACCATTTGCTTAAACTCGGTTACCTGTTCGCCGCATTTGCCGCTACTGGCATAGCGGGCATCGGGCGCAAAATAGCCTATGGTATTATAGCCCCAGTAATTGGTAAGACCTTGTTCCACCAAATGCCTGTCGGCTACAAAATGCTGAATTGGCATTAACTCAACAGCTGTAATCCCTAATTTTTTTAAGTATTCGATGGTAACCGGGTGACCCATGGCCGCATAGCTACCCCTGATTTCTTCCGGTATTTCGGGGTGAAGTTTAGTAAAGCCCTTTACATGTGCCTCGTATATAATGGTATTATGATAAGAGGTGCCCGGAGGGCAATCATTTTCCCAATCAAATTTTGGACTAACTACCACACTTTTAGGAATAAATGGAGCGCTATCGGTAACGCTAAAGCTTAAATCTTTTTCGTCACTTGTAACATCGTAACCAAACAACGAATCGTGCCAGTCAATTACACCTGATATTGCTTTGGCGTACGGATCTATCAATAATTTGTTAGGATTAAAGCGTAAACCATTTTCAGGTTCGTAAGGACCGTAAACCCGGTAACCATATAATTGCCCTGCCTTTAAATGTGGAACATAGGTGTGCCAAATATGGTGTGTGTGTTCGGGGATATCTATTTTAATAAATTCAACCTCATCTTCAGCTGTTTTAAATAAGCAAAGTTCAACTTTAGTCGCATTGCTGGCATAAATTGCAAAGTTGATGCCTTTGCTATCGGGTGTTGCGCCAAGTGGATAAGGTTTACCTGGAAAACTATTAACTTTCATACAGGAATGAATGCTTTTGCGGATGAAATGTTTGCTATAAACTGTAAAAATTGCCAAGTTTTGTAGCTATGCCTTTGTATTATTGGTTAATTAATTAACCAATTAAGAAAATAGTGCCACGGTTATTACTTATCTTATGTTGCTGTTTTCTTGTAATAGCAAAAGGATAAGCAGCATTATATGCCTGTGGCAATTCCAATGATGGTTTCAATAATTTAAAGTGTTTTTTTTACACTAACTATTGCATGTAATTAAAATCAAACTATCTTTGACAATCGATTGCAAAAGGAAAATAAAATACTTTATCTTCGTTTTGTATAACAACCGGCAGATACACTAACCAACGGATTCGATTTAATTTATAAGCTATTAAAATGTTATTATTAGGTATTGATATTGGCACTTCATCCGTAAAGGTTTCCGTGGTTGATGCTGTATCGCAAAAGGCCCTGGCATCGGCACAATTTCCCGATACCGAATCGCCCATCATTTCTTTACAATTAGGTTGGGCCGAGCAGTCGCCCGATATGTGGTGGGAGCAGGCACAGCAGGCATTAGCCAAGTGTCATGCATCAGGCAAATACAATCCGCAAGACATTGCAGCTATTGGCATAGCCTATCAAATGCACGGTTTGGTGTTGGTTGATAAGGATCAGCAGGTGTTGCGCAACAGCATCATTTGGTGCGATAGTCGCGCGGTAGAATATGGCGACAAAGCTTTTGAAGCTATAGGGGAGGAGCGGAGTCTTTCGCACCTGTTAAATTCACCGGGAAACTTTACCGCGGCCAAACTGGCCTGGGTTAAAGAGAACGAGCCGGAGCTTTATGCAAAAATAGATAAGATCATGCTTCCGGGCGATTTCATAGCCATGAAATTAACCGGCGAAATCACCACTTCCATATCGGCACTATCTGAAGGTATTTTTTACGACTTTGTAGAAAACGGCCTGTCGGAAGATGTGATGCGCTTTTTCGGCTTTAACGACGGATTGATTCCGACCGTAAACCCGGTATTTTCATTGCACGGGACATTAACAACAACAGTTGCTATTCAACTAAAATTGAAAGCCGGAATACCGGTGGCTTATAAAGCGGGCGATCAGCCTAATAATGCTTTATCGCTTAATGTGCTTAACCCCGGCGAAGTGGCCGCAACGGCAGGTACATCTGGTGTTATATATGGCGTGAGCGATAAACTGGCTTATGATCCGCAATCGCGCGTGAACACCTTTGCGCATGTTAATTACGCCGAAGAGCAAAAGCGCTTAGGTATTTTACTTTGTATTAACGGAACGGGTAGCTTAAACCGCTGGGCTAAAAATCTGTTCGGCAGTAATATCAGCTACGCCGAAATGAATCAGTTGGCCAGCCAGGCGCCTGAAGGCAGCAGCGGCTTACGCATATTGCCATTTGGCAATGGTGCCGAACGTATGCTGGGGAACAAACTGGTAGGTGTACATTTTCACCATATTGATTTAAACCTGCATTCGCAAGCCCATATTTTCCGTGCTGTGCAAGAGGGTATAGCCTGCGCGTTCAGGTATGGGTTAGATATTATGCGCGAAAACGGCATGAACCCAACGGTGATTCGTGCTGGCAAGGCCAATCTTTTCCTGAGTGATCTTTTTGCCGAAACCTTTGTAAACGTAACCGGGGTGCCGGTTGAGCTATATAATAACGATGGCAGCGTAGGTGCGGCGTTAGGTGCGGGTATTGGAGCTGGTATATTTAGCTCGCCAACTGAAGCTTTTAAAGGAATGGAAAAAGTGCAGGTGATTGAGCCGGCTAAAGGAAACAATTTTGAAGAAGTTTACCAGGAATGGAAAATATTACTGGATAAGCAAATGATTGCCGAACAGGCCATAGAAGACGCGAAAGTATAAGAGAATTAAGAATACAGAGTCGGGAATACAGATTTGTAAAACACAACCGGTTAAGACAAAATAATTAAATAAACAAATAACTTAATAACCATATAATGGCAAGTATAATTACAGGCGACAGAGAGTATTTCCAAGGAATAGACCAGATTAAATATGAAGGTCCGGAAAGCGACAATCCATTAGCATACCGCTGGTACGATGAAAACCGCGTAGTAGCTGGTAAAACTTTAAAAGATCATTTCAAGTTTGCCGTATCATACTGGCATTCATTCAATGGTAATGGTGCCGATCCGTTTGGTGGTGCTACCCACGTTTTTCCATGGGACGAAAAAGCTGATGCCGTTGAGCGTGCTAAAGATAAAATGGATGCCGCTTTTGAATTTTTCACCAAGTTAGGCTTGCCATACTATTGCTTTCATGATGTTGACGTAGTTGATTACGGCGATGATATCAACGAAAATGATCGCAGGTTGCAAACCCTGGTTGATTATGCTAAAGAAAAGCAAGCAGCCAGTGGTATCAAATTACTATGGGGAACTGCTAACCTGTTTTCGCACAAGCGTTACATGAATGGTGCATCTACCAATCCTGATTTTCATGTGTTAACACATGGTGCTGCACAAGTAAAAGCTGCTTTAGATGCAACTATTGCCTTAGGTGGAGAGAACTACGTTTTCTGGGGTGGAAGAGAAGGTTACATGAGCCTGTTGAACACCGATATGAAACGTGAGCAAGACCACTTGGCTAAATTTTTACATGCTTCTAAAGATTATGCACGTAAAAACGGTTTTACCGGTAACTTCTTCCTGGAGCCTAAACCATGTGAGCCAACCAAACATCAGTATGATTATGATGCTGCAACCTGCTTAAGCTTCTTGCAGAAATATGATCTGATGAACGACTTTAAATTAAACCTGGAAGTTAACCACGCTACTTTAGCTGGTCACACTTTCCAGCACGAAATGCAAGTTGCTGCCGATAATGGCTTATTAGGTTCATTAGATGCCAACCGTGGTGATATACAAAACGGGTGGGATACGGATCAGTTCCCTAACGACATTACTGAGGTAACCGAATACATGATGGTATTGTTACGTGCTGGTGGCCTTAAAGGTGGCGGTATTAACTTTGATGCCAAAGTACGCCGTAACTCTACCGATGCTGCAGATTTGTTCTACGCACACATTGGTGGTGCCGATGTATTTGCCCGTGCTTTGATCATTGCCGATAGCATTCTGCAAAAATCAGATTACACTAAAATTGTTACCGACCGTTATGCATCTTTCGATAGCGGAAAAGGTAAAGAGTTTGAAGAAGGTAAACTTACCCTGGAAGACCTGAGAGCTTACGCAGTTGAAAACGGTGAGCCTGCTACAGTGAGCGGTAAACAAGAATACCTTGAAAACTTAATTAACCGTTATATATAGTCTTGTTTCAGCAAGCTATTATATAGCGTAAGAAAAAGGCTTGCAAATTTATTTTGAAAGCCTTTTTCTTTGTTATCATTTTACTTCAGAGCAGAGAACCAATTGTGGGGGTGTTTTCTGAATTGTTTAGAAGAACAAAGGCAATTACCCTAAATCCGGCTGCCTGTTACGTTCAAAACCTGCAATCGATCCTTATTTATAATAAGTGTACAATTGACAACAAGTTGTGCCATATTAATGCTGGAAATTTGATAAACCGATATTTTTAGTATATAATTGTTACCAGTTAAACCAATTAATCTAAGTTGAATTAAAAAATGAAAGAATTAACCACGGGAGATTATGTAGTATTCCTCGTTTACTTTGTAATTGTGGCCGCTTACGGCATATGGGTATACCGTCGCAAACACAATGCCGATGCTACCTCAAAAGATTATTTTTTGGCCGAAGGCTCTTTAACATGGTGGGCCATTGGTTCATCGTTAATCGCTTCTAACATATCTGCAGAGCAGTTTGTGGCCATGAGTGGTAACGGTTTTACCATGGGTTTGGCGGTATCTGCTTACGAGTGGATGGCAGCTATAACACTGGTAATAGTAGCCGTGTTTTTTATTCCTGTTTACCTCAAGAATAAGATCTTCACCATGCCGCAGTTCTTGCACCAGCGCTATAACAGCACGGTGGCAATGATTATGGCGGTTTTTTGGTTATTGCTGTATGTTATTGTTAACTTAACTTCTATCCTTTATTTAGGTGCGGTTGCAGTTAACGGTATTTCAGGTATCAACTTTACCTTTTGCTTAATTGCTTTGGCATTTTTCGCTGTAATTATCACTTTGGGTGGTATGAAGGTAATTGGTTTTACTGATGTAATACAAGTGTTCTTTTTAATCTTGGGTGGTTTAGTAACTACTTATATTGCCGTAAACTTGGTAGCCGAGCACAACGGTTCTACTGGTGTAATTAACGGTATCAAAATCATGAGTGAGAAAGCCAATGAGCACTTCCACATGATCTTAAAAAAGGAAAACCCAAGCTTTATTGATTTACCAGGTTTAACAGTACTGTTGGGCGGTATGTGGATCGTAAACCTAAACTATTGGGGCTGTAACCAGTATATTACCCAGCGTGCCTTGGGTGCTAATTTGCCTACAGCCCGTGGCGGTATCCTTTTTGCAGCTTTCCTTAAATTAATGATGCCTTTAATTGTGGTGTTACCAGGTATTGCAGCATACGTTTTATACAAACAACAAGTATTTGATAGCGGCGCTCAAGCCAGTTTGAAAGAAAATGCAGATAATGCTTATCCAATTTTGTTAAACTTATTGCCGGCTGGTTTTAAAGGTCTATCGTTTGCTGCCTTAACAGCAGCAGTAGTAGCCTCATTAGCTGGTAAAGCAAACAGTATTGCCACCATCTTCACCTTAGATATCTACAAGAAGATGAGACCAGAAACTCCGGATTTCAAATTGGTATCGGTTGGTAAAATTGCTGTGGTAGTTGCCATGATCTTGGGTGTGGTTATTTCGCCTTTCCTGGGTATCGATAAAAAAGGTGGTTTCACCTTTATTCAAGAGTATACCGGTTTTGTATCTCCGGGTATTTTTGCCATGTTTATCCTAGGCTTCTTCTGGAAAAAAGCAACCTCTAACGCGGCCTTATTTGCAACCATTGGTGGTTTCATTTTCTCAGTGATATTTAAGTTCTTACCTAAATATACCAATCTGGAATTCTTATACCAATATGGATTTTCAAAACAAGTATTACAGGCTGATAAAGTAACCATGCTTTACGAAATTCCGTTCCTTGACCGTATGGGTTTTGTATTCATCATCTGTATCATAGGTATGTGGATTATCAGTACCATTGAAACTTCACGTGGTGTTAAAACCAACGGATTGGAAGTTGATGCCAGCATGTTTAAAACGTCGAACTCTTTCGCTATCGGTTCATTACTGATCTGCGGTATTTTAGTAGCGTTATATACCTTACTTTGGTAAGCTAATAAAAGCAATATTAAAAGCGGCGATCTCTGTGAAGAGGTCGCCGCTTTTTTGTTGGCAGTAACATGTAGCACCGGGTGTTGCATGCATACTATTGTAGGGGAAATGCAATAGCTTTAATATGCATTTTGCATCTTAAATTTTGACTTCTGACTTTTGACTCCATTCCGGGAGCGTTGCCTCCGGCTCGCGCTTTTCGCTCATACTACACAGGCCTTAGCCACAAAGGCCGGTATCCGGTGCAATCGCTAACGCGGTATAGTTGATTAATTGAGAACTACAGTTAGAGTTATTCAACTATTTAACAACTCACCATTCAACTAATCAACAAAAATTACTCTTCCTTGATCTTGGTCACCATCCAAACAATAAGTCCACCCAGCATCGCGATTATACCGAACGACCAGCGCAAGCCTGCTGCTTGTGCCACGTAACCTACCAGTGGCGGTACCAATAAAAAACCGAAGTAACCAATGGTAGATATAGACGCTATAGCTGCACCGCTACTCAATGTAGCCGACTTTCCGGCTATACTAAACACTAAAGGCACTACACATGATACACCCAAGCCAACCAGCATGAACCCGGCACCTGCTGTAATAGGGTAGGGCAGCAAAACGGCCAGCATCAATCCGCAAAATATAAACCAGCCACTATAGTTGAGCAAGGCCTTAATGCCGGTACGTACCACCAGTTTATCGCCTACGAAGCGTCCGGTGGTCATGGCAACCATATAGGCTACAAAAGCTGCTGTAGCGGTGGCGTTACTGGCATGTACGGCCTTGTCAAAGTATATAGCGCTCCAATCATACATAGTGTTCTCGCAGGCCATACAGGCAAACGAAATGATGGCAAATTTGAGCATGTGCTTATCTGGCAAAATCAGAAATGGCTTACGTTCAACAGGCTTGGGTTTTTGGTAAAAGGTATAAGGATAGAAGTACAAAGATGCTGCACAAAGTAGTATGCTGACAGTACCTAAATGGTAAAACAACCCAATGTTTAAGCGAACCATCAGGTAGCCAACAGCTGCCCCGGCAAAACCAGCCAAACTCCATATGCCATGAAAGGTAGTGATTACCGATTTTTTGTAGAGTGATTGCACACCAACCGACTGCGCATTAACCGACAAATTAAGCAGGTTGCGCGCCGAACCGAAGCCAAACAAGATGATGGCAAACTGCCAGGCTTGAGTGCCTAAGCCTAAAAAGAACAGCACTATGTTGAACATCAATGCTCCAAAGAGCATAATACTTCGGCTGGTGTAACGGCTCAGCAACCTACCCGTTACAGGCATGGTAAACATGAGGCCTATAGGCAATGCAAATAACAAAGAACCCAGTTGCGCCTCATTTAAATGCAGTTGCTGCTGTACTGTTGGTATACGTGATGCCCAGGAGGAATAGCCAAACCCCGATATAAAAAAGAATATCGCACATCCTATCCGCAAATTGCGCGGCGATTTATTCAAAACCTCACTCATTGTCGCAAAAGTAAGGATTACCCTACTTTATACCGAGTAACGAAATTGTTTATTGTAATAGAATAAGCTATTTATTGCGCTCCACCAGTACCCGGCAAAAAGTAAAACTTTTGATTGCGGTAGTAAGCCAGGTCATGATCGGGCTTTTCGTAGCCTGCCGGTATGGGCATTTTAGAATAGCTTTGAAAATATAACACGCAAGCATTACGCCACCAAACGGCTTCCTGTTCTTGTATGGTCATCAACTGCTTTACCTCATTGTAACGTGCATCATCAATTTTACCTTGCATTAAGCTCCATGTTTTTTGCATGTTTCGTACCGAATCTACCCCGCGGTAATAGTGGTTTACCAATTCCTGCCACAGGTTTTTGCCTGATGGCATTTGTTTATTCCAGCTTACATGATGAAACCATAGCAGGTGTTTTTCGGGGGTAGTCTCCACATTTTCTAACTGATTGCGTACTTCTGGAAAATACTGCGCAACGGCGTTACTGCCTTTGGAGGTACGGTCGAAACCAATACCTGCCGAATCGGCTTTATGGTAATAAACAGGATTCCAATCGGGGCGGTTCAGGTTGTTCACCCAAGGGCCCGGACCGTAGTGTGCACCGGTGCCCATGATATGATGCAAGCCCAGCGGCGTCATGTAATCAACCGTTGTTTCGCGTGAACTGAGCATAATTTGTTTAACCGGGTTTACAAAGCTGTTATTGTTGCTAAAGGTCATGCGCAACCAATCATCGGCTATAGCTGCCGAACTTAGTTCAGGATTCCAGGCCAATCGCCCGAAAGCATACCAATTAGCCTGTGCAAACGGATGACCGCACCAGTTAACATCCGAACCTATATTAGCCACGCCAGCCATACCGGTAAGTGCCTGGTTATCCAATTGACCATCTATAGATTTTGCTACAGTTGAGCCCTTGCCTTTAGCGTAAGTATCTGATTCCAATACTTCTTTAAACATGGGTGCCAGGTATACTAAATGCGTTGCAAAGCCTAAGTATTCTTGTGTAATTTGATACTCCATCATTACCGGAGTTTTACGCATAGCGCCAAATAGCGGGTGAAAAGGTTCACGTGGTTGAAAATCGATAGCGCCGTTTTTAACCTGTACTATAACATTGCTGCGAAATTGTCCGTCGAGCGGTTTAAACTCGTTATAAGCTTGTTTAGCGCGATCATCTGGTACTTTATCGTCATACACAAATGCACGCCACATTACAATTCCATTATGCGCTTTCAGGGCGTCGGCCAACATATTAGCACCATCAACATGGTTACGGTTGTAAGTTTGCGGGCCGGGTTGTCCTTCAGAATTTGCCTTCACGATAAATCCACCGAAATCGGGGATGTAAGTATAAATTTCATCTGCTTTATCTTTCCACCATTTCTGAACATTGGCGTCCAAAGGATCGGCGGTTTTTAAACCACCTATTTCAATAGGTGCACTAAAGCGGGCGGTCAAATAAATTTTCATGCCGTAAGTGCGGAACACCTTTGCTAAAGCCGCTGTCTTAATCAGGTATTCCTTAGTTAGCGATACAGCGCTGGCATTTACATTGTTAACCACAGCTCCATTGATGCCTATAGAAGCATTAGCACGGGCATAATCAATATATCTTTGGTCAATATAGCCCGGAAGTTTGTGCCATTTCCAGATAGAAGAACCAGCGTAACCGCGTTCAACGGTACGGTCTAAATTATCCCAGTGGTTTAAAAGACGGAACTTAATTTTAGGGCTTTCGGTAATGGCTACTTGTTGTAAACTTTGGCAAGTTTGCAGTAACTTCAAAAAGTTGAATACGCCATATAAAACGCCCTTGTCGGTATTAGCTCCTATAATAATGCAGCTCTTGGCATTAATAGTTGTAGTTTTAATAAAATAGCCTTCCTCGCCTATAGTTTTAAGCTGATCGGCATATTGACCGACAGTTTTAGATGTTTGCGGAGTGCCTGCAATTAATGTTCCGTTAGCTGTAATGCTATTGACTTGCGCTGGCTGCAGGTTAAGCATCTGTTGCAAGCCATCAGTAAGTTCTTTTTTGGCGGCAACAAGGGTAGGCGAGGGCGCATTAAACTGTAATTGCTTTACTCCCTGGCGATATTTATTGTATAGGGCAATATTCTGTACCTTTTCGTAGCGCAGCCACAAGCGATATCCATCTTCGGCTTTAGTGGTTGACAGGTTGAACAGCAACAATAAAAGGATAACACAGGCAGCCGGTTTGTACATAATTACTTTCGTTTAAGCGACGAGTCTCGAATAACGAGCTCTGATTTTTGAATGAGTTTATTATCAGTTGATATATTATACTTGTTGTTGGCCAGGCGGTTGACTAATATTTTAGCCGCCACTTCGCCCATATCGTAACCTTTATAATTTACTGTGGTAAGGTTAGGCTCAATGATACTGGCCTCCGTATCATTATTAAAGCCGGCAAAAGCAATATCATCAGGTATGCGTATGCCGTGTCTTTTCAATTCCTGCATACAACTCACGGCGCAGGCATCGTTGGTAACAAAAACACCATCGGGGCGGTTTTGCATGGCCAGTATGGTGTGTGCCGCTTCAATTCCTGCTTTGAGCGTAAGCTGTGTAAGTATCACATCTTCTTCCTCAAACGGAATGCTGTAATCATCCAGGGCCTGTTTGTAACCTTTAAACCTATCGGCAGCTACACTGCTCAGTTTATAAGCTGTAACATGTGCTATACGCTTGCAGCCTTGCTTAATTAAATGCTGGGTAATGTCGTAAGCAGCTTTTACATTATCTATTTCAATACCAGGGCATTGCGGATGAGGCCAAACCCTATCGAAATACACCAGTGGTATACCGCGTTTTACAAAACTTTCAAAGTGGTCAGCGTTCTCGGTATCATAAGCCAGCGATACCAACAAACCATCTACCCGGTTATTATACATAGCCTGAGCTATGTTTACCTCCTTGGCAATATTATCGAGCGACTGACTGATGATTAGGTTATATCCGGCATCACTCAACACTTTTTCTACCCCGGCAATTACGTTAGACATGAAGCTACTGTTCAAATTACCTACTATAATGCCAATGATGTTACTCTTCTTTTTACGCAGGTTGCTAGCCAAATGGTTAGAACGGTAACCCATACTTTGGGCCGCTTCCATAACCCGTTGCTTAGTATTTACGTTTACCGATGGATGATCCATCAAGCCACGGCTTACTGTGGCTGCCGAAATATTTAACTTCCTGGCTATGTCGTATATGGTAATTTCTTTTTCAGGATCACTCATGGTGTTATCGGTATTTATCAGCATAAAGTTAGCATAAATAGCTATAAATTATGGTTATTGCTCATTAAACACCATGTAACATGTTTGTATTACGAAGGCTTACTTACACCGTATCTTAATTCTGCAAAAGGCTGAAACACACCTTCAATGCATATTATATTCAAATATTGGTTTAAAAATAATTTAGGTTTACCACTGGTTATTACCGGCCGATAAATATAAATAAAAGTATCGCAATCGATTGTAATATTAAATTTTTGTTGCAGATTTAAAAAATATTCATGGTGCCTGAAGTTGCTCTACAAGTACTTTTTGGCATACTGGTTTCAGTTAAAAATAATTAAGATAATGACTCCCTGTTGTTTGCATTACGTTCACAAACAAGAGGGAGTGAAAATTCAAATACATATTAAAACGATTATATGATCAGTAATCTCGAACAAACCTTTCGTTGGTTTGGTCCTACAGACCCGGTGACTTTACAAGCTATTACCCAAACGGGAGCCACCGGAATAGTAAATGCCTTGCACCATATACCAGCCGGAGAGGAGTGGAGCCTGGAAGAAATACAAAAGCGTAAAGCCATGATAGAAGCCGCCGGGTTACGCTGGTCGGTAGTAGAAAGTGTGAATATCCACGAAAGTATACGTATAGCAGGCAGTGAGCGTGACGCTTATATTCAAAAATACATTAACACCCTAAAAAATCTTGCTAAAGCCGGTTTAAGCGTAGTTTGTTATAACTTCATGCCTGTGCTGGATTGGACACGTACCAACCTTGATTACCGCTTGCCAAACAATGCATCGGCTTTGCGTTATGATGCGCCTGCTTTGGCTGCGTTCGATCTTTATATTCTCGAACGCCCTGAAGCCTACCAGGAATTTACTGCCGAACAGCAACAAACAGCCAAGGCTTATTTGGATAATTTAACTGCTGATGAGAAAACGCAGCTGACCAACATTATTATGGCTGGCTTGCCCGGTACGGATGATGTATTCACCATTGAAGAGTTTAAGGTTCACCTTAAAAAGTATGAGCATATAGATTCAACTGTTTTAAAACAGAATATGGCTTATTTTTTACAAGCCATTATCCCAGATGCCGAAAAATTAGGCATTAAGATGTGCGTACACCCCGACGATCCACCCTTTTCTATCTTAGGTTTGCCACGTGTGGTATCTACCGAGCAGGATCTGGTTGATGTAGTGAACGCCTGCCCTTCGCCCAGCAATGGGTTGACCTATTGCACCGGTTCGCTGGGTGCAAATCCGACAAATGATTTGCCTGGCATAGTTAGCCGTTTAGGTGAACACATTCACTTTTTGCACTTGCGTAACGTACAGCGTGAGGCTGATGGCAGCTTCTATGAGGCCGATCACCTGAATGGAAGCACCGATATGTATGCGGTAATGAAGAATGTGATTATTGAACAGAAGAAACGCCAGGACATTGGCCGCACCGATGTGGCTATACCAATGAGGCCCGATCATGGACATAAGCTGTTGGACGACTACAATTATAGCACTTATCCTGGTTATTCGGTTATTGGCCGTTTGAAAGGGCTGGCCGAACTACGTGGTTTAGAAATGGGTATCAAGCGGACACTGTTTGAGGATTAGTGCTTTTCTTTCTCTCTATTGAAGTAATAAATTTCAAAATCGATTTGTATTCAGATAGTGCATCATGCCTTACAACAGTATGGCATGATGCACTATTTATTTTTCCTTTGTGCTTAACTATCAAACATATTTAGTGCAAAACGCTATTTTTGCAGGCTATGAGTATTTCAAAAACCTATCAGTTTAACGAAGTTGAAGATAAATGGTATAGCTACTGGTTGGAGCACAAATTTTTTAAATCGGTGCCCGATGAACGCGAACCATACACTATAGTAATTCCGCCGCCTAACGTTACCGGTGTGCTGCACATGGGCCACATGCTTAACAATACCATTCAGGATGTATTAATACGTCGTGCCCGTATGAAAGGTAAAAATGCCTGCTGGGTGCCTGGTACCGACCATGCCAGTATAGCCACCGAGGCTAAGGTAGTAGCCATGTTAAAGGAACGAGGCATTGCCAAAACCGACTTAACCCGTCCTGAGTTTTTAGAATACGCCTGGGAATGGAAAGATAAGTACGGCGGCATTATCCTCGAACAACTGAAAAAGCTCGGCGCTTCCTGCGATTGGGACCGTACCCGTTTCACCATGGAAGACGATATGAGCGAAGCCGTGATTGATACCTTCATACACCTCTACAAAAAAGGCCTGATTTATCGTGGCGTACGCATGGTTAACTGGGATCCTAAAGGCCTTACAGCTGTTAGCGACGAGGAAGTTATTCGTAAGGAAGTCAACCAAAAGCTTTATTATATAAAGTACGCGATAATTGGGAGCGATGTTTCAGGAGCGAAGAGCGAGGAAGTAAACCCCGCACCCCGCACCTCAAACCCTGCAAACTCCCATATTACCATTGCCACCACCCGCCCTGAAACCATCATGGCCGATAGTGCCATCTGTATTAACCCTAATGATGAACGGTACACGCACTTGCATGGTAAAACGGTATATGTACCGTTGATCAATCGTGCTATACCAGTAATTTTGGACGAATATGTGACCATGGATTTTGGTACCGGCTGTTTAAAAGTAACTCCGGCGCATGACCTGAACGATTACGAACTGGGCCAGAAACACCACCTTCCTGTTATAGATATATTAAATGACGATGGTACGCTGAATGAAAAAGCTGAGATCCTGATTGGTGAAGACCGTTTTGCCGCCCGTAAAAAGATCGCTGTACTTTTAGAGGAAGCCGGCGCATTGGAAAAAGTTGAGGACTACAAATCGCAGATAGGTTTTTCGGAACGTACCGACGCGGTTATTGAACCTAAACTATCTATGCAGTGGTTTTGTAAGATGAGCGAAATGGCCAAACCTGCTTTGGATTACGTGCTGAACGGCGAGGTAAAGCTTATTCCCGAAAAGTTCGTTAACACTTACCGTCATTGGATGGAAAACGTACGCGACTGGAACATCAGCCGCCAGCTTTGGTGGGGTCAGCAAATTCCTGCCTGGTATTTACCCAATGGTGAGCATGTTGTAGGTAAAACTGCCGAAGAGGCTTTAATAGAAGCTCAAAAACTATCAACGGGTAATTCACACCTTACAATTGCCGATTTACGCCAGGATGAAGACGTAGTGGATACCTGGTTTTCTTCATGGTTGTGGCCTATCTCGGTTTTTGATGGTTTCAAAGACCCGGAGAATGCCGACATCAGTTATTATTATCCAACTAATGACCTGGTTACCGCTCCCGAAATTTTGTTTTTTTGGGTGGCACGTATGATTATGGCCGGTCATGAGTTTAAAGGTCAGGCGCCGTTTAAAAACGTATACCTTACTGGTATAGTGCGCGATAAGCTGGGTCGTAAAATGTCTAAATCATTAGGTAACTCGCCCGATCCTATAGATTTAATTGGTAAGTATAGTGCCGATGGGGTACGCGTGGGTATGCTTATGTGTTCGCCGGCTGGTAACGATTTGATGTTCGACGAAAGTTACTGCGAACAAGGCCGAAACTTCGGTAACAAAATATGGAATGCCTTTAAGCTAATTAAAGGCTGGGAGGTAGATGAAAGTTTGCCCAACCCTAATCAAACGGCTATCAGCTGGTTTAACAGCCGCTTCAACGAAGCCCTGGCCGAAATAGACGACCTGTTTAATCAGTACCGTTTATCGGAGGCTGTAATGGCTGTTTATAAACTGGTATGGGACGATTTTTGCGCTTGGTACCTGGAAATGGTAAAGCCGGTTTATCAGCATCCTATTGATGCCGCAACTTACAAGGCTACTATCGGTTTTTTCGAAAACTTGCTAAAAGTGCTTCATCCTTTTATGCCTTTTATAACTGAAGAGTTATGGCACGATGAACTGTTTGGCGACCGTACACCGCAAGATTGCTGCATTGTAGCACAGTTGCCAGCCGTTGATGCTGTTGACAATAAGTTGCTACAAAACTGCGAAATTATTAAACAAATTATCACTGAGATACGTAATACGCGCAATAGTAAGCAGTTATCGCCTAAGGAAAGCCTTGATCTTTTTATCAAGCATGCTTCGCAGGTTGATTATGCAGCCTTTTTGTCAATCATTAGTAAACTGGGTAATATTGCTCAGGTAAACTTTACAACTGATAAGATTGCCGGTGCCGCAAATTTTATGATATCTACCGATGAGTTTTTCATCCCGTTGGAAAATAATATTGATGCCGGGGCCGAACGCTTACGATTGCAAAAGGAAAAAGATTACCTGCTTGGGTTTTTAAAGTCGGTTGATGCAAAACTTTCAAATGAAAAGTTTGTGAATAACGCAAAACCAGAAGTAATTGATAACGAACGGAAGAAAAAGGCCGATGCCGAGGCTAAACTGAATATAGTAGAAGGCAATTTAAAGTTTTTGGCAGATTAATTGCAAGGTGGCAATAGCTAACTTAAATTAGCTATTGCCTAACCAATGGCTTAATCAATTAAAATTGATAAGCGTTAAATTCAAGTACACCAACTAATGAGCAACGAAGCAGGTTTTTTCAACCTCTCCATAAAGAATATTTTGTTTGAGGAGCAATCGATGCTTACTCAAGCGCGTATTCGCTTATTATATTATGGTTTGTTTCTTGTGTTTTTTGCGGTAGGGGCAATCCTGCTAAGTGTTTCATACACTAATCAACCTATGTTGGTTACTATGGCAGGTGGTTTAATGCTTGTTATTGCCTTTTTGTTTAAATACCTTACCTGGCGGGGAGATTGGAAGTTAGTGGCACATACGCTGCTTATATTAGCTACGCTATTAAACTTAACAGATGCCTTCCTTATATTCCAAAAAGTAGATATTCTGTCTATTCAGCTGGTGCTCATGATCATCATCTTCAGCTTTTATATGCTTGGGCAAAATTGGGGTCTATTATACTCGCTGGCTAACCTGCTACCGGTAATGATCTTCATGATATACACCTACAACAATATATTTATTATCTCTGTTAAGCCACAGCATTTAGAGCAGTCTACTATTATTATTAGTGTGCTGGCTAACTTTATAATAATGGTTTATATCCACAACCACTTTTACGACGCCTTTCTTAAAAATATCATTCAACTTAAAAAAACAAGTGAAGATCAGAGTAGGCTTAACGTGAATCTTGAAATAGCTATTGATAAAGCAGAGAAGTCTTCGCTTGCTAAATCTGAGTTTTTGTCTACCATGTCGCACGAAATACGTACACCGTTAAACGCGGTTATTGGTATGAGCAACTTATTGATGATGGGCGACCCAAGACCCGATCAGGAAGAAAATTTAGAGATCTTAAAGTTTTCGGCCAGTAACCTGTTAGCCATTGTAAACGATGTGCTGGATTTTAATAAAATAGAATCGGGCAAGGTTGTGTTTGAGAATATACGCTTTAATTTAGCCGAGCTCATGCATAACATTTGCGGTGGGCAAATCATTAAAGCTAACGAGAAAGGGCTCATCTTTAAGTTAAAGATTGATGATGTTTTGCGCAATAAAATAGTTATAGGCGACCCCACGCGTATTACTCAAATTATATTTAACCTGGTAAGTAACGCTATCAAGTTTACCCGCCAGGGCTATGTAGAAGTTAAGGTGAATGTGGTGGAAGATCGTCATAACCAGGTTATCATCCGTTTTTCGGTAAAGGATTCGGGGATTGGTATAGAGCGCGATAATTTGAACGCTATTTTTGAACCCTTTACACAGGAAAGTATTACTACCACCCGCAAATATGGAGGCACCGGCTTGGGTTTAGCCATCGTAAAACGTTTGCTGGAATTACGGGGTGTGCAAATGCATGTAGTAAGTAAACCGGGACAAGGATCGGAGTTTTCGTTTAACTTGGATTTACCAGTTGCAACAGAAAAGATAGAAGAACCAACCCTTCCACCAAGTGTAGAATTAGACGGTGACCGGGATATGGATAACTTGCATATTTTAGTAGCTGAAGATAATTTGGTAAACACCATGTTAATGAAGAAGTTCTTTTCAAAATGGAACGTACAATCTTCTTTTGCCGAAAATGGCGAGCGCGCGGTGGAAATGATGCAATATGGTAATTTTGATATTGTGTTGATGGATTTGCAAATGCCTGTTCTTAATGGATTTGATGCAGCTATTGAAATCCGTAAAATGGCCGATACGCAGAAAGCCAACATTCCTATCATTGCTTTAACAGCTTCCGCATTAACCGATATACGCGAAAAAGTTTTTAGTGCAGGTATGAATGACTACGTATCAAAACCTTTTAAACCAAACGAGTTAAAAGAGAAGATAATTACGTTAGTAAACCGCAAGCCCATGACCAGGCCGTTTACTGTTTAAATAGTATTATAAGCAGGCAGTTCAGCAATAAATTGATACTTGCGGGTTACAAAATCTATAGTACAATAGTAGTGCTGCAGGCCGTTACTAACCGCTAATAATTTAATTTTATGGGTTACGTTGTAACGGGCTATCTGGTCAAATACTTTTTGATCAATTGTTACATTGGGTGCCTTGCATTCCACCATCAAAATTTTTTGTCCCTGAGGGTTAAACACAACCACATCTGTACGACGCTGCATACCATGTAGCTTAACACCACCTTCCAGCTTAATTAAGCTTTTAGGATAGCCCTTTACTTGTATAAGGTATTGCACAAAATGCTGCCTTACCCATTCTTCGGGCGTTAATAAAATTTGTTTCTTGCGTATTTCATCAAATATGAATAGCTGGCCGCTTTGGTCGGTTAATTTAAATGGGTAGGGTGGTAAGGCCAAAGGCAGCAACAGGTCCATGGCGGCAAAATTCATCATTAAAACTGCCAAATCCTAATCGGTTATTTGTAAATTGCACACAGTAAATAATGACTGCTAACGACCTCATAAAAGACATTAAGAACCGCAAATTCAAGCCCTTGTATTTGCTGCACGGCGAAGAACCTTATTTTATTGACCGTATTGGTAATTATATAGAAGACAATGTGTTAAGTGATGCCGAAAAGGGGTTTAACCAAACAGTGCTATACGGAAAAGATACTGATATAATGACGGTGCTCAATGCAGCCAAGCGTTACCCAATGATGGCCGAGTACCAGGTAATTATAGTGAAGGAAGCACAAGAAATGAAATGGGGTAAAGAAGATGCCGACAAAAAAGGTATCAACCCGGTGTTAAGCTATCTGGAAAATCCATTAAGTAGTACCATATTGGTTTTTTGCTATAAATATGGCAAGTTTGATAAAAGGAAAAAAGCATATAAAGCCATTGACAAGCAGGGATTGATTTTTGAATCGGCCAGTTTGTATGACAACAAGATACCGGCTTGGATTGAGAGCTATGCCACGGAAAAAAAATACAAAATTAGCGCACCGGCCGCAGCCATGCTGTGTGAATACTTAGGCAACGATCTATCGAAGATAGCGAATGAATTGGATAAGTTAATGCTGAACATTGCAGCAGGGCAGGAGATTGGTTTAAAAGATGTTCAGGATAATATTGGTATAAGCAAAGAGTATAATGTATTTGAGTTGCAGTCGGCCTTAATACGGAAAGATGTATTGAAGGCTAACCAGATCATTAATTACTTTGAAGCTAATCCTAAAGCTAACCCTATCGTACTGATACTGGGCAACCTCAATAATTTTTTTAGCAAGGTATTGTTGTATCATTATGTAAAAGACAAAACGCCGCAAAACGTTGCCCGCGAATTGGGGGTAAATCCATATTTTATTAAAGATTACGAAATGGCTCAAAGGGGTTTTGATTATTACAAAACCACGCAAATTATAAGTTGGTTACGCGAATACGATTTGAAAAGTAAGGGTGTAAATTCCAACGCTTCGCATGGAGAGTTATTAAAGGAGCTGGTGTTTAAAGTACTGCATTAGGCTGCAGAAACAAGATACAAGAACCAAGATGCAGAATTGTAATCTGACTTCTACATTTGTTTTCTTTCTTGGCTCTTGTCTCTATGCTCTTGTCTCTATCTATACCTACTCGCCTGTATTGGGCTGGTAATCTTCGTCAAACTCCAAGTCGTCTTCGTTAAACTGTTTCACTTCGCCCGAAGCTAATTCCACTTCAACCGGGTCGCCTTCTTTTAGTTGGTTAATATTCACAGTTCCTTTTTGGTCGGTAAGGCTTATAATAACCTGATCTCCGTATTCAAACAATCCGTTTTTCATAAATATGATATTAGCTTTTAGTTATTAATTAAACGGCTTGTGTTAATATTTGTTCATCACAGTAAACACCTATTTCCATATTTGCAAAGAACTTGGTTAAATTGTAACAATAACCTATAAAGTTACGTATGGCTAATTGTTTTAATTGTAACTTTCCATGATTTTAGCTTCGAACTTAACAATACATGGTCTTTCATTTACTGCTCAATGCAGAGGGGCAAATTGCTTTTTACAATAATTCATTCCAGGCTTGGTCTGGTTTTACACTAAATCATCTCCAAAATAAGTTACTGCAAGATCTCTTATCACCAAAATACGCAAAGCTGGTAAATGATTTTCTGAAAGAGCCTTATTTTAAGGATAGTCTTCATATTCCACGAATAGCGTTTTACGCTAAGGACGATATTAAATGGGCAGAACTCACCCTATCGCATCTACCAAATACTGGAACACCTCAGATAGTAGCCAGTTTGCGCGATGTAAGTGATATAGCGCAGGACGAAATAGTTAAAGCATCAAAATCACATGCATCATTTTTTGCAGGGCACCCTTTTGGCGTTTTGCACTTAACAACGCAAGGTCAATTAACTAATATTAACACGCAGGTGCATGCCGATTCGGGATATAACCTTGCTGCCTTACAACAACTGCCACTGCTAAATTTAGTGTTGCCTAAATACAAGCACAAGGTAATACGGGAGTATATTAAAGCTGCCCGGGCCGGTAATTCATCAACCTTCGATATCCAGATATTTACATCAAATTTAAAGCCGCTGCACATTAACTTTACTATTGTACCGGTTGTTTATCATGGGCAAACCATTGAAGTATACCTTACAGTAAAAAATATTGCCGAACGCATTGTTTTACAACAAAATTTAAAAAAGCTCTCCTTAGTTGCCGACAAAACCACTAACGGTGTAATGGTATTGAACGCTAATTTTGAAATTGAGTTAATAAACGATGGGTTTACCCAAATGAGTGGTTTCACGCGCGATGATGCCATTGGCCGGGGCTTGAGCGGCGTGCTGCAAATGGCCGATGAAGGTACGCCAAAAACCGAACTGGCCAGGCACGATCTGAGTAACGGTACACCTATTGAACTGGAGTTACATTGTACAAAGAAAGACGGTACAAAGTACTGGAACCTGCTTAAGCTTACGCCCATTATGAGCGAGCAGGGACAAATGGAAATGTGCATTATCATCCACTCGGATATCACTGATAAAAAGAAGGCTGAAATGGAACTTCGCCTTTTGGCCGACGACCTGTACCGGCAAAATAAAGAGCTTCATCAGTTTGCTTATATTGTATCGCATAACATGCGATCGCCTGTGGCAAATATTGTGGGCTTAGCCAACCTGTTAGAAGTTTTTAAAGACGATCCGGAAACGCAAACTCAAACGCTTAAAGAACTGTCAAAGTCGGTTAATAACCTCGATATGGTTATTAAAGACTTGAGCTACATATTAACCGTTAATAACGCCAGTAAAGAACTCCTTAAAGAGCCGGTAAATTTACAGGACCTGCTACAACAAGTACTAATAGACCTGCAACCGCAAATTATGGCAGCCGATGCTCATATCCATATCCCTGTAAAAGCGTTTGTATTGCGTACCAACCGGGCCTATTTACATAGCATTTTTTATAATTTGATTAGCAACTCTTTAAAATACAAATCGCAACAAACGCCTTATATAAAAATAGACTTTTACAAAACCACAGAGCATACCGTTTTATACGTAGCAGACAATGGCAAGGGCATCGATTTAAATAAGCACGAGCAAGACATATTTAAGCCCTATAAACGGTTCGATTTTAGAATGGAAGGGAAAGGTTTAGGCTTGTTTTTAGTAAAAAGCCATACTGAAGCGCTTGGCGGCCACATAACAGTTAAAAGTGAATTGCAAAAGGGATCAACGTTTTATATCAACATCCCGTTTGCCTAATTTAAAAAACAAAGCGACGTTAACTTTTAATGAACTAAATTCTCCACTGAAGCTACTACGCTTCGTATGTTTTGGTCTAATTCTCTAACAGCTTTTTCCATAAGCATCAAGCACTCCCTGTCCGATTCGTAATTGTTTTCTTTAATAATGTTCATCAAGCCCAAAATAGAAGCAACGGGTTTACGGTATATGTGCGACTGTACATAAGCTATATTCAGCAACGATTCATTCTTTTCAATTATTTCGGCTATTTGACGTTTTTGCTCATTAATGTTAGCAGCACTATAAGCAACGTTAATAGTTTTGCCCAATTGATCAAGCACAGGTTCAAAACTTATATTATACCATTGCGCAACATCATTGTCGTGTTGAATTAAAACTTCTTTACTTGTTCGTTTGCCCATAAAAGCCCGTTTAATACATTTTAAAAAATCCGCTTTAAATGAGGAAGTAACGTAATGCAGTACATTTTTACCTTTTTTAATTTTTCTGGCAAAAAGTCTTTTAATGGCTATGGCGGATGATTTGTTGAAATCGACCACATTTAAAGATTTGTTAATGAGTAAGTGAGATGAGTTAGATCCGTTAAAAAATGCTTTAAGCTTGTTTTCAGAAACAGATACCTTTTTTTTTTCAAAATCGAGATCGGCATGGTGTTGCTTAAAATAATCGAGGCATAACAACATTTCCATCATGTGCATAATTTGCCTACCTACAAATGCCAGCATTTCTTTTTGTTTGTTAGTTAATGATTGCGGTTCGGTATGAAAAACACATAATGCACCTAAATGGTAACCTGTAGTTGTTATTAAAGGTACACCGGCATAAAAGCGTATACCAGCTTCGCCGGCTACCGATGGAATACTGGCAAAACGGTTATCCAGCAAAGCGTCTGGTACTACCATAACTTTTTGGTATTAATCAGATATTGACAAAATGAGTCCTGACGTTTTTGCTGATAATTTTTTAGGCCCGATGCGCATTTGAGCCATTGCAAATCATCATCCATAATAGTTACCGATGCCATACTAGTGTTACAAATTTGAGTGGTAAGGCTAACTAAATCATTTAATTCTTTATTATCGTTAAGGTTTAAATGCTCAAATTTTCTAACGGTGGCCAGTCTTTTGGTTTCGGTGCTTAACATAAATGGATGTGTTTAATTATCAGTTAATTATAAGGAAGTATCTTATGTGATAAAGGGCAAATACGCAGCCATGATAGTAATATATGCTCATGCGTGTTGAATGTCACATTCCCAGTTCAGGGATATTTTTAAATGCGGGTTATAAAGGTCACTAATTAGGATTAGAACTAATAAATGTAAAAGGAAGGTAAATGCTCGCAGTCGCTTATGTTGTTGTAATTAATACTGAAAGTGTGCTTTTACATTGTTTTATAAATTGCCTATTTTGGCAACTCTAATCATCAGTATAACAATAGCATAATCAATGCAGTATTTTTTAGTAAAATCGGAGCCGTTCAAATATAGCTGGGAAAAATTTAATGAAGACGGGACTACCCTTTGGGATGGTGTACGTAATTATCAGGCGCGTAATAATATTAAACTAATGAAGAAAGGCGACCTTGTACTGTTTTATCACAGTAATGAGGGTAAGGCTGTAGTTGGTATTGCCAAGGTTGTGAAAGAGTTTTATCAAGACCCTACCACCGATGACGCCAACTGGGTAGTGGTTGACCTTGCGCCGGTTGAAGCACTGAAAAATCCGGTTACGCTGGAGCGCATTAAAGCCGATGATCAATTAAAAGATGTGTCGCTGGTGAAACAGGGACGTTTATCGGTAATGACACTTAAAGCAGAAGAGTTTGATCGTATTATAGAACTAGGGAGCTAAAATTCGATTGGTAGTGGCTGTTAATACTCAGTAGTTATAGGCGCACAAAAAATTGGAGCTAAACATAGTTGGTGCTTATCAGTTAATATTTATATTAATTCGATATTAACCATTTGATATTTGAGGTCAAAATATGAAGTACAGATCATTTAAAGATATACAAATTGCCGAGGTAGGCTTGGGTACCTGGCAACTGGGCAGTGCCGATTGGGGGAACGTTGATGAGGAAGCCGCACTGCAAATTTTAAAAGCTTATACCGATGCCGGTGGTAATTTTATTGACACGGCCGACGTATATGGTATGGGCGTAAGCGAGCAGGTTATAGGGCGTTTTTTAAAGACGGTTGATAAAGAGGTTTACGTGGCTACCAAGTTAGGCCGTCGTGGTGATGGCAACAATGGCTGGCCGCAAAACTTTACCTATGATGCTATGAGACGCCAGGCAGAAGAGTCGTTAACGCACTTAGGTTTATCACAGTTGTTTTTAGAACAGCTGCATTGCATTCCTACTGACGAGATGCGCTCGGGGCAGGTGTTCGATCATTTACGCAAATTGCAGCACGAAGGTTTAATCCAACACTTTGGTGCCAGTGTAGAAACCAGCGAAGAAGCGCTGCTTTGCTTAGAGCAGGAAGGACTGGCCTCTTTGCAGATCATCTTCAACCTATTCCGTCAGCATGTGGCCGATGAAGTATTTGCTAAAGCTAATGAAAAAGGGGTAGCCATAATTGTTCGTGTGCCTTTAGCCAGCGGTTTGTTAAGCGGCAAGTTTGCGGTAGACACGAAATTTGGTGATAAAGACCACCGTAACTTTAATGCCAATGGCGAGTCCTTTAATGCAGGTGAAACTTTCTCGGGCATCGATTTTAAGGAAGGCGTTAAATTATCGCAACAGATAAAAACCATGCTACCGGATGAACGCATGGCTCAATGGGCTATCCGCTGGATCTTGGATCATCCTGAAGTTACCACCGTAATACCAGGTGCTTCTAAAATAAGCCAAGTGAACAGTAATGTAGAAGCATCAACGTTAACGCCGCTGAGCGCAGATGTTCATCAGCAGTTAAGAACGCTGTATGACGAGCAGATTAAGGGGCAGATCAGAGGACATTATTAGGAAATAATATTCCCATGTCATTGCGAGGAGCGAAAGCAACGTGGCAATCCCGTTTAGACATGTATGGTGGGATTTGCCATGCTATTGCTCGCAATGACGTGATTTTATATCACAGTATTTATACATCGTGCTTCGCAGCCATAAAAAGTGCTTTCAACTCCGTGGCATCACTTGGTTCCATACGTCCGCTTAATATTAAACGTAATTGACGGCGGCGGAGGGCACCCTCATACATGAGCTTCTCATCGTCTGTTTCCGGGTCGCTTTCTGGTACGCCCACAGGTTTGCCGTCATCGTCTAAAGCCACAAATGTATAATAAGCCTCGTTGCTTCTTTCTTTAGTGCCTGTAGGTATATTTTGCCGCCATACGTCCAGTCTTACCTCCATCGATTTATTGAAAGCACGCGTAACCTTAGCTTCAATAGTTACGGCATCACCCAAACTGATTGATTTCTGGAAAGAAACATTATCGACCGAAGCTGTAACCACCAGCCGATTACTGTGCTTTTGCGCACTCATGGCAGCAGCAATATCCATCCAGTATAGTAAACGCCCACCCATTAAGTTGTGCATCATATTGGTATCATTGGGTAATACCAATTCGTTCATAATCACTAATGATTCCTGTGGCTTTTTAGACTGCATAGGGGCAAAGATAGTGTTCTGGAAGACAGAGCCAAGAAACAAGAGTCAAGAAACAAGAGTTTTTGAAAAACTGAGCTCATCTCGTCTATTAGTTCTTATCTCTTGTTTCTCATCTCCGTCCCGTATTCACAGCCTTATAACCAACCAATTCTTCCCAGCGGGAACCGGGCGGGCGGTAGTACACCAAGATTTGGTAATCGTTTTCGGTTTCAAAGTAGCTGCCTTCTAAAGGTTTGCTGTCGGCTTGTTTGGTGGCACTGTTTTGAAACACGTATTGATAATCGTACACGCCTTGTTTAAGCAGGGCATGGGTGGTATACTGGTTACGGGTTGGGTCCAAAACCATTTTATAGGCTTCCGTGAGTTCGTAATTGTTAAACTTGCCGGTTAGGTAAATATCATCCTTTGGCAGGCTGAGGTTAGCTGCCAGGTTGAAAAAAACATAAGCATAATCACCGTCTGTTCGGGCATCACGGCCATCCTGATTGATGACATAAAAGCTGCCGTTAATATCGTACTGAAACAGGTAGGTATTCTGATTACGACTTTCATCGCCTGTTAACAGAATGGTGTTGGCGGTATCTTTGAATATTCGGGCTATATGTTCGGAGTTAAGTTTGAGCGTGCGTGTGTCGAAGTGCCTGAACTCGTTTCCACCGGAAAAATCATTGATGTTAAAATCGTTATAAATGAGTTGCGACCCGCGGATGTAAGTAGGGCGTGTGTTCAACTGACCGGTTTCGGGGCGGCCATTTTGCATCACCATTACCTTAATGTCGTTATAAGGGTTTTGCACATTTAAACCGCTATATGTTACCTGGAAATTAAGCTTTTGGTTGGTCGTCCTCAGCGATACTGTGTTCGATGGAACCACCTCGGCACTTATGCCCGCTGCCGTGCCGGTGATGTAAACACGGCGGGTAATTATCATCCGGCTTTGGTCGCTATCCTCATAAACCTTGAGCAGGTAGTTGCCCGCCAGCTTGGGAATCATGTTTTGGTTAGGCAGCTTTACCTCGTAATGAATATACTTTTGCACCGTACCGCTGGAATAACTGTAATCCATAATACGGTCTTCCATAAAGCCTTGCAGGTATTCGGCAGGAGAGAGGCGGGATGTGTTCCACTGCGCATCACAATGCTCCAGCGAGTAGTAATAATTGCGGCTGCGGCCTTCCAGATCGTCGAACGCTAAACGTAACTGTTCATTTGAACGTAGCTGTATAATGGGAAAAGAGCCTTCCTTAGCTGTGTTGTAACACTCTACGCTTTTAATACTGGCACGATAAACGTGATCGGTATATCGAATGCTGGTTTGGGCGGTGGCAGCAAGGGGAACTAGGAAAATCAGGAGAATACCCAAGAAGAAAAATATGTCATTGCGAGCGATAGCGCAGCAATCCTGTAGCCCTGCATGATGGCCGTACTTGTTGTACAGAGATTGCTTCGTTTCTGGCAATGACGTTTTATATAAATCAAGTGTATTATGTCAGTCTGAGCTTGTCGAAGACTTAGCAAATTGTAAAAGTCTTCGACAGGCTCAGACTGACACTTTAGATAGTAGCGTATTTAAATTACGCTTCCAGCTCCATTATTTGCTCGGCTAAGGTTTCCCATTGTTGTTGAACCTGTTTGAGCGAATCTTTCTTTTGCTGGTAAGTGGCATTAGTTTCTTTAAGTTTGGCGGCGTTGTTGTACACGCCATCTTCAGCCAGTTTGCTTTCCAGTTGTTTAACGTCTTTTTCCAGATCGGCTATTTGCTGTTCCATGCGGGTTAAATCACTGTTTAGCTTTTTTAACTGCTTGTTCTTATCATCAGAAGGCTGTTGTTTAACAGGCTCTTTCTTCTCTTCTTTAGGTACGTGAGGAATAGGAGTAGCTTTAGGCTCGTACTTGCGCTTGCTCATCCACTCTTCGTATTCCTGGTAAGTTCCAGGGTATTGTTTGATTTTGTGGTCTTCAATAAACCAAATTTTATTGGCAATATTGTCAAGGAAGTACCTATCGTGCGATACGGCAATAAAAGTACCTTCATACTGTTGTAAAGCCTGTATCAATATGTTTACCGAGGCCATATCCAGGTGATTGGTAGGCTCATCCAAGATCAAGAAATTTGCATCGGCGGTCAGGGCTTTGGCTAAAGCCACGCGCGATTTTTCACCACCCGATAAAACCTTGATCTTCTTAAATACATCATCGCCTGTAAACAGGAATGAGCCTAAAATTGAACGCAGTTCTGTATCGGTATGTTTAGGAGCAAAGCTTTGCAGTTCAGCCAGTATCTCACTTTCCAGGTGTAAAGATTCTAACTGGTGCTGGGCAAAGAAGGTTTGCGTTACGTTATAACCAGTTTCGCTCTTGCCTTCAAATGTTTTATCGGCCCCGGCAATAATACGTAATAGGGTAGATTTTCCACGACCATTAGCACCTATCAGCGCAATTTTATCGCCTTTTTCAATAATGGCATCAGCATTATCTAAAATTTGCAAGTTAGGGTAGCTCTTGTTTAAGCCTTCTACCGTAACCACGTTACGGCCCGATTGCTTGCCAAATTTAAAGGTGAAATTAACCGATGGATTATCATCATCTACTGCATCAACACGCTCCAGTTTATCCAACTGTTTAATACGCGATTGAGCCATTTTTGCCTTAGATGCTTTAGCACGGAAACGCTCAATCAGGCGTTCTTCCTGTTTAATTTTGGCCTGCTGATTTTTAAACTCGCCACGCTGAATATCTTCACGTAGGCCTTTTTCTTCTAAATAGAAGCTGTAATTACCCGCGTAAACGGTCAATTTTCCCTTGCGGCTTTCTACCGTGCGGTTGATAACCTTATCTAAAAACCACCTATCGTGCGATACAATGACAATAGCACCTTCAAAGCTTCTCAAATAATCTTCTAGCCACACTATAGAGGGTAAGTCCAAGTGGTTGGTAGGCTCATCCAGTAATAAAATGTCAGGAGCTTGTAACAGAATTTTAGCCAGCATCACCCGCATCCGCCATCCACCCGAAAAGGTGCTTAGCTTGCGTTCCTGATCGGCTTCGGCAAAACCTAAACCCGCTAAAATTTCGTGGGCTTTATATTCAATATTGTAACCGTCGAGGGCTTCAAACTCATGTTGCTTGTCGCTCAGTTTGTTCAGCAGATCTTCACTGTAATCGGTTTCCAGCTTTTTAAGCAGTTCCTCAATTTCGGCATGCAATATATTCTGGCGCTCAAAAGCCTCCATAGCCACATGCAAAATAGATTTATCGGAAGCGTATGAAAGCAGATCCTGGTTGAGGTAGCCTAAGGTAATATCCTTAGACATGGATATAGTGCCGGAGGTAGGTTTGTAGTCGCCTACAATAATTTTAAGAAGCGTGGTTTTACCGGTTCCGTTGGCACCAATAAGGCCAATTTTTTCACCGGGTTTAATATGCCAGTTAGCTTCATCATACAGGGCACGGGCACCAATCTCGAACGTCAGGTTATTTATAGCAATCATTTACCTGCAAATATACCTTTTTAAGGGGAAAGGATAAAGGGTAAAGGTTAAGGTGATTGTCAAAAATCACCAGTTCTCAAACTATTAATTTCTTAGTTGAGCCAGATTGCCATGCAAATCAAATTTTTATATTTACGATCTGGAAATTATTAGAAATGTTAAGCTTGACCTACGCCAATTACTCCATGAGATATCTCAAAACCTTTTTGTGTACAACGATTCTTATCGCAATGTTTTCTTGTTTAAACGCGCAGGTGAAAACAGTAACCGAAATAAGGAATGAACTTTCGAAAGCCACAAAATATAAAGAGAGGTTCAACTTGCTCAACCAATTGAACGTTGTATACATTCAGCAGGGTCAAACAGATAGTTTGAAGAAAATTACGAAGGATATGCTGGTAATAGCACAGCGATCGGGAAATGATACGTTGCTTATTCAGGGGTATATGAACATTGGAACATACCTTGTTGGTAAAGCCGATTTTGAAGCAGGACTTGAATTTTACCTTAAGGCGCTACGCTTAGCTGAAGAATTGAAGCTAACCGATATGATGATACTGTTGAATAATAATATTGGAGGTGAGTATGAAGATCTTAAAGATTTTAATGAAGCATTAAAGAATTCGTTAAAGGTTAAGCAGTTATTGATTGATGACCAGAAAGCTTATTCGGAAGCTTTGCAGGATACGGTAAAATACAAGGATATGTTGGCCCGGTATAAAAATAAAGATGTACTGCGTGTATTTAACCATTGGCATTTGGCTTTCGACTATTTGAATCTGAACAAACCGGATCTTGCCTTACGCTCGCTGGATACGGCTCAGAAACTTATTTTAACACACAAGTTGAAGGGTGGTCAAGTAAATTTTATAAATGCTCATATTAAATGGACTTACGCTCAAGTATATAAGCAGCAGAAAAATAATTCTGCCGCAACCAGCTACTACCTGCAAGCAATTAAATATAGTGATTCATTAAATTTAAAAACGCCGCTAATACTAAGCCTTAATGGTTACAGCGATTTTTTATACATTAATAAGCAATATAAACTTGCCAGCCAGTATGCAACACGTGCGCTAAACGAAGCGCGTAAAACAGACTATGTTTTAGAAGTAATTAATTCGGCTGCTGTATTAAGCAAAATTTACACACAGCGTTATATGCCCGATAGCGCCAACTACCACTATCAACTCAAGGATACCTACCAAGAAAGGGCCTTCAATCAGCAGCGTATCAGTAGGCTGCAGGATATAACCTTCACCGAGCAAATACACCAGGCCGAAGAGCAGGCCAAGCAAGTGGAGTTAGAAGAGCAACGCAAGCACAATTTACAATACGCCGGAATTGCAATTGCCATCATCACCTTTGTAGTTATTTTCCTGCTGATTAGCCGGAGTACCACTGCCAGCCCACGGGTGATTGAATTTTTAGGTGTTGTAGGTCTGCTGATTCTATTCGAATTTATCAACCTGCTCCTGCATCCTTTTATTGGACAATACACGCATCATTCCCCTTTATTAATGTTGGGTATAATGGTTATCATTGCCGCTTTGTTAGTACCCATGCATCATAAACTGGAACATTGGATAAAAAACAAATTTGTAGGTGGTACATCAGGGCATTAAGTGCTGTATGATAGTTGAGAGTTCGAAGTTAATATCGCAACGAAAATTTGAAAGATCAAATTCCGAACTCCTTGCTCTATGTTACTTCACCGTTTTTAACCAGGCATGGGCCATTAAGTTAGCACCGGCCAGGGTTGGATGTACACCATCACCGGTCCAGTAACTGCCGGGAGCGGTCTTTATGGCTTCATCAAATATAGTCTGGTATGGAATGAATGGCGCGTTATATTCCGATGCCATTTCTTTAGCCACGGCGCGGTATTCATTAAATTTAGGGTACCATTTGTCGGTAACCGATTTTACACCGTTAACGGCAAAGGGTTCACCAATAATAAACTTTACATCGGGCAGGGCCTGCTTGGTGCGGTCGAGCAGTTTCTTGTAATCGCTACGGTACGTTTCAATGGTGCCGGTGTAGCCGTTGGTTAGGGTGTGCCAAAAATCGTTTACACCAATCATAATGCTGATGACATTGGGTTTAAAGGCCAGCGCATCGGCATCCCAGCGTTCTGCTAATTGATATACTTTGTTGCCACTAACTCCACGATTGAAAATTTTAAGGTCTTTAGCCGGGTTGTTCAGTAACAAATCGGAAGCCGCAAGAAAAGAGTAACCAGTGCCCAGCATCTTTGCGTTGTTAGGAGCAATATCTGCGCGGTTACGGCCAGCGTCGGTGATGCTATCTCCCTGAAAAAGTATAACATCACCTGCGTTGAGTGATAGCTTCTTCGCGAAGGAATTGCCAGTTGCAGCAGATACAATTTCGGGTAGGGCTACCGATGCCAGGGTGGCTACAGCCGTATTGGTTATAAATTTTCGTCGGTTAACAAGATTCTTCATTTACAATATATTGGTGTCCTAAAGTATATTCTTTAAATCAAATCTGCAAACTAAACTCATATGCTATAACTTCGCGTTATGTATTCGTTGTTGAAACCCCTTTTATTCCAGTTCGATCCCGAAAAGGTACACTATTTTGTAACCCGTAACCTTAAACGATTTAATAAATTTCCTGGTGGACCGGCCCTGAGCCGTTCGGTTTGGGCTGTAAATGATAAGCGACTGGAACGTAGTGTGTTTGGTCTTTCCTTTAAAAACCCGGTTGGCTTAGCGGCCGGTTTTGACAAAAATGGCGACGTTATTGCCGAAATGGCCAATCTTGGTTTTGGCTTTGTTGAATTGGGGACGGTAACACCATTACCACAGCCCGGTAATGACAAACCCCGAATGTTCAGGCTACCTGCCGATGGCGCTTTAATAAACCGGATGGGTTTTAATAATTTAGGGGTAGATGTTTTGGCAGAACGCATTGCTGCTTATCGCAAAACATCAGAAGCCATTAAAAACCCGGTAATTATTGGCGGGAACATAGGCAAAAATAAGGTTACACCCAACGAAGACGCCGTAAGCGATTATATAAAATGCTTCGATCGCCTGTATGATGTGGTGGATTATTTTGTAGTGAACGTTAGCTCGCCCAATACCCCTGGCTTACGGGCCTTGCAGGAGAAGGAGCCGCTTATGCACATACTGAACACATTGCAACAACGGAATAATAAGAACCACATCAGCCGGCCCATCCTGCTTAAAATTGCCCCCGACTTAACCAATGAGCAGTTAAACGATATTGTAGAGATAGTACAGCAAACTGGTATCGCCGGCGTTATAGCCACTAATACTACCATTAGCCGTGAAGGTTTAGCTTCGCCGCAAGCAACAGTGAATGAAATGGGTGGTTTAAGTGGCCGGCCTTTAACCGTGCGCTCAACAGAGGTGATCAGGTATCTATCAGAAAAATCGAACAAGTCATTCCCGATAATAGGGGTAGGGGGCATTCATTCTGCCGAAGATGCGCAAGAAAAATTGGACGCCGGGGCATCACTGGTACAGCTATACACTGGTTTTATTTATGAAGGTCCGGGATTGATAGGCCGGATCAATAAGAAATTGTTAGGCGTGTAAATGTCAAAACGTCATTGCTTCGTACCTTGCAATGACGTTGAAAATGAAAAAAGTCCTGAAGGTAAAACCAGCAGGACTTTTAAATTTTTCAACACCTCGTTAACAAAACGACGTGTTATGAGCTAATTATAAAGATTTAGAAAGCTCAGATAAGATAGCGTTGTTTTTAGCTAACTGATCTTTAGTTGATTGTCTTGAACGGCTTCCTGGCTCTAAGTTGGTAGCTAATTTCAAATGTTGTACTTCTAAACGTGAAGTAGTCTTATTTTTTCTGTCTTTTCTTTTTAAACGTGTTACGCCCATGGTGCTTTATCTTTAACGGTTAACCCTTTAGAGGTCGAGAGCGGATTCGAACCGCTGTAGAAGGTTTTGCAGACCTCTGCCTAGCCACTCGGCCACCCGACCATTTTAATGGAGCGCAAAAATAACAATTAATTATTTGCTCCGCAATATTATTTGAACCTTTTTCTGCTAAGTTCTCCACAAAACAGCGCTGTAGCTATGGCTACGTTCAAAGATTCGGCACCACCCAAGCGTGGAATTGTGATAGCCTGGGTTATAAGTTGCTGAATTTCGGGCCTTAAACCATTTCCTTCGTTACCCATTACCACCAGTCCTTCGGTTCCAAAGTTAGCAGTATAAATGTTATTCCCATCTAACATGGCCCCAAAAATAGGCAGGTTTAGTTGAGGGAGTAAAGTAACAAGGTTGGTATAATGCAAATTTACCCTGGCCAATGAACCCATGGTGGCTTGTACAACTTTAGGGTTGTAAGCATCTACGGTATCTTCGGAACAAATAATATTGGTGATACCAAACCAGTCGGCCGTACGGATAATAGTGCCCAGGTTGCCGGGGTCCTGTACGCCATCGAGTACTAAGGTGAATTGATTGAGCAGGTCGTGCCGTTTTAAATTTGGCCACTCGGGTATGCTAATTACAGCCAATACCTCCTGCGGAGTGGTCAAACTGCTTATTTTTTGCATATCAGCTACCGATATGTCCTGAAAAATGACTTTCTTTGATAGTTTATGCAATTGTGCATCAAAGGCAGGCGTATAGTATACCGTGCTTATTTCGTAACCCGATGTGATAAACTCTGTAACCGATTTGTTACCTTCGGCCACAAATAGGCGATGCTCTTTACGAAACTTTTTTTGTTGTAAGGACTTTATAAAACTGATCTGAGATTTTGAAACCATACCACCCGGAAACTAAGCTTTTCAGCCTTGCAATATTAAGTATTCTTTTAATTTTTACGGCGGGTAGTTGCAGTTTAACCCGTGGCATACCCGACGATAAATTTTTGGTGCGTAAGGTTACGGTTGACAGCGTTGATAAAGAGTTTTCTGATCCTGCACTACTATATGTTGATCGCTTACAGCAACCCAATAGTTGGTTTAACCTTCAACTCTATTATCTTTTCAATAAAAAAGGAAAAAAGGAACTGGGCGAACCACCTGCTATTTTGGATAGTAATTTGGTTGAATATTCGCGCTTGCAAATACAGCGTTACCTGCGTAACAAGGGCTTTGTGAAAGCTACAGTTGCCAGCGATATTAAAGCGAAAGACAAGAAAGCCACACTTACGTTCACTGCCAAACAAGGCCCTATGTTTCGCATCCGTAATATACAGGATAGTATTGGCGACCCGAAAGTGCAGGCACTTTATAGGGTGAACCGTCGTCGTTTTTCACATGTGCAACCTGGCGGACGATTTGACACCGATAGTCTGGCGTATGACCGCGATGAGTTTTACCAGGTAATGAAGCGCAACGGTTATTATGACTTCTATCGCCAGTACGTTAATTATAATTATGATACTACATTTAATAACAGTGTAGTAGATCTAAAAATGATCATCGATAATCCACCGGGCAAAAGAGAACATCCCATATATAAGATCAATAATACTCTCATTACCATATCTACCAGTGGTGGCCGCACTAACGGGAAAGCCGATACCTTAAAAGTTGATTCCCAATTTACATTTGTGGATTACTCCCGCCGGTTTAAGCCAAATGCAGTAACCCGCTACATTTTTCAGCAAAAGGGAGATATCTATAATATAGACCAGCAAACTTTGACCACATCCCGCCTATCGGAGTTGAACGTGTTTAGGAACGTGCCAAACCCGGTTTACAAAAAGGTGGCCGATAGTGTGAACAGGCGTTTAGATAGCCGGATCGATATTATCCCGCTCAAGCGCATGTCGGATAGGTTGGAGGCGGAATACCTGCATTCGGGACCCGCTTTCTTCGACTTCTTTTCCGGATCGGGCAGTGGCTTTAACCTGGGTAACACATTCACTAACCGTAACTTATTTAAGCAAGCCGAAATTTTGCAGCTCAAGGTTAGCTACAGCATTTTATATGGTGGTAACCAGTCGGCTTTAGTAGGTGCCATTCAAAATCAGGATTTCAAAATAGGTTTGAACCTGGTATATCCACGTATTATAGTTCCATTTTACGTGCCCACACTTGGCAAATATGGCGTTCCTCACACAACTTTTTCATCCAACTTCCAACTATTTTACCAAAACGGATTAGTTAAACGCCGAAGCTTTATTAATTCGCTTACCTATGATTGGATGGAAACCAGCCGTAAGCAGCATTCGTTAACACCAATATCAATAGAGTTTTCTAACGGAACCATTGATGAGGCCGCCAGGACTGAACTGCTGAAGCAAAACAGGTTTTCCTATATCTACTTAATTGGCCGTACGGTATTTACGGCCAGCACTCAATACACGTTTCAACTTAATGCCAATAAGCTTTCAACACTGGCTAATTTTACATATTTCCGCGGATCGATAGATGTGGGTGGAAATAGTTTAAGCCTGGTAAGCAAGTTGTTAAATACACCTAAAGATACATTGGGTCAACGAACCTTATTCGGCTCAGCCTTTGCACAGTATGCTAAAGCCAGTGTAGATTTGAGGTTTTATAAAAATTTGGGTGGGCGCGAGCGTCAATTCATCTTCCGTATAAATCCAGGTATTGGTATACCTTTCGGCAATAGCGATCAACTCATTTTTGAAAAAAACTATTACGCCGGCGGTGCAAATGACATAAGGGCTTGGTTACCGCGTACATTAGGACCTGGACAATTTAACCGTGCCAGTTACGGTAATGATACCACAACGCGTGCAAGGTTTAAATATCTTGACCAGTTTGGTGAAATAAAGATCATCAGTAATATGGAATACCGCTACAAAATTGCCGACAACTTTTTTGGCTCTATATTAAAAGGTGCATTTTTTGTAGATATGGGTAACATCTGGCGCTTAAATAAGTCAATTAACGCAGATCAAAATCCGGGTGGGGCATTTAAGCTGAGCAATTTATACAAATCAACTGCCATGGGTATTGGAGCCGGCTTACGGTTCGATCTAACTTTCTTTGTATTCAGGCTTGATGCGGGCTTTAAGTTTAAGGATCCGCAATTTAATGGTTCAGATCAATACGTGCTGTTAAAAAACTTTGGAGAGTTATTTAAGAAGGGCCCCTTCAAGCAAAGGTACATTGAAACTAATGGCGAAGACTATCGCTTTATGCAGTTGAACTTTGGTATTGGATTGCCGTTTTAAAAAGTTGGTGCATTATGATGATGCAAGCTAAACAGCTTGCATTGTGATGCTTTTAATTCATTAACAGATATTTTCCTTACACTTCTTCGGCTACGTTTTTAATTGCATCCAGTATGGATGACCAGCCGCCTTCTTCCAAAGCCTCTTCGTAACGAGCCTCTCCATCGGGTACCAACGCATAATCGCCCTGGGTAATTTCAAGCGTTATTTCTCCGTTGTTTTCGGCTAAGGTGTAAGTTACTGTTAAGTGGTTTGCAGGAGTGTTTTCATAGGTGGAAAACGGGTCGAATACCGTGTAGGCAAATAGTTGTTTTACTTCGTATGTCACCACATGCCAGGTTACATAAACCGTATCATGACCTTCATGTGTGCCTTGCCAAATAATAGGATGACCCGGCTGATAATCAGTGATGATTGTACAGCCAAACATATACTTAGGTGTCTGTTCAGGATTGGTTAATACATCCCACACTTTTGCAATGTGAGCATTTATAATGATATTGTTCTTAACTACCAATGGCTTGTTCATGCGTTTATTTAATGGAAAGCGAGATCAATATATTCTATGATAAACCAATAAGGAGCAGCAGACTTCTCTTTAAGAACCAAGAACCAAGAACCAAGAACCAAGAACCAAAACTAAGAACCAACTATCCCCGCATCTTATCGAGTAAATTGCTTAGCGTTGCGGCCTCGTCTTCCGTAAGGTTATGTTTAAAAAGGTCAGCTGTTTTAAATTCCGAATCCATTTTGCTCAAAATCTCCAGCCCTTTGGTGCTGATATGAATATCAACCGCACGGCGGTCGTTATTATTGGTACAGCGTGAAACCAGTTCTTTCTGTACCAGGCGGTCTACAATGCGCGATGCATCCGACATTTTATCGAGCATTCGCTCTTTAATAAGATTAATGGTGGCTGGTTTAGGTTGCTGTCCGCGTAAAATACGAAGCACGTTAAATTGCTGACTTGTGAGGTTATATTTTTCGAAGCTAAACCGCAATAAATTGTTCATCCAGCTATAGGTGTACGAAATATTGATGACCGTTTTATGGTAGATATCCTCAAATTTACTGCTCTGTATTTCGTCTTCTATTTTCATAACGGTTACAATAATAACAAATAAGCAATAATATTTATTAATTTTTAATTGGTGTTGCTTTTTCCGGCTTGCCAAAATTCCAGGGACAATGCAGGCACTTGTTTTTGCAGCAGTGTCCGCGCTTTAAATGATACTCGCGCGTAAACACATAGTTTCCGTCTTCGTTTATGTAATAGTCAACGCCTTCGGTCAGCATAAATTAATTAAGCGCTTTAGTGAATATCCGGTCGGCAAAATAATTCTTCAGGTGAACACCATCGCCGTGTAACGTCCATATTTGGCTGGGTGAAACCTGTTCCACGGCATACAACACATCGTTCCAATCGGCATGATCGGATATAAACAAGGTATCGTGCTGGTTAACCTGCAGGTTTTTCCAGCCGGAGGCAAACAGGCGTTTAACTCCGGTAGCACCTACGTAACTATCAAAGGTAAATGGCGGAACTATGTAAACATACCCTTCCTGGTTTTTCATGAGCTTACGGCTGTACATTTGGCAAGGTCCAAGTTCAATGCCGTGCTTTTGATATATGGCGTTTAACGGTGCCACACGAAAATGTACCAACACTTTTTTTTGCGGTGCATGGTCGTTTATCATTCTTATAAGCCGTTGGGCTTTACCCAGCCCATATGCTCCCAACATAATGTTGATGCCTATGTTGTTCAGCTTTTGTATTTCGGCAACCGGACTTGGATGTTGCGTATTGGGATGAGCAAAAGTGCTCTCTGTGATCAACACATCGGCCTTTACCCATTCAATGGGTTCGCAAGTACTGTCTGGTTGAAGTTTATAGTCACCGGTGTACAGGTAGCTAATTCCTTCGTATGTCATTAACACCTGCGCCGAACCTAATATATGCCCTGCAGGTATAAACGAAATGGTAACTCCACCAATATTGAAACTTTGCCGCCACGTGAAAAGATTAAATTTTGCACCTGCATTTTTACCGTAGCGCAGGCGCATAAAATCGGCAGTGGGAGCGGTGCAATACACATTGCGGTTACCGGGTACTGCATGGTCGCCGTGGGCATGGCTTATTACGGCATGCTCAGCCGGTTGCTTCGGATCTAAGTAGAAGTTACCGTATTTGCAATATAAACCATTCTCATTAATGGCCAAAAAATCATCAAGGATCATGCAGAAAGGGTAGGAGCTTGATTTAAAAATTGCTGATGCAGGGCCAGCACTTGCGGTATAATCAACTGACTATTATCATTAGGTATAATGAAGCCTGCTAATTTTTCTTTTTCTTCTTCGGGCATTTGTTTAGCATTACGGCTGTGTGCTTCTGCTTCTGTAATGCCGTCGCGCTTTACAATGCGGCTAATGCGTATAGCGGTAGGGGCAGTAACTAATATGGTATAATCGCAGTCTTTGTACGATCCGCTTTCAAACAAGATCGCAGCTTCCTTTAACACATAAGGAGCCTCACTATGTTGCAAAACCCAGGTATCAAAAGCACGGAAAACTGCAGGATGCACCAGGGAGTTCAGCATTTGCAATTTCGCCTGGTTGTTGAACACAATAGACGATAAGTGCTTGCGATTAAGTGTACCATCGCTAAAGTAAGTTTCGGTACCAAAATGTTGTTTGATGTCAGCAATCAACTGAATATCGGTTGTCATAACCTGTTTAGCCTCACCGTCCGAATAAAACACAGGTATGCCTAATAGCTCGAACAAGCGGCTGATCGTAGTTTTCCCGCTTCCAATATTTCCGGTTATTCCTATTTTAAGCATCTTACCTTTTCACTAAAAAATCAATATTACGCGGCAATATTTGCACTATTTTACAATATGCCGGCATACGGGTAATGGTAACCGGTAGTACAGTATAACCTTCTTCCCATAATTTAAGATCGACAGTTGCTTCAAAAAAGTTTTCGTCCAGCTCGGTATACCGGCTTAGCGGGGTGGTAAAAGTAACGCTTACGTGCTGCGGAAAAATTTTAACGTTATAGTAATGCTGGTTATTAATAAGCCTAACGGGTATTTTTAATGTTTTCTCGGTAAATTCTTCAACCGGAATACTTACCTGAACGCTTTTAGGGTAAATACTGATGTTGCCCTCTTTAACTGTTTGTAATTGCAGGGTGCCGGTAATTTGTTCATTCACACCTTTAAGCGTTAAGGTGTCGGTTTTCCAGGTAGTGATTTTTTCTATAACATTACCGGGGCCGTTCAATGTAACATAAGCAGGTTTGATCAGTATTTTTCCTGATACGGCATATTGAGGCTGATATTTTATGTTGAGCACAGGTTCAACCCTTATTTTTTTAACCATACGGTTAGTAAAATCAAAATATAGAGTGTCGGGCTCAAATGAAATAATTTTATGCGTGGCATCGCGCAGTTTATTGATCTGTGCAATTTGAGTATTGAGCGCTATAAAGTTACTATGTTCGAGCGTATGCAGGTCAATGGTAACCGGCTGCTTTTCATCGGCCACGTGCGAAAACACCATTTGCCAACCTGTACCCTGTGTGGTGGCTTCTACAGTATCGGGCTGTAACGCACGAAAAGCCCTGCGTTGAGGAACATTTTTGAAGGTAAGGGTTTGTTTTACCCGAAAACTGTAAGTTCCCGAAAGCATAGCAAACACCCAGGCAATTAACGCCAGCAAAAGGCAGGTGAAAAAGACAGATAGTCTTCTTCGCTCAGATACCGACAGTTTGATGATGCCCATGCAGGTGTGTTAATGGTGTAAATTGCTTCACCCAGGCCCTCCCTAAAGTAGAAGACTTAAAAGTGGTTTTTTGTAAATGTAAAATGCCGCTTCCTTACTTGCAAAGGAAACGGCACTTTAATATCATTTTAGCGTATTAAGCTTTAACAACAGCGGGTGTATTCAAAGCTTTTGAAGCTTCTAAAGATATAGCTGCTTTATCAACACGCATTTTGCCGTTTTCAATTTCAACTAAAAAAGTAGTGTCGTTCAAATCAATTATACGGCCATGTATACCCGCATTGGTAACAACCCTATCGCCTTTTTTCAATTCTTCAACATATTTCTTTTGGTCTTTTTGTTTTTTGACCTGCGGACGTATCATGAAAAAGTAAAACACCACAATGATTAATACCATGGTGATGATTTGACCGGTAGGCATACCGCCGCCCATTTGTAATAAAACTGATGCTATCATTTATAAAAAATTATATACTATTTATTTTTTTGCTTGTGCGGTGGTTGATTTGGCGTTACTTAATACCTCACCGGTTAAATGTAAACGTGTTTCGGCAGGTACAGTATTGGCCACTATGGTAATTAGCTTGTCTTGCAAGCCGCTTTTGCCTGCGCTGTTAAAAGTTACTTTAACCGTGCTGCTGGCACCAGGTTGTACAGGTTCTTTGGCAATTTCGGGCGTGGTGCAACCGCAGGTGGCATAGGCATCTGATATAATTAAAGGCGATTTGCCGCTGTTTACATACTTATACTCGTAAGTAACTTTCTCGCCTTCTTTAATTTTACCAAAATCGTGTACGTCACTTTCAAATTTCATGCCCGCTGCATTAGCTGCATCAATTTTGGTAACGGCTTTTGTGCTATCGCCGGTAACTTTGGTTTGTGTGTTAGCTTGATTGCAGGCGGCCAAAACTATGGCCAGGTATAAACCTGCTGATATTTTTTTGATCATTATTCAATTAAACCTCGTCCGGTTTTACGGATCTTGTTTTGCTCTTTTAGTTCAAATAAAATTTTATCTAATATACCGTTAATAAACGAATTACTTTTTGGCGTACTAAATTCCTTTGCTATTTCCAGGTATTCATTAATAGTAACCTTAACTGGTACCGAAGCAAAGTTAACAAATTCGCAGATAGCCATCTTCATTAGCAGAGTATCCATCATAGCAATACGCTCAGGCTCCCAATTTTGAGTTTTCTGACCTATCATTACCTGGTATTCATCATCATAACGGATAGATTTTTCAAACAGGTCCACAATAAAGTCACGGTCTTCGGCCCAATTGCCGGTAACCTCGGCCAGTTTGTTTTCCTGGTAGTTATCAAACGAAAAGTTTTTAAACGTTTTGGCTATCAATGCCTGCAGCACATCGCGATCTACCGGCCAGCTAATAAATTTATCCTCAAAAACCTGTTCTGCCAGGCTCGATTTAAGGATTACCTTTTTGAAAATGTACTTAATAATATCTTTATCACTTTGCAGTGTATCGTCTGTTTTGGCAAGATAGGCCGCGTACTCATCAGAGTTTTTTAATACGATGAAAAGCGATTTTGCCAGTTCGGGTTCAAAATCCCATGATATTTTATAGCGTTTAACAGCAGCTACATAATCTCTGTTTACATGTAACGAAGCTATAAAACGATTGTCAAGAATTTTAAGGTTGGGGTTTAAATCATCGGCCGTTGGCAGATGCTTATTGGCTCTTTCGGCCGCATCGTTTGCAGAAAACTGGATTACTTCATCAACCAGCGATAACATCCAGATGTACATCTCAAAAACGCGGTCGATACTTTGCAGCATGAGTTTTTCATGTGCCTGAACCTCTTTTTTATCACTTTGGTGATAGGAGTATAATGCCTGTAATACTTTTACTCGGAGGTGCCTTCTGTTTAACATGGGTAAGAACGGGTTTTGTGATATTATAATTCAATTGTTTGTTAGCCGATTGATTAAGTGTAAGCAGTAGAGCGGGCTTTTTGTTTAAAAAATAACCTGCTCTTCAATCGACCCGTAAAGCAATGAACTAACTTGGTGCAAAAGTAGATAAAATTTGCTTGCACATAAATTTAAATGAAGAAAGTTATTCGAGCATGACACAAGCCCCTCCCAACCCTCCCCGGGAGGGAGGGCTTCAAAATATATTGTTAAAGTCTTCCCTCCCGGGGAAGATTTAGAGGGGGCTTTTTATTTACCTTTGTACAGCATCACTATGAAAAGCCTCGCATACCTCAATAAATTCTTATACAAGTACCGCTGGCGGTTAATACCAGGTATTTTATTTGTAGTTGTTTCCAACGTGTTTGGAGTTTTACCTGCACAGGTAATTAGGATTGCGTTTAACCTGGTGGCCGAAAATATACAGATATATCACCTCTATACGGGTTTTAACAGGCAGGCGGTTATTTACGATATATTTGGATCGAGCCTGTTACTATTTGGTGTATTGGTTTTAGTGCTGGCCTTGCTGCGTGGGTTATTCCTGTTTTTAATGCGTCAAACACTTATTCTTATGTCGAGGCATATTGAGTATGACCTCAAAAACGAACTCTACGCCCATTACCAAAAACTTTCACTGGCCTTTTACCGCCGCCACAATACCGGCGATTTAATGAACCGCGTTACCGAAGATGTTAGCAGGGTGCGTATGTATTTGGGTCCGGGTATTATGTATGCCATTAACACCATTGTGCTGTTCATTTTAACAGTGTACGCCATGATGAGCGTAAATGTAAGGCTTGCCTTTTTCTCACTGCTGCCTATGCCTATACTGGTTTTAAGCATTTACTACGTAAATAACATTATCAATTACCGAAGCGAGAAAATACAGGAGCGGTTATCCTCATTGTCGAGTTTTGTGCAGGAGAATATATCAGGAATCAGGGTCATTAAATCATACGTACGCGAGGGGTTCATTAGTCAAAAGTTTAGTGCGGAAAGCGATAACTACAAAGCGCACTCTATGGAGCTTACGCAGGTGCAGGCGCTGTTCTTTCCAATGATGTTGTTACTGGTAGGGGTAAGTAATGTGCTTATTATATACATTGGTGGGGTGGAAGTAATGAAAGGAAACATTACATCCGGTAATATTGCCGAGTTCATTGTTTACCTAAATCAGCTGACCTTCCCGGTAATGTCTTTAGGATGGGTGACCTCACTTATACAGCGTGCAGCGGCTTCTCAAAAGCGCATTAACGAGTTTTTGCATGAGCAGCCCGAAATTATTTCTCCCAATGCAGCGCCTAAGCTCATCAACGGCGGGGTGGTATTTGATAACGTAAGCTTTACTTACCCCGAAACCGGGATTGAGGCTATTAAGTCGGTTTCGTTTACTATTGAGCCGGGACAATTAGTAGCTATTATTGGCCGCACAGGTTCGGGGAAATCAACTATTGCCAATTTGCTCATGCGCATGTATGATGTTACCGGCGGGCAAATTAGTATAGACGGTACCGAAATTAAAAACCTGAACTTAGAAAGTTATCGTGCGCAGGTTGGCTTTGTGCCGCAAGAAGTATTCTTATTTTCAGATACCATTGCCAACAACATAGCCTTTAGTGCCGATGTGTTGGATATGCCTGTGGTGGAGCAGGCCGCTAAAGATGCTGCCGTTTACAATAATATAATGGAGCTGGACGAGGATTTCAAAACCTTGATTGGTGAGCGTGGCGTTACACTTTCGGGCGGACAAAAGCAGCGGGTGAGCATAGCCCGTGCCATCATGAAACAGCCGCAGATTCTGATTTTTGATGATTGCCTTTCGGCAGTGGATACCCGTACCGAAGAAGAAATTTTAGGTAACCTCGGTCGTGTAATGAAAGATAAAACCAGTGTAATTATTGCTCACCGCATTTCCACCATACGCAGTGCCGATAAAATATTAGTAATGGACGATGGCCGCATAGCCGAACAAGGCAACCACCAGCAACTTATGCAGCAAAAAGGCATCTACTTCGATTTGTATGAGATGCAACTGCTGGAGGAAGAAGAGAAGTAGAGACAAGATGTAAGCGCTAAGAAACAAGAGTTTAGAGTTATTTATAAAAGATACTTTATCTTGGTTCTTGTCTCTCGATTCTTGACTCTCCTCTCATTGTTATTTTCTGAAAAAATCTTGTAATTTCAAAAAATGTTTATATTTATGGAATTAAACTATTACAACAATTTAAACAATGGGAGATTTTGACAACAGAGAGAGGGATGAAGTTTACTCTAAAAAGGTAAGAGCTGGAAAGAGAACTTATTTTTTTGATGTAAAAGCCACACGTTCAAACGATTATTATGTCACTATTACAGAGAGCAAAAAGCGTTTGGAAGACGGTGTGTTTGTAAAGCATAAAATATTTCTTTACAAAGAGGACTTCGAGAAGTTTGCAGAAGGATTAATGGAGACTGTTGAATACATTAAAGCCAACAAGGAAGTTGTTGAAAAACGCTACGAGTTTAGCGAATTAAATGAAATTACTAAAGCCGCCGGTGTAACTGGTGCTACCGAAGAAGATTTAACTTACTAAGTATATCTGACAATATTGAAGCCCGCCTTTGTTCAAAAGACGGGCTTTTTTTGTTCTGTTAAATGATAATTGTATCGCTTTTTGTATCTATAGTACTCACAGATCTCATCGGAGCGCTCTGCAGATATACGGACTAATTATATCTGCATAATGGATACCGCAATGGTAAAGTAAATGATGAGTCCGGTAACATCAACAAGCGTAGCTACAAATGGTGCCGATGAAGTTGCAGGGTCTAAGCCAACGCGTTTTAAGAATAAGGGTAACATGGAACCGGCCAACGAGCCCCAAAGCACAATGCCCACCAACGCCAAGCCAACTGTAAAAGCTACAGAGAGCCATTGTGGACCGTAAATATCGCTAAACTGTGCCCAAACAAATATGCGGGAAAAGCCAATAATACCCAGTGTAAGCCCCAGCAACAAACCCGAAATGAGTTCCCGGCGCATAACCCGCCACCAGTCTTCTACAGTTACCTCACCCAAGGCCATGGCTTGTATAATTAGGGTAGATGCCTGCGAGCCGCTGTTACCGCCGCTCGAAATAATTAGGGGGACGAACAGCGCCAACACTACGGCTTTGGCTATCTGTCCTTCAAAATAACCCATGGCTGTAGCCGTGAGCATCTCACCTAAAAAAAGGATAATAAGCCAACCTACACGTTTTTTAACTAAGCGTAGCAGGGATATATCCAGGTAAGGTTCATCTAATGCTTCGGTACCACCAATCTTTTGTATATCTTCAGTATACTCTTCGTTGGCTATCCACAAAATATCATCAACGGTAACAATACCCAGCAAAATGTCGCTATCGTCGGTTACAGGCAAAGCCACCCGGTTATTCATCCGGAAGGTATTGATCACTTCTTCCTGCGGGTCTTTAACGTTAAGCGCAATTAGCCGGTTATCCATCAGGTCGCTTACCTTGGTAGCCGGGTCAACTAACAGGATATCACGAATCCGGATATCATCCAGCAATACACCGTTTTCATCTATCACATAGATCACATCGATGGTTTCAGAATTTTTACCGTATCTCCTGATGTGTGAAAGCACTTGTACCACGTCCCAGTTCTTTTTTACAGCTACATAATCGGGCGTCATTAAACGACCCACGCTATCTTCTTTGTAGCCTAAAAGCGCCAGGGCTTGCTTGCGGTCATCGGGTGGAAGGTGGAGGATAAGGCTCTTTACCGTATCGCTGTGCATTTCACCAAACAGCGAGGTAAGGTCATCTGGAGGGAGCTCATTTACCAACTCAGCAATTTTTTTGCCCGAAAGTTTTTTGAGTAAGCGTTCCTGTGTAGGGAAATCGAGAATACGGAAAACGTTTACCGCACGGTTAAGCGAAAGGATCTCAATAAACTGAGGCCCATGATCAGGCAGTTCGCCTATTAACTCTTCAACGTCCGATATATTTAAGTTATTCAAATAGTCGCGCAACTGCTGTTCATCATTGCTTTCCAATAACAGTTCTACCTGCTCAACTACTTCTTCCATATCGTACCTCGTGTTTACATGTGTGAATTTCCTGTTTGCTAACGCCCGCAAAAGTCGTTTATTTTTTCAAATTATAAGGTTGTTTTTATATTATCTTTGCGGGAAATTTGCTGTTGGTTATTTAGTTGATTAAGTTAAGTGGTAAGTAGTTAATACTCATCATACAACCTATCAACCAGCCAACAAGTCAATTAATCAACTATTTAACTACTCAACAAATACATGGGTTTACAATGTGGTATAGTAGGTTTGCCAAACGTAGGCAAATCAACACTTTTTAACTGTTTATCAAATGCCCGGGCGCAGGCAGCTAATTTTCCCTTTTGCACCATTGAGCCCAATATTGGTGTAATTACCGTGCCCGATGAGCGCCTGGCCAAACTTACCGAACTGGTAAACCCGCAGCGTGTAGTGCCAAATACTATTGAAATTGTGGACATTGCCGGTTTAGTAAAAGGAGCTAGCAAAGGTGAAGGATTGGGTAACCAGTTTTTAGGCAACATACGTGCAACCAACGCTATTATACATGTGCTGCGCTGCTTCGATGATGATAACGTAATACACGTAGATGGATCGGTTGACCCTATACGCGACAAAGAAATCATCGATACCGAACTGCAATTGAAAGATTTAGATTCGGTTGAGAAGAAAATGCAGAAGGTTGAAAAAGCCGCTAAAACTGGCGATAAAGATGCCAAAAAGGCTTTCGACACTTTAACCACTTACAAAAACCACTTACTGAGCGGAAAATCGGCCCGTACAGCACCCGTTGCTGAAGAAGATCAGGAGCATATAGCCGACCTGTGGTTATTAACTGCTAAGCCTGTAATGTATGTATGTAATGTAAGTGAAGGTGATGTGAATACCGGTAACGCATACGTTGAAAAAGTGCGCGAAGCGGTTAAAGAAGAGAACGCAGAAGTGCTGATTATTAGTGCTCAAATAGAATCGGAAATTGCACAAATGGACACTTACGAAGAGCGCCAGATGTTTTTGGATGATTTGGGTTTAGAGCAATCGGGCGTTACTAAATTAATTAAAGCGGCATACCGCTTGCTTAACCTGGCAACCTATTTTACCGCTGGTGTACAGGAAGTACGTGCCTGGACTATTGACTTAGGCTTTACCGCGCCTCAGGCAGCCGGTGTAATCCATACCGATTTTGAAAAAGGCTTTATTCGTGCCGAAGTCATAAAATACGCTGATTTTGTAAAATACGGTTCGGAAGCCGCTTGTAAAGAAGCCGGTAAATTGAGCGTTGAAGGAAAAACCTACGTTGTAGAAGACGGAGACATTATGCACTTCAGATTCAACGTATAATAAAATAATGCGTGCAGGGTCAGTAAGGTATTCGATATCAACAATTACTGATCCTGCATTGTATGTTATCCTACCGCAGTATAGATCCGTACCATACTCGGTTTACATTCAATTGAGTGTGTGGTAAATCAGGATACTCCAATTCCTGACGCACTTCCTAATACAATTTGTCCATTATAGAGTGAGGATGATTTCCGATTGCCGGAACAGTCAACGCAAGTAACAAAACCGTTCTCTCGCTTTCATACTTATCAAGCCGGACAGCTTTTGTGTTCTCAATATTTATCCCTTCAATTATACTTCATGTGTGATCTCTGCTGCTAACAGCGTATTCCATCGTGTTTTTAGTTGTTGCCAGTGAAATAAAAGCTATTTTAACAGGTATATGTATGGTTGGTACTTGTAGTTGCGGTGTTTGTGCACATTGTGATTTTAGGTAGGTATTTCAGCTGCATTTATTAATTAATAAAAAAAACATACGCCATTCCGGATGGTTTGAAGATTAGTTATTTACTATTAATTAAAACCAGCATATGAAAAAAGAGACCGGTGCCGAACCAAAGTTCACCACCAAAACATCACCTAAAGCTGAACCCGCTTTACAAGAACTTTTTTTGGACGGCATCATGGATATTTTTTGGGCGGAAAACCATTTGGTAAAAAATCTGCCTAAAATGATAGATGCAGCTACATCCGATAAATTGAAGAATGCTATTACCGATCACTTGGCACAAACCAAAACCCATGTAACCCGCTTAGAGCAGGTTTTTGAATTGCTGGGCGAAAAAGTGCTGGCAAAAAAATGCGATGCCATGGAAGGTTTAGCCAAAGAAGGTGAAGGTATTGTGGAAAGTACCGAAGCAGGTACCGCAACGCGTGATGTAGGTATTATATTGGCTTCTCAAAAAATAGAACATTACGAAATTGCCACTTATGGTGGACTTACCCAGTTAGCTAAAACTTTAGGACACGATGATGTTGCAGAGCTGCTTCACCAAACATTGACTGAAGAAAAGGCTGCCGATCAGTTGCTCACAGATGTTGCTGAAAGTGATATCAATTATACCGCTTCGCAAGAGGCATAACGTCTTACTCCTTACAAAAATATGGCAACTAAGAAAGTTACAGATAAAGGTGTTGACGCTACCGGCGATACCAAAAATTTAGATAGAGGCGTGCAACCCGCTAATTTAAAAACCGAAAATCTTGCTCCGCACACTGCAGATTCTACGGGTGAGTTTATGACCACTAATACCGGCCTTAAAATTAATGATGATAATAACTCATTGAAGGCTGGAGACCGTGGAGCCACTTTGCTGGAAGATTTTATTCTGCGCGAAAAAATTACACATTTTGACCACGAGCGCATTCCTGAAAGGGTTGTACATGCACGCGGGTCGGGTGCGCATGGTGTTTTTAAGGTTTACGAATCTTTAGCACCCGTTACCAAAGCACTTTTCTTAAACGATACTGAAGCCGAAACTCCGGTGTTCGTACGTTTTTCTACTGTGGCTGGTTCAAAGGGTTCTACCGATTTAGCCCGCGACGTACGCGGTTTTGCAGTTAGGTTTTATACCCAGGAAGGTAACTTTGACCTGGTAGGTAACAACATGCCGGTTTTCTTCATACAAGATGCCATAAAATTTCCAGACCTGATTCATGCTGTAAAGCCTGAACCCGATAATGAAATACCACAGGCAGCATCTGCACATGATACTTTTTGGGACTTCATTTCTTTAACGCCCGAATCGGCACATATGATTATGTGGGCCATGAGCGACCGTGCTTTACCGCGCAGTTACAGGATGATGGAAGGTTTTGGCGTGCATACTTTCCGTTTTGTAAATGCAGAAGGAGTAGCCAGCTTTGTTAAGTTCCATTGGAAACCTTTGCTGGGCGTCCATTCGGTAGCTTGGGATGAAGCACAAAATATTTCGGGTAAAGACCCCGACTTTCACCGTCGCGACCTTTGGGATGCTATTGACAGCGGAGCTTTTCCGGAGTGGGAGTTAGGTGTTCAGATAGTACCGGAGGAAGACGAATTTAAGTTTGAATTTGATTTACTTGATCCTACCAAGATCATTCCTGAAGAATTAGTGCCGGTACAGCGCGTAGGTAAGATGACGCTTAACCGTAACCCCGATAATTTCTTTGCCGAAACAGAACAGGTAGCCTTTCACTTAGGCCATATAGTTCCGGGTATTGATTTTAGTAACGATCCCTTGTTACAAGGCCGTTTATTCTCTTATACCGATACGCAACTTACCCGTTTAGGAGGTCCTAATTTTCAGGAGATTCCAATTAATCGTCCTGTTGTGCCTGTGCATAACAACCAACGCGATGGTTTTATGCGCCAAACCATTAACAAAGGTAAAACCAGCTATAGCCCTAACGCTATTGGAAACAATGATCCCCGCCAGGCTAAGGCTTCGGAAGGTGGCTTTGTAACCTACCCGGAAAGAATTTCGGCCAGTAAAATCAGGGCAAGAAGTAAAAGCTTTTTCGATCACTTTAGCCAGGCAAGGTTGTTTTTGAACAGCCAGTCGGATCCGGAGAAAAATCACCTGACCGATGCTTTATGTTTTGAACTGGGTAAAGTAAAGGTTGTAGCTATTCGCGAGCGGATGCTTGCATTTTTAGCGCAAATTGATAGAGGTTTGGCAGCAGAAGTGGCTTATGCACTTGGTTTACATATTCCGGAAAAACTGGAAAATGAACTGAATCAAAATGTTCCTGCTGATGCTGATCCGGCCGATTATGCTTCTGTTCAAGTAGAAGGATCGTTAACCAAATCTGACGCACTTAGCATGGCCAATACCATTAAAGACAGTATTCAAACCCGTAAGGTGGCTATATTGGCAGCAGATGGTGTTGATGAAAAATCAGTTAGTGCTATTAAAGCTGCTATTGAAGCTGCGGGTGGGGTAACTGAAATTATAGCACCACGTTTAGGCTTTTTAACATCAGCGAATGATGAAAAGATCCATGTAGACGAAAGTTTACTGGGAGCTGCTTCAGTACTATTTGATGCAGTTTATGTGCCAGGGGGACTAAATAGTGTTGCTACCTTAGAGGCTGATGCCGATGCAGTGCACTTCTTAAACGAAGCATTTAAACATTGTAAGCCTATTGCAGCGGACGATCAGGCTATACAAGTGTTAGAAGCTACCTATTTCAGTAAGAAAATGGAAAGCGACGAAGGCGTAATTGTTAGTGCCGATGCCGGGAAATTAGCTGCGGCATTTATTAATGCCATTAAACAGCACCGTTTTTGGGAAAGAGAAAAACCAAGAAAAATCCCGGCTTAATATCAAAGGTATATAGTTAAAGCAAACAGCCGTGCAATTATTGCGCGGCTGTTTGCTTTTATAGCGTTTTACTGCAATAATTGAATAGCTTCTTCGTTGTTTTGTTGAATGGCAAGGTCAAGGGTGGTTAAGCCTCTTGTATCGCTAATAGTTTTATCTGCACCGGCTTCCAGCAAAAGCTTAACCAAGTTGTTGCGGCCAAACATAGCTGCAAACATTAACGCTGTACCGCCATTGCCGTGTTGGAGGTTCAGGTTTGCACCGTGTTTTATAAGTAACCCGGCCACTTCCTCGTAACCTTTGAAAGCCGCGCCCATCAATGCTGTATTGCCACCTAGGTCAGCCTCGTTAACGTCTGCGCCAGCTTCCAGCAACAATTTCGCCGCTCCTAGCTGGTTGTTATAGCAGGCAATAATTAAGGGGGTATACCCTTTTTCATCTTTGGTATTCAGGTCTGCTCCCTGTTTTATCAACTCTTGTAAAACAGGTAATTCTCCTTTGCGTGCTGCCGGAATAATAAGTTCATTTATATGGATCATGGATTGTCTTTTATTATGTTTAAGTAAGCGATTCTGAATTGATTTGTTTTGCCAACGCGAATAATGTATCTGAAAATTAACGCCTGATAGGCCAAGAGAATTGATATCTTGATACAGCTGAAAAACAGTAAAGGCCTTGATAGAAACCAAGGCCTTTTCATTGTGCTCCCGACGAGATTCGAACTCATATCGATGGTACCGGAAACCATAATTCTATCCATTGAACTACGGGAGCATAGGGCTGCAAAGATAGTTTTTTTCAGGAATTATAGTCATTGTACTTTATCAAGTTTTGAACTATTTATAGGGTAGGTCAATAAAGGGATATAATCTTTTTATCAAATCAGCTAAATAAGCTCTCCGCTTTTTTCAGCGTTTTATTTAGGTCAATTCCTTTACTTAAAACGCCTTTAAACAGATCTCCCTCAGTTTTTAAGCGGGCAACGGCATTAAAAATGGTAAAATCTTTCATGGTTAATCCAGGTTTTACTTCGTCCCAATGTAAAGGCATGGAAACGGTCGCGCCTTCCTTTGGTCTTAAAGAATACGGTCCCGCAATAGTAGCGCCGGGACGGTTCTGCAAAAAATCGAGATACATCTTACCATGACGTTCAGCAATAAAGCGCTCAACACTGGTAAAGTCGGGCAGTTGCTCGTGAACAATATTTACCAATTTACGTGCGAAGTCCTGCGATTCATCATACGAATACTGCGCTGCCATAGGAATGTAGATATGCAAACCCGTTGAGCCAGATGTTTTAGGGTACGATGGTACGCCCAATGCATCTAAAATTTCTTTCACTTTCAACGCCGCTTCAATAACCTGGTCAAATGTATTTTTATCAGGGTCGAGGTCTATTACGCAATAGTCCGGGTTGTCAGGAGAAGCTGTGCGACTAAACCAGGGGTTCATTTCTATGCAACCTAACGTGACCGCCCATAATAGGGTGTCTTCATTATCACCTACCAAAAACTCCTTGTGTTTGCCATCGCTGGTGGTGTAGGGATAAGTAATTGCCCAGTCGGGCGCTTTGCCTTTTACATCTTTTTGGTAGAAGCTCGGTCCGTGGATTCCACTTGGAAAACGGTTTAATGATAATGGCCGGTCTTTCAAATAAGGTAGAATGTATTCGGCTACCTGGTAATAGTAATTGAGCAAGTCGCGTTTAGTCACTTTGTCTTCGGGCCAGTAAACCTTGCTCAGGTTGTTAAATTTAAGTTCGTGGCCGCAAACGGCACGCACCTGGCTGGCATCGGTTGGGTTGAGCAAGGTAGCCCGGTCTCTTACTTCTGGTGCTTTAAGCGCACCTGCAAATGCTTCGCTGGCCATAACAGGGGCGGGCTTATGAATATCAGCAGTTGGTTGCGCTACTTCCCTAACTACTTCTTTTGCACTTTTATCGGGCCGGAGTCCTTTGAAAGATGGCTGACGAAATACGCCATCGTTCGTAATTTCTGCAAATGCTATTTCGCCTACCAGTTCAGGCTTCAACCAGGTAGCTACAGCCTTAGGCGGATCGGGCCTGAAGCGCGATGGTTTGTTTATGTCGGGTATTACTTTAAAAGCACTCTTTTTTGTTTCAAAAGGTTTAAATGCTTCTAAAAGCTCTTCCTGCATTTTTTTGGTGAAGCCGGTGCCTACTTTACCAGTGAATTGTAATTCACCGTTTTCATAAACGCCCAGCAGTAAGGAGCTGAATAGTTTGGTGGTGTTTTCGTTTTTAGTGTAGCCTGCAATTATAACTTCTTGCCGCTGCTGCACTTTAATTTTGAGCCAGTCTTTAGAGCGTAGGTCTGGGGTATAGGCACTGCTCGATTTCTTTGCAATGACCCCTTCCAGGTTCAACTTTTCGGCAACGTGATAAAATTCGGTGCCATTAGCTTTAAAAACTTTGCCAATGCGCACACGGTCATCATCTTTGGGCAAAATAGCTTTAAGTATCGCTTGCCTGTCGCTTAACGGCAGCTCCATCAGGTTTTTGCCATTGTACCAGAGTAAATCGAAAACGTAATATACTAATGCGCCATCGGCTTCGCTCCGCCAGTTTTGCAGGTCACCAAATTTAGATATTCCCTTGTCGTTCAAAACCAGTATTTCGCCATCTAATACAGCATTGATCTTCCAGCTTTGGAGGAGGTTATTTATGGGATAAAATTTATCATTAAAACTCTTATTATTTCGCGATAGGAGTTCAACCTTACCCTCGTTAATGTAAGCCAAAGTACGGAAGCCGTCCCATTTAACTTCGTATTGCCATTCATCATCCTCAAAGGGTGCATCGACCAATGTGGCCAGCATGGGCTTAACCTTTACGGGCATTTTGGTTGCAGGTGCCTTTTTAAGTAAAGCTTCAGTGTCAATGTTCTTAGCGGTGGTATCGTCGGTTTGGGTTAAGCTTTCGAAATTTGTTGCAGCCTTACTTTTCATAATTGACACGCTTTAGTATGATGGTTTACATAATAACATCACTTAGCGCAGGGTGTTTACCTGCACTGCTATTTAAGTTTTTTGGTATAGCCCGCAAACAAAACAGGCCGTTTCAATTAAGAAACAGCCCGTGTTTTATTTGGTGATTAAGCCTACTCGTTAAACAAGTTATGTCTTAATTCGGCAGAAATGTCGTCGGTAATGCGGATAATGTCATCGGCTATCTGCGTATTGTTTACTACAATCTTGTCGCAGCTTTCGCGGTAGGGCAACAGGTATTCTTTGTAGGCCGGTACTACATGATTATGCCATTTGTATAGTACATCGTCATTAGAGTATCCACGTTCTTCCAAATCGCGTTTAAGGCGACGCCCAAGGGCCACATCTTCGTCTGTCTCTAAAAATATCTTTAAATTAAGTTCCTTAGCTATTTCTTCAAAATGCAGAATGAACAGGCCTTCTACAATAAGAATAGGCGCCGGTTTAATTTCTAAAGTTTTGGGCGTTGCGCTTGGGTTGTTAAAGGTGTATTCCTGTTTATGTACAATCTGGTTATTCATCAGGCTCACAATGTCCTGGTAAAAATGATCGTAATCTATAGTGCTGGGCAAATCGAAGTTATAGTGTTTGTTTTCTTCGGCCGTCATGTTGTGGGCTACAGGTATGTAATAATCATCCTGCGATACCAAACACACCTCATCAGCCGAAAAGTGTTCTAAAAAACATTTCAAAAAAAAAGTTTTACCCGATCCGCTTCCACCGGCAATACCAATAATATAAGGCTTATTGTTCATTTGGCATTCCGTAGCTAATGTTTACATGAAAACGTTTATCAAGCGCGCCTAATGCATCGGCGGCACTTTTGGTCAGCACAATAACCACGTCTTTGGTCGATTCATTATCGGTAAATGTACCCACCACTTTTGCAAAAGTGGTACGGTTGGTCATGGGGTTAGTAATTTTTAACACAGTGCCAATAGGTGCCGTGCGGTGTAACACCAATTTCTTGTTAGGATCTAAGCCTAAACCTGCATCGTCCATGTAAGTGGCTACGCCTTTTTCGCTGCGCTCGGTTATACCATAGCGGTTAGATGGTAAGCGACGTTCTACTGTAGTGCTATCTGTTTGAGTAACAACGGTAGAATCGCGCCTGGCGGGATATGTTGATGCCGTATTTTGCTGAGGAACTGTTGTTGCCAATGGGGTTGCTACAGGAGCGGCTACCGTAGGTGCTACCGATTTAATCTGCAAAATTTGGCCCGGTACCAGGCTGTTCGATTTTAAATTGTTCTGACTTATAATGTCTTCAACCTTTACGTTAAACCGTTTAGATATTGCATAAAGCGTCTCTCCTGCCGATACCTTGTACTCTGTAGCACCAACTGTTACTCCGGCACTGCTTGCAGTATTAGTTACAACCGGTTGTTGCACACTGGCCGAAAGAAAAGGCTGCTCAGTGGGTACTTTAACAACGTTACCAACCCTTAAAGATGCGTTAGGGTTATACTGTATAATTATTGATGGTTTAATGTTATACCTGCGGCCAATAGAGTAGTAGTTGTCTTTAGGTTCCAGTTTGTGCAGTATTATCTTTTTGCCGTCCTGGTTTTCTATCCCAACCGAATCGAGCAGGGGGCTGGCTATTAATGGTAAAGTAAATACCGAAAACAGGCCGCCGAGTAAGTAAATTTTCAATGTCATGTTAAAACTTTCCAGCTTATAAATTCAATACCTTAATTTCAACTTTGTCTTTTAAGTAAACGAGTTGATTACGGTATAACACAAACGCCTCGGGCTGCAATTTTTGTATATTGGTATTTAATATATCTTCAAAAACAAGAATGTTGTTTTCATATACATAGAGGTACTGCCTTAACTGGCCTGCCCAAAGCGCGTGCAAAGATACAATTATCATATTATTGTACTCCAAGTAATGCACATTGTTACGATGAGGCTCTACCGGCAACTTAGGCAAGCCGGGGGGGAGGGGTATGGCTTGCGGAACCATAACATTATTGTTAGGTATGGTATCAATTACGGCGTTGTAGTTGCGCTGCTCAATGCCGGTTGTAATGTCGGTTAGTTTATAATGAGGGGGCTGAAAGCGGCTATCATAAACCACCGGGCCGTTGTTGCTTAAATGATCAAAAGTGTAATTGAAGTTATGCCAAAGCAATTTACCGGTGGTAGCTTCTATGGCGGCTAAACCTTTATGTGCCGGACTGGCAGCACTTTCGTAATAATGGAGTAAAAGTACCGAGTTGTATGCTGTTTCGATGCCTGTAAGCCAGCTTTCATCTACTGAATAATTTTTGAAATACGTTTTTCCGGTTACCAGGCTAATTGCAGCAAAAGTAACATTGCGGTCTTCGTTATTTCTTGTTTCGGCAAATAGGGTATGGCTCAAGTGGTCTATTTCCATACGCCATATTTCCCCATTAAAATGTTCGGCTACCAGCAGCTTTAACTGAGTCATGTTTAAAAATAGTCTTTTTATTTAAAACCATTCAAAATGTTCGCTTTTTTGAAACACTTAGGTTAGGTTTGTGTTGAAACTTAACTTTAAAACTACAAATACTATGGACGCTAAAGAAATAAGCCTCAACGAAAAAGAGGTAAAACCAGTTGTTGATCATTTGAACGAACTGCTGGCCAACTATCATATCCACTATCAAAAAATAAGGGGTTGCCACTGGAATATTAAAGGCCCGAGCTTTTTTACTTTGCATGCTAAATTTGAAGAAATGTACACCGTAGCCGTGCAAACTATCGACGATTTAGCTGAGCGTATTTTAACCTTAGGTAAACCGCCGTACAGCACCTTTGCCGATTATATTGCTATTTCAACAATCAAAGAAGTTAATACTATTGGCCAAACCGATACCTACCTGGTAAAAGCTTTGATTGAGGATATGGCTATTTTGATTGAAAAAGAGCGTGAAATATTAGAGATTAGCGCTGATGCAGGCGACGACGGAACCAATGACCTGGTGAACAGCTTTATGCAATATAAAGAGAAAAACACCTGGATGCTGCGTTCGTTTGTGAACGAAGATTAATTTTATAGCAACACACTTTTAAGCAAGAAAGCCCCGGTAAATTTACCGGGGCTTTCTTGCTTTTTGTTTATTATGTATTGTTTAAAAACGCAAACCAACTGTTAAAAACACGTTGCTGTTCCTGTTACGTATGTTTGCTGGTGGGCTAAACTCTCCGATATCGTAAGGAGATTGAGTAACCGAATTTTTAACATGCGTGTAAGTTACATCGGCATAGTAATTACCGAAGCGGTAACCCAAACCACCACTTGCGGTTTTTATATCGCTGCCGTCAGTTTTAAACGGACTGCCTTGTATGCCGTAACCACCTCTTAAAAATAAGCTGCCTGGCAAACGGGCCTCTGCACCAAAACGCGCGTTTACAGCCGATTGGTACAATCTTTTAATATCGTTGTTATCACGAGTAACATCATATTCATCACTGGTAATTTTAGTGCTGCTGTAATCAATATACTCTATATCACTGGTTATAAAACCATATTTGCCAACAAACACAGCTAAACCACCAGCTACCTTAAATGGAGTACGCAAGTTGTAACTTGCCTGGTAAGTATCACCCTGAGCACTATAGTTAGGGCCACCTGTGTAACGTGTTGCCAAACCTTCATAGCTGTTATCATCAACAGTGTACCAGGTAGGGGTTGTTACTGTAGCACCAATGCGTACCGCTTCTACAGGTTTGTATATTAAACCTAAACGGCCGTTAATACCATTACCTTTAGTCACCTGATCGCGGGTATAGGTTGATACAAAATCACGGTTGTTTTCCAGGTTTAAGTTGTCTTCAATAAAATCTGAAGTAGAATTGTACCTGATATTTGTCAGCCCAATTCCCATACCTAAATACAGTTTATTGCTATAATTAGCACCAAAAGAAAAATTGTATTCGGTTTGTCCGCCGGTAGATGTAATAGTGTTTGATTGTGTACCACCAAATGCCGGTGCAGCTATATACGTGTTAGGATCAATGTTATTGTTTATCAATTGCTGATTACGTGCCCAACCTTCAAGGTAACCATCTAAACTAAAACCGTTATCAATGGCTTGGTTACCCAAGTACGCGTAATAATCGGCTATTGAACTTGTAGTGTTTTTACCCTGGTAGTAAGTGTTTTGATAAAAATCGTTGGTGCGGTTGTATGAAGCTCCCCAGTTTACACTTAACCAGCCCTCTGTTTTGCTTTGACCGCGGCTTTTATTAAGCTGATTGTAAAATACTACCGACGCGTTATTAAAGTTACCGGTATTTCTTTTATCAGTGCTGTTTGAGCCAACATAGCTGCTGTTTACTTTGCTCATGTTAAACTCGGGTGTAATGCTAACTTCCGAACGAGTGAAAAAACCCAGACCGGCCGGGTTGCTGCCCACCGAAGTAAGGTCGCCTCCAACAGCAATGTTAGCGTTACCTATAGCTCTAATACGCGATGTGGACCCGGACTGCCCGGTACTAAAGCGTATGGCATCTTGTCCGTACTGTGCGAAGGCCGATGGGGCAAAAGCTACTGTAGCTATTGCCAGGAGTAAATATTTAGTTTTCATGGATGTTTATGCAGTAATATATTATGGTCTTGATGGACGTCCGCCTCCTCTGCTGCCTCCGCCACCTCCGCCGCCGGAGTTACCAGATGACATAGAACCTGAACTTCTTTCAACCGATGCCGGCTGATAAGTAGGGCGTTGAACTTCGTCGCGTTGCGGGCGGTAAACCGGGCGAGGATCTGCCGCACCACGCGATGGACGCGCTCCTCCGTTACCTGTATAACTACCATTTCCGCCAACACTGTTGGTTCCGCGTCTTCCCGGATAATTCATGCTGTTAGGATAGTTACCGCTATAGCCTGTAGAACGGCCGTTTGAACGGGTTCCGTTTACGTTAGACCTTGGAAAGCCCGAACCACGATATGGCCTTGCACGTGCCACGCTGTTATTAGCCGATACTGTTCCCCAGTAACCGCCCCCGTAACCAAAGCCGGTTCCCCAGTAAGAATAGGGTGAATAATAGCCTCCGTAGCCAAAACCACCAAAGCCTCCATAACCGTAACCGCCATAACCGAAGCCTCCGCCATAGCCAAAGCCCCCGCCATAACCTAAACCGTAACCAAAGCCCCCGCCGTAACCGCCAAAGCCCATGTTCCAGCCACCGTAGCCAGCATAGTTGTTGTAACCGTAAGGGCTACCGCCGTAATAGTAATCATCGTAATAATTAAAAGGCGATGCATAGCCAAAACGGTTAATGCGCGATGCATAACTGTCGTAGTAATAATAATCCTCATCATCGCCCTCTGCACCGTTAGTTTCTACATAACGATCCTCGTTTATAGTTTGCCTGTATACAGGTGCTTCACCCGCTTCAGCCTTACTAAAATAAACGTCATCATCTGGTTTTGAAGTAGACGCTATTTTGTTGGTTGTTGAGCAGGAAGCCAGTGCCAGGGCACTCAAAAGAACGGCTGTTTGTATAATGTTCCTTTTCATTTTATTAGGGTATATTTAAAGTAGAAGTTTATTTAACGTATAAATTTATAAATTTGACGGCAATAATACACTTTTCAATAGTCAAAATCTATTCCATAAAACACATATGAGCAAGGGGATTACAAGTAAAGACGAAGATTACTCGCAATGGTTTAATGACCTTGTAATAAAAGCTGATCTTGCTGAATACGCACCGGTTAGAGGCTGTATGATTATTAAGCCATACGGTTACTCTATTTGGGAAAAAATGCAGGCAGCACTTGATAAAATGTTTAAGGATACCGGTCACAGCAACGCATATTTTCCGCTGTTTATACCTAAGTCTTTCTTTTCAAAAGAAGCCAGCCATGTGGAAGGTTTTGCCAAGGAATGTGCGGTAGTAACGCATTACCGTTTAAAGAACGATGGCGAAGGTAACATTATTGTTGACGAAGATGCCAAATTGGAAGAAGAACTGATCGTTCGTCCAACATCAGAAACCATCATATGGCATACCTATAAAGGCTGGATCCAATCGTATCGTGATCTGCCTATTTTAGTGAACCAGTGGGCTAACGTTGTACGCTGGGAAATGCGCACCCGCTTATTTTTACGTACTACCGAATTTTTATGGCAGGAAGGCCATACCGCACATGCCACTGCCGAGGAAGCTGTAGCCGAAACAGAGCAAATGCTGGAGGTTTATGCCGACTTTGTAGAAAATTGGATGGCTGTACCTGTAGTAAAAGGCCGCAAAACTGCTAACGAGCGTTTTGCCGGCGCTTTGGATACCTATTGCATTGAGGCGCTAATGCAAGATGGTAAAGCCCTGCAGGCAGGTACATCACACTTTTTGGGGCAAAATTTTGCCAAGGCTTTTGATGTAAAGTTCACTACCAAAGAGGGAACGTTAGAGCATGTATGGGCCACATCATGGGGCGTATCTACCCGTTTAATGGGAGCACTTATTATGACCCACTCTGATGATGCAGGTTTGGTATTGCCGCCAATGCTGGCACCTATACAGGTTGTAGTAGTGCCTATTTACAAGCACGATGAAGAACTGGAAAATATCCGCGCTTACGTAAAAGGTTTAACCACCGAACTGAAAGCTAAAAATATCTCCATTAAATTTGACGACCGCGATACTCAACGCCCCGGCTTTAAATTTGCCGAGTACGAGCTGAAAGGCGTGCCTCTGCGTGTAGCTATTGGCAGCCGCGATATGCAGAACGGAACCGTTGAACTGGCCCGCCGCGATACCCGAACTAAAGAAACGGTAGCTCAAGAAGGCTTAGCCAATCATATTGAACAATTGTTAGAAGAGATACAGACTAACATCTATCAAAAAGCGTTTAACTTCCGTGCAGAAAACACCACCGAGGTAGATACTTACGATGAGTTTAAACGCCTGCTCGACGAAAAACCAGGTTTTATATCGGCCCACTGGGATGGTACATCCGAAACCGAGCAACGCATAAAAGACGAAACCAAAGCTACTATCCGCTGTATTCCTTTAAACAACAAACAGGAAGAAGGTAAATGTATCTTAACGGGTAATCCGTCTACACAGCGGGTTTTGTTTGCAAGAGCATATTAATATGAGTTGACTGTTGTCGGTTATCTGTGGCCTGTCAAGGATCAGAAATCTGACAACAGGCGACTCACAACAGACAACTGAACAAATGAAATTCGGAACAAAAGCTATACATGCGGGTCAACACCCCGACCCAAGCACAGGCGCAGTAATGACGCCTATATACCAAACATCAACCTATGCTCAAAAAGCGCCGGGTGATAACCAGGGGTTTGAATATTCGCGCGGTACTAACCCTACCCGTAAGGCTTTGGAGGACTGCCTTGCCGCATTAGAAAATGCCCAATACGGTTTGGCTTTTTCGAGCGGCATGGGTGCTACCGATGCCGTGATGAAATTGCTGCAACCGGGCGATGAGGTCATTACAGGTAACGACCTCTATGGCGGTTCGTACCGGATGTTTACAAAGATATTTGCCGGTTATGGCATTACGTTTCATTTCCTCGATCTTTCGGATCCCAGCATTATTGAAGAGTATGTAAACCGTAACACCAAATTAGTATGGATAGAAACACCTACTAATCCTACTATGCAGGTGGTTGATATTGCTGCTGTTGCTGCTATTACTAAAGCTAATAGTTTAACGTTAGTTGTGGATAACACCTTTGCATCGCCTTACCTGCAAAATCCAATAGATTTGGGAGCCGACATTGTGATGCACTCGGTGACCAAATATATTGGCGGGCACTCCGATCTGGTCATGGGTGCGCTCATGATGAACGACGAGGACTTGTACAAACGCCTTTGGTTCATTTACAACGCCTGTGGGGCCACGCCAGGGCCGATGGATAGCTTTTTAGCGCTGCGCGGTATTAAAACCCTGCACCTGCGCATGAAAGCCCATTGCGAAAACGGCAGGGCCATTGCTGAGTTTTTGAAAGATCATCCTAAAGTAGAAAAGATCTACTGGCCGGGCTTTATCGATCACCCTAACCATGAGGTAGCCAAAAAGCAAATGCGCGATTTTGGTGGTATGATTTCCATTGTGTTAAAGGATGCCGATCTGCAGGAAACCTTCCGTATAGCTTCTAACTTCAACGTGTTTACCCTGGCCGAATCATTAGGCGGTGTAGAATCTTTAATTAATCACCCGGCAACCATGACGCATGGCTCTATCCCTAAAGAAGTGCGTGAAAAAGTAGGAGTAGTAGATAATCTGCTGCGTATTAGCGTAGGAGTAGAGGATATTGAAGATTTGCTGGAGGATTTGAAAAACGCATTAAGTTAAACAAACATTATAAACGTATTTTACAAAGCACTTGCCCATTGGTAAGTGCTTTTTTAATTATAAATCTATGCTTACTAATATTTTAATTTTGTTGATATCATTTCTTTACCCCAAAGACAATCAACAACAAAAATCAGAGAAATTTGATACTATTGAATACAAAAGCATTCACATCAAAAATGTTCATAATGCAGTTTACTCTTTAGGTACGGCAGTGCAATTACAACAGGCATTTGGCAAAACAAAAGTATTAAAACAAAAAGATGAAATGTTGGGTGGCTATGGTTACACGTACAAATTTGACGGTGTTACAGTATATTTTAATGAAAAAGAATTTGAATACCTGGGGGTAACCAACGCAAAATACCAGGTTTCTTTAAATGGTGAAGTATTTAAAATAGGTGATAGCGATGCCAAATTAAAAAAAGTATTCCCTTTAGCCTATGCAGAACGGAGCAATGAAACCGACCATATAAGGATACTAAGAATTCAAATACGCCAGGGTAAAACCGTAACCGATGCTGCTGTAGTTATTACCTTAAATGCGAAAGGTGCCATAACCGAAATATGGATAGGAAACGATAACAGCTAAATGCTTAGTATAACAGCAACTGTATATCTTCCCGGTTCTGCATCCTTCAATCTCTATTATGGTTACCGACATCAAATCCTTCCTCGACGCTAAAGTCACCCAATACAACCGTCCCGAGTTCATCCAAAACGATCCGATAGTTATACCGCGCCAATTTACGCTGAAGCAGGATATAGAGATCATGGGCTTTTGGGCTGCAACCCTGGCCTGGGGGCAACGCGTAACCATCATTAACAAATGTCGGGAGCTGATTATGCTGATGGATGGTGCCCCGTACGATTTCATCATCAACCATGAGGAGCCGGACTTGAAGAAGCTGCTCAGTTTTAAGCATCGTACCTTTAATGATATTGATACGCTGTACTTCATTTCGTTTTTCAGGCATCATTATGAGAAATTTGAGAGTTTAGAGGATGCGTTTTTGCAGCCCCCCAACCCCCTTAAGGGGGAGCAAGAGGAGAGCCAAGAGACAAGAAACAAGAGCCAAAAATCTGTGTACAGTAAAGATATTCAAACTTTTGCTCCCCCTTTAGGGGGGCTGGGGGCTGGGGTTACATCCTCATTAAATCATTTCCGTTCTTACTTTTTTTCCCTGCCCGATTTTCCTCATCGTACTAAAAAGCATGTGTCCTCACCGTCGCAAAAATCTACTTGTAAGCGGTTGAATATGTTTTTAAGATGGATGGTGCGTAAGGATGATGCCGGGGTTGATTTTGGGATATGGAACAGGATAAGTCCGGCTGATTTAATTTGCCCCTGCGATTTGCATGTGGACAGGATAGCCCGCAAGCTCAATCTCATTACCCGCAAACAAACCGATTGGCAAACCGCACTTGAACTCACCGAACACCTGCGCCAATTTGACCCTGCCGACCCGGTAAAGTATGATTTTGCCCTTTTTGGCTTGGGCATGGAAGAACGCTGGGGACTGGAAACCATATTGCCGGGCTTAAAAGATATTAGATAAGCAGATGCCGGTAACTCATATAGTTAACCAGTTAACCATTGCCAGTTTGCGTTAAGGATTGAAGTGGATACCGGCCCGTGCTGTAAGGCCTGCAGGCGTATGAGCGGAAAGCCTGACCCGTAGGGAAACGCCCATGTTTAGTGAACACTAATCAACTCATATTACGGCTGACAGTTAGTGGCAAAAAACAAAGGTATATTTGCATAATATTAAACTAAACTGCCACTTATTCATTAAATATCCCCAACTTTGTCCACTAATTATGTGGAGTAATAATATACTGGAAACCATTGGCAATACGCCCATGGTTAAGCTTAACAAAATAACCAAAGACATTAAGGCTACCGTGCTGGCTAAAATTGAGACGACCAACCCTGGTAACTCTATTAAAGACCGCATGGCCTTAAAAATGATAGAAGATGCCGAAAAGGATGGTAGGCTGAAACCGGGAGGTACCATTATTGAAGGTACATCGGGTAACACAGGTATGGGGCTGGCTATAGCGGCGGTTATAAAAGGCTACAAATGTATCTTCACCAGTACCGATAAGCAATCGAAAGAAAAATTTGATGCGTTGCGTGCCTTTGGTGCTGAGGTAATTGTTTGCCCCACTAACGTTGAGCCCGAAGATCCGCGGTCGTATTATTCCGTTTCATCTCGTTTAGAGCGTGAGGTGCCTAACTCGTGGAAGCCTAACCAGTACGATAACCTGTCGAACTCACAAGCACACTACGAGCAAACCGGTCCTGAAATTTGGAAACAAACCGAAGGCAAGATTACGCATTTGGTGGTAGGCGTAGGTACAGGTGGTACCATTAGCGGTACGGCCCGTTACTTAAAAGAACAGAACCCCGATATACAAGTATTGGGTATTGATACCTATGGCTCGGTGTTTAAAAAGTACAAAGAGACCGGTATTATGGATAAAAACGAGATTTACCCATATATTACCGAAGGTATAGGTGAAGACTTTTTACCGCAAAACGTAGATTTTAGCCTGATAGATCATTTTGAGAAAGTGACCGATAAGGATGCTGCCTTAATGACCCGCCAGATAGCTATGCAGGAAGGTATTTTTGCAGGTAACTCTACAGGTTCGGCTGTGGCTGGGGTACTGCAAATGAAAGACCGCTTTAAAGAAGGCGATGTAGTGGTGATTATCTTCCCTGACCACGGTACACGCTACCTGGGCAAAATGTATAACGAGGACTGGTTACGTGAGCGTGGTTTCCTGAAAGACGATAAGTTGACGGCCCGCGATATTATCCGCAAAAAAGAGAGTGCCGAAATTGTAACCATAGATACCGAAAAGACGGTTATCGAAGCTATCAATACCATTAAAACGCTGAATATTTCGCAAATCCCTGTCACCCAGCAAGGCATGGTGATAGGTAAGATCACCGAAAGCGATATTTTAGATGCCTTACTTGAAAATCCATCGTTGAAATCACAGCCGCTTAAAACTATCATGACTGCACCTTTCCCATTTGTGGATTTGAACGCATCTATCGATAAGATCTCCTCCATGATCAATAAAGAAAATATTGCCGTACTGGTGGAAGATGAGCAAGGACAGATCGAAATTATTACCCAATACGATATCATAAACGCCATTTCGGCGTAAGGTTCCCGGCTACTTAAAGGGAATATTATAACAAATTGTCATTGCGAGCGTAGCGTGGCAACCGCACGCGTTTAGATATATACGCTTGCGGTTGCCACTTCGCTATCGCTCCTCGCAATGACAAATGTTGAAATTGCTAACCCCAGTTTAGACAATTTCATTCAAAAATTACATATTTGTTCATTAGTCTTGATTCTGTATTCTTGACTCTAAAATCTATACTATGGCAGGCAATTCATTCGGACAACTTTTTCGTATCACTACCTTTGGCGAATCGCACGGCGTGGCTATTGGGGTAATTATTGATGGCTGTCCGGCTGGCTTAACTGTAGATATAGAATACATACAGGCCGAACTGGATAAGCGTAAGCCCGGTCAATCCAAAATTACCACCCAACGTAAGGAGGCCGATACGGTGCAAATTCTATCGGGCACGTTTGAGGGTAAAACTACCGGAACGCCTATCGCCATGCTGATACCTAATGAAGATCAGCGGTCGAAAGACTACGGCCACAATACCGATATTTTTCGCCCATCGCATGCCGATTATACCTACCACCATAAGTACGGCATCCGCGACCATAGGGGTGGAGGTCGTTCATCGGCCCGTGAAACTGCTGCACGTGTAGCTGCGGGCGCCATTGCCAAACTGCTGTTAAAATCCCAGGGAATTGAGGTATTGGCTCATGTGAGCAGCGTTGGTAAAATTGACGCGCCTAATATCAGTATCGAATCGGCTGAAGAATTTATTGCCGTTCGCGAAGCTAACATTGTACGTTGCGCCGACCCGGCCACTGCCGAAGAAATGATTGCCCGTATAGATGAAATCCGCAAGCAGGGCGATACCATTGGCGGTAAGGTAAGCTGTACCATTACAAATTGTCCGGTAGGCTTAGGCGAGCCGGTTTTTGATAAGTTGCATGCCGATTTAGGCAAGGCCATGCTGAGCATTAATGCTGTACATGGTTTTGAATATGGTTCGGGTTTTACCGGTAGCGAAATGCTCGGTTCGGAACATAATGATATTTTCATCAAAGATACCGAAGAGCAGGTTAAAACAATCACCAACTATTCGGGCGGCATACAGGGCGGTATTAGTAATGGTATGCCAATAGAGTTTAAAGTAGCCTTTAAACCCGTAGCCACCATCATGACTAACCAAAATACTGTTGATGCCGAAGGCAACGCCGCCCAAATACAAGGTAAAGGTCGCCACGATCCTTGCGTGGTACCACGCGCTGTACCAATTGTGGAAGCCATGGCCGCATTGGTGCTGGCCGATCATTGGCTGAGGAATAAAACAGTGAAGCTGTAAGTGGTAGCAGTTATCCCTCCGCCCGTCATTGCGAGGTAAGAAGCAATCTCTGCGTAGAAAAGTCGCCGTTTACCTATCGTGCAGGGATTGCTTCGCTATCGCTCGCAATGACGGGAGGATAACTACAGCATCCACAGCATCACCCCACTCATTGCTATCATTAATCCATCCTCAATAATGGTGACGGTGCTCATAGGTAAGTTAAATACGGCACCTAAACAGGCGCATTGAATGGTCTTTTTATTAAGTACACTTTGGAGCACACCAATAATGCTTACCGACATTACCACTATGGTTACCAGATTTGTAATTACCGGGTTTAAATTGGCAGCATAGGCAATCCCCAATCCTAATTCTATCAACGCGTAAATATATCCCCAGGCTTTAAACTTGCGGGCTACCACATCGTACATGGCATAGCTATCGGCAAAGCCATCTAAATTCAAAAGCTTAAAAAAGGAGAATACCAGGAAAAAGCCGGCCATAAATACGCGCATGGCTATCATTTTATCAAAACCTAAAACGGTTGAACCGGCTATAACCGATACCAGGAATATATAGGCAAAAATGAGTACGATGGGCTTGTAGGTTTCAAACCAAGATTTGGGTTCTTCATCCATGCTGCCGCTAATGGCACTGCTCACTGCCGGGGCATCGGTCAGTTGGTATTTAGGATAGTCTTTGAGCGCGGCTTGCAGGGCAGGGGTGTTAATGTGTTGGTCCATCTCTACCGTTACCTCGCCTTTGGTGAGGTCGACCGTGGCTTCCTTTACATTTTGTACCTGGCCTAACAGGTGCTGTACTTTATATTGACAACCGGAGCAGGTCATTCCGGTTACTTGATAGGTATGTTTCATTGTAGTATAATTATACCACAAAGATAAGGCAGTAGGGCGGGGTTACTTTATAATATTCGGGCCGGGTTTTATGAAATTTACAGTTCTTCTATGTTACGGCGCTTATTGTCTTTAATTTCCTTGAAATGGCTGGGTGTTAAGCCGGTTTCTTTTTTAAACTGACTGCTTAGGTAGGCCACACTACTATAGCCCATACGGTAAGCGATTTGGCTTAACGTCAGCTCATCATAAATCAACAGTTCTTTAACCTTCTCTATTTTTTGGCTGATGTAATACTTCTCAATAGTGGTGCCTTCAGCTTCCGAAAACAGGTTGCTCAAATAATTATACTCGTAATGCAACTGATTGGCCAGGTAAGCAGATAAATTAACACTTAAGGTATCGTTGGTATGATGAACCAGTTGAATGATGACGTTTTTTATCTTTTCAACCAAACGGCTTTTGCGGTCGTCTATCAATTCAAAACCTAAATGCTTTAAGCGGTTATTTACGGCTTTCAGCTGTTCATTGTTTAGCTCTTCTTTAATAGTTACCTCACCCAATTCTGTTTGTTGCGGATGATAGCCACTTTGCATTAGTTCGGCATCTACAGCTAACTTACAGCGGTGGCAAACCATGTTTTTAATATGAATCTTCATCGTATTTGATAGCGGTATGGCAAATTATCAATTAATTCTTTAATTTTAACCAAACACCTGCCATGTCAATATCACAAAGTAAATCTGCCAAAAATCTTTGGCCATTCATATTCATTTTTGTAGCCTTAAAATTATTTTTTAACCTGCTAAGTGCGGGACACTACGGCTTCCACCGCGATGAATTGCTGCACTTGGTTTTAGGCGATCACCTGGATTGGGGTTACATGGAGGTACCACCACTAATTGCCCTGCTGGCTAAAGTAACTACAACCATTTTTGGCTATTCGGCCGGTGCGGCAAGAGTATTCCCTGGTATAGCCAGTGCCGCCATGGTGTGGTTTACCGGCTTATTGGTGATTGAATTTGGCGGCAAGCGTTTTGCCATTGCGCTGGCTTGCCTTTGTGTAATATTTTCTCCGGGAATGGCGGCCAGCGGGTATTTATTTCAGCCGGTGGTGTTCGATCAATTATGGTGGTTGCTGGCAGCTTATTTATCGGTTAAATATGTAAATACCAATGAGGCAAAATACTTGTATTGGCTAGGCCTGGTTATAGGATTGGGCTTACTTAACAAATATACCATGGGCTTTTTTGCCGGAGCCTTGTTGCTGGGAATGTTGCTTACGCCGCAACGCCAATTATTATGGCGCAAAGAAACATTTATTGCTGTGGCCGTAACAGTGCTTGTGTTTCTACCAAACCTGTTGTGGCAATACCTGCATCACTGGCCGGTGTTAGCCCACATGCACAACTTGCAACGTGAGCAGTTAGACCATGTTAAACCAGCCGAATTTATAGTCCCGCAGTTTTTGATGCATGCCGCTTGTTTTATAGTATGGGTAGTAGGACTCGGCTTTTTGCTGTTTCATAAAAGCCTACGTAAATATCGTTTTATAGCGTTTGCCTATTTATTGGTATTTGCATTTTTGTTAAAAATGAATGGTAAGGCGTATTACTTGCTGGCCGCTTACCCTACGTTGTTCGCAGCTGGTGGCTTCAGTGTGGCACTCATTTTCAAAAATTATACGGTTCGTGCGTTGGCATTATTGCTGTTAATAACTCCCAACTTGTTGCTGTTTCCAATTGCATTGCCAGTTTTAACATTGAACCAAACACTTAGCTTTTTTAAATATTATCGCCAGCATGCACCATTTATGGATTTTATGGTAACCTGGGAAGATCATCAGCAGCACCCGCTTTCACAGGATTATGCCGATATGCTGGGCTGGGACGAAATGGCTGCCAAAAGCGCTGCCGCTTATTACAGCCTTACACCCGAACAGCAAAAGCACACCATAATTTTTGCCGATAACTACGGCCAAGCGGGAGCTCTCCACGCGTACCGGAAAAAATATAAGCTCCCCGATGTAGTATGCCTCAACAGCAGCTTTGCACTTTGGGCACCTGAAAATTTAAAAGCCGATTATTTGATTTACTTAAGTGATGACAATGACGTAAGCGATCTTAAACCCGTAGTAGAAAGCTACAAACGAGTAGGAATGGTAGAGAATAAACTGGCCCGTGAATATGGTACCGGTATATTTTTAGTTACGCATCCTTCGCCGGTATTGGAAAAAGTTTATCAGCAGCATCGTAAAGAGAGCCGGCTGGAAAAGTAGAGTATTGTACGGGTAAAAAGTGTTCACGAAAGCGTTCAAAAACCGTTAAAAAATGTTCACACGTGAACACTTTTTAACGGTTTTTTGGTAAATCTTCAACAGTTTCAGCATGTGAAAATGCAATTAAATGAAAGAAAATGAAGTTTTTTGCAATTTTCGTCACAATTTTTCAGAGTAAACAGGCAGTCGCGGAGTGAACAGTATAGACTACCCAACAGAATATGGATAGCCTATTAGTTTATATGATTTGGATGCCAGGAAAGCCTATCGTAAACTTGGCAAAGCAGCAAATGCTTCTATAGGTTTAGCACAACAATAATTTAGTCAGACAATACAAATCCTGCTTTTTCAAAGTCCTGCCAAAATGCGGGGTATGATTTATTAACCACTTCCGCTTCTTCAATTTCAACCTGTGGAATTACCAGTGCTAGTGGGGCAAAGGCCATAGCCATGCGGTGATCCTCGTAAGTAGCAATAGTGATATTGTTGGGGATGAATTTTTCGCTGCAATCCAGTTTGTACACCAAACCCTTTTCAATCAATTTCACACCCATTTTAGCCAGCTCATTTTGCAGGGCCGCTATGCGGTCAGTTTCCTTAATTTTCAGGGTTTCCAAACCGGTAAAGGTAGCCTCGTGACCTAAAGCTGCACAAACCACGATTAAGGTTTGGGCCAGATCAGGGCATGATTTTAAATCAAAGATCTTACGGATGATGGGCTTAGGCTCTTTTTTAAGATAAACACCGCCATCTTTAAATTGCGAAGTGATCCCGAAGTTGGCCATAAGTTCGGTAATCACGCTGTCGCCTTGCAGGCTATAAGAAGTTAGTCCCGGTAAAAATAGCTCGGCTTCATCGGCCAGTGCAGCTACGGCGTACCAGTACGACGCGGCGCTCCAGTCGGGTTCTACCCAAATGCTGGTTTCGCGAAACTCTTGCGGCGCAATGCTGATCACGTTATCGGTCCATTGGTGCAGGATGCCGGCTTGTTGCAACATGCTCAACGTCATTTCAACATAAGGGCGCGAGGTTAATTCACCATCAATATGTAGTTGTAAACCTTTAGGCAAACTACTGGCAATGAGCAATAGTGCGGTAATATACTGACTGCTGATATCGCCTTTAATGGTAATGGTATCAGTCAGCTGTACAAATCCACCCTTAATTAACAGGGGAGGAAAGCCCTCATTTTCGGCATAGCTAATATTGGCACCCAAAGTTTTAAGGGCATCTACCAAAATACCTATGGGGCGCTGTTTCATGCGTTCGGTACCCGTCAACAGCACTTCGCCTGTTTGCAAGGTGAAGTAGGCCGTTAGAAAACGCATAGCCGTACCCGCGGGACCGATATCGGTTGTCTGTGGTCGGTTTTCGGTTGTCTGTTCGGAGTTACCGGCAACTGACAACTGAGAACTCCCCACACCTCTCAATATTCCCGCCAACGTTACCGCATCGGCTGCATCGGATATATTGGTAACCTTTACCTTGCCTTTGCTCAAGGCCTCAATAACCAATGCGCGATTGCATTCGCTCTTAGAGCCGGTAAGCTGGATGGTGGCTTTAACTTTTTTATGGCTACGGCTAATCGTAATGTTTTTTGACATGATAAACAAAAAAAACGTCATTGCAAGGAACGAAGCAAACGCCGCACTATAGGTAATCTAGCGATCGTTCTACGGAGAGATTACTTCGTTCCTCGCAATGACGTGGTTATATAGGTAACTACTAAGAATGCGTTAACTGTTCCTGAACCGGGGCGTTGCCCTGACCTTTATTCATGATCTCGGTTTGCTTGCGGATAGATTCGCCGTGGATCAGTTCCAATAGTTTTTCGGTAAATTCAGGGTTCAAGTTTAACGCTTTACCATAGTTGGTACGCTTTTGCAGGATCTCATCCCAACGGTTAACCTGTAAAATGGTGATGCCGTTATCTTTTTTGTAGTTACCAATTTGTTCCACCAGTTTCATGCGTTCAGCAAGTTTGGCAATTACCAGGTCGTCGATTTTATCGATACCGTTACGTAGGTCGGCCAAAGCATCTTTAACTTGGCTGTTAACCACTTCCGGCTGACGAAGTGCAAGGCGGTCTATTAACTCAGCCAGAGCAGCAGGGGTTACCTGTTGTTTGGCATCGGTCCACGCTACCGAAGGATCGATGTGCGATTCGATCATTAAGCCCTGCATATCCATATCTAATGCTTTTTGCGATACATAAGGAATCAGCTCGCGGTTACCCGAAATGTGGCTTGGATCGCAAATAATAGGCAGTTCAGGTGCATGGGTTTTCAGGTTAATGGCCAGGTCCCACATCGGTTCGTTACGGAAAGCTGTTTTTTCGTAAGAAGAGAAACCACGGTGAATAGCGGCCAGTTTGGTAATACCTGCATTGTTAACACGCTCCAAAGCACCTATCCATAAAGAAAGATCAGGGTTAACCGGGTTCTTGATCATTACAGGGATATCAACACCTTTCAAAGCATCGGCAATTTCCTGTACGGTAAAAGGGTTCGCGGTTGAACGGGCACCTATCCAAAGAATATCCACACCACCTTTTAAGGCCTCTTCTACGTGCTTGGCTGTAGCTACTTCTACCGCGGTTGGTAAACCGGTTTCGGCTTTGGCGCGTTTTAGCCATTCTAAACCAATGCTGCCAATACCTTCAAACTCACCCGGACGAGTACGCGGTTTCCAGATACCTGCACGCAGGGCGGTCACTTTACCGGTTGCGGCCAGCAAATGTGCGGTGGCAACTAATTGTTCTTCGGTTTCGGCGCTGCAAGGACCGGCAATAAGCAGAGGTTGTGCCTTAGCAGTCATCCAAGAGCTAAGCGGCTGTATTTTAAGATCAAGTTTCATATCGTTTTGAGTTAGGAAGTCCGTGGAGTCGGTTTGTCCGTACGCCCCGGATTCGTTAAGGTTTTATTATTAATTTATTTTTCTTATTTGTTTTTCAAGAGGTTTGTATCTTCAGTCTTATGGACTATACCGACTAACAGACTTATCATTTCTACTGACTAACCGTCTCCTCCAAATACCGTTCGTACTCGCCCAGTATATTGAAGTTTTTGGTGTAGTTGAGGATCTGCCTTACCGCCGTATCGTACTGGCTTGGCTGATTCCATTCCACATCCAGGTAAAAGTTGTATTCGTTACGTTTTCCCAGTACAGGCATGCTCTGTATTTTGCTCATGTTAATCTCCTGCTCTGCCAGTATGTTCAGCACCTTGGCTAAAGCACCAACCTCGTTGCTCACCTGGAAACATAGCGACGCTTTGTTGGCTTTTACCTGTTTGGCATTTTCGTGACTGGTGAAGATCAGGAAACGGGTAAAATTCTTTTTGTTGCTTTCTATACGGCGTTCCTTTACTTCCAATTGGTAAATATTGGCAGCCAAGCTGTTGGCAATGGCGGCAGTATCAGTCAGATGCTCGTCGTGCACGCGTTTTGCGCAGGCGGCGGTATCGCTGCTTTCCACTACTTTAATGTGCGGGTATTCGTCCATAAAATCAACACACTGGCGCAGGGCAATAGGGTGGGAGATCACGGTTTTAATATCCTCGAACTTCACACCCGGAAGTGTTAAAAAATGCAGCTGGATAGGCAGGTAAACTTCTCCTACAATTGGGAAGTTATAGCTCATGAGCAGCGAGTAATTAGGCAAAATGCTACCGGCAATATTGTTTTCAATAGCCATTACCACATAATCGGCACGTTTTTCTTTAAGCGCCTCAAACGTTTGTTTGAATGATCCACATTCTACCGTTTCAATCTCGGTACCAAAATACCGGAAAGCCGCCTCTTCATGAAACGATGCGCGTATACCCTGTATAGCCACCCGTGGCTGTTGATTTTCCATAAATAGTGGTTAAACAAAAAGTCCCGACCTTGTAGGGCCGGGACTTTCTGATTTTTCTATGTTTTGTTAGTGCATATCAGGCCCGGCTCTTACTGCTAAAGTAAAAGTAATAGAAACCAAAACCGAATGCGCTGTTGTTGATCATTGTTTTTTTGTTGGCGTAAATCTACAAGTAAAAATTAATTTGTCAAGAGAAAATTTCAAAAAAAGTGTTTAAACCAAATTTAGTTTGTTTTGAACTCATGAATTATTCACCACTTCTTTAAATATTAGCCTCTACAGGCGACCAGCTTAAACCTTTGTACCAGTCATTATCCAGTTTGGGGTGATGCACCAAAAACATACTGTAGAGGTATTGTGCCTGCTGCCATTTTGCGTACAGTTCATTTTCTCCTTCGGGATGAGCGGCCCGCTGCTGTTTGTTGTAAGCAGAAAAGCCTTCCATCGAACCCATGTGAGCCAACTCATATTTTGATCCTTTGTGTTGTTCGCTTAAAGCAACCAGGTCGTTAGGGCTTACGCTGAAGCTGGCAATATGTAAAGCCCTTGGCGCAGTATCATCTAAAGCTACCCTTGCTGTAAAGGCGGCGGTATCGTCCATGGTGGTAAAGTCAATTTTCCAGTCTTCCTTGCCATCATAATATGCGACGGTTTGTTGCTTTTTATCAAACAAGGGAATGTTATACTGCAGTACGTTTGCAAAAGCACCGTTAAATATAGAAGTGGCCCGGATAGGACTATTATCCAGAATTTCGTGAAACTCTTTCCGCAGGTCGAAATTACGGTTTTCACCATGTGGCATCAGCGTAAAGTCGGTTGAAAAATCGGATGGAATAAAACGGGGAACGCCGGCTTTTACAGCAGCATTTAACAGTTTAGATTGTGCATCTACGATCACATCGCGCAAGCCGGCAACGGCCGATACCACACAGGTTACGTTAGCACAGGCATCAGTTAGTTCTTCTTCGTTAGATAGATCTACTGTCAGTACCTCAACACCCATCTTTGACAGTTCGTCAACCTTTTCCTTGTCGCTTCCTGCACGAACAATGGCCCTTACGTTGACTTTCATCTTTGTAAGTTCGCGGCATATTTTTTGTCCAAGGTTACCTGTAGCACCGGCTACCAATATAAATTTTTCCATTGTTATGTTTTATGGCGCAAAGCTAATGCAGCAACAAGTTTCGAAAACTACCATTTGGTAGATAATTATTTACTTGATATTCTTCCTGATCCTGCTGAGTGCATTGGGGGTAATGCCTAAGTAAGAAGCAATTTGATTTACCGCAACCCGCTGCACTAATTCAGATTTTGCTAAAAATTGCAAATAGCGCTCCTCTGCAGATAGTGTTTGAAAGTTGATAATCTGATCTATCATCCGTACCGACATGGCTTCCCAGGTGATCCGTCCGAACTCCTGCCAGGCCGGGAATCGGCTATATAGTACCTCCATCTCCGGTTTATCAATATAGATTAACTCCGTGTCTTCTATAGCCTCAATATTGAAGCGTGTTGGTTTCTGCGGATTAAGGCTGGATATTTCGGTGAAAAATTCATCCTGAAAAACTACCCATGCCGTAACTTGCTCGCTGAACTCACCAAAGAAAAAACGAAGTGCGCCGGAATCGATATAATAGTATTGATTGCAAATTTGCCCGCGTTTTAAGATCTGCTGTTTCTTTTTAACCTGCTTTGTTTTAAATAGGGAAAGAATGATCTCTAAGTCGGCTTCCTGAATGGTAATCTTCGACTTTATGAAATCAGACAACTGTTTCATAAGATTGTTATTAATTTGAAGATCATCCTTTAGGGTGTTTAATTACTATATACCATTAACCACAGCTGACAAAGATTAAATAAACAATGTAAAAGCTTTCTGTGGTTTTTGGTGATCTATCGGAAGACTGAATACCCGACTTCAATATTATTATAGCTTCAGTTCAACTACAAACTGCTATAATACGAAATACTATCGCAAAGTTCCTCTTCGGTGCAGATATGATCTATGCTACACTGGCCAATTTTGCTGAGCAGGGTGCAGTTGATCTGTCCGTTCTGGTTCTTTTTATCGGTTTTCATTAAGGAGTGCAGCAGGGTATGGCACGAGTCATCCAGTTCGTATTTGGGGTATAAGCCGGTTAAAATGTTACTGATTTCAGCTAGTTCTTCAGTAGTTAAACCTGCTTTTTTATGTGAGAGCCAGGCTTCGCAAATCATACCTATGGCTACAGCTTCACCGTGCGTAATAGGGTTGGTGTCGTTTTGCAGTGAGTAAGTTTCTACGGCATGACCTACGGTATGGCCAAAGTTAAGGCACTTGCGGTAGCCTTTTTCAAATGGATCGGCCACTACCACGCGGTTTTTAATGGCAACCGACTGGTAAATCAACTCGGGCGATGGTACGGTCATGTTTGCCGCATGTTTCTTTAGTGAATTCCAGTACGCAGCATCTTCAATTAAACCGTGTTTCAGCATTTCGGCATAACCCGAAAGAATTTGCCTTGGGGGAAGGGTCTCTAAAAAAGCGGGTTCAATAAACACCGCTTTAGGCGAAGTGAAAGTGCCTATGATATTTTTGAGGTTATTAAAATCGATTCCGGTTTTACCGCCAATAGAGGCATCCACTTGCGAAAGCAGTGTGGTGGGTACTTGTACAAAGTCCATCCCACGTTTAAAAACAGAAGCGGCAAAACCGCCCATATCGCCAATAACACCTCCGCCTAAATTGATCATGAGGCCATGACGGTCGGCGCCAAAATCGATTAGCGTGCTCCAAATACCTTCACAAAACTCAATGGTCTTGCTTTCTTCGCCGGCGTTCACTTCTATAATATCAAAATTATCGGCCGGGCCTAAATGTTCTTGCAAGAGGGGAAGGCAGTGTACGCTGGTAAACTCGTCGGTTAAAACAAAGCAGCGCGAGTAATTGCCTTTATCTATAAAATTAACCAGTTGGGTAAGGGTATCTTCAAAATATACTGGGTAATCAATGCTGTTAATCGTATCCATAAAAAATTTATATCACCACAATTTTTTTAGCTCGAAACTCCACCACATCGCCTTTTTTTACTTTGAGGCGTTTGCGGTAGTCTACCTGTCCGTTGTACTTAACTTCGCCTTCGGTAACTACTATTTGGGCTTCGCCACCGGTATATACTAAGCCGGTAGCCTTTAATAATTGTATTAGAGGGATAAACTCGCCGTTTAGTTTAAATTCAATCATGGTTTGACAAAAATAAACTATTGGCGCATAAAATGAGTTATATAGATTGATTTTCTAATTTTGCACCATGTTTGCTGACACTACTCCTCAACCCTCAAAGGGTAATCTATCGTTCGAGAATACCGAAATAGCTTTTAAGCATGCTTCAAATGCCGATTTAAATCGCGCATATTGGCTATTCAAAGCCATTAACAGTAATTTTTTAGTAAAGGTTGGTCCGGGCATGACCAATTTTGCAATGAATATAGGTTTGCCCATCAAAGGCATTATTAAAGCTACTATATTTAAACAGTTTTGCGGCGGCGAAACCATTGCCGAGTGCGATACCGCCATTAAAAATTTGTATACTGGTGGAGTAGGTACTATACTGGATTATTCGGTAGAAGGTGAAGAAGAGGAAAGTGTTTTTGACTTTACCCGCGATGAAATTATCCGCACTATTGAGCGTGCCACCGGCGACCCTGCTATACCCATCACTGTGTTTAAAGTGACCGGCGTAGGGCGTTTTGGCTTGTTAGAAAAGTTGGACGCCGGTACAGCCTTAACTGCTGCCGAAGAGCAGGAGTGGGAAAAGGTGCAAAGCCGCGTACAGGCTATTTGCCACAAAGCACATCAAAACGGTATCCCGGTTATGATTGATGCAGAGGAAAGCTGGATACAGGTAACTATTGATAAATTAGCCTTGAGCATGATGCGCCGCTATAACAGCGAAAAGGCAATTGTGTATAATACTTATCAAATATACCGTCATGATAAACTTGCCGGTTTAAAACTGGATTATGATGTAGCCCGCACCGAGGAGTTCTTTTTAGGTGTGAAAATAGTGAGGGGTGCTTATATGGAAAAAGAGCGTAAGCGTGCCCAAGAGCAAGGGTATGCATCACCCATACAACCCGACAAGCAATCGGCCGACCGCGATTATAACGAGGCCCTCCGTTTCTGCATTGAGCATGTAAACCGCATAGCCCTGGTAGCAGGTACCCATAACGAAGCGAGCTGTCGCCTGTTGGCCGATTTGCTCAATCAGCTTAATATCCCGCATAACCATCCGCATGTATACTTTTCTCAACTGCTTGGCATGAGCGATAATTTGAGTTTCAACCTGGCCAACGCAGGTTACAATGTAGTGAAGTACGTACCTTATGGTCCGGTTAAAGCCGTGCTGCCATATCTGTTCCGCCGTGCGCAGGAAAATACTTCCATTGCCGGACAGATGGGTAGAGAATTAGGTATGATTGTTAAAGAGCGAAACCGCAGAAAGTCATAATTATTTGGAGAGTGATAGGTTAACCACTTTGTGTTAACTTTAAAACTTAAGGTAGTTTATTAATATCCTGAAATAGAAAAAAGCGGGCGATATTGTTATCGTCCGCTTTTTTTATGCTATTCAGTATGATGTTAGTCCAATCCGCCACGACGAATGGCTTCACCTTGTTTTGGCCACACCATGGGTTGACCGGTGCGTGGATTGTTACCTAAAGGTGCTCTCTCGGTAGATGTTCTTTGGGGATCTTCGCAGGCCATGTAAACTAATATGGCCGTTAGTATAGCGTTGTTACGCACATCATCGAACACAATTTTGTCGTAGGTATCGCGATTAGTATGCCAGGTATAGTTACCATAACTCCATCCTAAAGAACTTAGCGAAAAGCCCGGTGCACCAACAGCTACAAACGAAGCAAAATCGGAACCACCTGCACCCGGTACGCCGGGGAAACTGGTTTTAATAGAATCGCGGATGTTAGAAGGTGCTGCAGCAAGCCAACGGGTGATGTACTCACTGGCTTTGGCATAACCCTGGCCACCTATGTTTACAACACGACCGGTACCGTTATCCTGGTTGAACAGGGCCTGTAAGTTCTTTACAATCTCCGGGTGATCTTCCACAAATGCACGTGAACCGTTTAAGCCTTGCTCTTCGCTACCCCAATGACCTACTAAAATAGTACGTTTAGGATTGGGATAGATCTTTTTTAAGATACGCATGGCTTCCATCATGGTAAGCGTGCCGGTACCGTTATCGGTTGCGCCGGTTCCCCCATCCCATGAATCAAAGTGGGCCGATAGCATCACGTATTCGTTGGGCTTTTGCTTACCCTTAATTTCGGCAATGGTATTAAAGGTTGGCACCACACCAAGTTCTTTCGATTCGGTATGAACGCTGATGCGCGGTTTAACACCCGATTCGGTTAAGCGGTACAACAGGCCATAATCTTCTAATGCAATATCAACCGTAGGCACCTTTTTGGTGTAAGCGCTAAAGATCTTATCTACACCAAAACCAGCCGACCAGTTGCTGGTTATAATACCTGCGGCACCTGCATTTTCTAAAGCTACAGGCAGGGTACGGGCGTTAAAACCGGTTTTGGCAATACGTTTACGCCATGCATCAGTTTGCGAAGTACGGTCGGCTTTCATAGCGTCAAAAGATGCTTTTGTTGCATATTGCTGCCAGTTATCATCAGGGCGGCCGGTTGGCTGCGCCATAGAGATCATTACAAATTTCCCTTTAACCGTAGGCAGCCATTTTTGAAAGGCTAAAGAATCGGCCAGATCGGGTAATACTAGCATCTCAGCGGTAACCGTTTTATCGCCCATGCCAGGGCTCCAGGCTAGTTGAGTACCTTCTAAAGATTTTACCCTTGGATAAACCATATCCAAATGCGAAATGCCTCTTTCCCAGCCACGCCATTCACCCCATTTTTCGTTGCGGGCGGTTACACCCCAGCTTTTGTATTTGGCTACGGCCCATTCGTTGGCTTTGAGCATTTGAGGAGTACCTACCAGGCGCGGTCCAACACCGTCAATCAGTTCGTGGGCAAGCTTTTGCAATTGCGAATTTTCGTTGCCTTCTTTAACAATTTGATCTACCACGGCGTTTTGCGCCTGTACCAAACCTGAAGAAAGCAAGAGTACCATAGCCGGTACAATGGATAGAGAGTTGAGTTTGCATTTCATGAAGCCAATATAAAGAAATAATGAGTTGGTGTAAAGTCACGCTGTTGTTACAGATGTTTAAATGTGATGGCTTGTAACCTTTAGATCATTTGAATCATCTTAGTTGTATAATCGCGCAGCAAATGGTCGAAATATTTCAGAATATCCGTAAAATATACGCCTTTAAAAAGCCTTGTGACGAACTTGCCCAGCACATTGAATTTTTTTCGGAAACGGCTTTAGAGCAAGCTTCACAACTTTTGGGTGGCCAATGCTTCAGTGTTAAAATGTTTGCAAGCTGGACGCCAACATTTTATATAAACCTCGGTCGGCCTTATCATATAACCGTTGGTAACCAACAGTACTTTATACAAGCTCATGAAGATATATTGGTATTACGGGATACTATTGTAGAGCGGCATAACCTGCCGACCGATAATATTTTTACGGTTAAATTTAATCCGGGCGGGCTGGAGGCTGTGTTAGGCATTCAGCAAGCTCAGTATCAGTCCCAAATTGTAAATCTCGGTAACCTGCTGCCTGCAAGCTTGTTAAAAGCAATTAAACAACCGGTTTGCTTTGAGCAACGCGTGGAAATCATGCAAAAGTATTTGTTGAGTTGCAACAAGGCAAGAAGCCATAACAGTTACTATAATACATTGGTAAATGATGCAATCGGCGAATATCACAATACCGGAATGCAGCTTAACACCTCTAAAGTGGCCGAAAAAATCTTTGTCACCTCAAAAACTATTAATCGCTATTTTAATAGGGTAGTGGGTCTTTCTCCAAAATGTTATTTTTCAATATTGAGATGCCGAACGGCTTTAACAGCATTTGTTAATAACGAAGCCTTGTTTGCACCGTATGACTATGGTTATTACGATATGAGTCATTTTTATAAGGATGTAGTGAAGTTTACGGGACAAACCTTAAAACACCAAAAGGGGTAGAATGTCTGTTTTTTACTTTTTAGCCGATGTAATAAGGGCTTAATTTGTGCAAACAGAATTTTAATGAAACCACTTAAACCAATTCTTATACTGTTGCTACTTATTTGTATCAATCAACAATCATCGGCGCAAAAGTATAAACCTATTATAGAACCCGCCAAGTTGGTAAAAGCCGACCCACGGTTAATAATTCAATCGGGTTATTTGATAGTGCCCGAAAACAGACGTATGAATAACGGCCGAAAGGTAAAGATCCCATTCATATTTGTGCGCAGGCCGGATCAGGATGCGAGGAAGAATATTTCGCTGTATACCACCGGCGGTCCGGGTTACAGTACTACGGCAAATATTGACAGCATCAGTTATAATTCCGGATTCCTGAAACACGGAGGGTTCATTGCCTTTGACCAGCGTGGTACCAAAAGGGCGCAGCCATGCCTTGATTGCGCCGGGGTAGACACGGCCATAAAGCGCAGCTATAAGCATGGGTTAAATAAAGATAGTTTAGTATTGCTGGCGGTTGCACAATGTCGTAAAAAGTTTGCCGGTGAAGGTATCGATCTATCAGCATACAATACTACCGAGAGTGCAGAAGACATTAATGATCTGCGGTTAGCATTGCAAATTGATTCTTTAAACCTGGTGGGTATATCATATAGTGGCGGGTTAATGCTCACCATGGCTATAAATCACCCCGAAGGTGTTCGTACGCTTATTTTAAACTCACCGCTGCCCACCTTTGTGAATTACGAAGAGCATGCTTTATTTAATATAAACGAAGCACTGGAACAGGTTTTTAAAAACTGTGAAGCCGATTCTGCCGATAAGGTTTATGTTAATTTAAGGGAACGTTTTCATGGATATTTTACATCATTGGGTAAACAGACCTTTAAACTAAGATACTTAGAGAAAGGTACGCATGATAGCCTTGCCATTAATTATACCAAGAACGAATTGCTGGATGCCATTGTGAGCAGGCTTAACACCAGCCAGGTTAAATCAGTTCCTTCTGTTGTGAATGATATGATTAACGGCAGGCATGCTAATTATGTAAGAGAGGTACTTGATGGCTATTTTGCTGGCGATAGCCAATTATCTTTAGGAATGAGGTACTCTGTTTATTGCGCAGGACAAATTGCCTATGCCGATGAACGTAAAATTAAACAGCAAAATGAGGTGCTTCCCTGGCTAGGTGGTTATGCTTTTAACAATGTTGACCATGCCATTTGTAGTTGCTGGAATGTAAATGCAGACTCTGTAGCCATTAAAACTCCTCATTACTCCAAAGTGCCCGCTTTAATCGTATCCGGCGATATTGACCCCTGGTGCAGCACATTTTATAACCGGTATGTTAAGCGCACTATGCCCAACACTCAACTCATGATCAGGCATAACAAAGGTCATGCGCCGGGTTACACGGTAGATGGGATTGATTATGTGGAACTGTTTTTAGCTAACCCTTTTAAAATGCTTGTTTCAAAATCTAAAGACCTTGTCATTGAGTAATGATTTACAGCGGTCTATTATCATTAGTGTATGAGCCATTGTAAATTAAGTGCTACACTACCGAATGTTTAGTAAACGAGAATAAAATTAGGTTTCATAATTGGTAACTTTAAACTTACCAACTATGAAAATACTGACCATACAATTAGCTTTGATGTGTTTATGCTTCTTCGCCTATGCACAAGATAAAGCTTCTGATTACCAGGTAGACACGCATGCGTTTGATAGTAATGCCGGGCATTGGTATGGCATAAAGGACAAGCATAACATTATTAATCCAAAAAAGAATCAGCCTAAATACAAACCCAATAACCTGGCGGCTATAGGCGATAATATACTGCTATACCAAAAAAATAACGGCGGCTGGCCTAAAAATTATGATGTGCTGGCCATACTAACGGCCGATCAAAAAGATAGTCTCATAAAAGATAAAGCCAATTTAAACACCACTTTTGATAATGGAACTTGTTATACTCACGTTGCAAGCCTTGCGCACATTTACCAGGCTACCAAAGTTGAAAAATATGCCGAGGCGGCAATTAATGGCTTAAATTACATTATAGCCGCCCAATATGAAAACGGAGGATGGCCTCAATATTTTCCGCTACAAAATAATTACAGCCGGCACATTACTTATAATGATGATGTGTTCACCGGCATTATGGGGTTGTTGAAAGAAGTTATAGAAGACAAAAATCTCTACAGCTTTTTACATAATACCATGCGCAGGAAAGTAGAGGCTACTTTTGACAAGGGAATAGATTGTATAATACAAACTCAGATAAACGATTTTGGCGAGATAACCGCCTGGTGCCAGCAGCATGATGAAGTGAGCCTGAAGCCCACCTGGGCCCGCGCTTTCGAACCGCCTTCCATTTGTAATGGCGAAAGTGCCGGCATCGTATTGTTGCTCATGGATCTGGATAACCCATCAGAAAAAGTGATCAGTTCGGTTAAGCATGCGGTCGGCTGGTTTAATGAATCGGCAATACAAGGCATTAGGGTTAAGGTAGTACCTGCTGCGCCCGATACCAGCCAGTATACCGTTTCGCATATTGATAGGGTAGTGGTGCAGGATGCAACCGCACCACCTATATGGACCCGCTATTATGAATTGCAAACGCATCGTCCGTTGTTTTGCAACCGAGATAGCAAGGTGGTATACGCACTTAGAGATGTAGCGCGTGAACGACGTTCGGGATATGGATGGTATACCTACAATCCGCAAAAGGTACTTGACCGTTACCCCGCTTGGTTAAAAAAGTGGGAGATAGAGAAGTAAATAACTCTTAACAAATAACCCGTCATGCCCATGAATATCGGCATCCCACTGATCATTAAAAAAGCGATTTAGCCACTTCTTTACTTAGCGTGTGGGATGCTGAAATAAATTCAGCATGACCGACAACGTTCGTTATAAACTATCCTTTAGCCTGTTTAGGCTTGAAATTTCTTTTATTACCTCCATTACCACTTCCACGATGCGGGCGGTTGTTAGCTTCTGGCCTGAATTTAGGTGCTTCGCCTAATTCGGCGGGCAGGGTAATGACGTCTATTTGACGATCTATCAGTTGCTGTATGTTGTTAAACTTGCGCTGGTCGCGTTCGTTTACAAATGTAATAGCGGTACCTGTTGTAGCGGCACGTGCGGTACGGCCTATGCGGTGAATGTAGTCTTCCGGATCACCCGGTACATCGTAATTCACAACCAGGTCAATACCTTCTACATCAATACCGCGCGATAGGGCATCGGTACCAATAATAACGGGTAACTGTTTGTTTTTAAACTGTAGTAAGATCTCTTCGCGTTCGTTTTGCGCAATATCGGAGTGAAAAGCATTAACCTTAATACCCGCAGTTTTTAATTCTTTATATAATGCCTTTACCTTTTCTTTGGTGGACGCAAAAATAATTATGCTGGTATAAGTGCCGCTTTTTAATAATATGGTAAGTAGCTTGGTTTTTTGCTCATCGTGCACCTGGTAAATCTGCTGGTTTATGCCAGCGGCTGGTTGCGATATAGCAATATTAATTTGCTGTGGCTCGTGCAATATAGATTTTGCGAGTGTACGGATACGCCCGGGCATGGTAGCCGAAAATAACAGCGTTTGACGCTTAGCAGGCAGGTAGCTGATGATACGCATAATATCATCCTGAAAACCCATATCCAGCATACGGTCGGCTTCATCCAGTACCAGGTATTCTAACTGGTTTAACTTTAACGAACCTGAGGTCAAAAATGAAATTAAGCGACCAGGAGTGGCTATTAATATATCTACCTTATTGGTAATACCACGTTTTTGTTGCTCGTAAGCCATACCATCACCACCGCCAAAAACAGCTAAAGAGCTTATTTCGGTAAAATAGGCTAATCCTTCAACCTGCTGGTCTATTTGCTGGGCCAGCTCGCGCGTTGGGGCTAATATTAAAGCACTAATTTGGTGTTTGGGATGCTTGCCAATTAAATGCAGTACCGGTAACAGGTACGATGCTGTTTTGCCCGTACCGGTTTGGGCGCAGGCAATAACATCGTTACCCTCCATTACTACGGGTATGGCCATTTGTTGTATTGCAGTGGGCGTTTTGTAGCCCATGCTGAGCAGGCCCTCGGCCAATTGCTCGTTAAAGTTAAAATCTTTGAAAGTCAACGTATAAACTGCGCTTTTAGTTAATGTGGGAAATTAGCGCGACCCCACAGTCAAAGTTACTATTAATTAATTGATGATAAGCTAATGCTAACCATCTGTTTTATTGCGCAATACCAGGCAGGTTTTTAAATGCAGTACTTTTGGTAGCAGGGTTACGTAATTTTAATATTTCTTGCGGGTAAGGTGCACTCAATGGTATAACCTGCGAATTACCATTAAAAATTAACCTGTTGTGAGCGAACTTTTTAATATTAAAAGCAGGAGTAACCAGGTAACCTGATGTACCGGAAGCCAAACTCACATAAATTTCGGGAGATGAAGTGTACACTGTATCTGATTTGCCGTTTGCTGCAATAATATTATGTTCTGTGAAATCCTGAATCTCTTTACCATTATACCAAAATGATACAAACTCTAATCTTGCCGTAAATTGATTATTGATCTCATAGCTGGCAGAACCTTTGTTGATTTTTACATTTTTTGTAAAAGTTGATTTACCTGCAGTTAGTGTAACTATAAAGGTTCCGGATTGATTGTAAGCATGTGTTGGATTCTCGTCAGATGAAGTTTGTCCATCCCCAAAGTCCCAGGTGTATGATTTTCCATTTTCAGATTGATTGCTGAAACTTACCACTTCAGTTAAATAATAGCTTGATTTAGGGGTAGTAAATGTGGCTTTAGTGTTTTGTTTTTTACAGGCGGCAAAAAACGTAAGTACAGTAAAAGCAAGTAGTACATTTCTTTTCATTACGATGTGATAAGGTTATTTTAATATTTGATTTATCTTTAAAGATATACATTATTGATTACCTTAACTCAAAAGTTAACTTATAAAACAAATATAATCTTGCTCACTAATTACGCTTGTTTAGTAAATTAAACACTTTTTGCTGTAATACATCTATATCGAAAGGTTTTTCCAGGTAATCATCCGCACCGGCCTGTTCTGCTTTTTGCTGTACGTCCATACTGGCCGACACTATAATTACCGGAATGTCTTTAGTAGATGCCTGACGTTTTAGCTGGCGGCAAACGGTTGGTCCGTCGTGCCCCGGCATTTGTATGTCTAATAAAATAAGATCGGGCAGCGCTTTTACAGCCTGCATAACCGAGGTGCCATCCATCACATTTAGCACTTCGTAGCCCGAATGGTCGAGTATCGCAGTAATGGAATCAACAATATCTTTATCATCATCGGCAATTAGTATAGTCTTTTGCTTGCGTTCCATACTCAAGCTTAACAAAAACTAAGCCTGATTTTTGTATCTTACGAGCAATGAGTAATTATTTATTAACTTATCGTTAAAATAATTGAGGGAAAATCTATCTGTTTGAATTATGAAAGCTATTAAAGAAAAAGTATTTATAGATTGGTTATTAATCATTTTGGGCATTTTTTCGGCGAGTTTTGGCTTAAAAGGTTTTTTGCTTTCCAGCCATTTTATTGATGGGGGGGTAACAGGTATTTCCATGCTTTTGGCTGATATTACTAACATTCCTATAGCAATTTTATTGTTTGTGATCAACGTACCGTTCTTGTTTTTAGGTTACCGCCGTATGGGTTCCATGTTTGCGTTGAAAAGTACAATAGCAATTGCCGGTTTATCTATAACGCTTGCTCTAATTCACTTTCCGGATGTAACGTCCGATAAATTGCTTACTGCCGTATTTGGCGGATTTTTCATTGGCGTAGGTATTGGCTTTGCCATTAGAGGGGGCGCGGTGCTCGATGGCACCGAGATTGCCGCTTTATTACTTAGTAAAAAAACCCAATTACTTAAAGTGAGCGACATAGTACTGATCTTAAACGTTGTGATTTTTGGCGCTGCCGCTTTTTTGTTAGGAATGGAGTCGGCATTATATTCAATATTAACTTATGTATCGGCCTCTAAAATGATCGATTTTATATTAAATGGTATTGAGCAGTATATAGGGTTAACGGTAGTTTCTGCAAAAAGCGATGTCATTCGTAAAGTAGTTACTATGCAACTTGGCCGTGGGGTAACTATATATCAAGGTAAAAGCGGCTATGGTAAAGACGGGCATATTAACGATCCGCGTGATATTATTTTCACCGTGTTAACACGTTTGGAAGTGCCCGCCTTAAAAGAAAAGATCTTGAAACTCGACCCTGCAGCATTTATAATACAGCAGAGTATTGATGATACTACCGGCGGTTTGTTGAAACGTAAAGGTATACACTAAGTAAGTTTGGTAGGAACAGGGGGGCGCTACATTGCTTAGTACCTTGAAAATGTTACTGATAACTTCAGGTTTATAGCGCTTTATTCCCTGATCATTGGTAAACGCGAGCGTTTTAATTTTACCTTCCACATAAACCAGGTGACCTTTATCCAAATCAGGAGCTATATCTTCAAGCATGGATATGACCATAACTTTTAGTTTAGGAAATTTATTGAAGCTATTTGGGTAGTAAGTTCTATGCAATCCATTGCGCGGGCGTTAATGTATGTTACAATAACCTTAGGCTTTTCAGAACTTTCTTCAGCTTATGTAAAACTTGCTAACCACCAAGTGCTTAAAAGTAATTTCCTTATTGTATTCTTTTTTTAATAACGATTTTATTCCGTTATGTGCAGTAATTATCACCTTACACCAGCCGAATTTAAATCGTTATTTAGTATCGCTAAAACTGTGTTAAAGCAAAGTAGTTAAAATAATTTATTGGCGGCCTGCAAAAATTGAGGTCTGGCAATGTTTAAAGAGAGTTCTTGATTTAGGCGTTGGATCAGGTAATCGCATAATATGGGAGAAGCCATTTCATCAGACTGGTGCATGCCAAAATAAAGCGATTGCAAACCAGCATTAGTCCACTGCTTAATGCGGGTAACCCATTCGTCTATACGTAGGTAATCGGTAGGGTGCAGGGCGTTGCCAACGAAGCGTACAAATGCATGCGGTGTAGTTAAGGTCATGTGAACAACATCGCGCCTACCAGCAGTATCTGTAATTATAGCGCCTACATTAAGGCGTTCCATTAGCTCAAAAGCGTTATCGCGATTTTCTGTATGCGAAAACCATTCCCGATGCCTTAGCTCTGCAAAAAAAGGTAGATCGCGGGGCAGGCTTTCTAAGTAAGCTCTAAATTCGGGAAAGTTTTTAGGTAAATAACTATCGCTAACTTGTAAGAATATTGGCCCGAGTTTTTCCTCAAAAGCCAGCATACTCTCTAAAAAACTGGTGGTTAACTCGTCGGTTCCCTTTAATTTTTTAAGATGGCTAATTAACTGATTAACTTTTGGACAAAATTTAAAGTCGGGATTAGCGGACGCTTTATCTCTCCATTTGCTTATTGCGGCTGAATCGTACATGCGGTAATGCGTAGTGTTCAACTCAATCATGTTAAACTGCTTGGCATACTCCTGTAAGAAGTCGGCATCTTTAGTTTTCGGTGGATAGATATTTCCTTTCCAAACCTTTTGTGCCCAACTGGCGCAGCCTACATAAACCTGCAGGGGTTTAGAAATTTTGGCCCTTCCAAGCACGCTGGTTGTTATTGCAGCATCTGGTGGCAAAGTGTAATCTATTTCAGCTAATTGAGGTGTAGTTACTTTGCCAAATTCCATATTAACATTTTTTAAACTGCTTACAATTAACTTATATCTATAGAAGAACCTTTTCCAGCATTTTTATATACAATTCTATTCCTTCGCGTATCTCATCCACGTAAATAAATTCGTCGGCGGTATGCGACCGGGCGGAGTCGCCCGGACCTACTTTAAGCGAAGGTATATCAAGCAAAGCCTGGTCGGATGTGGTGGGTGAGCCATAGGTGGTGCGACCTAAAGCAATACCTGCCTGCACAATAGGATGGTTCTTATCAATTGATGACGGCTTGAGCCGTACCGAGCGGGGTATCACATCGCAACTTACCTGTTGCCTGATTATATTGAGCACCTCTTCATTACGGTAAGCATCGGTAACCCGCACATCAACCGTAAAGCTACATGTTGCTGGCACCACATTATGCTGCGAACCGGCATTTATAATTGTTACCGACATTTTAATAGGGCCAAATAATTCTGACTCCTTTGCAAAGCGGTAGTTGCGAAACCACTCTATATCGGCCAGGGCTTTATAAATAGCGTTTTCACCTTCCTCGCGGGCAGCGTGGCCCGATTTGCCGTGCGCCACACAATCCAAAACCATTAAACCTCGTTCGGCAACGGCTAAATGCATGAGGGTTGGTTCGCCCACTATGGCAAAATCAAGCAAGCCTAAATCAGGAATAATAAGTTCCAATCCGTTAACGCCTGAAATTTCTTCTTCGGCAGTAGTGGCTATACAGATATTGTATTTAAGATTGGGCTGTTCGTAAAAATGCAGGAAAGTAGCTACAAGTGATACCAGGCAGCCACCGGCATCGTTACTGCCCAATCCATATAATTTACCATCCTCAACGGCTGGGTCGAGCGGATTACGGGTATACCCCGAATTGGGTTTGACCGTATCGTGATGCGAGTTGAGTAATATAGTAGGCTTTGCAGCATCAAAATGTAGGTTATAAGCCCATACATTGTTGAGTTTGCGTTGAGAGGGTACGCCATGGCTCGAAAAAAAAGCCTCAATAATTTCCGCGGTATTGCTCTCTTCTTTGCTGAATGATTGCGTAGCAATCAGTTGTTTTAAAAGTTGTAGTGTGTTATAATATAGCGTATCGGTATTTGCCATAGGTATTAGGCTTTAAAGCCAGATGGTATACCTGCAAATGTATAGGATTTTAAATTACATCAATTAGTAATTTGATGTAATGCACATTTAGTGACTTATGAATTGTAAAACAAAACAGGCCGCATTAAATAAATGCGGCCTGTTTGTTAAAAGTATTATATGATTTGAGTTATAATCCTTATTTCACGCCGGCTAATACTTGTTGAGATGTGGTTTGTTCATTATAAACGTTGTTGCTGGCGAAGATTACACCTTCAGTGTATACATGGCCCTTAATGGTCATTGTAACAATAGTTTTGGTTAACGGCGATACAATAACGTGGTAGCCTTGTGCATTCATGGTTTTTTGAGCTTCAGCTATGGTATATTGATCACTTGCTTTTTGTACCATTTGGTTGTATACATTTTGGTGTTGTATATAAAAACTGTGGAAACCGGTTTCTTTGTAAAAATCTTCTAATAAGATACCGTAGCGTTTAAAATCAATTTTGTTCAAGTCAATACGATAGTCGGCTTTTAGGCCAAAGCGACCGTCGTGCATTTGAAAAGCATATAAGCCATTAATATAGCTTTTCAACAATTGTGGATTGCGGCTCAATTGTGCATTTAGTTGCTTAACACCTTTAAGATGTTTGTATTTTTCCATTTTGACAATAAGTTCTTTATAATATGCGCTGTTCTGATTCACAATGTTCGTGTCGTTTTTAGCCACATCAGTTAATGCTAACATAGCGTAGCCCAACTCTACCGTTTCAGAACTTTGAACATTTACTTTACCCAAATTAGCTTTCGCATATTTTGAGGTAAAACGTGAAGCTACATTTTGAGTTTGGCAGCTGGTTAAAGAAGCCACGGTAGCCAATAAACTTACAATTGCGGTTAATTTAAAATTAGTTTTCATATTCAATTAGGGGTTGTATTGATTTGTTGTTGTTTGATAAGTGTTAGGCAAGCATTGTGCCCACAGCATCACATTTTGAATATTTGAGCTATAAACGCCGTTTAAAGCTTAAAAACGCCATTTCTTATATTGTTGGCGAACATTAACATTTCCAAATACCAGTTTAACTTGTGGTTTATATTCCCCAAATTGAATTTTAAGCAGTAAAAAATTACCTGTATGTGGCAGCAACTATTAACTTTAAATTATTAGCAATTCAAGCTGATATAGACCTTACTATTGAATATTAATAAAGCAACAGACCATCTTTTTTTGAGAGAAAAGGTATTTGCTTTAAAACACGAAAGCCGCCCTGTTATGCAGGACGGCTCTGTAATGATTAACTAAAGCTTTATAATTAGCTTTTAGGATTTAGAGTTTCGCTGATTCGCTCAGATAAATCCTGCAAATGGTAGGTACTCATTGAATCGGTGATGTTTGCTGACTTAATCATGCTATTAATTGATCGTAGTTGCGCTTTAGCTACCGATATGGCATCTGTTTGCTCCAACTCGCGCGCAGGTGCACCGCGGCCTGCTAACGCAGCTTGCGCAGCAGCGCTCATTTCCGGGGGTTTAACTATTTCAATTAATTTATCGACGTAAAGTTTTTGCAGGTTACGGCGGTATACATCAATAGCTTGATTGCTCTTGATCTCCCGAAATATAATATTCTGCATGTCGGCCATAAAATCGGTAACCTTATAAGCCTTGGTTCCATCAACAGCTTCAAAGGCAACCAACTTGTTAAACACACGTGGTGTTACCAACCGGCTAAGGGCAGCATCCTGACGAGTGTAAATTACCTGCAACGGGCTGGTGCCAATTGCACTTAATACAGTTTGATTTAGTAACCACGTAGGTGTAGTAAACAACTGCTTATCTAAAAATGCCATTGCCTCTCGCTGTGTAGCGGCGGGGGTGTATTCGTAAACTGCACCAGCCTGATCGGTAGTTTTAGGGTTTTCGTAAATGCCACCCACATTTTTAGCTACGTGGCCCATGTAACGCCCAAACTGGGTAACCAGTTGGTTATACATGTTTTCCAAGTCATCATAGCTTTCCCCTTGTTCTTTAGTCCACTCCGGCAGTTTAACTATAATGCGTTGCAGGTTTTTAATACCGTACGCACTTGCTACCATAGCGTTGTCACTCAAGTCTTCATTTTGTGAATGCGGATCATCAGGATTGGTTTCTGTACCAAACCATAAGCGACGGTTCTTTGCGCTTTCGATGGTCATTTTGTTCAGCACTTCCTTTTCGGCATCAGCACCTTTATCCCCTAAATACTTGTATCCCCATTCAATTGCCCATTTATCATAGTCGCCAATGCGCGGATATAAGCCCTTTGGAGAAATATTATCTTCTGGTTGCGCTACGTAGTTAAAACGTGCATAATCCATAATAGATGGTGTGTGACCGTTAGCTTCAACATAAGCTTTATCGCGCAGTTTTTCAACCGGTACGGTGGAACTTGAACCATAGTTGTGACGCAAGCCTAAAGTGTGGCCAACCTCATGCGATGATACAAAGCGGATCAAGTCGCCCATTAATTTATCATCAAAGGTCATTTTACGGGAGCGGGGATCAACAGCAGCAGTTTGAATCATATACCAATCGTGCACCAGTTTCATTACGTTGTGATACCAGTTGATATGCGTTTCCAGGATCTCGCCACTTCGTGGATCTGAAATATGCGGACCGCTTGCATTTTCTGTCTCCGATGGTTTGTAAACAATAACCGAGTGGCTGGCATCATCTAAACTCCAGGTGGAATCTTGCTTGCTGGTAGGTGCTACCTTGGCTATGATTGCATTTTTAAAACCTGCTTTTTCAAATGCGGCCTGCCAATCGTTAACACCAGCAATTAGGTATGGTACCCACTTTTTAGGGGTGGTAGGGTCAATGTAATAAATAATTTGCTTTTTAGGTTCCACCAATTCGCCCCGTTTGTATTTGGCCATATCGGCCTCCTTTGGCTCCAGGCGCCAGCGGGCAATAAGTTGTACGTCTTTAACGCCCTGTGGGTTCAGGTCAAAATCGGTGTAGTTGCTTGTAAAATAACCTACACGCCTATCAAAATAACGCCCTTTCATTGGTACCTTAGGTAGTATTACAATGGAGGTATTCAGTTCAACCGTTACCGAACCATTAGCAGCACCGGCAGCACCACCTGTTGCAGGGGCCGCCGCCCTGCCAAATGGCGAAGCAGCAGGTAATAAGCCATAAGTTTTCACTGTGCTTATCTCTACGTTGTTAGAATGGCTTCGTACGTTTTCTATATAACTACGATCGGCAATCAGTGTACCTAATCGAATGCGCTGTTTAGATTGTGGTGAGCTAAAAAAGAAAATCTCGTTGTCGCCATTAATATAATCGGTCATGTCAATTACACTTCCTTTGCCGTTAGCAGAATACGCGGCCACATTAAATGCAGCAGCTATAGCTTGTATATTGGAACGCTGTACTGCCTGATACATAGATTTTGTACTATCGGGACTGTACACGCTGTAGGATACCTTGCGTAAAAATATGCGGTTGTTAGGGCCTTTTTCAAACTTAATTACGGTGCTGCCTATTTGGTCGCCGGCATAACCATCGGCCGAGCGAACCTCTGCACCTGCACGGGCAATACGGTTTACCACTAATATATCACGGTTTAGTACACTATCGCCAATTTCAAAGTAGTATTTATCATCTACTTTATGCGTTTTAAATAGTCCGTTGCGGCTTATGGCCTTATCCGTAATTACGCTTTTGTAGGGGCGGGGCTGTGTGCGAGCGGGAGCAGCGGTGTTGCCGACAAAGCTGCCGGGTATAGCTGTCCGGCGGGTAGTACTATCGGGCCTTCCTTGTGCAAAAGAGCCTGTAGCAACGCCGGCAAATACCATTGAAAGTAGCAGTTTATTCATTTTTTGAGTGGGAATAATTTTGATCAACTAAATGTAGAGTAAAAGAATTTCAATAGCATTTACTATAACCTAAATGTTACAGTATTTAGCAAATACACATATTATATGCGATGGTCTTGCCTGTTTACTCTTTTTGCCTAATTTAGGTGATGCTTTTTGCTGAAGATTTTTTACATCATATATGGAAGTTTAAATTGTTTGATTTCCGTAATCTGCAAACTACCAATGGAGAGACTTTAGAGATTATCTCAGCAGGCATACATAACCATCATGCCGGACCCGATTTTCATGATGTGCGCGTACGCATTGGCGGTACGCTTTGGGCAGGTAATGCTGAAATTCATATAAATGCCGGCGATTGGCATAAACACAACCATACACTTGATGAGGCATATGGTAATGTAGTGTTGCATGTGGTTTACCGCAACAACGAGCCTGTGTTATTATTTGACGGGAAAGCAGTACCAACCTTGGAATTAGTAAACCGAGTACCCGAAAGCTTATACCTGCGCTACCATCAACTGGTGTATGGTAACCAGCAGTTTATACCATGCGAGGGTACTATTAAAGTTGTAAGCACTGTAAATTTACAGAGTTGGCTAACACGCGTATTGATAGAACGGTTGCAAAACAAATCGTTGGAGGTTATTAATCGCCTGCAACATAACAGGGGCAATTGGGAGGAAACTTTTTATCAGTTTTTGGCTGCCAATTTTGGTTTTAAAATTAACGCGCTACCTTTTGAAATGTTGGCCAAATCGTTGCCGCAGGGTATTTTAGGCAAGCACAAAAACAATCCTTTACAAGTAGAAGCACTCATTTTTGGACAGGCAGGATTTTTGGAAGGTAATTTGACTGATGACTATCCGGTTAAATTAAAGGGGGAATATAGTTTTTTGCAAAAGAAATACAACTTAAAGCCCATTGAAAAGCATCTGTGGAAGTTTATGAGAATGCGTCCATCTAACTTCCCAACTATTAGACTTGCACAATTCGCAGCGCTCGCGTTTCGGTCTAACCACCTGTTTTCTAAAATATTAGAGACAGATGGTGTTGCACAATTACGCAAACTTTTTAGTAATATTGTTGTTAACGAATATTGGGCAGATCATTACCGGTTTGATGTGGTGTCAAAGTCTATAACAAAAAATTTTGGTAACACGTCTGTCGATTTGATATTGTTAAATACCGTTACTTTATTTTTGTACAGTTATGGTAGTTATTTAAATCTTCAGGCCTTTGTAGATAAAAGTTTGGAATTGTTGGAAAATTTACCTGCAGAAGAAAACTTTATAATAAACGAATTTAACAACTTGGGTGTGAAAACTAAAAGCGCATTTGATTCACAAGCCTTGCTGGAATTAAAAAACAGCTATTGTAATCATAAAAAATGTCTGCAGTGTGGAGTAGGAAATCAAATATTAAATTTAAACGGAGTATGATGCAGCGTATTTTAACCTTTTTTGAAAGATATTCGTTTGGCGTATGTACCTATTTAGGTGAACGTTTTAATATCTCTATAGCCAAAATAAGGCTGTTTTTTATTTACTCTTCTTTTTTAGCTGTGGGCTTCCCCATAATATTTTATTTTTTTGCAGGTATAGTTTTAGACATCCGTCACTACATTAAACGCATGCGGACAAGAGTTATGGATTGGTAGTTTCTAACTGGCTAACTGTAGCTCAATATCCTTTAACAGCGAATAAATATCGGCCGTTTTAACATTACTCATGTTTAAATTCTCTTGTTGACGAAAGGCGTATGTATAATTATTATAGTCTTTCCCTGATATCATCATTAAGGGAATATCCTTCACCGTGTCTATTGCGTTCAATGCCCTGCTCACTGTCATGCTATCCATTTCCGAAAGCATGCTATCCATTAAAATCAAATCAGGATGGCATCTCGAAATTTCATTGAAAACTTTGTATGAGCGGTACAAAGGGCATACATCATAACCTTGACAACCCAGTATTTGCGATAACCTGTTCAGTTCCATTACGTCTTCGTCAATAATCATTATTCGCTTGCTCATGGTTGATAGATTTGTCTGTGATTGAATAGGCAATTAACATGCCACATCATATATAGATTGCATTACTGCAGTTGACTTTGCAGCTATATAGTTAGGCAGTTTGTTGGTTGCCTGGGTTGAAGCCGTGTTTTTAATTGTACTAAACGATGAGCTTGCAAATCTTTTTGCAATTGCTTTTTAAGTTCAATATCAATTGACTTTAATAATATCTGAGTTTGATGTGTTCATAAAGGCCGTTGTTTTAGTTAAACAACCTTATAACAAATTTATGCCACGAGTTAATTGGCTGCAAGGAGTGGCTAAACACTATTTACTGAAAAATTAACAAGCCAGCTGTGTATTGTAAATACTACAAAGCACGTTGATAGATAGTATAGTTATGCTTATAAAGCTATTTTTCAGTGTTTGATATAAGGAGAGTGACCTTATTCACCAGTTCGGTAAGATCAAATGGTTTAGCTATTACAGCTTCGCAACCAAAGGCAGTATAATCAACATTGCGGTTAATGTAAGCCGAAAAGATAATTATAGGTATAAGGCGTAATCGCTCATCGGCCTTAAACTGTTTGCAAATTTCTCCTCCATTGCCGTCTCCCAAAAAGTAATCAAGTATCACCAGGTCGGGTTGGTACGAATGCGCCACCTGTAAAATATGGTCACTTGTGGAAGTAGTATGTACATCAAAATCCTCGTAAGAAAGCACTTCGCTAACTACATCCAGAATATCTTGATTATCATCCAATACTAGTATACGCTTCAACATCAATAGAATCTTACTGCCCTTTGTTATGCAAGTTAGTAGCACCGGCTGGGAGTGCAAATATACTTATACTTAAATTATCTGCGAAATGTATAGGTATTTACTTCTGTAAAAATTATGTAACTAATAATTAATGAAAGTGCTTACTCATTCTAGACCTTAATGTAAGTTTTTTATTTAACTAATGCGTGAAGTTAATGTTGTGATACCAATCCTGAGATAATATTGATACTCAACGCCACAATTGCAGTATTAAAAGTAAACGAAATAAGGCCATGTAATAATACAATACGGCGAATGGCTCGAGATGAGATCTCTACATCCGAAACCTGGAATGTCATACCTACAACGAAGGAAAAATATACAAAATCTAAATAATCAGGTTCCTTTTCATCGGCTGGAAACTGCAGACCGCCTGCCGATTTAGCTTTGTTATTAGCATCAGCACTGTAATATAAATGCGCATAACGCATGGTAAACACGGTGTGTACCAACCACCAAGAAGTAAAGACCGACCCTGTAGCCAATAACACGTGCTGGGTGATTGCGTCGGGTGAAAGGTGTTGGCCCGATTTGAGTAGAAAGATGATGGCGCCTAAGCTAATTAACGATGCAAAGATGATGAATAAGAAGATAAATGTGCGGCTCGAATCTTCTAAACGAGCTATCTTACGCACATCTTTAGGGTGCGCCGTTAAAATTACTATCCATTGTGGTACAATTAAACTGAACGCAAAGCAAATCCAGGTGAGTAGGGTGAGCTCCGCACCCGATAATGTTTTATTAAAAACAGCCAGCACAATTGCACTAACACCCAAAGCAATCATTAAACGATGGTGTGCATCCAGGTAAAATTGTACGTTAGTATTAGCTTCGGATGATTTTAAAGTAGCCATCAGCTTAATCTTCTTCAACTATGTGAGCCACGCGGCCAACTTGTCCATCTTCAAGCCGCACTTTTATACCCCTGGAGTGATATGTGGCACTGGTAAGTAAACGCTCCACAATACCACGTGTTAAGGTACCGCTTCGCTGATCTTTTTTTAATATTACATCTACTTCGAGGCCGGGGTAAATATCATTGCGGTTTTGTCCGTTCATGAGGTGTTTAATCGTTGTTATAAAGTTGTCTGTTAGCCAACTAATTTATCAATTGCTTCAGCTGTTTTTTCAAACTTAAAATATTGTAGCAAGGTGTTCATGTTTTGTGTAATTTCAGCATTCATGAGGTTGCCAATGCTGCCCTCATGAGTATGATTTACTTTTTTATCCGGATTAAAATCGCCTTGCTCAATAGCTAAACCAACCCGCTTATAAGCATCTCGAAAAGGTACACCGTCCAGTACTTGTTTGTTTACTTCCTCAACGCTAAAAAGGTAGGCATATTTGGGGTCATCTAAAATATTAGTTTTAACCGTAATGTTTTGCAGCATAAAGTTAGCCATATGCAGGCAACTTCTAAGCTCGGTAAAAGCCGGAAAAAGTAATTCTTTCAACAATTGCATTTCGCGGTGATAACCTGATGGGAGGTTAGTGGTCATCATGGCAATATCCGTAGGCAGTGCTTGCAGGCGGTTGCACTTACCACGCATAATTTCCCAAACATCAGGATTTTTTTTGTGCGGCATAATACTGCTGCCTGTGGTCAGGCTTTCCGGATAGCTGACAAAAGCAAAATTTTGGCTTAGATACAAGGTTTGGTCCATGGCCATGCGGGCTAAGGTGGCGGCCACTGCCGATAAAGTTTGTGCAATGATCCGCTCGGTTTTGCCTCGGCCCATTTGTGCGTAAACAACGTTATAGTTTAAGCTTTCAAAGCCGAGTAGCTCAGTAGTTAAAGTTCGGTTAAGCGGGAAAGACGAACCGTAGCCTGCTGCAGAACCCAATGGATTTTTATTGGTGATTTTGTATGCGGCAAGAACCAGTTCCAAATCATCGGCAAGGCTTTCGGCATAAGCGCCAAACCATAAGCCAAAAGATGAAGGCATGGCCACCTGCAGATGCGTATAGCCTGGCAATAAAATATCTTTATGTTTTTCACTAAGTTCAATAAGCAGGGTAAACAACTCTTGTACTTCTTCAACTACCTGCTGCAATTCATCACGAAAAAATAGTTTTAAGTCAACCAAAACCTGATCGTTGCGCGAACGGCCGCTATGAATTTTTTTACCTGCGTCACCAATACGACGGGTGAGTAGCATTTCAACCTGCGAATGCACATCTTCCACACCGGCTTCTATTTCAAAGTTGCCGGCTTGTATATCCTTGTATATGCTCTTAAGCTCGGCCTGTACCAGTTGCAGGTCATCAGGGTTCATCAAGCCAATGCTTTGCAGCATTTGAGTATGAGCTAAAGAACCCAATACGTCAAAAGCGGCCATTTGTCGGTCAAACTCGCGGTCGCGGCCAACAGTAAAACTTTCAACCAGTTCGTTAACGTTTGTGGTTTTTTGCCATAGCTTACTCATGATGCAAAGATGTATATTTTTATGTATTGCTGAAAGAACGCAGACATCCTCACAGAGGCGGTTACAGATAATATTCAAGAAATAAAAATATTTCCTTTACAAGTCAACAATTAAATCTTCATTTGCAGTAATGATTTTTAAAAAGACAGCTTTCTTATTACTTGCCTTGCCTTTATTTTGGTCGTGCAGTACCGATCATAAAAATAAGATTCTGCTTGTTGATAAAGACTTTCATGAGTTCAACCGTATTTATTCACCCAACCATCAAAAGCTGTTGCTCAATTACGGAAGTGATAAAGGGGCGTTTAGTTATGCGGTGCGCGGTACAGCTATTTTAAATGTTAAGGATACTTCTAAAAACTTAGTGAAATACACCTTACCGAATAATATTACAAATTTTAAATGGCTTGGTAACGATTCATTGAGTGCCCAGTTTGACATTATCCCCTCTATAAGAGACGGGAAGAATGTGGTAGTGCACGATACTGTTGTTAACGGTATATTTATAAATATCCAAAGAAATGATTACGTAAGCAAAAACGCCCGGCAAGTGGTTCTTTATAAAGAGACATCGCCTGACGGAAAATACGACATGATAGTTTATCGTTATAAAAATGAGGACGGGCCAAGCTTACTGCATTTATCGGTAATACCTGCTAAAAGCAATATACCACATTACGGAAACTATTTTATAGCTAATACCCAAGCCGATTATATTTATTATGCCCGGTGGAACAAAGCAAACAAGCTGATTTTTTTTACAGATGATGTGGGTAAAGATTTAATCTATTACGGACTAATAAAGAACAGGCCTGCTTTAGAATACCAGATCGTATCAGACGATGACAAATACAGTGAGGTAAAGGTTTGGCAGGGTAAATAGTTAATGTTCTATTTTGGAGTGTTTGTGTGTATCGCGCATAGAAATGTAAATAACCAACGATATAGCAATACAGCTGGTTACATAATAATAAAACCATTGTGCATGGCCGGCTTGTTTAAACCAAAGGGCAATGTACTCGGCTGTACCGCCAAATATAGAAACCGCTATGGCATAAGGGAAACCTACGCCCAATGCCCTTACTTCGGCTGGAAAGAGTTCGGCTTTTACTACTGCATTAATAGAGGTGTAACCACTTACTATAATTAGTGCAATTAAAATAAGTGTAAAGGCTACCCAAATATTGGTACTGTGCCCCAGGTTTATAAGTATAGGTATGGTGCACAACGTACCCAACACGCCAAAAGTTATAAGTAAGGGGCGACGGCCAATGCGGTCAGACAGGGCTCCGAAAAGTGGCTGAAGCAGCATAAATACTATCAAGGTAAGCGTAGATATGAGTGTAGCATCGTTTTTGGAAAAGCCTGAGGTATTCACTAAAAACTTTTGCATGTATGTAGTGAAGGTATAAAACGCTACAGTGCCACCCAGTGTAAGGCCAATAACTGTTAGTATTGCACGGGGATGCTGCATTAATAACTTTATAGTTCCGCGTGCCGGGTTGTGTTCGGTTTTATGTGCAAACGAAGCAGACTCATGTAAGCTTCGACGTAAAAACATTACAGTAATAGCCAGCACCGCACCAATACCAAACGGAATTCGCCAACCCCAGTTGTGCAATTGCTGTTCTGTTAAAAACAAACGTTGCAATAACACCAATACTCCAAGGGCTATCAATTGACCCATAATTAAGGTAACATACTGAAAGCTGGAATAAAAACCGCGATTGTGCTTTTCGGCCATTTCACTTAAGTAGGTGGCACTGGTGCCATATTCCCCGCCTACGCTCAAGCCTTGAATGATGCGGGCAAGCACCAGCAATATGGGCGCTGCAATTCCAATTTGTTTGTAACCGGGTACAAAAGTTATTATGAGCGAGCCTAAGCTCATAAGCAGGATGGAGGCGGTTAGTGCTTTTTTACGTCCATGCCTGTCTGCATAAGTACCCATTAACCAACCGCCAACCGGGCGCATTAAAAAACCAATAGCAAATATACCAGCGGTATTGAGCAACTGGGCCATATTGTTGGCAGTCGGGAAAAAAGCTGCTGCAAAATAAAGGGAGAAAGCGGAGTATACGTACCAATCGTACCACTCTACTAAATTGCCTAGTGAACCACCAATAATTGATTTTAAGCGTTGTGTTACAGCGATTTGAGGTACTTGCTGCGCCATATTATTTGTACATAGGAAACTTAATAATGTTTAACAGCAAGTTACGTTATTAGGTATACTTTTCCGACAAGGGGTCTTGCTCAGTTTGGGTTTCGGTGCTTTTTACGATGTGGTGTATGGTTTCATCCAGTTCCAGCACTGCTTTTTCCATCATTTGTAAAATTTGCGACTTAGGGCCTGTTTCCTCCAGCTTTAACAAATGCATTAAGCCTAAAATAGAGGCTACAGGTTTACGTAGTTCATGCGATTGTAAATAAGCTATCTTTTTGAGTGTTTCGTTTTGAGTGATTATTTTTTCTTCGTTTTTTTTACGCTCAGTTATATCTGTGCTATTGAACGATACGCCTATGATGCGGTCTGATCCATCGTACGTAGGGTTGTATGTTATTTTCGCCCAGCGAGGTTCCATGCCGCCAAATTGTACAATTCTTTCGTGCTGTACCGTCTCGCCGCCTAATGCAGTTTGTACGTGTTTTACAAAGTCATCAATGTAAGTTTCATATATAAAATCCAAGGAATTAACACCCGAGGTGATCTCCCTGCCAAAGAGCTCAAATGCAATGTCTCTGAATGTTTTATTAAAGGTTATTACCTCCATATTTAAGCCTATAAGCAAATGGCTCGATTTTGAACTTTCAAAGAACGAACGCAATTTATTTTCGGAGTTTTTGGCTTCGGCGAATTGCTCTTTCAGTAATTTAAGGCTGAATTCAAACTCAATCATATTTACAGCTTGTTGCGATAGTAACTGCAGCATATGCTTTCGCCTGTCTGATAGTGTTTTAGCTTCCTGGCCCAATACATACAAACTGCCTATGTTTTGCCCGTCATGTGTAACAAGCGGAACCCCTGCATAAAAACGAAGATGTGGTTGATTGAGTACTAAAGGATGGTGTGAGTACTCACCGTTTTGAGTAAGATCTGCAATTGTTCGAATTTCACTGTTAGGTAAAGCAATGTCCCAAAATGACATGTCTTCCGGTATTTCATCTGCTACGAAACCATATTTAAATTGGTGTTCTAATTTACCTTCGTTTAAAAAAACCAGAAAAGCAGCCCGGGTCTGGCAGGCTTCTGCTGCCAGAGTTACAATATTTTGCAGCTCATTTTCCCGGCTAATGTTCAGGTCTAAAAACCTTTCCATCGACCGAATTTTATAAAATTCGTTAAAGGGCATATCGCTATTGCGTTGTTTATGGTTGGAATAGCAATATACGATAAAAGCTACCGTTGTGTTGCAAAGAGTTATAGAATATACTGTTTACCTTACACTTATAAGTTGTAAGGTGTTGATATTTAAAGCGATATAATATTGAACAATTAGGAGTGAAACCGACTTAATTGTACCAACTTAAAAATTAGTGGTAATCATTACCTGTAACACGTTTCGACGGTAGGCGTTTTCCATCTCTTTTTGGTACCAGTATTGGTAGCCGATTTCAGTATCTACCTTCTTATTCCAGCGGTAACCCAAAGAAATAAAAGACCTGTTTTGATCAAATAGGCGGTTGTTTACCCGTTGTTTATGCTGAACGTTAAGAAATAATTCGTTTTGAATACCAGTATACAATCCCCTGGTAAATGCGGTATCTGCAATTAACGGAATTTGCGCGCTGATAAACGCCCTTGACCGTTGCGAAAAATTTACACCATCATCTTTTATCCAACGTTGCTCAAGCCGCGCACGCAAGGTAAATTCTGTATGATCATATTTGAAGCTAAACAAGTATTGTTCATAAATACGGTTTTCCACAGTAATAGATGTACCCTGATCTTCACGTTCCCAATCGCGCTTGTTGGCATACCCTAAAGCAACAGCATGTTTATCGTTAAATTTGTAGTTAGCCGCTGCTCTTAACAGTAGTGTGTTCAAGTAGCTGAGCCGGTTAGCAGAACGTAATTGAGCATCGGCAAGCAGGTCAAATTTTTTGCTGATTTTTTGGGTGTGGCTTAAAAAAAACCATCCTTTCGTTTCTGTTAATTGTGCATAGCTGTATTGGCCTGTTAGGCATAGCAGTAAAGTAGTAAGTAATGTTCTTATTCTCATTATTTGGTCTTGATATTTAAACTTATAAAGCGTCTGTTTGTTCCACTATTTCGATCTATAAAAACATATGAATACTTTAAAAATAGGCTGGGCTGGTTTAGGCAATATGGGTGTCCCCATGGTAAAAAACTTAATTAAAGCGGGCTACGCGGTTCAGGTGTATAACCGCACACGTAATAAAGAAAAGGAAGTAATTGAGGCTGGAGCTCAATCAGCAACGAATTTGCAAGCCTTGGCTACCGATAACGACGTTATATTTGTAATGGTATCTGATGATGAAGCGGCAAAGCAACTATTTACTGCTGAAGACGGCCTGTTATCTGGCAGTTCAAGCGGAAAGCTTTTTATCAATGTAAGTACGGTAGCCCCCGAAACATCACGTTACCTGAATGATTGCTGCCAAAAGCAAGGGGCTGAGTTTTTAGAAACACCCGTATCGGGCAGTGTGAAACCAGCTCAGGATGGCACGCTGATTATTTTGGCGGGTGGCAGCAGTAGCGTGTACAATGAGGCTAAACCGCTGTTAGATGTATTGGGCAAAATGTTGATCCTTACTGGTGACGTTGGTTCGGCAACGGCGGCTAAGCTGGCAATAAATTACTTTTTAGCGCTAAACATACAAGGGCTCGCTGAAACGGTTCTGTTTGCCAAAGCAAACGGCGTTAAAATTGAAGATATGCTTTCTATTATTAACGAAGGTGCAGTAGGCAGTGGTATAACCAAACTTAAAACACCTGCAATATTAAATGGCGAATTTCCGGCAGCTTTTGCTTTAAAGCACATTGTAAAAGATTTGCGCCTTGCCAAAGAACAAGGCTTGGAAGCTCCGTTGAGCACGCCTTTGTTCAATAGCTTTAATCAGGCAAAAGCTGATGGCTTGGGCGATGAGGACCTAATGGCTATCTATAAATATCTGGATAAACAGGTGATGTAGATACGATGGTACAGTTGTTATCAAATAGATTTTAAAATTTGAAATAGCATTTAAACTGTTAAGTTTTAAATTCCTTGTGAAATTCAACGAAAGTCCCCGATAGATATATTAGGGACTTTTTTGACTTTAATAGATGCTTGATAAAATCGATTAAAACTCATGTTATCTTGCTAATGCCGGTTATGGTTTATAGATTTATGCTCCAATCTAAACATCATCCGAAATATGAACAAGGCATTAATCACAATATTGCTTATCATACACACCTGGGTTGCAGGACTTGTATGTGCGCAAACTCCGGCTGACTCAGTTAAACGTTTAGCGGCTCAACTTGATTCACTTGGAGCCCGTATTGAGGCTGAAAACTTGTACTTGCAAACCGATAAACCTTACTACGCACTGGGTGATACGCTATGGTTCAAAGCCTATTTATTACAGGCAGGAGAACTTACTGCATCGGTAAAGAGCGGGGTAATGTATGTAGATTTGGTTAATAGTAACAACAAAACTGAAGCGTCGCTAAAGTTACCGGTGAGTATGGGTGTTAGCTGGGGCAGCATAACCTTAGATGATGTCACTTTACAACCAGGAACTTATATTCTACGAGCGTATACAAGCTGGATGCAAAATAACACTCATCATAAGTATTTTAGTAAAACCATCAATATCAGTACTGCTAATCCAAAAAGCTGGTTGATCAGTTATAATCCTGCATTAAGTTCGCAGGCAACGCGCCTCAATTTATTGCTCAACATGCAAATTACGCAAGCTGATCAAATACCTGTGAGCGCCGAAGATGTACAGCTCAATTTAAGGCAGGGGAGTAAGATTATAAGTAAGAACAAGCTCAAAACCATGGTGGATGGCACTTTGAAAATGGATGTAGCTCTACCGCCACAAGCTGATTTAAAAAACTTGAATATTGAAATTGGTAGTGTCCGAAACCAGGATCAGAAGTTGATTTTTCCCGTTGGATTAATTCAGACTAAGCAAATAGATTTACAGTTTATGCCTGAAGGGGGTTACATGGTGGCCGGGTTACCTACCAGGGTAGGTTTTAAAGCTTTAAACAATGCAGGTAAAGGTATTGATGTGGAGGGTGAAATATTTGATAGTAAAAAACGGCAGGTTATCACTTTCCGTTCGCAGTTCAAAGGAATAGGAGTAGTTAGTTTTGTACCGGATGCAGGCGAAAATTATACCGCTGTGCTTACTTCAGGAATAGGCAAAGGACAAGAGTTTAAGCTGCCGCAATTGAAGCAATGGGGCATAAGTATGCAGGTGATAACACGTTACCAGGCTAAAGAAAATTTTTCTGCAGTCAGCATACAAGCTACTCCCAATGGTGGCGCTACTGAACAACCTTATTATCTTGTGGCTCATAGTAATCGCAAGGTATGTTACGCTGCAGTATTGTCCTTCAAAAAAGGCTCAATTGAAGGTAGGCTGCCGCTTAACAATTTCCCAACCGGAGTTGCCTGTATAACGTTGTTTAACAGCTTGCAACAACCGGTAATAGAGCGCGTAATTTATGTTGACAGGAGAGATCATCTTCGTTTAAAAGTTACGCCCAATCAAACGGCGTACACCAGTCGCGATACCGTTTCCCTGAAAATTGCGGTGACCGATCAGGATGACAAGCCCGTACGTGGAAGTTATTCGTTAGCGGTGACTGATGACGCTCAGGTAAATACAGCTTTCCATCTCAATGGTAATATTCAGGCGCAAATGTTATTGGCCGCTGGTATAAAAGGTGATATTGAAGATGCTGATTATTATTTCGGTCAGTCATCGGTGACACAAACGCAGGCATTAGATAATTTAATGCTCACGCAAGGCTGGAGCGGCTACAATTGGGACGATGTTTTTAAACCTATGGCTCTTACCCATCAAGCGGAGCTGCAACCATCAATAACGGGTAAGGTGACAAACTTATTTAATAAGCCGGTAGTTAACAGTAAATTGGCACTATTATCAACTAAACCATTCTTTATGCTCGATACCGTAACCGACTCCAAAGGCAGGTTTCGTTTCGCTTCGTTGCCGGTACTTGATTCGGCCACAGCTTTTATGTTACAGGCCCGTAACGCCAAGGGCAAAAGTTTTAATGTAGGCATAGAGGTTGATGAAGTTAAACTACCATCGTTTGCAAGCGCGGGTAACCAGGTTATGCCTTGGTTTATTAATACCGATACCATCATTTTAAATAATGCCAAAACCAGCGGGCTGCATCAGGCTAATCAGCAAAGTATTGTAGCAGGCACTTTATTAAAAGCTGTTACGGTAAGCGCTAAAAAAGTAATTAAAGAAAGCAGTAATTTAAATGGTGCAGGCAACGCCGATATTGTATTAGATGAAAAGGATTTGGCGAAAGCCGGAAAAGCTACCTTATTAGATTTATTATACCAAAAAGTGAAAAATTTCAGAGAGGGAGCGTTACCTAAAAGCTTTACCCGCGAGTACTTTGTGGCCACAAATATATTACGACTGGTAATTGATGGAATAGATGTAGAGCGCTTATATCAACCTGCCGGTGGCCTGACCGATGAGCATTACAACCATATGCGTTCTTATTTACAATACTACACAGCCGAGGATATTAAAGGTATTGAAGTTATGCACAGTAATAAATACAATAGTCAGTATAACAATACTTATTTAACAATGGACGAACTGCTGAAAGTTGGCGTAAAAATAAACTATACCTATATCGAGGTTACTACCTATGGAAAAGCAGGTCCTTTTATGCGGACAACACCTGGTACCTATTTATACAGATACGTGCCCTATAGTTTACCTAAGCTTTTCTACAGTCCTAAATATAAATCTAATACGTCTGTAAAAATGCCTGACTTGCGATCTACCATACATTGGGAGCCTAACATCATAACTGATGCTAATGGTGAGGCCGCCGTTTCGTTTTTTTCGGCTGATAATCCTGGCCATTACACTTTTATATTGGAAGGTAGTGACCTGGCCGGGCATGTAGGCAGGCAAACAGGTAAAATTCACATAAGAACTAAATTGGGAACTAAATAATCATATTTAATAGGCGCTGCTGGAACCGCCACCGCCCGAACTACCTCCACCAAATGGACTTTCGGGACCGGACGGCGTATCTGGTGAACTGGCGAAAGTTTCTCCAACAATCATTGATTCTATATTCAGCTGGTCTATTAAACTCTTGCGGTTTATTTCTGCATAAGTAAACCCTTGCTTCGGCGTTTTTAAATATTTAATTATTGCATAACTTATAGCCAACAAAACGCATCCACCTACTGAAAATGCTACTTCAAGAGGTGTTATGTGATAATAATTTCTAAACGTTAATATAGCACCGGCTATTAGCATCAAGCCAGTGCGCAATAGTATCACATTTTTTGTTTTTAGCCCGAAGCTTATGTATGCAAATGGTAACAGTATGGTCCAGCCCCAAAATATAAAACCAAATGGTACCGGCGTGCCAGGGGCAGCACTGGTAAGTTCGGCACTTAGTTCTTGCACTACATAGTAATTGCCACTTAGGTATAGGGTTAGTAAACTTACAATTTGTATTACGCTGAGGCACTTATCGTAGTCTACAGCTTTAGGTTTTTCGCTATATTTAATTGAGGCGAAATACATAGCAGCTGATGCTATCATCATTATAAAAGGCATGGTGGCTAAACCAAATGTTCCGAAGTTGTTCCAAATAAAGAAAACTAATGCCAGGGATGAAAGACAGGCAATAGCGCTCATCAGCAGGTCGGCAAAGCGCAGGGTTAAATAGCTGCTTAACATCATTATAAAGGCACTTATAGCTATGGTATGGCTTTGATTGTCATCTATTGTGAAAAGCATCCAGACAAAACCACCGGTCAATAATCCGGCAGTTATCCAAAGTAAGGCTTCATCAACGCCCGATTGGTAATAATGCTTTTGTTTAACCATGCTTTCTAAAACAAAGTAGCCTGCCACACCTAATACCAGCGGCCAGCCAAAATTGTCTACTACATGAGCTTCAGAAAGAAATAAGCTTATTAATCCAATTGAGAATGATACTATAATAACCGTCAAGATAAATAATCCTATACGTATCACAATCCCCGGCATGTAAAAGCCAACCGGATATTTTTGCTTCAAAAGTTTAACTTCTGTTTCGCTAAGGCAGCCTGTATCCTCATCCTCCTCAAATTGGCTATGCAGGTGTAAATTATTGAGCCATGTTTTGTTAAAGATGATCATGCTGCTTTCATTTTTTTATTAAGGTGAATCAATAGGAAAATCAGGCCAACAGCCGATCCGATAAAGTACATGAACATTAGATAAAACGCGCCGATGTTGTCCATTGCAATTAGTCCACGCACCAGTACGCAACTTATGGCTATATAGCTGTACAGTACAGTTATTAGTAAAAAATAGAATGACTTTTCTTTATAAGCATCTTTAAATATAATAGTTGCCAGTAAAGAAATTCCCAAAAGCCACAGCATGGAGGCCCCACTTTCATAATTAAAAATATACCCTGCTAACAGGGATACGAAGCTTATATGGATGCCATAATGTTGATAGCTAAATTTGAAATGTTTTTTAATAATGAATTTTTGCGTTAGCCACGCCAACATCAGCAGTAAAAGGCCAACACCCAAATAAGTAAATATCATGTGCTGGCTGTGAAAATCACCTTCCGCAAGCAATTGCTTTGGCGTTACTGATACCCCCATCCAAACACCTAAGTTGGCTATGGCCATGTTTAGAATACCCACGTGATCGAAACTATAAGCAATGTAAAATAGTGCCAGCATAGGTATAAACGTGGCCATACCATAATTACTGCCAAAAACATTATACTGGTATTGCAGGTAACCAACAAAAGTAACAAGACTTATGGTACCCAATAACAATACATAATCGAAAAAAGTATTTGGCGTTTGAACTTTGGCTGTGTTGAAAGGCTTTTTATGTTTAAAGCAATAAGCCAGGCAACCGCCACTTAACAATGCAATAAATAATAAAATAATTTGGTGACCAATGGTGTCAATGTTTTTGTAAACCAAGATACCAATGCCGCCCGTAAGCATCATAATGCCTAAGTAAAGTATGGTCTTAATTTCCCAGTGTACAGAAAATAGTGGGTTTAATCTTTGCTCATTAATTCTTAAAAAAGAATCATCACTAATGAAGCCATCGGCATGTAATTGCTGGTAAACATCATCATTATAGGGTTTGGCCATAAAGGTATCATAGGTTAAGCACCAATGATACTAAAAAATTAACAGTTATGTAGACGTTACCTATTTGGGCTTACTTTTTCAGGATCTTTTGCGCTAAATGTTTGGTGCCATCAACCGGCTCTGTTATTTTTAAGCCCAGCAACTGCGTTACTACCGGATATATCTCTACATTTTGAAATGCCGGTACGGTCAAATTGCTTTTGAACGCCGGCCCCCATGATAAAAAGGTAGCATGCATGTCCTTAACCAGTGCCGGGTCGTAACCATGAGCACCGGGGTTTGGCTTGCGGGACCCCGAAGTAAATATTTTAGGGTATTGAGGAATTAAAAGAATATCGGCAATGCGGTTATAGCGGTCATTTGCGGTATCATAGTGCCATCTTAATGGTGTGTTACCACGCAAATAAACATCGTAACCACTGGCTTGCTTTTTCAATGTATTGTATGTAGCCAGTATGGCTGTGGTGTCTTTAGCATAAATCTGCACCAGTTCTCCCTCGTTCAATATTTTAAATTTAGCCGTATCTATTGATGGCGGTACTGATAAGGTATGATCGCCATCGATGTTAGTCATGCCGTGGTCGGCCACTAATATGAAGTTTACTTTTAGCCCCGTTGCTTTTACCGCCTTATTTAACTGGTTAACAGCCGAATCTATAAACGATACTGCGTCACGTGTTTCAGGAGCATCAGGTCCAAATTTATGGCCGGCGTGATCAACTTCAGGAAAGTAGAATGTTATAAAATGCGGACGGGTGGCAGCTGGTAATTTTAACCAATTAACAACTGCTTCAATACGATTATTTATACCGATTTTTTCGTTGTACTTGTAGTAGTAAGTCGGGTAAAATCCTTTTATCGGAGCTTCGGAACCTACCCAGTAAAAGCTGGCAGTAAGCATTTTTTGCTGTTCGGCTAATACCCAAAGAGGAACTCCTCCATACCATTTTCCTTCTAAAACTGGTTTACCACGTGTGTTGTATATTTCTTTAAACTTACGGTCGTAGTATCTATTACCCACCATGCCGTGGTGCGAAGGGTATAAACCAGTAACCAAAGTGTAATGGTTAGGAAATGTTACTGAAGGGTAAGAAGGGATCATCGAAGTAGCCATAACACCCGACCTGCCCAAAGCCAGCAAGTTTTTAGCCTCATATTTCCTGGCAAGATCATACCGCATGCCATCTACCGAAATCATGATCACATATGGCTTTTTTTGTTGGGATACGCTGTTTTTGCGACCCTTAACTATTTGCTGGGTGGTATCAACTATTTGGCTTAAAGCTGTAAACGACCATAATAAACTTAATAGTAAAATAAGATGCCTTTTCATTACCCGTTAATTAACAACCAAAGATAATTAAACAGGGTTACCAAAAAGTCCGGTGAGGGTAACATTACAATTAATTAATTTAAAATCTATTTATTCTATGTAACTACCTTATTACATATTTTAATAATTTAACAAATTAATTTATAAGATATGTTTTATACAATGGGTGCTATGTTATCCATGAAAAGATACAATATTGTACAATTGTGTGCTTTACAGTCTACAACTCATATTCAACACGCACCTGTACGAAGTTATCGTTGTTTACCTTTGCAAATTGCTTGGGGTTACGAGTGAAGTCAGGGTCTGTGTCCAGGTATATCTCTGTTATTTTTACCAGCTCAGGATTGTTATCAGTTCCGATATTATACTCAATTGATGGTTGGCTTTCTAAGCTAAGTTTAATATCCTGGTATTGTTTACCGGTAAGCATTACCATTTTATCTGTTTTCATAAAAGCAAAGATACTATTAGGATTTTCGAATATCTAATGTTCAAATTCAAATTTAGGAAGGCAATGAAATATTTTATCTACAATATGCACGTCAACATTGTAAAAATATAAAGCCTCTAACCAACAGGCTAAAGGCTTTTATATTTATATATGGGGAACTATGTTGTGCTTAACTTAAGATATCAGCAATTTCAAAATGGCCATTATTCATAGCCAGATCAGCAGGTGTAGTGCCATCTTCCATCGGTATATTTACATCTGCACCATCTTCTAATAAAGCTATCAGCATATCTAAATTACCTTGTTTAGCTGCATAATGCAACGGGGTGATGCCTGTATCATGCTGTATATTGACTTCAACGTTACGTTCGAGCAACATGTTTACCACATCCAAATGATTTTGCGCGGCAGCTAAATGTATAGGGCGTATACCCGAATTACCGTTTATAGGTTGGTTTACATCGGCTCCTTTAAATACTAAGTAACGTGCTGCTTCATACTGACCAAAGTAACATGCTAACGCTAATGGCGTAAAGCCATCTGCGTTGTATTCATGAACTAACTCAGGATTGGTATAAACCAAGTAAGCTAGTATATCAAACTTTCCGGCTGCGGCAGCCTCAAAAATATCAATTTTATCCAGGTACTTTAATAACAGCGAAGTGGCATCCGGCTTTTTGTAAAAGCAAGATAGCATCAATGGCGATACATCTTCACTTACCGCGTTTTTTGCCAAAGCCGGGTTTTGAGCCAGCAATTGGTTCAATGAATTCAGGTCTCCGGTGGTAATTAAATATTCTAACTGTCCCATAGTCAAGTCGTTCTTGCATACATTAAATTAAAAACCGTGCCAAATAAAATTCATATTAATAACTTTATATTTGTACTTCAACTGTAGAAGAAGATGCCGCCAAAAGGAAATCAGTTTAAATCAAATACTATAAGGGATGAGAACCGTCCGCGCCAGGGTAGCAGTGTTCGCACGGAGCGTGAGCGTCCTATTAAGCAAAGACTGGAAAACCTGCCTTCGTTTAACTTTGGTGATGGCCGCGTTTATAAGATAGTTGGGCTTTTATGCCTGGTTATTTCCTTGTTTTTTTTAATTGCGTTTACCTCATACCTTTTTACCTGGGAAAGCGACCAAAGTTATGTGCTCAAAGCTAACGGCGGTTGGGGCAACCTGTTTAAAACCCAGCAAGAACTTTTAGACAATGGCGTAACCGACCCTATTGTAGATAATTGGTTAGGCAAATTAGGCGCGTTAATGGCTAACCAGTTTATGTATGAGTGGTTTGGTATTGCATCCTTCCTGTTTGTGGTGGTGTTTTTTGTAATAGGTTACCGCCTGCTGTTTAAAGTAAGGTTGTTTTCTATTAGCAAGTTACTAGGGTATTCCTTTTTTGGACTGATATTTTTATCAGTAGCAATTGGCTTTTTGCATGGATTCATAAACGATTACGCCCACTTTTTAGAAGGTGAATTTGGCTACTGGAGCACCCGTTTACTTAACGCGCAAATAGGGCAGGCGGGCACTGCGTGTTTATTAATATTTGCAGCGTTAACAGCGTTAATTGTAGCTTACAACATCGATTTTAAATTGCCTGAAAGATCAAAGAAAACCTTGGTTACGCCCAATGCCGTACCGGACGTAAGCCCCGAAGGGGTTGAACTGGAAGACGAAATTCCATCTGAACCAATTGAGTGGCCGAGAGGAAATAACCGCGTTCGCGAAAGCAGCGTAGCTATGCAACAGTCACTTCAGCCTGCACATGGCGAAAGATTAAAGCAAGAGCCTTTAGCTAAAACACTTATTGTTGAACCGATGATACCTGAGCCCGTTGTGCCACATTCGGTTACACAAGCGGCTATGCTGGGTAATACCTTGGCGCACGAAAGTATTGTGCTGAGCCCAACCAGCAGTAATGTCACCGATTTTGACGAAGCAGATGTACCTGAACTGGATGATATACCACTTACAGTAGAAGCAAGCAGGCCATTACCTGAATTAAATATTGAAAAAGCGCCTGAAGTTACCGCTAACGAGTTGGTAGATAAATTTGGCGCATACGATCCTAAACTGGATTTGCCTAAGTACGAATACCCTACATTAGACCTTTTAGAAAACTATGGTTCGAACAAAGTAAGTGTTGATACCACAGAGCTGGAAGCGAATAAGAACAAAATTGTTGAGACGCTTAACCATTATAATATTGAGATCGATAAAATCAAGGCTACCATTGGCCCAACGGTAACCTTGTATGAAATTATACCGGCCCCGGGTGTACGGATTTCAAAAATTAAAAATCTGGAAGATGATATTGCCTTGAGTTTAGCTGCTTTAGGTATCCGTATCATTGCGCCAATGCCGGGTAAGGGTACCATTGGTATTGAGGTGCCTAACCGCAATCCCGAAATGGTTTCCATGCGTTCAGTACTCGCTACCGAAAAGTTTCAGACCACAACAATGGATCTGCCTATTGCATTGGGCAAAACTATATCGAACGAAGTATTTATTGCCGATTTAGCCAAGATGCCTCACTTACTGGTGGCAGGTGCTACCGGTCAGGGTAAATCGGTGGGTATTAATGCCATTTTGGTTTCGCTATTATATAAACGCCATCCGGCCGAACTAAAGTTTGTAATGGTTGACCCTAAAAAGGTGGAGTTAACCTTATTCCGTACCATTGAAAGGCATTTTTTAGCGAAGTTACCTGATGAGGCCGATGCCATTATAACCGATACTAAAAAGGTAATTAATACGCTTAATTCTTTATGTATTGAGATGGATAACCGTTACGATCTGTTAAAAGATGCGCAGGTACGTAACCTGAAAGAGTATAACGCCAAGTTTGTAAACCGCAAACTGAACCCGGAGAACGGTCACCATTTTATGCCTTTCATCGTTTTAGTGGTTGATGAGTTTGCCGATTTAATGATGACGGCCGGTAAAGAGGTAGAAATGCCTATAGCACGTTTGGCCCAACTGGCGCGTGCGGTGGGTATTCACCTGGTTATAGCTACACAGCGGCCATCGGTTAATATTATTACAGGTACTATTAAGGCCAACTTCCCGGCGCGTTTAGCGTTCAGGGTATTGTCTAAAATTGACTCCCGTACTATTTTAGATGCCGGCGGTGCCGATCAGTTGATTGGTAGGGGTGATATGCTGCTGGCAACAGGAAGCGACCTGATCCGTTTACAGTGCGCCTTTGTGGATACACCGGAAGTTGAAAAGATCTCTAACTGGATAGGCAACCAACGAGGTTATCCAACCGCTATGTTATTGCCTGAATATGTAGGCGAAGGCGAAGCCAACAGTCCTAAAGAGTTTGACCCCAACGACCGTGATGTAATGTTTGAAGATGCCGCACGCTTAATTGTGCTGCACCAGCAAGGTTCTACATCGCTCATTCAACGTAAGCTTAAATTAGGCTACAACCGCGCGGGCCGTATCATAGATCAGCTGGAAGCTGCAGGTATTGTTGGTCCGTTTGAGGGCAGTAAAGCCCGTGAAGTACTCTATCCTGATGAGTACAGCCTGGAGCGGTACCTCGAAGAACTGCAAAAATAGCGTTGCCGTTAAACTATGAAGGCGTTTTAGTGTTCTAACTAACAAATCTTCTACTATTAGAAGAAATTGTCAGTCTGAGCGTGTCGAAAACTTGTAAAAGTGCTAAGTCTTAGACACGCTCAGACTGGCATAGATGGACATATATTCGCTATAAGAACATGAAAAAAATATTCGCATACATTATATTATTTACTGCTACAGCAAGCACCGCATTTGCTCAAAAGGATGCTGAAGCCAAAGCTATTTTGGCACAGGTTAGCCAGAAATACCGTTCATACAATACAGTTAAAAGTGATTTTGTGATCAATGTCCAAAATCCTCAAGCCAATATTAACGAGGTGCAAAATGGAACTTTACTTACACAGCCTAAGGCAAATAAGTTTAAGTTCAGTCTTTACACTAATGCTGCTAAATCAGCTGTAGCCCAAGAAATTACCAGTGATGGAAAAACCCAATGGACCTACATGCCCAAAGAAAAAGAGGTGCAGGTTAATGAGGTGAACAACAGTGCTGAAGGCATGAACCCGGCGCAACTATTTACACTTTACGAAAAAGGCTATAAATACATTTACACCGGCTTGCAAAAACAAGCGGGTAAAAACTATCAGGTAATAGAATTGACGCCGACTGACGCAAAGCAAAGCATCTTTAAAATCAAATTGTTGATAGACAAAGTAAAAAAACAGATTTACAGTGCCCAGTTGTTCGACAAGAGTGGAAGTCGTTACAACTATACCATTAAAACATTCGTGCCCAATGCACCGGTAACGGTCACTACATTTACATTTAATCCAAAATCTTACCCGGGCGTGGAGGTGGTAGATTTGCGTTAATAAATTTTGTTCTCTAATCAAAAAGCGCCTTTACTGTAAAAGTAAAGGCGCTTTTTGATTGATGTGACACTTCGTTAATAACTTCGTCGCCATATTTTATACCAGTTTTTATTGTGAGGATAACTGCGATGCTTTGTGGCATTATTGCATATTAGAGCAACTATTAAAAGTATAAGTACGCCCGATAGCACCGGACTAAGCACATAAAAGAAACCAAGCGCTTGTATTTTTGATGATGGTAAATTTGCAATTAAGGCAGTAGCACCGCCGGGCGGATGTAAGGTTTTAGTGATCTGCATTAATACGATGGATAGTGATACAGATATGGCCCCCGATAGCCACACTTGTCCTGGTATCAATTTATAAATTAACACGCCCACAAAAGCTGAAATTAAATGTCCGCCTATTAAGTTGCGTGGCTGTGCAAGCGGACTATTGATAACGCCATAAATTAGCACAGATGATGCACCGAAAGAGCCGATTAAAAACAGATTATCATATGCATTCAAATATTGGCTGTTTAAAAATCCAATAATGCCTATTCCCAAAAACGAACCAATAAATGTCCACAGATGTTCATTAAAATTGAAAAGGGTTTCGGTGTAAACTATGCGTTTGGTGTAGTGATACTGCCTTTTTATAAATTTTTGCATAATGTGTAAGCGCTATTTCATTGGTATAAGAGCTTACAAATTTAATCTTCTTCCAATAACTCGGGTGCCAATAATTTTAAGCCTTCAATGTTTTCTTGAATGCGGGCGTAATCAATAGGATTTTTACCAAAGCGGTCCCGCAGGGTTCTATCAGCCCCGTGTTTAAGCAATAAAGCAATTAAGTCGGTATGGCCAAAGGTGGCTGCAAACGTAAGGGCGGTAGCACCATTGCCATTTGGGGTATCCACTGCAACACCGTGGTCGAGCAGTATCTTACCTATCTGAGGGTAACCTTTAAAGCAAATACCCATTAAAGCCGTGTTACCCATGCCATCCTGTAAATCGGTATCAGCGCCAGCATTTAGCAGTACTTTTACGGCTTCAGCATTGTTATAGTAAGCAGCAATAATTAGTGCGGTGGAACCACGGCTATCCATTGCGTTGATATCATTACCGGGCAGGGCATTCTTTAATTCTTCATACTTGTTGGTGCGAGCCAGTTCAAAAATATCGGGAGTAGTTGATTGAGATTCCATAATGGGAAGTAAATGTTAAAACATGTACAAGGTAAGTCATTTATATGTTTGCTGTAAATTGATATTTTCTATGTACTATAGATTATAAATGAATTTGAATTTAAAGTCAAACAAAGTTTACTGTAGGCAATTTAACCTTTAACCTTTAACCTTTAACCTTTAACCTTTACCATGACTCCATACGAACAGAAAGCTCAGATTCAATTACAGTTTTGGCAATACAAAATGCAAAAGAAACCATCGTTTACCGATAAGCTTTCTAAATCCGTACAAACCAAAATCAATGATCTTATTCCCGATATGGTGCACAAGGCCATTACCGTTATTATCGAAAAAATGATCAAGACGGTACTTTTCGGTTCCAAATATCTAACGGGAGCATCACCGGAGGAGGGAACGTCTCTGCAAATGCAGGAATCGTTGATACAGCAAAAGATAGATAACTACCAAAAAACCGCGACAATAGAAGGTGCTGTTACCGGTGCTGGTGGTATCTTGTTAGGACTGGCCGATTTTCCTATCCTCATTGGCATTAAACTAAAAATGCTGTTTGATATTGCAGCATTATACGGTTATGATGTTAAGGATTACAAGGAGCGTTTATATATCCTTTATGTTTTTCAACTGGCTTTTTCAAGCCAGGGAAGGCGCAACGAAATTTACGAATTAATGGCTGGCTGGCAGGGCTATAGCGGCACTTTACCCAATGATGTGGATGAGTTCGACTGGCGCATATTTCAGCAGGAATACCGGGATTATATTGACTTGGCTAAAATGGCGCAGCTTTTACCGGTTATTGGTGCTGCTGTTGGAGCAATAGCAAACTATAAACTAATTGCTCAATTAGGCGAAACCGCCATGAACTGTTACCGCATGCGCCGCATTAGCCCACTGCAAATACTGGGTGAAGACGAAAATGCAAAATTGGATTAAGATAGAGCCATCGTTAGATATGATGTTTAAATGAGCCTACATACTAGTAATGATACTAATGATCTCAAGCACTCGTTACATCCATACTAAATTTTCAACACCTACCGTCAAATCCTTTGTAAACCATTAAATTTACCAGCTTAACTAAACAGGACAACGCTTGGGCAAAATTGCTACCAAAGAGACGCCGCTCATGCAGCAGTACAATCAAATTAAGGCCAAATACCCTGGTGCCTTATTGTTGTTCCGCGTTGGCGATTTTTACGAAACCTTTGGCGAAGACGCCGTGAAGGCGGCAGGTATACTGGGTATTGTGCTTACTAAACGGGCTAATGGCGCGGCTACTCATATAGAACTTGCAGGGTTTCCCCATCATTCGTTAGATACTTACTTGCCTAAATTGGTACGTGCCGGTCAGCGGGTAGCTATTTGCGACCAGCTGGAAGACCCGAAAATGACTAAAACTATAGTCAAAAGGGGAGTAACCGAACTGGTAACACCCGGTGTAGCCACCAGCGATAATATCCTCAATCAAAAAAACAATAATTACCTGGCTTCTTTATATTTTGAGAAGAACAGCATAGGTGTTGCCTTAATTGATATTTCTACCGGCGAGTTTTTTACCGCACAGGGTAATGCCGATTATTTGGACAAACTCTTGCAGTCGTTTAGTCCAAGCGAGGTAATTTACCCCAAAAGCTACAAACGCGATTTCAACGAAAAGTTTGGTGACAGGTATTATACCTACACACTGGATGAATGGCCATACAGTGGTGATTACGCTTACGAAACGCTGACCAAGCATTTTGGCGTAAAATCGCTTAAAGGATTCGGTATCGAAAAGCTAAACCTGGGCATTATAGCGGCTGGTGTAGCACTGCATTATCTTAACGAAACCGAACACCGCAACCTGCAGCACATTAGTGCTATTAGCCGTATAGAGGAAGACCGTTACCTATGGCTCGATCGTTTTAGCATCCGAAACCTCGAATTGGTAGGCTCGAGCAACGAGAACGCACTGACATTGGTCGATGTACTGGATCATACTTGCTCGCCTATGGGCGCGCGCCTATTGCGCCGCTGGATAGTGATGCCATTAAAAGAACTGAAACCTATTAATGACCGCCTAAACGTAGTACAACACCTGATAGAACAGGAAGAGCTACGCAATGAGCTTCAAGCTTGCATCCGCCAGGTGGGTGATCTGGAAAGGCTCATCAGTAAAATAGGATTACAAAAAGCTAATCCGCGGGAAGTTTGCCAGTTACGCAAGGCTTTGCAAGCTATAGGAAGCATTAAAAAAATGTGCACCGGAGTGGGGAGCCAGGAGTTGGGAGCCAGGAGTGAGGTGCCGGGTGCGGGTGTTAACGAAGCCTTGTTGGCCATAGGTAATCAATTGAATTCCTGCGATTATATATGTGATAAAATTGGTCGCGAAATGAATGCAGAGCCGCCTATACAATTAGTAAAAGGTGGCGTAATGGCGGAGGGCATAGATGATGAACTGGACCGCCTGCGTAAAATTGCGTTTGGTGGCAAAGGTTACTTGCTAGAAATTCAAAAGCGGGAGGCCGAACAAACAGGAATACCATCTTTAAAAGTGGCATTTAATAATGTATTTGGTTATTACCTGGAGGTTACGCACTCACACCGTGATAAGGTACCAACGGACTGGATCCGCAAGCAAACGCTCGTGAATGCCGAGCGTTACATCACCCCAGAACTTAAAGAATACGAAGAGCAGATCTTAGGCGCTGAGGAAAAGATCCTGGCGCTGGAAACTCGCTTATATAACGACTTGCTATACTCGCTTGCCGAATACATTAAACCTATACAACTGAACGCGCAACTCGTAGCACGTTTGGATGTGTTGCTGAATTTTGCCACCGTATCTATAAAAAACTATTACGTAAAGCCCCAAATGAACGATGGGCTGGTCATTGATATTAAAGGTGGTCGCCACCCGGTAATTGAGAAGAATCTGCCCCCGGGCGAGGAGTATATTACAAATGATGTCTTTCTTGATTCGGATAGTCAGCAGATCATCATCATAACTGGCCCAAACATGGCAGGTAAATCGGCCTTGTTACGGCAAACAGGTTTAATTGTTTTGCTGGCACAGATGGGGTGCTTTGTACCTGCTAAAGAAGCGCAGATAGGTTTGGTAGATAAGATATTCACCCGGGTTGGAGCGTCGGATAACTTATCGTCTGGTGAATCTACCTTCATGGTGGAGATGAACGAAACAGCTAGTATTCTAAATAACCTTAGCAACCGCAGTTTAATTTTGCTGGATGAAATTGGCCGTGGTACTAGTACATACGATGGTATTTCCATAGCCTGGGCTATTGCCGAATATTTACACAACCATCCAACTGCTAAAGCCAAAACATTGTTTGCCACACACTACCATGAGTTAAATGAGTTAACCAACATGTTCGGTCGCGTTAAAAACTATAATGTAACGGTAAAGGAAGTGGGCAATCAAATCATTTTCCTGCGTAAACTGGTTCCGGGCGGTAGTGAGCATAGCTTCGGTATCCACGTGGCCAAATTAGCTGGTATGCCGCCTAAAGTATTAGCAAGAGCCCACGAGATCTTGAAAAAGCTGGAAGCCGAACGCACCGGTGGCGAAAACATTAAAGAAAGTATTAAGAAAGTACAGAAGCAAGCCCTGCAATTACAGATGTTTTCGATAGACGACCCGGTACTGGTGAAGATCCGCGATATGCTAAATAACTTGGATGTAAACACGCTAACCCCGGTAGAAGCGTTGATGAAACTGGACGAGATTCAGCGGGTGATAAAGAGTTAAGTAAGTGTGCAAATAATGAGATATGCAGATATGCAAATAAGATAATTTCCCATACGTCATTGCGAGGAACGAAGCAACCGCTGCGTAGAAATGTAGCCGTTGTACCTGTCGTGCAGAGATTACTTCGTTCCTCGCAATGACGGTTAGAGACATCAAAAAGGCCATAGCTGCAATTGCAACTATGGCCTTTAATATTTTCAGTGAGCCATTAATTAATCAACTACTCACCATTCAACCACTCACTATTTGTTCTTAGCTTGTTGTTGCTGACGCATCATTTCTTCAAGCTTAGCTTGGAAACCAGTTTTCTTCTTTTTAGGGTCTTCCGGTTTCTTTTTGTTCTCTTGGATTTGAGCATGGATCTTTTTATCGTCTACCCAGAAACGGATCAGGTACTGTTGTAAAAAGGTTAGCATGTTAGCCAGGAAGTAATAATAATTCAAACCTGATGGATAGCTGTTTAAGAAACCCAGGAACATGATTGGACTAATATAGCCAATGTATTTCATTTGACCTGTAGCACCCGATACCTGATTGTTAAAGTAGGTATAAACGATGGTAGATATGGTCATCAACACACACATTAAACTCAGGTGATCGCCTATGAATGGCAACGTAAAACCAAAGTTAATAAACGCATCATAGGTTGAAAGGTCGTGCATCCACAAAAAGCTTTGTCCACGTAGTTCAAATAAGCTTGGGAAGAAGCGCAAGAATGCGAAAATGATAGGCATTTGAAGTACCAAAGGCAAACAGCCACCCAATGGATTTACACCGGCCTTACGATATAATTTCATGTATTCCTGTTGCAGTAGGGTTGGATTGTCTTCACCAACTTTAGCTTTAATTTCATCCATCTCCGGCTTCAAAACTTTCATTTTGGCCATGCTCAGGTATGATTTATACGTAAGCGGTGATAGTACTAATTTCAGTAGAACGGTTAGGGCTAAAATTACAAAACCCATGTTCCAGTTAAAGTGCTGTAAAAAGTTAAATACAGGTATTACGGCGTAGCGGTTGATCAGCTTTAACGGACCCCAGCCCAGGTCAATTTGTTTTTCCAGATCGAAACCTTGTTTTTGAAGGGTGCTAAAGCGGTTGGTGCCAAAGTAAAACTCCATAGGGTAGGTGTTTTCGGCATTGCTGTTTAACGTTAACGCAGCCTTCATTTGCTTAACGTCATCGTTAGAACTAACATTAGTGCTCACCGCTAATTCGGCTTTTTCGAAACCTTGCTTAGCTATCAGTACGTTAGAGAAAAAATGTTGTTTAAAAGAAATCCACTGAAGTTTTTTATCCGCAATTTGTTTGCTTTCGTCTTTAGTCAAACTCAGATAATCTACATCATTCTCGGTGTTTTTATAATAGATAGTAGAGTACAGCCGTTCTTGCTTAACGTCTTTCTCTTGTTTACGCAAACTGGCGGCCCAATTTAAAGTAATGGTTTTGTTGTTGGCAAGCACATTGTCTAAGCCGGTCAGCTTAACTGTGTAGCCCACTTTAAAACCGGTGGCACCTAAAGTATAGATGTAGTCGATGTATTGAGTTGGGCTGTAGCTTAAACGCATGGTTATGCTACTACTGTCACTTCCGGCTACTTTGAAATTCGAGCTTGTAGGGGTGAAGTAGCGCTCGTTTGTATTGATAACAGTGCTTCCGGCTGTAAAGCGGAAACCAAACTGGTTATTGTTTCCATCAAATAAAATCAGCGGCTTTTTATCAAACGTTTTAAAGTCTTTCAACTCTACACTGTAAACGCGACCGCCACGGCTGCTCAGCTTTACTTTAACATCTTTGTTTTCTAAAGTAATTAGTTGCTCGCTGCCAACGGTTGAAGCTCCGAATGGTGCTTTTAGTGCAGCAGAATCAACAGGTGTATTAGTTTTAGTTGAATCGTTTTTGGCAACAGCCGGCGATTTTTTTACCAAGCCGGCTTTTCTCAGAGAATCCTGATGCTCAATAAGGCGCGCTTTTTTTACTTCTTCCTCGTTAGGCTTTAAAAAAAAGAACGAGCCTACCAGTATCACGGCAATCAGGAATAACCCTGTGAACGTATTTCTATCCATTATTATTTATCGTACAATTAAATCAGTTCTTGCGGGCGTAAGCCAGCGAAGCGGCAACAAAGTTAACAAAAAGTGGATGCGGATTAGCAACTGTTGATTTTAATTCGGGGTGAAACTGTGAGCCCACAAAAAATGGGTGGTTTTTAAGCTCAACTATCTCTACTAAACCGTTTTGCGGATTAATACCTGACGGTATCATCCCGGCTTCTTCGTACTGTTTAATGTACTCGTTGTTAAACTCGTAACGGTGGCGGTGACGCTCGGTAATATGTTGTTTGCCGTATATAGCGGCGGCTTTACTGCCTTTCTTTAAATCGCATGGGTATGCGCCTAAACGCATGGTACCACCCTTGTTAGTAATGTTTTTCTGATCTTCCATCATACTAATTACAGGGTAAGTGGTATGCCCATCCATCTCTACGCTGTTAGCTGCATCAAGGTTTAATACATGGCGACCATACTCAACAACGGCACACTGCATCCCTAAACAAATCCCGAAGAACGGAATATTGCTTTCGCGCACATAACGAATAGCTTCGATCTTACCTTCAAAACCACGTTGACCGAAGCCCGGTGCTACCAGTACTCCATGCAAGCCACGCAGCTTTTCAATGGCATTATCGGGTGTCAGTTGTTCCGATTGAATGTAAGTCACCTTTACCTTACATTCATTTTTAGCGCCGGCATGTATAAAAGCTTCGGCTATAGATTTATAGGCATCGGGCAACTCTACATATTTCCCTACCACACCAATACGTACTTCGGATGTTGGGTTCTTTAGGCGGCCTAAAAAGTCTTTCCAGCTTTCCAGGTCCGGCTCATTTTTAGTAGGTAATTTCAACTTGGTCAGCACCGTTTTATCAAGCTGCTCTTTAAGCATCAATAAAGGCACATCGTATATGCTGGAAGCATCAATAGACTCAATAACGGCGTTAATGTTCACATTACAAAAAAGCGCTATCTTTTTACGGATATCCATATTCAGGTGATGTTCTGTACGGCAAACCAAAATATCGGGTTGTATGCCATACTCCAGCAACATTTTAACGGAGTGCTGGGTAGGTTTGGTTTTTAGTTCTCCTGCAGCAGCAAGGAAAGGAACCAGGGTTAAGTGAATTACCAGTGAATTACCCGAACCGCTTTCCCAACGAAACTGACGCACGGCCTCTACAAAAGGTAGTGATTCAATATCACCAACGGTACCTCCAATTTCGGTAATTACAATATCGTAATTGCCGCTCTCTCCTAAAATTTTAAAGTTGCGTTTAATCTCATCAGTAATGTGTGGAACAACCTGTACCGTTTTGCCTAAAAATGCACCCTCACGCTCGCGGTTGATTACATTTTGGTAAATACGGCCGGTAGTTATATTATTTGACTGCGACGTAGGGGCGTTTAAAAAACGCTCATAATGGCCCAAATCTAAGTCTGTTTCGGCACCATCTTCGGTAACATAGCATTCGCCATGTTCGTACGGATTCAGTGTTCCGGGGTCAATATTAATGTATGGATCAAATTTTTGGATAGTAACGCGGTATCCGCGCGATTGAAGAAGTTTGGCCAGTGATGCCGAGATAATACCTTTTCCTAACGATGAGGTAACGCCGCCCGTAACAAATATGTATTTAGTCATGATCTTGATGAAACCGGCCAGGCAAAACAAGCCTGAACCATAGTATGTGTACGGGATACAAAAGTAAGAAAATTTCTGGCTATGCCGGATGTTTCTGAAAAAAGCTGGGCACAAAAAGGTCACAGCAAGGTAACATCATCATTGACACTGCACTTGCTAAAAAAGAAAAGTGAGGAGATTAACGAACTTTTATCCAGCCGGTATTGTCTTGTGCATCGGTAACCAGGTAATAATTGCCGAATGACCCCTTGATATTTAATTTCTCACCAGCGTTTAACAAGGATTTGCGGGAAGCGTTCAAACTATCTGGGGCATCATACAATGCTTGCTGTTGTTTAAGTGTTAAGTTGCGCAGGGTGCCTGCTACGGTTACAGTGCTACTCTTTATAAAGCCCTGTGCGCCACTTGGCAAAGTAGCTTTGTACCAGCCATCGGTTGCCGCCTCAATTGTGAGCGCAGTGCTAATCGGCAAACTTTGACGTATAGGCGCTTCGTTATTAGGCTCTATATACAGGCGATTTGTTTTACCGGTTGTACGAGCAGTAGCATTTAATAACTGCAGAGAAGCAGTAATAGACTTCTGCGATTGTACCGTGCGTTTGACGAAAGGATAGGGATCAATTGCACCGCCGTTGGTATATATCCCAAAATGTAAATGCGGCGGGGTAGTTCGTGCATTGCCGGTATTGCCTACTAAGCCCAAGGTATCGCCAGTGCGAACAGTTTGTCCGTTTTGTGCCAATTGCTGATCGAGGTGGGCATAATACAAAGTATAATCCCGGTCGTTAGGGCGCATAAAAACTACCAGTCCGCCCAACTCGTTCGTGCTTACACTGGTCACTACCCCATCAGCTGCTGCTATGGCTGGAGTGCGCTTGGTGGCAAATATGTCGATCCCTTCATGTTTGCGACCGCCGTTATCGCGGCCATCGCCCCAAAAGCTGCCAATGTTGGGTTTACCTGTTGATGATACCGGGAAGTTTAGAGAGGGTCCGGCGGTAATGGTTAAAGTATATTCGCCGCTGCATAATAACTCGGGTTGCATGCGCAAAATGTATTTGCCGGTTTGCTTGACTTCGTGGTCGAGGGTAGCGCCGGTGGTATCTGCCGAAGCTATCAGCTTTTGTTCGGTAGAACTGTTTTCCTGCCACAAATCCATGTAGATGGCAAAGTTGAACTGCGGCTTTTTGCTAAGGGTGATATGCAATTTCTGTCCGCGTTTGGCATCAAAGCGGAGTGTAGCCGAAGGGATTTTTTCAGCTGAGAAGTAGCCGGTTTCTTTGTACGGAACGCTAATGTTAAGGGCGTTGGTAATACTGGTTTGTCCTTTTTGTAGCCAGGCACTGCCCATGGCAGTTTTGTCTAACCCTGCATCTTTCAGCCGCTGTCCATAAGCATCGTGTGGTGACATTTTATTAAAAATAGCCAATGGGCCGGTGGTTTTACTACAGGAAAAATTGAGCAGGCTCAGTGCAAGTAAAAGATAGTAAGCGTATTTGGGTTTCATCATTAGCGGTTCTGTAGATAGAACTTTAGTTATGATTGAAAGGTTTTAGAGGAATAAATATGTTGAAGGAAATTAGACGCACTGTAAAGCGTGGCCGGAATAAATGCTCACATTTTAGTTTAGTCGATCGTTTAAACAACACCCGTCTCTACACCACCAGACCCACCACCTCAGGGAGGATATAGATAACAGTTACACAGGTAATTTCTGCAGATCCTCCGGTGTGTCAACTGCCTGGGTTTCCAACTCAGTTTCGGCTATTTTAATGCGGTAACCGTTCTCTATCCACCGCAGTTGTTCAAGGCTTTCGGCTTTTTCTAATGCAGAAATGGGCAGGCGGGTAACGGCTTGTAACACTTCTGACCGGAAACCATAAATGCCGATGTGTTTAAAGTAGGTGAAGTGCTGCAGCCATTGCTCCGGTTCCAGTCCGCGCTGGTAGGGAATAGCCGTACGCGAAAAATAGATGGCTTCGCTTAATTTATTGATGATGACCTTAGGAGAGTTGATGTTGTGCAGGTCATCGGCCAAGGTTATTTTTTTAATAAGGGTGGCAATTTGCGTATCGGCTGCGGTAAAGCAGGCCGCTACTTTGCTGATCTGTACCGGGTCAATATAAGGCTCATCACCCTGAATATTAATAACCACTTCGTATTCGGGATAATTGGCGGCTACCTCAGCGCAGCGGTCGGTACCGCTTTGATGGTCGGGCGAGGTCATTACCGCCTTGCCGCCAAAATCGTGGATATGGTTCAGGATGCGTTCATCATCAGTAGCAACGATCACATCATCCAAACTCTGGCATTTAATGCACTGCTCGTATACGCGCTGTATCATCACCTTACCGGTAATATCAACAAGCGGCTTCCCAGGAAACCGGGTAGATGCATAACGCGCAGGAATAATGCCTAAAATCTTCATGTTGGATTGGTTGATTAAGTTGATTGGTGATTAAGTTTAAAACGACTCAACTACTCACCATTCAACCACTCACTTGTTACTAAAACAGCCCGTGTATCTCTCTTTCTATCAAGTTTATAATCGTGCCTAAGTCTTCAGTGTTGTTGGCGAAGTCCAGGTTGTCCATATCTACAATTAACAGTTTGCCTAGGTTGTAGCCGGCAATCCATTTTTCGTATTTTTCATTGAGTTTGGAGAGGTAATCCAGGCGAATACCGATCTCATAATCGCGGCCGCGGCGGTGTATATTGCTAACCAGTTTAGGTACGGATGCCTTGAGGTAAACCAGCAGATCGGGCGGGTTAATAAACGATGTAATATTATCGAATATAGATTGATAATTGTCGTAATCGCGGGTGCTCATCAGGTCCATATCGTGCAGGTTCTCGGCAAATATGTAAGCATCCTCGTATATGGTACGGTCCTGAACAATGTCTTTATCACTAGCCTGGATCTCCCTAATCTGCCTGAAACGGCTATTCAAAAAGTAAATCTGCAGGTTAAAGCTCCAGCGTTTCATGTCGCTGTAAAAGTCTTCGAGGTAGGGATTGTTATCCACTGCCTCATACTGCGGCTCCCAGCCATAGTTTTTAGCTAGCAAACTGGTTAATGTAGTTTTACCGGCGCCTATATTTCCAACAATTGCAATGTGCATTATTTTGAGTTGATAGTTATTGGTTAATAGTTTATGGTTAGAAGTACAAATAGTGTAGGCCTGTTGCTAATATACACTATCAACTATGAACCATCACCAATGAACCCATTAAAAATTCCTGAACCCTATAATTTCTCTTACTTCCTTAATGGTGCGTGATGCGCTTTCGCGGGCCTTGGCTGCGCCGTAGCGGGCAACCTGGCGCAGGTAAGCTTCATCATTAGCTATATCATTTATTTTTTCGCGGATGGGTGCTGTGGCAACAATCATGTCCTCAGCTAAATGCTTCTTGAAATCGCCGTAACGGATCTGCATTTTATTATAAAGACCATCAAAGTGCTCGTAAGTATCGGTGGTGGATACCACCTTCATTAAATCGAATAGGTTTTGAATCTCTGATGGTTTCTCTTGGTTTTCTACAGTGGGTCCGCCATCTGTAACAGCCTTTAATACTTTTTTACGGATAATCTCCGGACTATCGGACAGGTAAACTGCATTAGCTTCACCTTCCGATTTGCCCATTTTACCTTTACCATCCAAACCAGGTATTTTAACTAACTGGCTGCTATAATTAAAGGCGTAAGGTTCTGGGAAATACTCAGTATCATACAAGCGGTTAAAACGGTTACCAAACGTGCGGGCCATTTCCAGGTGCTGTTCCTGATCTTTACCCACAGGCACTTTGGTGGCTTTATGGATGATGATATCAGCCGCCATTAACACCGGGTAGGTAAGTAAGCCCGCATTAACGTTATCGGGGTTGGCACGAACCTTATCTTTAAAAGAGGTGGCGCGTTCCAGTTCGCCCAGGTAAGCGTTCATGTTCAAATACAAGTATAACTCGGCTACCTCGGGAACATCGCTTTGTATATATATAGTGGCTTGCTCAGGGTCTATACCGGCGGCAAGATATTCTACCAGCACCTGTTTTACGTTGCCGTGCAAATCGCCGGGCGTAGGGTGGGTGGTTAATGAATGTAGATCGGCTATAAAAAAATAACAGTTGTATTCGTGTTGCATTTTAATGAAATTCTGGATAGCACCATAATAGTTACCCAAATGCAATTTACCGGTTGAACGAATACCACTAACAACAGTTTCCATAATGGCGCGAAAGTAAGGAATTTTTATATTTTTGACGCTGATGAAAAAACTATTGAGAAAAGTGCATAGCCATTATTACCGTTATGGTGTGGCTTTTTTCTATTTTTTGTTTTGGCCGTTTCTCTATTACTTTTCGCGCAAGGCCAGCAGGTATGCCATTATGAATAAGTTCAGGCAAATTTGGGGTTTTTGCAGTTCGGCCACGGCGGGTATATTTTATCGGTATAGTTACGAGCAACCTATCGACTGGAGCCGCACGTACATTATTTGCTCTAACCACACTTCCAACTTAGATATTACGGCCATGAGCCTGCTCATTAAAAACAACTATTGTTTTATTGGTAAGGAAGAACTACTGAAAAATTTAGTAACTAAGATATTTTTTAAAACAGTAGATATACCCGTTAACAGGGATAGCAAAATGTCGTCGTTCCGGGCATTTAAGAGTGCGGCCGAACGTTTGCAGAACGGTGTTACTATGGTTATTTTTCCTGAAGGAAAGATACCCGACAATTACCCGCCGCAGTTACATGAGTTTAAAAACGGTCCATTCCGGCTGGCTATTGAGCATAAGGTACCCATTGTCCCGGTTACTTCTTTAAACACCTGGAAGGTGTTATGGGACACAGGACTGGAAAAGGGAAGTCGCCCCGGCATTTGCGATATACATGTACATGCCCCTATTGAAACCGAGCACTTAACGGTTGACGATGCAGATGCCCTGCGCGATGAGGTTTACCAGCTTATAAATAATAAATTTACAACGTATGCAAATAGATAAAGATACCGTAGCCAAGATAGCCCACCTGGCCCGCCTGGAAGTAAGCGAACAGGAAAGTCAGGAATTGGTAGGCGATATGAATAAGATCCTGGATTTTATGGCCAAACTTAATGAGGTGAATACCGATAATGTAGAACCTTTAGTTTACATGACCAACGAGGTGAACGTTTTGCGAGAAGACGTAGTAAAGCAGGAAATTACCCATGAAGAAGCCCTTTCAAATGCACCTGAGCAAGATGGTAAGCACTTTTTGGTAGCAAAGGTGATTGAGCGGAAATAAATTAGACGTGCGAATGTGCAGTTTATAGATGTGCGGATATTTTGATAGTCATGCTGAACTTGTTTCAGCAACCCATGTGCTGAGTCCCTCGCTAATGTTTTACGCCCACCTTGCTGATGAGTTGCCGATATTCATTGGCAAGACCTGATTTGTTACAACCTATGAAAACCGAAAAAGAAAAAATGCTTTGCGGTGAGCAATACCTGGCAAACGACCCGCAGCTTTTACAGGAACGTACCGATTGCAAGCGCCTGCTGCACCAACTAAATGTTACAGAGTATGTAGTGAGCGATAAAACTAAAGCCATACTGGCCAAGCTTATCCCCAACGCGCCGGCCAACCTATATATAGAACCGCCTTTTCATTGCGATTACGGATACAATATTACCTGCGGTGATAATGTGTATTTTAACGTGAACTGTGTGGTACTGGATGTAATGCCTGTAACTATGGGCAGCAATGTTTTTTGTGCGCCTGGTGTGCAAATCTATACTGCAACCCATCCGCTGGATGCTATACAAAGGCGCAGCGAAGAAAGTGGCAAGGCCGTTATTATTGGCGACGATTGCTGGATAGGCGGCGGTGTTATTATTTGTCCGGGTGTAACCATAGGCAGCCGTTGTGTTATAGGGGCAGGCTCGGTAGTTACTAAAGATATTCCTGATGATTCTTTAGCGGTAGGCAATCCCGCCCGGGTGATCAGGCAGTTAGGCGGTGAGTCGTTGATTAGTTAAGTATAAACCTGAAGCAAAGTAAGCCGAGTTAACTTGCCTTTTCAACAAATCAACCTACCAACATTTGTTTGTCAGAATGTCAGGCTGCTATTGTGGCAAGCTATTTGAATAGTATATATTTGTTAAACATAAATAATTAAGATCATGGCTTTAGAAATCACAGACGCTAACTTCGATGAATTAGTGTTGAAATCAGATAAACCGGTATTGGTAGACTTTTGGGCAGAATGGTGTGGCCCTTGTCGTATGGTAGGACCAGTAGTAGAAGAAATTGCAAAAGAGTATGACGGTCAGGCTGTTGTAGGTAAAGTAAATGTGGATAACAATCCCGGTATTTCTACGAAATTCGGTATCCGTAACATTCCGGCCCTGTTGTTTTTCAAAGGTGGCGAAATTGTTGACAAACAAATCGGTGCGGTACCTAAATCGGTATTAACCGAAAAATTAGCTAAACAACTGGCATAATCCTTTACCGGAAATAAATTATATAAAAAGGGCGTTACTTAACCGGTAACGCTTTTTTTGTTTTACTTTAGTTGCAATGGCCGAGTTAAACACCAATCAGGAGATCCGTCAGTTAGCCAACCTTGAATTGCTGGCCAAGCAGGTGGTAGAAGGGTTTATTACTGGTTTGCATCAAAGTCCTTTTCATGGCTTTTCTGTAGAGTTTGCCGAACACCGTTTGTACAACAACGGCGAATCGGTTAAGAACATCGACTGGAAGCTGTTTGCCAAAACCGATAAATTATTTGTAAAGCAGTTTGAGGAAGAAACCAACCTGCGCTGTTATCTATTATTGGACACTTCATCGAGCATGAACTTTCCGCAAAAGGGGCTAAGCAAATTGCAATACTCGGTTTACGGGATAGCCTCGCTTATGTACTTATTTAAAAAGCAGCGCGATGCATTTGGTTTAGGAATTTTCTCTTCACAAATTGACTGGCTGAGTGCGGCACGGTCAACCTCAACACACCTGTTTCATTTGTTTGCCGAGTTGGAGAAAGCTTATAATCAACCAAAAGTCAATACCCAAACCGATCTCACTAACGTGATCCACCATATTGCCGAAGAAGTACACCAGCGCTCCATGATTATCATTTTTAGCGATATGCTGGAAAATAGCCTAAACCCAGACAAAAGCCAGGCTTTATTTGCCGCCCTGCAACATCTGAAATACAAAAAACACGAGGTCATCATATTTAATGTAAATGACAAGCAGCACGAGGTAGATTTTAGTTTTGATAACCGGCCGCACCATTTTATAGATATGGAAAGCGGCGAAGAAGTTAAAGTGCATCCAGGTAAGGTACGCGAAAGTTACCGTACGGCCTTAAATGTTTACCGGCACGAACTGGAACTTAAATGTGCCCAGTACCATATTGAACTGATTGATGCTAATATTAAAGCAGGTTATAATAACTTGTTAAAAGCTTACCTCGTAAAGCGGAACAAAGTCATCTGATTAAACGTAATAAATCAATATACAGGCTTTTTGTCTGTTTATACATGCTATTCTAAAAAACATAAAACTATAAAAGCTATAATTTGTGTACAATAGAGTTAATTTGAATAAAGCTTTTTAGCGTTAAACCATTTAAATATAAAGCAATCAATTAGCTTTAATTACTGTTACTAAAATATATTTTTCCCTATATGAGACTTTCTATCGAGCGTAAGGCTGTAAAAGTAAACCCCGATTCCAAGCGTGTTATTGCCCGTTTCTTTTTCAATGGTAACGAACGTTCAAAAGACGTAATACAACGTGTAATGAATGTTGATGAAGACAAGGTATTTGGCCTTATTTCACCATTACTACAGGAGTATTCTACCCGTCACCGTAACATTACACGGGTGCTTAACCGGCATTGCGCCAAACTAAAAAACCTCTTTACTGAGCTTAACATCGATTTCGATTCACTGAGCGTCTATCGCAAGTTGTTAATCGGTTCTTATTTTACTCACGAGTATTCTATTGAGTCGGCTGCATTCTTCAATCCTTCTATTATTGATGACCCGGATCAAAGTGATTTAGAAGAAGGAGAAAGAAGAGTAATCATTAGCTTTCGTGCGGTAGGAGAGGGTCACATTTCCTCTATAACTTTCCGCAGAGCTTTATTCGACAAAAACAATAACATCACTGTGTTACCGGCCGGTAACTATATTGATGAAGCGGAAATAGTGCGTAACGCTGTTTACAATAAAAAGCTGTTTTTTGATAAAGCCGTAACCACTCAGATTAATGTGGACGTATTGAAAGAGTTGGAAAGCAAGCTTGATCATCATTTTGAGTACTCTAATTTGCGTAGGCTGATACTGGATTCACAAAAACTACAGCAAGACGATATGCGCAAGCTGGAGTATGATAAAATACTTTGGCTGGCCGACTCCTACTATGAAATTGTTTTCTCGTTGGATACTGACATATCAGACCGCGTAATATTCCCTATTTCAGAATACGAGCGCAAAGGTATTGAAGATGCACGTTTTGTGAAGTTTATTAACGAAGACGGAAGTTGGTCATATTATGCGACTTATACCGCTTATGATGGCGCGCTTATTATGCCAAAGCTATTGCAAACCAACGATTTTATTAATTTCCGTATTATGCCGTTGTATGGTGCCGGTTCTCAAAACAAGAACCTTGCACTTTTCCCACGCAAAATAAATGGTAAGTATGTGATGATGTCGCGTATTGATGGTTGCAACAATTACATTATGTATTCGGATAAGATCAACATTTGGGAGAACCCGGTGATCTTGCAAAAGCCCAAATTTACCTGGGAGTTTGTTCAGATAGGTAATTGCGGATCGCCTATTGAAACTGAAGATGGTTGGTTGATGATTACACACGGTGTTGGCCCAATGCGTAAATATGTTTTAGGCGCCAGCTTATTAAAGTTAGATGATCCGGGCGTAGAAATTGGCCGTTTAAAGGAACCGTTGCTTATGCCTAATAGTGATGAGCGTGAAGGTTATGTGCCTAACGTGATATACTCTTGTGGCTCGATAGTGCATAATGGTAAATTGATATTACCTTATGGTTTATCAGATTACTCTTCATCATTTGCTGAGGTTGATTTGAAGACCTTATTAAATAAGCTAAAAGAAGATGGGATATAAACTTGTGTTCCATTATTAAACAAGAAAAGCTTACCATTTGGTAAGCTTTTCTTGTTTAATATAATTACGATAAGTGTTTACAGATTTTATGAATTATCCTAAAATCTGTTGATATAGTTTGTAATAATCATCTACCATTTTATCACTCGAAAATTGAGCAGTAGCCCAATCACGACAATTTTCACGATTAATGGTTTGAAGTTGCGCAACTGCTTCTACTGCTTCATCAACCGTGTTAACTAAAAACCCGGTTTGTTTATCATTAATCAGTTCGGGCATAGAACCTTTGTTGAACGCTATAACCGGTGTGCCGCATAGCATGGCTTCGGCTACGCTCATGCCAAATGGCTCATTAAAATTAATAGGGTGGAGCAGTGCCGATGCTTTACCTAAAAGATTTTTGCGCTTTTCGGGACCGGCATGACCTACGTAAATAACCTGCTCATTATCAATGAAAGGTTCTACCTTTTCACGATAGTAATTTGCATCCTGAATGATGCCGGCTATCAATAGTTTTTTGTTACTCTTTTTAGCAATCTCAATGGCTTCAGCAGTACCCTTATCATGATGAATGCGGCCAAAATATAATAGATAATCTTCTGGTTCGCCGTTAAAACTAAAATCACGAGCATCTAGTCCATTATATACGGTAGCCAGGTATTCTAATTCGGGACTGCGGTCTGCATTACTGATAGACACATAATGCGAAGTGGCATTATACTTTTTATATACAGGAATAATACGGGTTGACGAAAAACCATGTATAGTGGTTATCACAGGGGTTTTTATCAGTCCCGAATAAGTAAGCGGCAAAAAGTCGAAATTGTTATGGATAAGGTCGAACTGATCTGCTTTTTCCATTAAATTACTAATATGCAGGCACTCCAGTACTTTGGCATCCTGGTTACGGTCTTCTTCGTAACCAGTCGCGCAAATAGCATCAAGTGTTCCAGCAGTAATGGAATCACCAGTTGCAAAAAGCGTTACTTCAACACCTTTTTTAACCAATCCTTCGGCAATATTCGAGGCAACCTGTTCCCAAGGTCCGTAATGCCTGGGCGGTGTACGCCAGGCCACAGGAGCCAATACAGCAACTCTCATTAATATGCTTCAGTTTTTTGTCCGAATTTATTATACTCGTATTCTAATTCGAAGGCTTTTAATACGGTTAAGTGTGAAAGCATATAAGCTAATGTACTTTCGGCGCCTTGGTTACGGTTGATACCAGTTGGCATTAAACCATCGCAGCATCCTTTGGTCTCGTGATCGTACAATGGCGCGCGTAAAGTATTTTCACCCAGGAACCATTTGTAGCTCAGGAACATTTTTTCAATATACTCCGGTTTACGCATGGTTTCATAAGCCTGGAAGTGCATAAGCACCATGGCCATAGTTTCAATTGCTTGTTGATCAAATGTTGGGAAACTACCACCTCGATAATACCAACCATCATTACCAATAGGGCTAAGGTAACCGTTTGATAGAGTTAATTTATCCAGGAAAGCCATAGATTCTAAAGCAATTCTCTTGACCTTTTCATTGCTTGTAATTTCATAGGAGTGTAACAGGGCTAAAGGTAAAATGGCGTTATCATACGTCATTATTTCTTCAAACCATTGCCATTCGGGCGATGAAGTTTTTTCGTAAGCTTCAACCAATGGTGTGGTTAAGCGAATAAGTTCCTGCATCATACCTTCATCTGTAGGTATTGCTTTCAAATAAAGCGAGATGCCTATAATGGTATTAGCCATACCACGTATGTGCTCTAATTTTTTGAAATGAGGGAATGAGCGCTGAAATAATTCCATGGCGAACTCACGGTACGAGTTATGTTGTGCACAGCCAATCAGGTAACCCAAGGCCCAAATGGTACGACCGAATGAGTCTTCAGATCCTACGTCATCTAAATAACGACGGTCAAAGCTCAGGAAGTTACGGAAGTTACCATCGTCGGTTTGCATATAATGGATATAGCTCAGGTAAACCGGCAGCAACTCGAACGCCTCAGGGCTCTTATTACGCTGATATGCCATCAATGCCATAATTAATGCACGGGCGTTATCATCTAAGCAATATCCTTCTTTAAGATTTGGAATACCGTATTTAGCGTGTTGCACAATACCGGTATCATCAGTTAAGCGCAGAATGTGTGCCAGGTTAAAGGCAGGCATAATTTCCGGATCAACTATACTGTTTCGTAAAATTTTATCTCTAAAATCGTGGCGGTTTGCTGCTTCTTGTGCAACCTTTATATATTCAGCACCAACTACAGGCCAGCGTAAATGCAAGCCGTACTGGTAAGCATTTTGCTTAATAGCAGTCATGGTTTGCTCATTATCCAGCAAGTCGTTCACATTTTCAGCTAATGAATCGGCATCCTTGAAATCGAACAAACGGCCACGATTACTATCCAATAACTCAGTAGCATGCCAATAAGGGGTTGATACAACCGCGGCACCTGCACCTACAGCATAAGATAATGTGCCACTGGTTATCTGTGCTTCGTTATGGTATGGAGTTACGTAAACAGCCGCAGCTGTTAAATAATTAATTAACTCCTCTTCGGTTACAAATTTATTAATGAACGCCAGGTGGTTTGAAACTTTAAGTTGGGCAGCTAACGATTTTAGGTAATCGCGGTACTCTTCGCCCGAATGTTTCACTACGCCTGGATGAGTGTTGCCTAAAATAACATACATCGCATCGGGATGCTTAGCCACTATTTTAGGTAACGCTTTAATAACTACTTCTAAACCTTTATTGCGGCTAATTAAACCGAAAGTAAGAAGTACTTTTTTGTTTTTAAAAGCTGTAAGCGCATTTACAGGGTTTATTTCCGGCTCTTCCAAATCGGGTACACCATGTTCGATGATCTGAATCTTTTCGGCCGGAATTTCGTAGATAGTTATTAAGAACTCAACCGCGCGATTGCTCATCACAATAATTTTTGCAGATTGCTCTGCAATTTCCCTTACAATAATTTTTTGTACATAGCTTGGTTCGCGCAGTACGGTATGTAAAATCGAAATCAACGGTTTTTCTAAACGGTTGAGTAAAGGCAAAATGTAAATTCCGCTTTCACCACCGTAAATACCAAACTCGTGTTCCATTATACACACATCGGCTGTACTGGTGTTGATATAATTAGCAGCACGGATATAATCTTTTTGATGATTTTGCCTGATCACGTACTTCACCTCCTGCGGATATTCATACTCCTGCAAGTTTTCAGAATCGTTAACTGCTACTACAAAACCACCCTGCGACAACGATTTTCGTTCCGGAAAATTTGCGCTGATAGCACGCATCAGGTTTTGATTAAATGTAGCAATTCCGCACTCGCGGGGTGGATAGGTAGAGATATAGGCTATTTTCATTTTTGTATAGTAGTATCAATTTAAACAGTAAAATCTATAATTAAAGAGAACAATGAATGCGGATTGTGTACACTTTTGACTAATAAACAGGGCAGCGGCCTTTAGTGAATCATGCATTCTAGGTTGTATGAGCCTGATCGGCTACATACTTACTTATAAAAGCATAAACTGTACCAAATATAAGGAAGCGTATGGTGTTTTGTAAACACTAAGTATTAAGCGTTAGTTTTTGGCGTTAAGTTACAGTACCGATATATTTATGAAGAAAGGCTATAGGTTTTATAGCTGAGAAAATAGCTAAGTGGTTACACTTAGCTATCAATTATATAGCTTTAAATAAGTAGTAACAGATCGTATTCTTTGGCTGTGTGTTATACTCCAATATCAATGGCATAAACTACATTATATCTTAACACCTCTCAGAAACTCTTCAATGATCATGCGTTTCTTTCCTTCTAACTGTGCATCGGTTACAGCGATATAGCCATCGGCACAAGCAAATTTCAGATAGGTTTTATTGTCAGTTATATACTGTCCGGGTTCAAGTTGATGCGTGGCAATCTCTTTAAATGCTTTATAGATCTTAAAAGTTTTGCCATTTAATTGTGTAAAGGCTGCAGGGTAGGGGCTTAGTCCCCTTGTCAGGTCATAAACTTTGTCAATGGGCTGGTTCCAATCAACCCGGCAATCTTCTTTAAATATTTTGGGTGCATATTTAAGCTCTTGTCCATCAGTTAATTGTTGCTGTGGCTGTTCGGTATAACGACCACTTTCAATAGCTTTAACGGTTTTCACTAATAGCCCTGCCCCCTTATTCATCAGGCGGTCGTGATATTCGCCAGCAGTAACATCTTCAGTTATGGTTATCTTTTCCATAAACAATACATCGCCGGTGTCAATTTCCTGTTTTAAAAAAAACGTAGTGACCCCACTCTCTTTCTCGCCATTTATGATGGCCCAGTTGATGGGGGCCGCACCGCGGTATTGCGGTAACAGTGATGCATGCAGGTTAATGGTTCCTTTAGCCGGCATGCTCCAAACCACTTCTGGGAGCATTCTAAACGCTACAACCACTTGCAGGTCGGCATTGAGGGATTTTAACTCTGCCAAGAACTGAGGATTTTTTAATTTTTCGGGTTGTAAGACTTTTAGGCCTTTTGAAACCGCATACTGTTTCACAGCCGATTCACTCAACTTTTGCCCACGACCAGCAGGTCTGTCAGGCGCAGTAATTACACCCACTATTTCACTTCCAGCTTCCAATAATGCTTCTAGTGAAGCAACAGCAAACTCGGGCGTACCCATAAAAACGATTTTCATAACAGTTAGATATGTGGTCGGTTTTCAGTTGTCTGTTGCCTGAAGAGAATCCATAAGATTTACTGACAACAGGCAACCGAAAACCGACAACTAATTATACAATAAATACTTCTTCCGTACTTCTTTAAACTTGCTCAAGGCTGGTTCCCAGCTTTGACGGATTTGCACTTCCGTCATGCCTGCTTCTATTTGTTTACGAAGTTGTTCACCACCCGCAAGTTTAGTAAAGTAAACGTTAAAGAACTTGGTTTTATCGGGGAAGTTCTGGTACATGTTTAGTAACCAGGAAAGATTTAGTTTGCCTTCCTTCTTTAATAACTCCACATCATATGTACGCAGATCTATACCAAAGCACTCCACATTTTTTTGCGGAGGATTATCGCTCATACCAGGAATGCTTACCGGGGTAAATGCAAAATCATATTTACCTTTTAGTGCAGGGTGCCCTGCCACCGTAAATGGAAATTGTGTGCCTCTCCCCAAACTTAAAGTAGTGCCTTCAAACCAGCAAATGTGTGGGTACAACATAATAGACTGCTGTGTATTTAAATTAGGCGACGGATTTACCGGCAATGTATAATCCATGTTGTGGCTATAATGGGCTACTTTAATAATCTTGAGTTTGCATTTAACATGGTTTTTCAACCAGCCTTCACCGTTTATCATTTGGGCATATTCGGCTATGGTCATGCCGTGCGATACGGGGATGGGATGCATCCCCACAAAAGATTTAAAGGCGGTATCTAACACCGCGCCATCAACCAAATATCCATTAGGGTTGGGCCTGTCGAGTACCATCAATTCTATGTTGTTTTCGGCACAGGCTTCCATTACATAGTGCAGGGTTGATATGTAGGTATAAAAGCGGGCACCCACATCCTGTATGTCGAATATCATTAGGTTTACCCCCTTCATATCGGCCGGGGTGGGCTTAAACTTACCACCGTATAACGATACCACGGGTATACCCGTACGCTTATCAACGCTGTTAGTTACCGTGGCGCCATCGCTGGCATCACCCCTAAAGCCATGCTCAGGGCCATAGATTTTTTTAATGCTTACACCGCGTTTAAGCAGGCTATCTACCAGCGTGGTTTTGTTTTTACCGATAACCGAAGTTGGGTTAACCACCATGCCTACGTTTTTAACTTTAAGGTAACTTACATAAAGCTGTGTTTCATCGGCAGCTGGGGTAATATTATTGGTTGATGCTGTTAAAGTTTTGTGTTTAAAATTGCCTGAAGATTTAGCTTCGCCGTTAGCCGGAGAAATTTTTGAGGATGGTTGTCCGCATGCTAAGGTGAAATTAAGTAATAGGCAAATACTCAGGCTAATCTTGTTCATAAGTATAGTGTTAACAGGAAATGTAACGCAAAGTTGTGCCGGTGCTATACATTCGGCATGAAATCTGCATATTTGCGAAAGTACAAAAAAACTGTCTGCCTTGAATTTTTCATCCTTTATTGCTTCGCGGCTTACCTTTCAAAGCAAGCGCACCTTCTCCAAGCTGATTGTGCGTATTGCCATTGTAGGCATTATGCTGGGTTTAAGCGTAATGATACTGGCTTTGGCAATAGTGAAAGGCTTTAAACGGGAGATCACTGAAAAGATAAGGGGCTTCGCCGGCGACATACAGATCACCAAGTTCGATAATAATTTTTCGTACGAAAACTCGCCTTTTATGATTGATACCAGCTTTGTAGCCAAAGCAAAGGCCAATCCGTTAATTAAGCAAATAATGCCTTATGCTACCAAGCCGGCTATTATTAAAGCCAATGACGAAATTGAAGGTGTTGTGTTAAAAGGTGTAGACAAAACGTATGACTGGGGGATTTTTAAACGAACGCTTATTAACGGTAATGTCATCGACTTTGCAGATTCGGTAGCAGCGCAAAAGCAAATCATGGTATCGAGCCATACGGCAAGCCGGTTGAAGCTTAAAGTTGGCGATGATTTTCTGATGTACTTTATACAGGAGCCTATGCGTAAGCGTAAGTTTACTATTGTAGGTATTTTTAATGTAGGGGTAGAAGATGTAGATAAAACCTTTGTAATAGGCAACCTATCCATTATACAACGGCTTAACGACTGGACATACCGCGAAGCCGGTGGTTACGAGATTCAGGTAAAAGACTTTAAGCAGTTACAGCCTGCTACCGAACAATTGAATTCGTTTTTGCCTACTTACCTGCGTTCGTTCAGGGTAGATGAAACTTATCCTACCATATTTGAATGGCTTAAACTGCTTGATGTAAATACTCAGGTAATGTTAATTCTAATGCTGATTGTGGCAGTAATTAATATGATATCAGCCTTGCTCATTATGATATTAGAACGTACATCGATGATTGGTATGCTCAAAGCTATGGGAGCTACCAACTGGAGCATACAAACTATATTTTTATATAACGCTACGTATTTGATAGGAATGGGCCTTTTGTGGGGGAATATACTGGGTTTAGGCTTGAGCTATATTCAGGAGCGTACACATATTTTTAAACTCGACCAGGAATCATATTACATGAGTTTTGTACCGATAGAGTTAAGCATGCAGGACGTGTTGCTACTTAACGCGGGCACATTAGTAATTTGTTTGATCGTCCTGCTTATTCCTTCTATGTTAGTAAGTAAGATAACCCCGGTTAGGGCAATCCGCTTTAAATAATACCTGCTTTATTTTTTTGTTCCCTGAAACTTCAACCTTAAGTTGACACCTCCTGCGCCAAAGCGTATTTGCTGCGAACCTAAACCGCTTAACGGGTATTTTAAAAATGGTTCTATTACCAGCCTGTTGCTTTTGGTTATTTGGTAACCCATCCCTAACGATATATTTAACGTGCGGGCGAAATCAAAACGGGTAAAGCTTTTGCTTGTAGTAGCATCCGGAATTGCAGGTGTTGATATTAAGCTGTTAGCGCTGTTATCGTAGCTATAGTTATAAGTTTCGTTAATGAAGGTGCCCGAACTTAATCCTGCAGATATATAACTATCAGACTTTTTGGGATTAAACTCGTATTTTAAATTCAACGGAACATCGAGGCCAGTCAAACTCACATTGTAACCTGCCACTACCGGGTCAACCAGTACTCTTGACGATACAAAACCAACTGTTGCACTGTTACTGGCAGGTGCGGCATCGTAACTGTTTGCTTTTCTGACACCAACCGCATCATTTAAGATACTTGCCTGACTTGGCTGACCCGAATAATTCAGCGTGTTTTTACCAATAGCTATACCAGTAGACAACTTGAAATTGCTGAATAGTTTAATATCGGTACCAAAGCCAGCAGCAGTATTCATCTGGCTTTTGCTGCCTTCAGCATAGTTGAAATAGGTGGCTGCATACACGCTGTATAAAATGCGCTTATCAGCTATACTCTTTTCACTTTTCGGTTTATTTGCAGCTTCCCTTTTTTGTTCGTTGGCCAAATAAATGCTCATCCGCGATTTGCTTTCATCAGCTTTGGCAGAGTCTTTCATAGTTATAGCTTCTGCTTTTTGTTGGGCAGCGGTTGTTTGCTGCGCAAGTATGCTTGTGTTGGTAGTTACTAAGCTATCTGTTTTAGTGTTATTAGCCGCTGTAAGCAATGTTTTATTCTCGGGTTTAGTAAATAATACCGATCCTGAAGTTTGACCTTTATCCATGCCTGCAAACAAATCCTGATCATTAACGGATGTAATTGTCGCTGGCTGCTTAATATGCGCTACCACTAAATTCTTATTTGGTGCTGTAAAAGAATTAGTATTTATACCCCCGGTTTTCTTATTTGCACTGGCAAGTTGTTGCTTGCCTGCTTCTTGTTCTTGTGCAGACTGAATGGTTGGTGGTTGCGATATAATAATGGAATCGGTAGGCTTAATGGATTCTTTAACTGGTTTAGTTACAACTTGCTGCATTTTTTGTGGCTTGTTATAAAACCATAATCCAAAAAGGCACAGTACTAACAAGGTAGCGGCAGCGCTCCACCACATAGGAGCAATGCGGCGTTGTTTTTCTACGGGAAATTTTTCCCGCAGCAATTTCCACCCGTCTTCGGCAGGGGCGGTATCTTCGTAATTGTCGAATACCTCGTTAATGCGTTTTTTCAGTTCATTATCCAACTCTTCACTCATGGCTTTGTGCTTCTGTGGTTAATGCCTTACGTAATTTTTCTTTAGCCCGGCTTAAATATACCCTGCTCGAACTGGAGGGTATAGTTAGCATTTCGGCAATTTCGTCGTGGTTATAACCATCAATTTCATATAAGTTGAAAATGGCGCGCTGTATGGCTGGCAGTTCGTCCATTAGTTTTAAAATATCTTTAGCATTCAGCTGCTGAATAGCCGTATTGTTATGCCCAATGTGGTTGGCGTATTCCATATCGGTATGCAACTGGTACTTCAAATCTTTGCGCCGGCGGTCAATAGAAGTGTTAATAATTATGCGACGCATCCACGCTTTAAACGACCGGTCGGCATTATAGCTTTGTATCGTGTTAAACACCTTGATAAACGAATCGTTAACTACTTCCAAGGCATCATCGCGGGTATCGCAATAACGTAGCCCTATCCCCATAGCGTAGCCATAGAACCGCTTATAAAGCTGTTCCTGGTATTTAATTGCGCCTGTTTTGCAATGCTGTATCAGTTCGTATTCAGCAGCATCGCTTGTGGGTTCAAGCATTCAGGAGGTTAGTTAACAAGCCTTTCCAGCAGAATAGACCAATTGTATAATACTAAATATGCCGCCAACAGAGTATGATTTTTACACCATCAGCACAACACCTTACTTAAATTGCATTATGTTACTGTCATTACGGAAACGATACGTCGAGTGTAACACCAATGTGAAAATAATTATAAACTCTTTGCCTCGTTCCAGTAAACATCCATTTGGGCCAGCGTCATATCCTGAAGTTTTTGCCCGTTCTCTGCCGCTTTTTTTTCTAAGTGCTGAAAGCGTTTAATAAACTTACGGTTGGTTTTTTCGAGTGCGTTTTCGGGGTTAATGCCCACAAAGCGTGCATAATTAATAAGTGAAAAAAGCAAATCTCCGAACTCGCCCTCGGCACGTTCCTGGTCAATTACGGTATCATCCTCCGCGTTGTATTCCTGGCGGAACTCCTGCATTTCCTCTTCTACCTTTTCCCAAACCTGGCTCTTGTTCTCCCAATCGAAACCAATGCCCCGGGCTTTTTCCTGTATGCGGGAGGCTTTCACCAAGGCTGGTAGAGATGATGGAACACCACCTAAAACCGATTTGTTGCCTTCTTTCAATTTAATCTGTTCCCAGTTGCGCTTTACGTCCTCCTCATTGTTTACATCGGTATCGCTATAAATATGTGGATGACGATTGATCAGCTTATCGCAAATACTGTTCAGTACATCTGTAATAGTAAAGTCGTTGGTTTCGGATGCTATACGAGCGTAAAAAACCAGGTGCAGCATTACATCGCCCAATTCTTTCTTGATTTCCTGCATATCGTTGCCCAATATGGCGTCCGATAGTTCGTAGGTCTCTTCAATGGTTAAATGGCGCAGGCTTTCCAGCGTTTGTTTTTTATCCCATGGGCAGTTCTCGCGCAGGTCGTTCATTATGGTGAGCAGGCGGTCAAACGCGGTTAATGGGTTATTGGCAGTATCGGGCGGTATAATAGGCATAGCAATGTTTTTTACAAAAGTAAGTATTGCTACGTTTAGGAGGCTGAAATAATTATAGAGTGATTAATGTGATAATACCTCTAACAACATCTATGGCTTAGCACACCGTGTCATACTGAGCTTGTTGAAGCATGATTTGCTGAAGATTCGATAGGCTCAAATTGACAACGCTCTGGTAGCGCGCAACATTTCGCGTTTGCCAGGGGCACCGGGTGCTTTTTCTACTTTAAATCCTGCGGCTTTGAGCTGACGCTTTAAGTTGCCGGTAATGGCATAGGTAACAAATACACCGCCCGGTTTCAAGAATTTGATGGTGTGAGCTATTGCTTCTTCACTCCACATTTCGGGTTGATGAATGGCTGCAAAAGCATCGAAATAAATAACGTCAAATAGTTGATCGGTTGAATAGTTGAGAAGCTGTGTATGTGCCGTGTAAAATTGAACGTATGAATTAAGATACACCGGTTGTAATAGCGACTGTGGGTAAAAATTTAAATAGCTTTCCCAAACAGACGCCGGTACATATTCATTGTAACCCGTTTGCGAGATCATTTCCTCGGATAGGGGATAAGCCTCAATACCTGTGTAGGTTAAGTTAATTTTTTTTGCTGTGCAAAAATCGGCACTTAACAAGAAGTTTAAACCGGTGCCCAACCCAATTTCCAGCACCGACACTTTCTCAGATTCTGTACCAGCTAAAAAATATCGCAGTCCGGAATTTAAAAACACATGCTGGCTTTCTTGAAGTGCCCCATGTTTGGAGTGATAATTTTCTCCCACCTCGGCATTATATATGGTTTTAGAGCCGTCGGCTGTGGTTACTATGGAGAGGTTCATGAGGCGATGATTGAGGTTGTGAGTTAGTGTTGAGTGACTTATAAAATCAATGAGTGAGTGTTGAAATAATTTAATATTTCACTCCCTCGCTAATTGCTTTAAACTCCACCACCACATCGCTTAAATCGTAAACCGGTACATTGGTGATGTATTGCACTATGATGCTCCTTGCCGCAGCCGAGCGGTAGCCGGCAGCGCAGTGTACCACAATGGGTTTATCGGCTGGTATCTCATTCAGTCTTTTGCGCAACTCCGGAAGCGGAATAGTCAGGCTATTAGTAAAAAGCAGACCTGCATTGATCTCGTTCCAATTGCGTGAATCTACTATGGTGTAGTTATCCGGGTTAGCTTTAAAATCCTCTAAGTCCAATTCAACAGATATCTCGGTAGCATTTATTGGCGATAGCAATGCGCCTTTGATCTGCTGTTCGTAACCAATTTTAGCTGCACGACTTAATGCGGTTTCCAACTTTTCATCATCGGCAGCAATCAGGTAAAATGGTTCGCCGGGTTCTATAACGGCACCCAGCCAGGTTTCAAACTTGCCTTGTAGTTGTAAATTTATGGCATTTTTAATGTGACCTTGGTTGAATAGATCTTTATGACGGGTATCTACAACTAATGTAGTTGCATCCAGCACTGCATCAATACCTAAATGAGGGATATTTGCAATGCTTTGAGCATAGGCAGGCGCGCCTTGCTTATTCAGTTCCACACCGTAACCAAAATACTGCGGTGCAAAAGGCTGATCGGCAGTGAGTTCGTTTACAAACTGTAATTCATCCATTGGCTGCAAGGCGTAATTTTCACGCAGTTCGCGGCCAATGGTGCTTTGCAAATCGGGACTCATGCTTTTACCGCATAACGAACCTGGCCCGTGCGCCGGGTAAACCACCACATCTTCAGGTAGCGTCATTAATTTTTGGCGTGTACTATAATACATTTGCCTGGCCAAATCCTCTTTTTTGGCGGTAATGTTACCTGCTTCTTCACGCAGATCGGGCCGGCCTACATCACCTACAAACAGCGTATCGCCGCTGAATAGGGTGGTGATCTGGTCATTCTCATCTTGCACCACAACACAGATAGAATCGGGAGAGTGGCCTGGAGTGTTAATAGCTCTTAACTTGATATCACCCAGGGAAATCTCATCACCGTCATCAAAAGTTTGGTGAGGGTATGTGGCGCCCAGCAAGTGGCTCACATAAATAGTTGCTCCTGTGGTTTCATGTATTTCGAGATGGGAACTCACAAAATCGGCATGAGGGTGGGTTTCAATCACACCTATAATGTCGGCTTCGTGCTGCAATGCAAATTCATAGTAAGGCTGCGGGTTACGCGCCGGGTCTACAACTATAACCTGCCCTGCCCTTAGTATCGCATATGAAGCATGAGCCAAATCGGTATCGTAAAATTGATGTATGAACATGTGGCGCAAAGATAACTTTTGCGCGCCTTTATAAAAAAGTGTTTTAGTCAACCCATTGCCATCATCTTACAGGAAATTCTATATAATAAATGTGTGTAACAACACAAACGCACTCCAAAGCGTTTATGGTTGTATTGAAAACTAAGCCTTGTGTTGATGGCTTTTATAATACTCCCGATATGATTAGATATACTGCATTACTAAGTTTTGCTGCAATATTTATGCTTGCTTCATGCAGCCAAAAAATGAAGATGGTCAAAACTCCCAAAACTGATTCGCTGGCTGTAGAAAGTGTTTGGAAGCAATATGTGAAGGGATTGTCTACTAAAAACAGTCGCGTATTAAAGAAGCTATCGCTATCGCAAGTTTATTGCCAGCCATGTGCTATACAAGCCGGCACAGGTGATCTGGTAACTGCTGATGCGTTCATCAAGAATATGCTGGTGAGCTTGCCTAAAACCAATTTATGGCAGGCCGTTAAAACCGGCAAGCACCTGATACTTACCGAAAAAATTAAAAATTATAAGCCTCTGAACCTAAATGTAAACAGCGATGTGCTGGAAGTTTATGATATATGGTACGTTACTAAACAGCCTGGAAAAATTAAAGGGTTTGAAAGCCAACGCTATGCTTTTCAATTTGTAAAAGAGCGTGGGCAGTTTAAGTTTTTTGGGCTCACGGCAGTGCAGTAATGTCTGTTGTAAATGATCGTAAAAGATAGTATTTACTTTTTGTAGTAGGTGCTAAACAACAAAGGTCCGTAGGCGAAAGCCTACGGACCTTTGTTGTTTAGAATTATATTTTACAGGTAAGATTGTAGTACGCCGCTTTTTGAAGAGCGTTTGATACTCACCAGCGCCTTATCTTTAAGCTGCCTAACTCTTTCGCGTGTAAGCAAAAGCTTTTCACCAATTTCTTCAAGAGTATGTGCATTTACGTTACCCAAACCATAAAATAAAGTTAATACCTCTCTATCACGTTGGCCCAACTTTGCCAGTGAACGATGAAGCTCAATAGTCAACGAATCATGAACCATCATGGCGTCGGTAGTGGGATCATCGCTGTGCATTACATCCAGCAAAGTACCTTCTTCACCTTGTTGAAAAGGTGCATCTACTGATAAGTGCCTTCCCGAAATACTTAACGAATCACTTATTCTTTCAACCGTTGTTTCCAGAGATAAAGCAAGTTCTTCAGGGGTGGCGTCCCTTTCAAATTCCTGCTCTAATTTTGACTGGGCTTTTCTTATCTTACTTATTGTACTAACCTGGTTCAGCGGTAATCTTACCGCCCGTGATTGTTCTCCTATAGCTGAAATGATAGATTGGCGTATCCACCATACAGCATATGAAATAAATTTAAAACCTTTGGTTTCGTCGAAACGGCCAGCTGCCTTAATTAAACCTAAATTACCTTCATTTATCAGGTCGCCAAGTGTAATACCTTGATTTTGATATTGTTTAGCTACTGATACTACAAAGCGCAAATTGGCTTTTGTAAGCCGTTCTAAAGCGGCCTGATCACCGTCCCTGATTTTTTGCGCAAGGATAACCTCCTCTTGGGCCGTGATTAAATCTACTTTACCAATTTCGGTAAGGTATTTATCTAACGACTGTGTTTCCCTATTGGTAATAGACTGGGTTATTTTAAGTTGTCTCATATTGAAAATAATGCTGGGCTCAGTGCAGCACGAGTGTAAAATTAGAGCTCCGTTTATGCAGAATGTAAGCAGAAAATATTATGGCCATTAAATCCTGCTGTAAAAGCAGTTGATAGTTATAGGCGTATAACACACTTGCTTCCATTTTAACCTGAAATTCAACAAAGATACGCAATTTAATTAAGGATTTTTATTTTGTCCATGTTACCCCGGCGCGAATACTCGCTTTTAATGTATGCATTATGTCATAAAAAAAGCCCGGCTAACTAGCCGGGCTCGGGATTTAAAATTATGACAGGATTGCTCTTGCAGCTTACCAGATCCTAATACGGTCTTCGGGCTTTTTGTACATCTTATCGCCCGGTTTTACATCAAATGCTTTGTACCATGCATCTACATTAGTAATTGGCGCATTGGTGCGGAACTGACCCGGTGAATGCGGATCAGTTTGTACCTGTAAAGCTAAAGCTTCAGGGCGTTGTAAGCCTCTCCATACCTGAGCGTACGACAGGAAAAAACGCTGATCGGGCGTAAAGCCATCAATCTTGGTGTTAGATTGGCCTTGCTTAGTTTTCTTAAACGCTTCGTAAGCAATGTTCACACCGCCTAAATCGGCCAGATTTTCGCCTAAGGTTAAACGGCCGTTTACGTGCATGGTATCAATAGCAGTAAAGGCACTGTATTGATTTACTACCATATCGGCACGGGTTTTAAATTTATCGGCATCGTCTTTCTTCCACCAGTCGCGCAGGGTGCCATCGGCATCATACTGGCGACCTTGATCGTCAAAACCATGGGTCATCTCGTGGCCTATAACAGCGCCAATGCCACCATAATTTACAGCATCATCAGCTTTGAAGTCATAAAAAGGAAATTGTAAAATACCGGCCGGGAACACAATTTCGTTGCTTACCGGGTTGTAATAAGCGTTAACCGTTGGCGGGGTCATTCCCCATTCGGTTTTATCAACTGGCTTGCCCAGGCGGCCAACCATATCGTTGTAACCCCAGGTACCTACGCGGCGCAGGTTGCCAAAGTAATCGTTACGGTCAATAGTTAAACCGGCGTAAGTTTCCCATTTATCGGTATAACCAATTTTAACGGTAAAGGCGTTTAGCTTTTTAAGGGCACGTGCTTTAGTTTCCGGGGTCATCCAGTCTAAGCGTTTAATACGGTCGCCTAAACTTACTTTAAGGTTATTCACCAAAGCCAGCATCGATGCCTTGGCTTGTGGGGTAAAGTATTTTTCTACATAGATCTGGCCTAATAATTCACCAAGGCTACCATCTACTAACGAGGTCATGCGCTCGTAGCGGGGGGCTTGTACCTGCTGGCCGCTCAATACACTGCTAAACTTAAACTGCGATTTTACAAACGGCGAGCTCAATGAACCGGCCGAACCACGTAAAATGCCCCATTTTAAATAGGTCTTCCAGTCTTCAACCGGGGTAGCAGCTAAAAGCTGATCGGCAGCAGTTAAAAACGATGGTGAAGAAACCAGTACCGTGTCTTGTCCATTCACTTTAAGTTTAGGCAATATTTGAGCCCAGTTAAGGTGGGGAGTAGTTTTAGTTAGATCAGAAACGGCAAACTTATTATAAGTTTTATTTGGATCGCGCATGGCTACGCGTGTCATCTGTGCTTCTGCCAATTTGGTTTCGATAGCGAAAATGGTAGCTGCATTTTTAGCGGCTACTTCGGGCGTGCTACCTGTTAGGGTAAAAAGATCGGTGATGTACTGTTTGTAAGCTGTTTGAATACGTACTGTACGGGCATCGTTCTTTAAATAGTAATCTCGGTCGGGCAAACTGGTACCGCCCTGGCCAAAGCCAACTACATATTTAGATACATGTTTAGGATCCTGGCGTACGCCGAAGCTAAACAGCGGACTACCCAATGCGTTAGCGCGTTCGTAAGTGATTTCGTTCACTACAGCATCAAGGCTGTTAATTCCATCAATGCGTTGCAGGTCTGCTTTTATAGGTTCGTAACCACGTTTTTCTATGGTCATGGTATCCATGGCACTGGCATATAAATCGCCAACACGTTGCTGAATACTACCTTTAGGGGCTGAGGCCGATTTGGCACTTACTTCCTGAACGATGCCTTGAAGTTTTTTCTTGTTATCGTCATTAAGAATGTTAAAACTGCCCCAACGGGTCTCTTTAGCCGGAATGGCATTATTTTTCATCCAGCCACCGTTTGCATACTCAAAAAAGTTATCTCCGGGTTTTACTGAAAGATCCATATTTGCCGGATCTATAAACTTGTTAGGCACAGCGGGCTTTGCTTTTCCCTTTTTGCCACCGTCTGCAGCAAAGGCGTTAGCCGATAGGCAAACCGCAGCTGCAAGCATTAAATTTCCAAAATTAAATCTCATATTTAAAATAAAATGAACGCTAAATGTAGTGAAAATATAACGTTAGTATACATTTATATGAGGTTTGTTACAAATGTAAACGCTTACCTACTTTTGTGGAGATAACTCATGGCAATTTATTGAGCCGGAACTAAAGCTTTATTTCGCACGGTAATAAAGTGGTAGTTTTAATTTGTTGAATTTGCTAGTGAAAGCAGGGACTTATAGATGCTCGGACTTATAAACTTCGAGACCATAAAATAACTTGTAAATAAATTAATGCATCTATTTACAAGTGTGTAATAAATTACTATATTTGCACCTCTTTTGAAAGGAAAGTAAACAAATGAAAAAAGACCTGCATCCATCAAACTATAGATTAGTTGTTTTTAAAGATATGTCTAACGAGTATTCTTTTATGACTAAATCGTGCATTGATACCCGTGAAACCGTTAAGTGGGAAGACGGCAATGAATATCCATTAGTGAAATTAGAAATTTCGCATACCTCGCATCCGTTCTACACTGGTAAAATGAAACTGGTAGATACTGCAGGTCGTATCGATAAATTCCGTACTCGTTACAACAAAAAGTAATCGTAGTAAACAAATATTTAAAAGTCTCCCCATACCGGGAGACTTTTTTTATTTTTGGCCATGGCTATTATTCTGTTCGACGATAACGCACATTACACCTTACTGCCTTTAACCTATACCCGGCCGGTAGCCAACCTGCGTATAGGTATTTTAACCATTGCCGAAAAATGGGCCAAGCACTTACAAACAACCTACTCATATTATACGCAGCCCTATTTGCAAGGCAAATTTCCGTTAGAAATATCAGCCGATAATTTATTCATTAACGGTTCAATATGCCCCGATGATAGTTTGCTGGAGGCCATTGATAAGTTGCCAATTGGCGAAGCCTTATACCGTAGCGGCAATTTGCTGGCCGTGAAATTATCCGAAAGCGATGCCCGCAGGTTTACGCCCGATCAGATGTTTGACCGCGGGCACCAGTATGAGCCGGCTTTAAATAGCATACGCTACCCAGAAGATATTTTTAAAAAGAATGACATTGAACTTCGTCGTGATTTTACTTTGCTCACCAAAGGCCGAAGCACTGCCATTATAAGTTCAACCAATACTATTATAGGTGATGATTTTTTTGCGGAAGATGATGCAGTAGCCGAATGCTCCACTTTTAACACTAAAAACGGCCCCATTTATTTAGGCAATAAAAGCGAGGTATGGGAAGGTACGCATGTGCGTGGTGGATTGGCTTTATGCGATGATTCGCAGATTAAGATGGGTTCGAAGATTTACGGAGCTACTACCATCGGTCCTAAATGCAGAGTGGGGGGAGAGATCAATAATGCGGTGCTTTGGGGGCACTCGTCTAAAGGGCACGAAGGATATTTAGGTAATGCCGTGCTTGGCGAATGGTGCAATATGGGTGCCGATAGCAATAATTCAAATTTAAAGAATAATTATACCGAAGTTAAGCTTTGGGACTATTCTACCCAGCATTTCCGTAAAACCGGCCTGCAGTTTTGCGGCCTGATCATGGCCGATCACGCCAAATGCGGAATTAATACCATGTTCAACACCGGCACCGTAGTAGGCGTGAGTGCCAATGTATTTGGAGCTGGCTACCCACGTAACCACGTGCCTGATTTTTCATGGGGCGATAGTCACCACAATGAAGAATACCAGCTGAATAAAGTATTTGAAACTATTGAGCGGGTTTATGCCCGCCGCAATAAACAGTTAGACGAAACGGAGAAACAACTGCTGCAAGAAGTATTTAATTTAACAAAACCATATAGAAGATAATAGAATTATGAGAAAGAAAATAGTTGCCGGCAACTGGAAAATGAATTTAGATTATGCTGAAGGCATGTCGCTTTTTTCGGAAATTGCCAATATGGTAAAAGATGAAATCACAGGTCAGCAAGTGGCTGTAATCTGTTCGCCATTTATACACCTGAGCAGTTTGGCGCAATTAGCCAAAGGTTACGATAAAGTAGCCATTGGAGCTCAGAATGCACATCAAAACGAGTCGGGTGCTTTTACGGGAGAAATTTCGGCTAAGATGGTAAAGTCCACTGGTGCGGCTTATGTAATTTTAGGTCACTCGGAGCGCCGTCAGTATTTTGGTGAAGACAACCAATTGTTAGCAAAGAAAACTGATACCGCATTAGCAAACGGCTTGAAACCGATTTTTTGCATTGGCGAAACATTGGAAGAGCGTGAAGGCGACCAGCATTTTGAAGTGATTAAAAAACAATTGGAAGAAGGCGTGTTTCACCTGAGTACCGAACAATTTGAGCAACTGGTATTAGCTTATGAGCCGGTTTGGGCCATTGGTACTGGTAAAACAGCAAGTTCAGATCAGGCGCAAGAAATTCATGCTTTTATACGTGAGCAAATTGCAAACAATTATACGCAGGAAGTAGCTGACAATACCACTATATTATACGGTGGTAGCTGCAACTCTAAAAATGCGGCCGAATTGTTTGCCCAGCCCGATATTGATGGCGGCCTAATTGGCGGTGCATCATTAAAGTCGCGCGACTTTTTAGACATTGTGAAAGTGTTTAATTAAGAAGCAGTAAGTAATTAGTATCAAGTATCAAGAATTTTGCTTCATTTTGCATAGTCTTATTACTTGATACTAAATACCTGATACTAATAATGCAACCATGAATTACTACGAACTGCTTTTTACCATTATGAGTTCCGAAGACCATCACCGAGATCTGCTGATTGATGAGTTAGCGGGTTTGGGTTTCGATACGTTTGAGGAAACGGACTTTGGCTTTAAGGCCTATATCCCATCCGAAGACTTTGATAAAGGGCAGGTAGATGGTTGCCTGGAGCTTTACAGCGATATGATCTCGTTTTCGTACGAAGTAAACCTTATCCCGCAAAAGAATTGGAACGAGGTATGGGAAAGCAACTTTAATCCCATCGAAGTAGGCGATCAAATTTATGTGCGGGCTACGTTTCACGACCCTAAGCCGAAGTTTCCATACGAAATAGTGATCGATCCTAAAATGGCGTTTGGCACCGGCCATCATGATACCACTTGTTTGATGATGAGCAGTATGCTGGAAACTGATCTGCACAGTAAAAAGGTATTGGATATGGGTTGCGGTACAGGTATATTAGCTATACTGGCCGCTAAGTTGGGTTCCACTGACTTAACCGCCATAGACTACGATATGCTGTGTTATAAAAGCACGTTTGAGAATACAGCACTTAATCATATAAAGGGCGTACACATTATTTGTGGCTCCAAAGAGGATATCCCCGATGAAGAGTTTGACGTTATATTAGCTAACATCAACCGAAACATATTAACTGACCAAATCCCCCGCTACAGCGAGGTACTAAAACCAGGCGGCGAAATCTTTTTTAGTGGCTTTTACGAGCACACTGATTTGGATATTATCAAAGAAGAAGCTCAAAAACACGGCTTGAATTATATTAGCCATAAAACCAGTAACCATTGGGTGGCTGCTAAATTTATGAAGGCGTAATATAAGTTTACGTCATCGCGAGGTACGAAGCAATCGCTGCGTAGAAAAGTAGTCTGCTACCTGTCGTGCAGGGATTGCCTCGCTATCGCTCGCAATGACGTTTGTATATTAATAAATTTGTTAAGGATTAATATCCCAGCGTAAACCGCTGTTTGATAAACTGGTTGTTCTCTAACTCGTCTATCAGGGCCACTGCCAAGTCTTCAACCGAAATGTCATTTTTGCCGGCTTCATTAAATACGGGTTTCTCCGTGCCTAAGCGAAACACACCAGTGCGCTCACCAGGGTGCAAGTTTATTGCAGGACTTAAAAATGTCCAATCTAATTCATCTTCCATACGAAGTTCATTCAGGTAATCGCGTGCTGCGGTAGCACCAGGTTTATAAGCAGCAGGGAAATCAGGCGTATCAACTAATTGTATACCTGGCTTAATTTCCAAGCTTCCGGCACCGCCTACAGTGATGTAGCGTTTTATACCTGCTTGTTTGGTAGCGGTTTGTATAGACTGGCAGCCCTTTAAAAAGTCGTTGTATAAGTTAGGGTTGGTCCAGCCGGCGTTAAAGGTACTGATCACTGCATCGTGCCCTACTAATAATGTAGCCAATATTTCGGTATCATAAACATCTACCGACTGCTTTGTTAGCCTTTCATTCTCAATGTCCAGCTTTTCGGGATTACGGGCAAATGCGGTTACCTCGTATCCACGATTTAAGGCTTCCTGTACTACTTTAGGGCCAACAAAACCTGTGGCGCCAATAATTGCTACTTTCATAATTTAATGTAATGTTAAGTGTTACAGTTTTGTTAAAATTTTAATTGAATTGTTTACTAAACGCAGCTAGCGTTTGCTTGCGGAGTTTACTGGTTATGGTATTGGTTATTTCTTTTTCAAGGGTGTTTAAATGACCATTTATTTGCCTGCCTACAGGGCAGGCAGGGTTAGGTATGTTGCGAGCTTTACCTAATACAGGGTTGGCTTGCACGGCTTCATAAATATCGGCCAGGGTAATTGTATTGGCTGGCTCTCTTAAAGTGTAACCACCGCTTTTACCTTCTTTACTGGCTATAAGTCCGAGCTTAGTTAAATTACTTATCTCCTTACGAATAAGCGCCGGGTTAACATTTGTACTTCCGGCAATGTAATCAGACGATAACAATTCGTTTCCTGCCGCATGTAGCAGTGTCATTATATGTACAGCTATCTGAAATCGTCCACTCATACTGTAATTATTTTTATTACAGTACAAATGTAAATATATATTGCAGATACGTATTAAATAATGCGAAGTGTGACATGAATATTATAATCTTAATATTAAAAGATATCTAGATTTATTAAACAATGTGAATGCTTGTAGTTTATTTGACGTCTTAGCAGTTTTTCGCTTTCTTTGCACTTTATATTGCTTAATAGCTTATTGTATTAAATGAAAGTACATTTTATAGCCATAGGTGGCAGTGCTATGCACAACCTGGCTATTGCATTGCATAAAAAAGGATTTAAAGTTACCGGATCTGATGATGTCCTTTTCGAGCCGTCCATTTCACGTTTGGCAAAGCACGGTTTATTGCCTGAAAAAAATGGCTGGTATCCCGAAAAAATTACAGGAACCCTGGATGCCGTTATATTGGGCATGCACGCCCGGGCCGATAATCCAGAACTTTTAGAGGCACAGCAAAAAGGTATTAAGATCTATTCATATCCCGAATATGTATATGAACAATCTAAGGACAAGCTGCGGGTAGTTATTGGCGGAAGTCATGGTAAAACTACTATCACTTCTATGATTTTGCATGCTTTACAGGAAGCAGGTAAGCAGTTTGATTACTTAGTAGGGGCACAGCTGGAAGGATTTGATACCATGGTGCAAATAAGTGATGCACCGCTTATAATCATTGAAGGAGATGAATACCTTTCATCGCCTATTGACCGCAGACCCAAGTTTCATTTGTATAAAGCAAACCTGGCTGTAATAAGTGGTATAGCTTGGGACCATATTAACGTATTTCCAACGTTTGAAAACTACACCGAACAGTTTGAGATCTTCATTCAAACCATACAGCCCAATGGTGCCGTTTTTTATGCTGATAATGATGAGGTGCTACGCCAACTTATAGATGACAACCAATCGGCTGTTACTAAAACACCTTACCAATTGCCGCAGTATGAAATGCTGAACGGCGTAACATCCATTATTAGCGACGATAAAAAATACCCGCTACAAGTATTTGGCGAGCATAACCTACTCAATCTGGAAGCGGCGCGTTCTATTTGTGGTGAGTTGGGCATTAATGCTAATGATTTTTATACCAGCATGGTAACTTTTAAAGGTGCGGCCCGCAGGTTAGAGTTACTTGGTAAAAATGAAACTACAAATATTTACAAAGATTTTGCGCATTCGCCGTCTAAATTAAAAGCTACTATACATGCTGTAAAAGCGCAGTTTCCTCACCGCAAGCTCATTGCCTGCATGGAGCTGCACACCTTTAGTAGTTTAAATAAGGAATTTTTGAATGAATACAATGGCTGCATGAACGAAGCTGATGAAGCCGTTGTGTTTATAGACGCACAAACCTTTGTTCAAAAAAAGTTAGAACCTTATGATGCCGCTGCCGTAAAAGTAGCTTTTAGTAAGGATGATCTTCTGTTTTTTAATAAACCGCTGGAATTAAAGTCTTACATAGACCAGCAGGATTTGACTGGTACAAATTTACTGTTGATGAGTTCTGGTAACTTTGGAGGTGTAAATTTAACCGAGTTAGCAAACGATTTATTAAATAAATAAAAGATTGATTTTTAATATTAAAATATTATTGTAACTTTATTAACTATTGAGAAATCCTTATCCAAAAATTTAAAATGAAAACACTGGGCAAAAAAATCAGACTACTAAGACATCAAAAAAGTTGGAGTCAGGAAGATGTAGCTAAAAGGCTGGATATTTCGATACCTGCATTTTCAAAAATTGAAACAGGTATTACCGACATTAACTTATCGAGATTAGAGCAAATTGCCAATCTGTTTGAAATGTCAGTGGTTCAGTTACTCACGTTTAACGATGCAGAATACGAGCAAAAATACGTTAACGAGCTGGAGAACGTCAATAAAAAGCTAATGGATAGGGAAACCGAAGTTATTGACCTTCAAAAGAAAGTGATAGAACTCTTTGAAGAACTTAGACAAACTAAAGCATCAGCTTAACATTTAAACAGCCAGTAAATCTTTTTACTGGCTGTTATATTTTTAGGCCTTGTTTGTTTCAACACGCTTGCGTAGAAAATAACTATCAAAGCTATTGGTTACAAATTAGCCAATACTAATACCGTTGCCCTTAACCGCTTGGTTAAGCAAGAAGTTCGTTTGTACAACGGCTTGCTTAATAAATTTATCTCTCTGATAGCTTGCCGAAACATGGTAAAAAATTTTTAGTGGTTAAGGCTGTTAAAATATATATCGCATAGTAGCATGCTTCTTACCTAATTCACTACCCATAGCCTCGTGCAGGGCTAACATTTTATCGTTGAAATCGCCTACCCAGGAGAGTTCCATTTCATCATATTGCTTTAGTGGTAGTACGTATTCTTTAAGCTTGATAAAGAGTACCGATTCCAATCCGTGCTTTTGATATTTGATTTTAGTGCCCATTACAACTGCTCGCATACGGTGTACACCTTTCCAGCGGTAGTATAAAAATTTAAGTTTACCAATAAGATCGAGTTTGCCGTTCAGCGTTTTTATCATTTGGTTGGCATCAGGGAGTACTACCACAAATGATGCTGGCTCATTATCTACGTAAGCAAACCAGATAAGATTCTCGTCCATAATGGTCTTCATTTTTCTGAAGGTTTCATAAATGGTAGCTTTTTGTATGGGTACAAAATTCTCAAAATTTTGCCATGCATCGTTATAAACTTCCATAAAGTCGGCAGCGAACGATTCAATTTCCGATGATTTTAAATGCTTAAAAGTATACCCTGGTTTTTGGGCAACCCAATTTGCAATCTTTGTAAAACGCTCGGGGAAAGGCTTGTGCGCGCTAACATGGTTGGTTATTTGTTCGTATTGTGTTTTGAAACCGTAGTTGTCAAAAAACCTTTTGTAGTACGGCGGATTATAATTCATGCCGTAAGATTGCGGTACAAAGCCCTCGATTAATAAACCCCAAAACATGTCGTTCTCACCAAAGTTAATAGGGCCGTCCATGGCCTTCATGCCGTTTTGTTGCAACCATGCTTTAGCTGTATCAAATAGCAAAAACGCAGCTTCTTCATTTTCAATACACTCAAAAAAGCCAATTCCGCCGGTGGGTTGCTCAAAATTGTATGCTTTTTTTTCGTTAATAAAAGCTGCTATCCGGCCAATAAGTTCGCCGCTTACAGTAGTGAGTACCCAACGGGTAGCTTTACCGAAATTAAAAAAGTTATTTTTCGACGGATCGAATACTGCTTCAATATCATTGTCTAACGGACAAATCCAATTGCTATCATTTACATACACCTTGCGCGCGCTATCTAAAAATGCTTTGCGGGTAGCTTTAGTATTTACTTCGGTTATAATCATTTAATAATTTACAAGTAATAAAAAAGCATCCGGCAAAACCGGATGCTGGGCAAATATTTTAGTGTTTAAAGCTATTAAAATTCGTCATCATCTTCATCGTCAAATCGGCTTACACCATCATAATCCAGATCAGCTAACGAATCATTTTCAAAGTCGTCCTCAAAATCTTCTTCTTCGTTAAAGTTGTTACCATTTTGCTCGGCTGGCTTATTAGTAGCCTTATTAAAAGCGGTGCTCTTGGTGGCAGGTTGTTTAGGCATTTGCATAATGAATATCTTAAATGTTTAATCTTTTTCGTTTGTAAACGTTGATTGAAATAAGTGTTATAATGCGCTACTGTATTTCAAAAATAACGAAAAAATGGATTTGGCTAAAGTGATTATAAAATTTATTCTTGCTCATTTCCAATGCTGTTAGTAGAACCGTTAAGTTCTGACATTGCAGGCAATTCGTTAATGTTATTTATGCCCATATAATCGGCAAACTGATTACTGGTAGCATAAAGTATAGGCTTGCCAACTGTTTCAGCTTTACCCGCAATGCTAATTAGTTCTTTATCTAATAGTTTTTGTATAGAATAGTCGCAGTTAACGCCTCTAATCTGTTCAATCTCCAATTTAGTGACCGGCTGCTTATAGGCAATGATGGCCAACGTCTCTAAAGCTGCCTGGCTCAGTTTTTTTTTAGATCGCTGTAATTGCAGCTGGCTAATAACCTGGTGGTATTTTTTTTTGGTTAAAAATTGATACCCATTATTCATTTTTACCAGCTCAATAGCAAACGCCGGATCAGCATATTTTTTTTTAATATTCTGGATGCTGTTCATTACCGTAACTTCCTCAATTTCTGCTTCTACAGCTGCCTGAAGGCAATAAGTTATCTCTTCCGTGCGTATGCCTTGGTCAGATGCAAAAATAAGCGCTTCTATATATTGTTCGAGAGGTAACACACACAAATATAAGAGTAAAACAGCAGGTTGTTAAAACATTATAAAACCGCAAAACTAAAAGTAGCGTATGTTGTAGTAACTATAATCTAATAATCAACATTTATTTACTTATGAAAACAACAACACAAGAAAACATTGTTGCTAAGGAAGGAATGGCCAGAAGGTCGTTTCTGAAATTTGCCGGTGCCGGAGCAATGGCAGCTGGAGTTATAGCTACAGCCGCATCGTGCCAAAAACACGGTGGAGTAGTTAGCGATCCGCAGGTAGTGGATTTAGGTAGCGGCGATGTTGCCGTGTTAAATTATGCTTACGCTTTAGAGCAATTGGAAGCAGCGTTTTACACTCAGGTAGTTGCAAACCCTTACACTGGTATTACCACTGAAGAGCGTGCTTTACTTACTGAAATCAGAGATCACGAAATTATTCACCGCGAATTCTTTAAAACAGCTTTAGCTGGTAATGCAATTCCGGGCTTAACCCCTAATTTTTCTACAATTAATTTCACAAGTAAAGACTCTGTTTTGAAGGCAGCTAAAGCTTTCGAAGATTTAGGTGTTGCAGCTTACAATGGTGCAGGTTACCTTATTCAAACCACAGCTTACCTGGAATTAGCAGGTAAAATTGTTTCAGTTGAAGCGCGTCATGCTGCTTTAATCCGTAACTTATTAGGAGAAAACCTTGCTGATAGCACTATTTTAGATTTAAACACCAGTTTAGAAAAATCTAAAACTCCTGCTGAAGTGTTGAAAATAGCTAACACATTTGTTACTGGTAAACCTTTGTCTGCTCCTGCATTAGGCGCTTAATTATCACCTCATTAAAAATTAACAACAATGGATTTCTTAAATTTAATCAACGATATAGAAGCAGCTGATCCGGAATTTGCAGACAGAATTAGTCCGCGCCGTGCTGCTATAAAAAACATTACCAGCTTTGGTTCTAAAGTTGCTGTGGCTGCTTTACCATTTGCTTTCGGTACTTTATTTAAAAAAGCTTACGGCCAAACAGCTACTCCATCAGTTAACGAAGTTTTAAATTTTGCTTTAACTGCTGAATTAACCGAAGCTTCGTTTTACAACACAGCTATGGCCAGAACGGGTTTGATCCCACAGGCTGATTCGGCGCCAATTGGCTTAATACGTACAGACGAAAATAATCACGTTGCTTTTTTAAGAAGCATTTTGCTTTCGAATGAAAGTGCTGCAAATAAAGCTCGTTCAACAGCTGCCATTACTACCGGTACAACAAACACATGGTTTGATTTCTCTGGTGGTGCTGCAAACCCAAGTACAGTTGGTAATGGTGCATTTGCAACCGTTTTTGATAGCTATGGAATTTTCTTAGCTGTAGCACAAGCATTTGAAGATACAGGTGTAAGAGCCTATAAAGGTCAGGCTGGATTTTTAAAAGGAAATCAAACTGTTTTAACCGCAGCATTAAATATCCACTCAGTAGAAGCACGTCACGCAGCTTACCTGCGTCGTTTACGTGTGCTACGTGCAGCTTCAACTGTTCCGGCCGATTTCAGACCGTGGGTAACTGGTGATATGGCTACTGCAAGTGGAATTACAGTTACAACTGCAGCTACTAACGCTACTAACCCAATTTACGCTGGCGAAGCTAATGTAACTCAAGGTGGTGTAGCTATTGGAAACATTGTTTCTGTTAAAGCAGCTACTGAAGCTTTTGACGAGCCGTTAACCAGTGCTCAAGTAGTAAACAACATCTTAGTTAACTTCTTAAGAACTGCATAATTGCATTTCTTGAAGTAATGAAAAAGCAGCGCCGGTTATACGACGCTGCTTTTTTTTGCTTGTGTTATTTGTCTTAGTAAGTGATAACTTGCTCCTCTAATTGCTCAGGAACATCACGCCATTCATATCTTTGGTTACGAAGTTTTGGTTCAAACCCGGCTTCGGCAATAGAATTTTGAATGCCTTGCGCAGTAAAACGGTGTGGCGCTCCTGCGGCCGATACCACATTTTCCTCAATCATAATAGACCCGAAATCGTTAGCACCAGCATGTAGGCACAGTTGCGCAACTTGCTTGCCAACGGTAAGCCATGATGCCTGAATGTTTTTGACGTTAGGCAGCATAATTCGGCTTAGAGCTATCATCCTTAAATATTCGTCCCCGGTTACGTTATTGGTAATGCCACGAACTTTTCTAAGCAATGTACCATCATCCTGAAATGGCCATGGAATAAAGGCTGTAAACCCGAAATTACCTTCCGGTTTTTCGGATTGAACCTCTCGGATCCAAACCAGGTGTTCAAAGCGTTCTTCAATAGTTTCCACGTGGCCAAACATCATGGTGGCCGATGTAGGCAAATTAATTTGATGTGCTGCACGCATAACATCAAGCCATTCTTTACCACCGCATTTACCTTTTGATATTAGGCGGCGAACACGGTCGTTCAATATTTCGGCACCTGCACCCGGTAACGAATCTAAACCGGCTTCTTTCATAGCGGTAAGCACATCAATATGGCTCATGCCTTCCAGCTTACTTACATGTGCAATTTCGGGCGGACCTAAAGAGTGTAACTTGAGGGTAGGGTATAATTCTTTTAATTGTTTAAACAGATCAGTATAAAAAGCAAGACCTAAATCAGGGTGGTGGCCGCCTTGCAATAAAAGCTGGTCGCCGCCTAAACGAAAAGTTTCTTCGATCTTTTGCTTGTACGTTTCAATATCAGTAATATAGCTGTCTTCATGACCTGGTCTGCGAAAAAAATTGCAGAACTTACAGTTAGCTATACAAACGTTGGTGGTATTAACATTACGGTCTATTTGCCAGGTAACCTTACCATGCGGAACCTGTATTTTACGCAATTCGTTAGCCACATACATAAGTTCGGGCGTAGAAGCGTTATGATACAGATAAACGCCTTCTTCTATGTTCAAAAAATCAAACTGAAGCGCGCGTTGAAGTAAATTGGCAGTGTTCATGTACAAATATACGTAGTAGCTTAATCAATAACTAAGTAAGCAGGTAAGATTGACAGTACAATGAGGTTCGCATCAGGCAAAGTAATTATCCAGGTACCTTTTTAAGTACTTGTTGTTTTTTATGACCCATATAACCGAATAGCTGCCCGCCCCGTCGCTATTATTTAGTTGAACGTACAACGTATTGTCTTTCCCAATAAAAACCTGCAACGTACTGAAGTTAGGTTCATACAAATCATTAAAGGCACTTTTTGGTATAAGTACAGGTAAGCTATTTTGTATTACAATTAACGATGCTATTACTTTATCTGGTATTCTGCCGTCGGTTCCCCAAATATATTTACCATCAATAGTTGTTAAAACAGCGCCGCAATTTTTGCAACTCTTATCATAATTCAATTTGTGACCTTCTATTTTAAATGGTTTTGAAGTTGCAGATACAGAAATACGATTTTTCATATTTTTACTCCATTTGCGAAACCCAGAAAGTAAAAATATCCTGTTTTTATATACAAATCCTTCAACACCTGTAGCTTGGTTGGAAATGTGAACCCAGCCATACTTACCATTGTCTATACAGTTAAATATATCGTCTTTTAAAAGTTTCCCTACAACAGGCGATTTGCCGTTTGGCTCCTTTCTTACATTTACATACCCATCTTTGTCATCAATTATTGCAAATGACTGAGCAATTGATGTGAAACCAATTGCAAGGAGGATAATCGACAGCACAACATATTTCATATAACCAATATAAAGTTTAAAAGTATGATTACACTATTACCTCACCTTTTTGCAGCGTTAATACTTTATCAATACAACCAGGCAATTCATTAGCATAATGCGTAACATAAATGAGCGCCATGTTGGTTGCCTTGGCAATTACATTTATCAGCGCATTGAAACGTATGCGTTGTTCTTTGTCCAGCCCCTGGCAGGGTTCGTCTAAAATTAATAGGGGAGGTGTTTTAACAACGGCCCTTGCCAATAAGCATAAACGTTGCACACTGGCCGGCATATTTTTAAGTGGCTTATAAGCATATGTATCTATCTGTAAAGCTTTCATCCATTCCATAGCTTTAGCAGCACGGGTAGGGTTGCTGGGCCTAAACAAGCCTTGCGTGTCATAATATCCCGATTCAATTACCTGCAAGCCCGATTGGTCGGTAGGGAAATATTGATACATTTCGGGTGAGAGGAAGCCTATCTTGCTTTTAATATCCCAAATGCTTTCACCCGTGCCGCGCTTTTTATCGAACAAAATAATGTCGTTAGCATAGGCCTGCGGATTATCACCATTTATTAAACTAAGCAATGTAGATTTTCCGGCACCATTATGCCCGAACAATGCCCAGCAGTCACCGGGTATTACTTGCCAGTTTACCTTGTTGAGGATGGTATGCTCGCCATATCTAACTGTAATGTCGCTCATTTTAACAATCCATTGATAAGATGATGGGGTTGCACCTGATGTCAAAGCGTCAATATGTGCAGTGTTGATTAGTTTTGATGCTGTCTCTCTTTCAGGAAAAAATTCTGCTATCGGTGCAGATCTAGTTATTGTACCGCTTTCTAATGTAGCAACATGGGTAATAGCCGAAGGTATTTCATGCCCGCTGCCCGACATAATGATGGTTACCCCGTTTTTAATGATGGTGTCAAGTATATGGTTGAAATTGTTTTGTGACTCATGATCCAATCCCGATAGTGGGTCATCAAGTAATAACAATTTGGGTTGAAGTAATAAGGCAGTGGCAAGTCGCAATCGCTTGGTTTCCCCGTTAGATAGTTTAATGAGCTCTTTGTTTAATAGTGGCCTCAATTGCAGTAATTCCACAATTGAGTCTATTGTCCAGTAATTTACATCTGCACGTTGAGGCTGCTTACTTTCTAAATATTCCAGCACATTTAATGCATCGTCTGAGTCGGACGAGTTAAAGCGTTGCTGGTAGTACATGTTTGTACTGGTGTTGGTTTTATCGGTAAAATGGTGTTTGGATGTTACCATATTTACGTGCTTGCCAATAGTATTGCTCACATCAATAATGCCGCTTACCGGACGTAGCCTGCCCGCCATAGTGTTCAGTAGAACTGTTTTGCCCGAGCCACTTGCGCCCACGATCAGCCAGTGCTCTCCCGAGTTAATAGTTAGGTTTAAATCATGTAATAATATTTGCTGCTGATTTTTTACAGTAATATTTTGAATGGATATGATAGACATAAATGCACAGACAAATAATTTTAGATCGTTTGCAATAGTAAAATTATAAAATGGAAAAGAACAAAATGCCCGGCTTAAACCTTTAATTAAAAAAAACACCACTTATGAAAGTATCACATGCCTTATTAGGTGGCCTTGCAGGTGCCTGCGCTATCACAATTTTGCACCAGGTCATTAAAAATAAAGATGAAGAAGAAGCCCCCCGCATGGATTTGCTCGGTATGGAGTCTATTACCAAGTTGCTAAACAAAGTTGGCGTTGAAGTGCCCAACGATGATAAGCTTTACTATATAACTATGGCTGGCGATGTGGTTAGCAATACGCTCTACTACAGTTTAGCGGGTGTTGGGGAGAAAAAAACTTGGTTTAAAGGTCCGCTTTTAGGGTTGGCTGCGGGGCTGGGAGCTGTGTTTTTACCAAAGCCACTGGGGTTAAACGAAAAGCATAGTAACAAAACTAAAGAAACGCAGCTGTTATCAGTACTGTATTACTTTGCAGGTGGTGTAATTTCATCGGCGGTAGTAAAACTGCTTAATATGGAAACCGATAAGGGAGTTAAAGGGAAGTTAAATAATGCAAAGGATTGGTTAACAGCGTAGATTACAACTTAAACGTGTGCGTTATGTTAACATAATGCATTAAATCATTCAACAATATATTGCTGAACGGGTTAAGTAGGTATAATAGTTATTACATTTTATACTTATGAAAACTCGAATCAATCCATTTAAAAACTTATCCTTAAAGCAAGGGACGGCAATGCTGGCTATTGCAGCAGCATCTTTTACAGCGTGCAAATCGGGAGGTGGCAGCAGTACCACAACCGATAGTACAACTACCGTTACTAAAACAACTGATAGTGTTGCAAGTACCTCACCCGATAGTGTAAAGCCTAAAGGACCGAAACCGGTTTGGGCACCAAGTATTAAGCCGCAAATGCAGGCTGTACTCGAAAAATTAGCGAGTTACCACGATAAACCTATCCCGCAGTTAACCGCTGCCGAAGCACGTAAAAATCATACTGCTACCGATGCGGTGATGGATGTGATGAAAGATAACAACATCCCGATGCCGTTATTAAAGGTTGATACTATGGGTAAAGACATCCCGGTTACCGGCGGCAATATTCATTTACGCGTTTACACACCTCAAGGCAGCGAAGGACCATTGCCGGTTATTGTTTACTACCACGGTGGAGGTTTTGTAATTGCTAATTTAGATGTGTATGATGCATCGGCGAAAAGCTTGGCCGATCAGGTTGGTGCAGTGGTAGTATCGGTTGCGTACCGAATGGCCCCCGAAAAAAGATTTCCAACTGCACACACTGATTCTTTCGAAGCCTATCAATGGGTAGTTAAAAACGCGGCATCTATTAAAGGAGATCCTAAGATGATTGCGGTAGCCGGAGAAAGTGCTGGAGGTAATTTGGCAACTAATATGGCTATTATGGCTCGCGATAAAGGTGTGCAGGCTCCTGTACACGTTTTAAGTGTTTACCCAATTGCCAGTGCCGATATGTTTAGTGCATCATACGTTAAATATTTGGATGCCAAACCTTTAGATAAGGCCATGATGATGTGGTTCACAAAGATTTATACAAACAACATGGCCGAAGCTAAAGACCCACGCCTTAACCTGGTGGCTGCTAATTTGAAAGGATTGCCTCCGTTCACCATTATTAATGCTGAACTAGATCCGTTGCAAAGCGATGGTGAAATGCTGGCAAACAAGCTAAAAGCAGCCGGTGTAACTGTTGACCGTAAATTATATACTGGTGTTACTCACGAGTTTTTTGGAATGGGTGCTTTAGTTCCTGATGCTAAGGAGGCTATGGGTTACGCAGCAACTCAGCTGAAAGCAGCGTTTAAAAAATAAGTTGATTTTAACCTTTAGGGGAAGATAATACAAAAGCCTCTGCCATAATATGATGGTAGGGGCTTTTTTCTATCAAAATTTTGCACAAACAGGAAACAGGCAAAACAATTGTAACTGGTTTGCTATTTAATATGCATCTATTTATCTAAAACATAATATCATGAAAAAATTAAATTTATTAGCATTAACTGCCCTGGTAATGACCTTAAGTAGCTGTGATGCTATTGCCGGTATATTTAAAGCAGGTGCTGTTGTTGGCATTATAGGTGTTGTTATTGTAATTGGTTTGATCTTGTGGATCTTATCTATGTTCAGAGGCCGTTCATAGCCTTCGACTCTTATTATCAATAAATTAAGTTTTAAACTTTTAAATAAAGACATTAAATTATGGAACATTCAACAAAAGCAGTGGAGGTATTAAACGACCTTATAAAGATTAACAATGACCGTATTGCCGGTTACGAGCGTGCAACTATAGAAACAGACAACACTGATTTAAAAACGTTGTTCACAAGTTTTATTGGCGATAGTCACCAGTTTAAATTGGCTTTGGCTACTGAAGTTCAAACTTATGCTAAAGACATTGAGAACACTACATCGAGCAGTGGCGACTTACACCGCGCCTGGATCAATGTAAAAGCGTTTTTTACAGGCCACAGCCCTAAGAGTGTATTGGAAGAGTGCGAGTTTGGTGAGGATGCAACTCAAAAAGCTTACAAATCGGCTTTAGAAGATGAGCATGTTCCGGCTTATATCAGGGAGATGTTAACCGAACAACAGGTTAAGCTTAAAACTGCTCATGATCAGGTTAAGGCTTTGCGCGATGCCGAAAGACAAGAATCATAACATAAAAAAGCTAATTAACCCCTTGTAAACAAGTGGGCGTAATATAAAAGCATGCTGAGTAATTAGCATGCTTTTTTATTATAGATAAGTGAGTACAAAGCCTTATTTGTATATTGCCACAAAAAACAACAAATAGCCTTTAAAGCTGTTAAACAATAACCAATAAGCGTATTAATGAAAAAATTAGTTTTAATGATGATGCTTGCCGGCAGTGTTTCTGTAATGGAAGCGTGTAATAGCGGCAGCTCCAGTAAAGATGCCGTTGATTCGGTAAGAAACCCCAACCTATACGAAGTTTCAAATAAAGACACTTCAAAAACCGTTACCACTACTGGTGGTGCCACCCTGCTGGATTATAGCGCATCGGGTGGTACGCGTATGCCTAAAGGAAAACCAAGTGCACGTACAACTATGAACGCCGCACCGGTTGCTGCAGCCCCTGTTGCCGCAGCGGCAGATACAGCTAAAAAAGATACTGTAAAAAAATAAGGCTCAAATAAAAAAGCCTTCCTGGTTTCCAGGAAGGCTTTTTTATTTGCTTAAAGCAGATATTACATTTTGTGAGTAGTATCAACAGCAGCGCTATCAACTTTAACTGTAGTATCAACAGCAGCGCTGTCAACTTTAACTGTAGTATCAACAGCAACTGAATCAGAAGCTGAATCTGCAGAAGAACCTGAACCAGAACCTTTACAAGCTACAACAGATACAGAGATTGCTAAAGCTAAAAAGCCGAATTTAAATGCGTTTTTCATGTTAATTTCTTTTAATAAGTGATTAATAGTTTTCTTATTAATACCGGTAACCCTAAAAGGTAACCCTATAATTTGAAAATATTTAAAAAAAAAGTTTTTAGTACTGCAAAATGTGCTGATTTACTGCTTTTTAGTTACCGATTTTTTAACGACTGTTTTTGTAGTAACTGTTTTACCTACAGTGTCAACCGTGGCGTTGGTGCTGTCAACCGCTGCAGTATCAACCTGTCCTTCGGCAACTTTATAAGTTGTATCTGAAGTTGATTGAACTGATGTTGATGAATCTTTGGTTAATGAATCGGTAGCAGATTTGTTTCCGTTACCGTCGCAGGCTACCAACATGCTCGATGCGGCAAATAATACTAAGGCTGATTTTAAGATGTTTTTCATGGTTGATTATTAATTTGATTAGGGTTTATTTATTTACGGTATCGGTATTAGTGCTGTCTAACGTTTTAGGAAGGGTGTCAACCGTGGTAGATGCACCGCTATCGGGATGGTTGGCTACTGAGTCGGCAACGCCGCTGCCCATTCCCTTACCCTGGCAAGAAGCAATTGTTGCAACTACTACAGCCAGCAACAAAGTTTTCAATAAATTTTTCATATAGTAGGATGTTAGTTTTATATTAATACGATGAAAGGCAAAAAAGTAACCCATACTTTATTTGCTTTAATTTTTTTATAAATTATGGGTTACAATTTCTAATAAACAGTATTAAATAGTGGGTTAAGGTAGTGAGTAAAATAGTAAATAGTTCAACACCAACAGATAGTGAAGTAGTTTTTGGGATTCTTAATGATTCGGAGAATATACTTAAAAGAGTGTATACAGCATATTTTCCAATGGTGCTGCAGCTTATTGTAAATAATAACGGTACTGCAGATGACGCTAAAGATGTTTATCAGGAAGCGATTATTGTTCTTTATAATAAGATAAAAAGTGGCAAATTTGAACTGACCAGTAAGCTCAAAACTTTTTTATACTCGGTTTGCCGTAAATTATGGCTCAAAAGATTGAGCCAAATGAGCAGGTATGGCGGAGACATTAAAGACTTTGAAGACCACGTGCCTATGGAGGAAGACAGCGACATGCACGAAGGACGTGAGTTGCAATTTACCAAAATGGAAGGTGCGTTGAAATTGTTGGGTGAACCCTGTAAGACTATTATTGAGGATTTTTACATCCACAATCACTCTATGCAGGATATATGCGAGCGGTTTGGATATACCAATGCCGACAATGCCAAAACTCAAAAATATAAGTGCCTGCAAAGGCTCAAAAAGCTGTTTTTCCAGCAAATTTAAGAGAGAAACGAGATGAGTGAGTTACAACTAACCGAATTAATAGAGCGTTATCTTAACGGTGAACTTAGCGACGATGAAAGAGAGCGCTTTGAAGCCTTGCGCAATGAGAATGCCGCTGTAGATAGAAAGGTAAGCGATCATGCTCACTTTACCGGTTTAATTAAACAGTATGGCCAGCGTGTGGAATTGGAGAAACGCTTGAACGCCATTCACCAGGAAATAGATGTGCATGCGCTTACCGAAGAGGTGACCATTCATCCTAACTGGGTGGTAAAAATGTGGCGTAACCATCACTCTAAAATATCGGTGGCGGCATCAATAGCCATATTTGCCATTTTAAGTACTTTGTATTTAAGCGGAAATTTTAACCGTTCCACCTCGAATTTCACCGCGCTGCGACGCGAGATACAAAGTGTTAAGCGCACTGCCGAAAGTTTGGAGCGTTCTAACAAAGCATTACTGCACGATATTAAAGCAGGCAAACGCATTATTACACCAAGTAAATTTGGCGGATCGGGTTTTGCACTTACTTCAAGCGGTTACATTGTAACCAATTACCATGTTGTGAACGGTGCCGATTCACTGTATGTACAAAATGCTACCGGCGACTCGTACCACGCCAAGTTGATTTACACCGAGCCCGCGTACGATATTGCTATTTTAAAGATAGACGATAGTGCCTTTACAGGTTTAGACAATATTCCTTATACCTTCAAAAAATCAAAAAGTGATGTAGGCGAGGATGTATATACCTTAGGCTACCCTCGCGATGATTTTTATTACGGTAAAGGTTACTTGAGTTCTTCAACCGGCTACAACGGTGATACTACAGCTTACCAGGTTTCACTGCCTGTTTATCCGGGTAACAGCGGAGGTCCGTTATTAGATAATAAAGGAAACATTATTGGTATTATCAGCGGTAAGCAATCACAAACCGAGAGCGCTGCATTCGCGGTAAAATCTTCTTACTTGTTTAAAGCCGTTCAAAGCGTATCAACCGATACTTCTGCCAACACTATTAACCTTAAAAGCAAGAACTCACTAATGGGTTTAAGCCGTCAACAGCAAATTAAAAAGTTGGAGAATTATGTATTCATGGTTAAGGTTTACAATTGATAACGAGCCCCTAATTAAATACTTATATTTTACAAAGCCTCTGATGGTAATCATCAGAGGCTTTGTTGTTTCATCATCGGTTTGTGCGAAGCTTTCTACCTGTCGACTTCGCCTAAAACAAAGTCGATGGAACCGACAATGGCTATCAAGTCAGCTATCATAACGCCTTTTGATATTTCGGAGAGCACGTGCAGGTTATTAAAGCTCGGGCCACGGGCTTTAACCCTAAATGGTATCTCCGATTTACCATCAGTAATAAAGTAGTAACCTAATTCACCTTTGGAACCTTCGCCACGCATATAATAATCTTGCGCCTTAGGAATAATTTTACGGGGAAGTTTAGCCCTCGGATCGAAATCGGGGGTACGTTTCAACTCTTTCTGCAGCCGGTCTAAACACTGCTCAATTATTTTCAACGATTCAGCAATCTCATCAACCCTAACTTTATTCCTGTCCCAGCAATCGCCTTTGGTGCCCATTAGGCCTTCACCGGCGGGTATATCAAAATCAATTTCAGGATATACCGAGTAATTATCAATCCGCCTTAAATCCCATTTCAAGCCCGAGCCGCGCAGCATAGGGCCCGAGCAACCATAGTTAATAGCGACATCCAAAGGTAATATGCCCACATTGGCCGTACGACTGATAAAGATTTGGTTATCGGTTAGCAGGCCATTCAGCTCAACCATTTTAGGTTTAAAGTACTCTATGAACTCACGACAGCGTTCTTCGAAACCAACCGGCAAATCAAAAAACAAGCCGCCTATCCAAATATAGTTATATAGCATGCGCGAACCCGATGCCCATTCCAGCATGCCCATAATATGTTCACGGTCTCGGAAGCACCATAAAAAAGGAGTGAAGGCACCTATATCAATACCATAAGTACCAATTGAGATCAGGTGAGAAGCAATGCGGTTAAGTTCGCATACCAGCACACGGATGTATTCCACACGTTTAGGGATGTCCTTGTCAATACCCATCATCCGTTCCACACCCATTACCCAAACGTGGCTATTGTTCATGGAAGCCAGGTAGTCCATACGGTCGGTAAAGGGGATGGTTTGCTGATAGGTAAGCGATTCGGCATGCTTTTCAAAACAACGGTGCAAGTAGCCAGCATGTGGTATCACCTCTTTTACGATCTCACCATCGGTAATTAGCTCCAAACGCAAAACGCCATGGGTAGAAGGATGCTGCGGACCCATGTTCAACACCATATCCTGCGTAGCAGCTTCCGCTATTTTTTGATGATACCTTTGTAATGCTGTGTTAGTCATTATATTAATTTCGAATGTTCAATTTCGAATTTCTTGATTTTGTGCTCGGATATTTTGCTTCGAATGGTTATTAAAGATCCTTTTCAGATTCGAACTTCGAAATTGAACATTCGAAGTTCGAAATCAATCAATCTTAATCCCTTTATAATATTCAGCTGCTTTGTAATCCTTGCGCATAGGGTAACCTTCCCAATCATCAGGTAATAAAATACGCCTCAAATCCGGGTGACCTTCAAAGAATATTCCCAGCAGGTCGAAAGCTTCACGTTCGTGCCAGTCGGCAGTGCGATATACGGAAGATACTGTTGGAAAAACAGGCAGGTCTTCTATATCCCTTCCATGCTCTTTACTGATTTTTAAAGTAAGCTGCGTCTGATATGGCATAGAGGCGAGGTGATAAACTACTCCAAATTTATTTGCCGTAATGCCATAATCCACGCCCGATAAGCACGACAAAAAATCGAAATAAGTAGCCGGGTTATTGCGTAGTTCCAGGCAAACATCGGCAATGCGGTCGGGCGCTATAATAAGCGCAGGCTGCATGCCGCCGGTTTCTTCACCAACAATTACATCGGCGCCTAAGCGCTCAATAAGCAGTAGTTTAATATCCTCAAATATCATGGGGCCAGTCTTACCATTTTCCAGGTACTCTTATCAACTTTTTTGTATAAAATACGGTCGTGTAAACGGCTTGCACGGCCTTGCCAAAACTCGATGCGTTCGGGCTTTAAAATGTAACCGCCCCAAAATGCCGGCTTAGGTACTTCCTTACCTTCGTACTCGGCCTGCAGTTGCTCCATTTTAGCTTCTATCTCATTACGGTTTTCAATTTCCTGGCTTTGAGGTGAAACCAAGGCACCTATCTGGCTACCAAAGGGACGCGAATGAAAGTATTGTTCCGATCTTTCTTTGCTCAGCTTTTCCAGCGTACCTTCAATACGGACCTGGCGTTCCATAGCACCCCAAAAAAATACCAGTGCAGCGTGTGGGTTTTTAGCAATCTCTTTTCCTTTTCTACTCAAGTAGTTTGTATAAAAAGCAAAGCCATTATTATCAACACCTTTTAACAGCACAATACGGGCCGATGGTCTACCGTTATGAGTAGAAGTAGCAAGTGTCATGGCATTAGGTTCAAAAACCTCAGCTTTAAGGGCATCATTAAACCAGGTTTCAAACTGTTTTATAGGGTTAGGGCTTATCTGCGCTTCTATTAAAGAATTGGCATGATAATCTTGCCTCATGTTTTGTATGTCTTTTGGATCCATTTATGCAAACTTACTAATTGCTGCCTGCATTTAACGGGCAAATACTTAAAATGAACATAATTCAATTCTTCCTGTTATCTTAATAAATTAATATCTATGCTTAGTTCAATTACACCTGCTTCTGGTCGCTTGCTTATCTCCGAACCTTTTATGAACGATCCCAACTTCAAGCGTTCGGTGATATTGCTGGCTGAGCATTCGGAAGAGGGAACGCTGGGTTATGTGCTGAACCATTTAAGCGATTACAAGCTAAGCGATGTACTGCCCGATGTAGCTTATTCGGAAATGCCGGTTTATGTGGGTGGACCCGTAGCTAATAACACCCTGCACTTTATACACCGTTGTCCCGAAAAAATTGATGGTGGGGTTGAAATATGGGATGGTATTTACTGGGGCGGAAGCTTTGAAACGGTAAAGGAACTGATAGCTACATTCCAGATAACGGAAAATGACATTAAGTTTTTTGCCGGTTATTCGGGCTGGACGCCCGGTCAGCTGGATGTTGAAATTGAGGAAAATACCTGGATAGTTGCTAATAAGTTTAATCCTGAATTGGTTTTTAACCATGATGAGCAAAATGTATGGCGTGAAGTAGTGATCAGCTTAGGCCAACGCTATGCCCATATCGCAAATTTTCCAGAAAATCCAACGCTTAATTGATTGTCAATCAATTTCATACAAAAACCACTTATTCTAAGATGTGTTGAAGTGCTGCAATAATTATGTAGCACTTTTTTTATTGAAAATTTCAGCCTTTGAATAACTACATTCAAATGAATGTCGATCACAATCGATTGTAAATGGTAAGAAATTGTTTAATTTAGTATTTCCAAGCAAGAACTCCCAACTATAAATTATTGTAGCCATAGCTGGTGATAGGATCTTGTTTTCTTAATAAACCAATTTATTAACTCAACGTTGCTGTTATGAAGAAGATTTTTTCACTGCCATTATCAGTGGCAGGCATTGCTGTAATTACCTTATGTATTGCAATGAGCATAAAGAAAGATGGTGGAGATTCAATTGCGCTTAAAGAACAGAATAAAACCACTCCGGATATACCATCGTATGCGTCGTTACCAAGTAATCCAAAATTACCAGACCCGTTTAAATTTATGAATGGTAAACGGATGGTAGCCAAAAAACAATGGAAAGAGCGCAAGGCTGAAATTGCTGCATTGGCCCAGGAGTTTGAATATGGTTATAAACCAAATACATCCGTTAAAGCCACAACAGGAACGTTTAGCGCTAATACAATTACGGTAGACGTTACTGATAATGGAAAAACTATTTCCTTTAACTGTACCATCACTTATCCAACCACCGGGAATAAGCCTTACCCGGCAATAATAGGAATCGGTGCGTCGAACTTAAATAATACAGCCCTCCTTAATATGGGAGTTGCGGTTATTAATTTCCCGAACAATACCGTTGCTCAGCAAAACAATGCCGATTCGCGCGGTAAGGGATTATTTTATGATATGTTTGGCACTAATCACTCGGCATCCGCTACTATGGCTTGGGCTTGGGGTGTGAGCCGCCTAATTGACGCGCTTGAAAAAACTCCTGACGCAAATATTGACGCCTCCAGACTGGGTGTTACCGGTTGTTCCAGAAATGGAAAAGGCGCGTTGGTGGTTGGTGCTTTTGACGAAAGAATTAAATTGACCATTCCGCAAGAGCCCGGAGCGGGTGGCGCTGCAAGCTGGCGTATCTCCAATGCTCAAAAAGCCGCGGGCAAAAATGTTCAAACGCTTTCGCAAATTGTTACGGAAAACGTTTGGTTTAGAGCCAACTTTTCCCAGTTTAGCAACAGTGCCGATAAGCTACCGTTCGATCAGCATAGTATCCTGGCATTATGTGCACCGCGGGCTGTGTTGGTTATTGAGAATACATCTGTTGACTGGTTAAGCCCTGTAAGTTCCTGGAATTCGGCCAACGCTGCGCACAAAGTTTGGCAGGCCCTTGGAGTACCAGACCGAATGGGTTACTCGCAAATAGGAGGTCATAATCATTGTTCTTTCCCCGATTCGCAATTACCTGAACTAACCGCTTTTGTACAAAAATTTTTGATAGGTAAAGGTACTGAAAGTACGAATGTAATGAAGACCGATGGCGGCTACGCTTACGATGAAGCTACTTGGGTAGACTGGACAACCCCAACTTTGAAATAGTACCATCATAAAAACAAATATGCCTTTAACGGAACAGCGTATCTGCTCCATTAAAGGCATCTGTATTATTAAAATAATTATATTTTCGAAAGTCTGTTATGCATTGTAACCTGATGGATAACCATGGTTTTTCATATCTATGGCAGAGTCCAATACTTTTTGAGCCAGTTCGGCTTTATAGTTGATAAGTGCTTGCGTTAATTGTTCATCGGCTGTCGATAGGATCTGTGCAGCTAACAAGCCTGCGTTCTTAGCAGCGTTCAGCGCTACAGTAGCTACCGGAATACCATTAGGCATTTGCAGTATAGATAATACCGAATCCCATCCATCAATAGAATTGCTCGATTTAATAGGCACGCCTATTACCGGCAAATGTGTCAATGATGCCACCATACCCGGTAAATGTGCTGCGCCTCCGGCGCCGGCGATAACTACCTTCAGTCCGCGTTCTGCAGCTGTTTTGGCATAATCGAACAACCTATCGGGCGTACGATGAGCCGATACCACGGTAATTTCATAATCAACACCCAGTTCGGTCAGTACATCGGCGGCTTCCTGCATAATAGGCAAATCAGATTTGCTGCCCATTATAATGCCTATTTTAATTGATTGATTCATAGTTAGTAGTTAATGGTTATTAGTTGATAGTTCATGGTACAATGTTCATTGTTGATAAAAATAATAATGGCCACTATGAACCATAAACAATCAACGATGAACCCAAAAACTATTAACTAATTACTTTAAGCGTTTCCTGCACGTAACGTGCTCTTTCAATGGCCTTTTCACGGTCGGCATCCACAATGGTTACGTGGCCCATTTTGCGGAAAGGTTTGGTGAGTGCCTTACCATACAGGTGAATGTAAACTCCCGGGCATTTCAATACTTTTTCAATCCCCTGATATACTGCGGGACCTTCGTAACCGGCTTCGCCTAAAATGTTAATCATAATGGCATTGCTCAGGCTGTTGGTGTTTCCTAAAGGCTGATCAAATATGGCCCTGAGGTGCTGCTCGAATTGCGATACCACGTTGCCTTCAATGGTTTGATGGCCGCTGTTATGCGGGCGTGGAGCCAGTTCGTTAACCAGGATTTTGCCACTTTTATCTAAGAACATCTCCACTGCCAATAGGCCCACAATCTTTAAACTGTCGGCAATTCTTTTAGCAATATCAGCAGCTTCTTGCTGTACTTCAAAAGGGAGGGTAGAGGGCGATATTAAAAATTCCACCAGGTTGGCTTCCGGATTGAAATCCATTTCCACCATAGGGAAGGTATCCATATCGCCTTTATCATTACGGGCAACTATAACGGCTATCTCTTTTTCAAAATCTACCCAACGTTCAATTAAACTGGGTTCGGTAAAAGCCTTTTCCAGGTAACTTTCATCAATTACTTTATATACGCCCTTGCCATCGTAGCCATCCCTGCGCAATTTTTGTATGTAAGGGAAGGGCATGGTAGTTTGCTGAAGTTCCTGTGCCGATGATATGATCTGAAATTCAGCGGTTGGAATATCGTTTTCTTTGAAAAATTGCTTTTGTAAACCCTTGTCCTGTACAAGCCTGATTACGCGCGGCTGCGGATAAACCACTACGCCTTCACGCTCCAATTGCTCCAGTGCATCTACATTTACCTTTTCAATTTCAATGGTTAGCAGGTCAACCTTTTTACCAAAGTTGTAAACGGTTTCATAATCGTTAAGGGAGCCAACTACAAACTCGTCGCATAATTTGCGGCAAGGTGCCTCCCGGTCAGGATCCAGTACTTTTACTGTTACGTTGTAATTAATGGCTTGTTGTATAAGCATACGTCCTAATTGCCCGCCGCCTAAAATTCCAAGCCTTAAATCGCCATAATATGCTTTCATATTTCTATATGCAATTTTAACCCAAATCTTTCAAAATGCCTAAATCAATTTACTTAATTCAATTTTGTATAGTTGCTTGTGGGCCATAAAACAAAAATCCCGGCTCATAACATGTATGAGCCGGGATTTGGTATAAACTTTTATATTAACCTTATTCGTTAAACGAGCCTTTAGCAACAGGTTTAGCAGCAGTATAAAGCATAGCTTTGTTAGCCGATTCGGCGAAGATTAGGCATTCGCGGAAACCACGACCGGTAATAGCCAGTGAAGAAGCGTAACCTTTCATTAAAGGCGACATCACAACCTGATAGCTTTGGAAGGGTTGTGTATAATGTTTACCCATGGTAGCCCAGGCAGCGTTCATGGTTAATTGTGAGCTTTGATCTTGCACCATTTTGGTATACAAGTCTTTGTGCTTAGCGAAAAACTCGCGGAATTTAGAATCTTTAGCAAAATCCTGCATTCCTGTAGTGTAACGTCTGAAATCTACACGGTTTAAATCAATCCTGTAATCAGTCTTTAAAACAATGCGATTATTATCGCTAAATTTTAATGCGTATAATCCATTACGGAAGTGTGTGAAGTTTTCGGAATTGTTGCGCAGGTCAGCATTAAGTTGCTTAACAATCTTGTGATCTTTGAACGCATTAAAGTGAGCAATGACCTCTTTATAATATGGCGTTTCTTTGTTTATTAAACTGGTATCGCTTGTACCAACATCGGTTAAAGCTAATAACACATAACCTAATTCGCCGGTTTCCGGAACCTGAGCAGAAACTTGATTGGTGTTTGCTTTGATGTGTTTAGATGTGTAGCGGGAAGCAACATCATCATAACTTTTACAGCCACTGTTAAATAAAGTAATGGCGCCGAACAACACTGTGCAAAATAAAGGGGCCCTGTAATTGATTTTCATAATACGTAGTTTTGAGCGTTTTTACGCAATTGGGTTACAAATAGTTACGTTATTTATTAATTAGTTTTATAAAGATATATATTAGTTTTAATATTTATTATGAATTATAATAATTAATTTCAAATTAATATATAATCAACCTAATTTTAAACTTTTATTAACGTTTCACCTTCAATTTTCTTTTGTAACTCTATTATTGCTCCTATAAGCGCTTCGGGCCGGGGAGGGCAGCCTTGTACATAAACATCAACCGGTATTATTCTATCTACACCCTTTACCACATGGTAACCGTGCTGCCAATAGGGGCCACCGCAATTGGAGCACGATCCCATCGAAATTACATATCGCGGTTCGGGCATTTGTTCGTATAAACGCTTGATGCGTTCGGCCATTTTAAAGGTAACGGTTCCGGCAATAATAATAACGTCGGCTTGGCGAGCCGAAGGTCGCGGAAACACCCCCATTCGGTCTACATCGTAGGTAGAGGCGTACATACCCATCATTTCAATAGCACAGCAGGCAATGCCGAAGCTTAAAGGCCATATAGACGACAATCGCGCCCAGTTCATCAAATCGTTCAGCTTGGTAACTACCACACCGCCTTCTTCGTTCATATCTTTATTCATCTGCAGCTGGTTTTTTAAATGATGGTTTAAACATAGGTTTCTTGGCTGCTGCAGTTGTGGTTGATGCAACTGAAGCAGTCTTGGTAACAACCGCTTGTTCTAATGAAAATTCCTTCACCTTAAACGCCAATTGTTCCTGGTTTAGCTTATCATATAATAATAAAGGTATGTTAGTGTTAACCTGCGGGATAACCGGTTTGGGTTTAATCCATTCCAGGTCGCCTTTACGCCAAACGTATACCAATCCTAATATCAGTATCCCGGCAAACACAAACATTTCTATCAAGGTAAATATTCCCCAGCGACTATCAGCAGCAATCAATTTCTTATTGGCGTATACTGTAGCCCATGGAAAAATGAACACCATCTCTACATCAAAAAGTAAAAAAATTAATGCTATGACGTAAAAGCGCGTGTTGAAAGGCAACCATGCGCTGCCAACAGGCTCTTCACCGCATTCGTATGACGATAGTTTTTCGGGATTGGGCTTGTTGGGTGCAAGTAACCTGTTCAAAAACAAGGTCATACCCACAGAAATAAAGCCGATAATCAAAAAGATGAATATCTTGCCAAATTCCGATATTTGCGAAACCTCATTCATGTGTGCAAATCTAACAAAACAAACAAATTTCGACGCCATAATAATTGGCGCGGGTGCCTGCGGTTTAATGTGCGCCGTGCAGGCCGGCTTTTTGGGTAAGCGCACACTGGTGCTCGAAAAAAACGATCGGGCAGGTGCCAAAATATTAATAAGCGGGGGCGGACGCTGCAACTATACTAATTTGCATACCACAGCCCAGCAGTTTATTTCGGGTAATCCACATTTTTGTAAGTCGGCCTTTGCACAATGGACGGTTGACGATACCATCAGCTTCTTTGAAACCTATGGTATATCTGGTCAGGAAAAAACGTTAGGTCAGTTATTTCCCACCACCAATAAGGCTAAAGATGTGGTAGAGTTATTCACTAATTTATGTGCAGACCTGGAGCAGCCCATTTGGCTTAATACCGACGTAAAATCGGTTACCCAAACCAACGATGGTTTCACCGTGACTTACGAGCGGAACGGTAAAACAAGCAGCCTGTATACGCAAAATGTGGTTATGGCTACCGGAGGGCTGCCCGTGCAAAAGTTAGGTGCAACAGATTTTGGCTTGCGCATAGCCAAGCAGTTTGGATTGAACGTTATTAAACCTATGCCCGCATTGGTTCCGCTAACCATTACCGGTAAGGACCAACCCTGGTATGAGCAGCTTTCGGGCAATAGTATTTTTTGCCGGGTGTGGAATGATAGAATTAGTTTTGAGGAAAACATCTTGTTTACGCACTGGGGTTTAAGCGGACCAGCGGTGTTGCAGCTATCATCATACTGGCAGGCAGGAGAGGGATTTTTTATGGATATGCTGCCGCACCAAAATATTACTGATTTAATACAGGCCGAGCGATTAACCAACCCTAAAAAAATGTTGCTTAACCTGCTTGCCGCATTATACACCCGTAAGTTTGCCGAAGCATTGAGCAGTCAGTTGCCGGTACAAAAAAACCTGGCTTCGTTAAGTAAAGCCGAACTGGAAATGATTGACACGCTCATTCATCAGTTTAAAGTGAAGCCTGCCGGCGATAAAGGTTACGATAAGGCGGAGGTGATGCGTGGCGGTGTAGACACCCAGGAAATATCGTCTAAAACATTGGAAGCTAAAAAAGTGCCTGGCTTATACTTTGGTGGTGAATGCCTGGATGTTACGGGCTGGCTGGGTGGTTATAACTTTCAGTGGGCTTGGGCAAGCGGATTTGTTATCGCCCAAAACTTGTAGGCGTATTTAATATTTGTAGAATACTTTTCATAGATATATATTTGTAACGCCCCTGTTACAAATGACCAAAAGATTAAACCTTTTAGCCATCTATAAACCCGTGTGTTTATTATGGATTGCTGTGAGCATGTTTTGCTGGCAGTATAAATATTTCAATAATCGCTACAACAACTACAGCATTTTTGCCGGTGTGTTTCATCATACAGTAGCGCAAACCAATTTATACAGAGATTACCCCGCCGAATATTTTGATACTAACCACTACGGGCCGGTTTTTAGCCTGGTGGTTGCGCCATTTGCCATGTTGCCTACTGGCTTTGGTTTCCTTTTATGGAACCTGATGAACGCAGGAGTGTTGATATGGGCGGTTACCCTGTTGCCCTTAGCTAAAAATCGAAAGATATTGATCTTGCTTTTTTGCGCAATAGAGTTTGCTAACACGCAGCATTCCATACAGTTTAACCCGGTTATTGCTGCTTTCTTGATTTTGACTTTTTACTTTGTTGAAAAGAAGCGGGAGGAGTGGGCCACATTTTTTATTGTAATAGGTACGCTTATAAAGTTATATCCAATTGTTGGGCTGGTGTTTTTTATGTTCTCCAAACGTAAAGGTGCATTTGTATTGTGGAGTTTAGTATGGGCCATAGTTGGCGTTACTTTACCAATGCTTATTTCCAGTCCGCATTTTCAGTTACAATCGTACTTAGACTGGTACCATTCTCTTAGTGAAAAGAACGTCATTAATATTGGCCTTAACTCAGCTCAGGATCTTTCTGTTATGGGTGTAGTGCGTCGCATTACCAGTAATTTAGCGGTGCCTAACTTGCCGTTTTTAGCTGTTGGTGCTGCAACGTTAGGATTAATTGTGCTACGGTTTAAGCAGCACAAGTCTTTAAAGTTTCGCTTGCATGTGCTGGCCTTGTCTTTAATGGTGGTGGTATTGTTCAGTACGGGGTCCGAACCGCCTACTTATATTATAGCCGCCATTGGCACCATGATTTATTTGTTATCGCAAGAGCAGCCGTTTAGCCGTGGAAACCTTACGTTTATTGTATTGATTGGCTTGGTAGCTGCCCTGGCATCAACCGATGCCATACCTGCGTTCATCCGCAAGCCTTACGTAAGCCGTTATGCCATGAAGGTTTGGCCATATATAATATTATGGGGAAAGCTGGTTTACGAGTTGCTATTTACCAACTATGCCAAAAACATAGCAAGCCTGAAAGCAGCTGAGGTTTTTGAGCCGGAATATTTACAAACAGATGAAATTGTGTTAGAACCGGTTGGTTAATTGCCGTGCGCAGCTTTCAGCTGGCGGTAATAATTAAGTAAGTTCTGCATCTTATTTAAGCTAAACTTACCTTTTTGAATGGCTTCCACTGCTTGTGGTTCATCAGCCATCATATCGCTCATTACTTCGGCAAAGTTCATGGGGGTTACCTGGCTCATTTCGCCAACGCTGGCACCAAAATAATAGGTGATCCGGGTGTTGTACCCACCATTGGCGCCTCCGCCGCCTAAACTAATACCTACGCCGCCGCCGCCATACCCGCCACCGCCAATGCCTCCCGAAAAGCTTGGTGAAACACGGAAACCGCCACCACCGCTGCCGCCTCCTCCGTTGTAAACGTACAACTTAAGCGGTTCATCCAGCTCCACTTTCACAAAGTCAAGTTCGGCCTTTGGCCAGGTTTCGTATGCCGGAGGGTGAGCAATTATAAAGCTGTCTTTACCGGCCACATAATATTTAATATCGCTGGCGCTTAGTTTAATCTCGTTTGATTTGGCATTATCTTTATAAATAATAAAGCCCTCGTTTTTAATTGGTCCCTTACCAGTTTGTCCGGTTTGAATGAGTCCGGGTACTTTGTTTCCTTTTATGTCGAAGAAATAGCCAGGCTGCCATTTTTGAGCAAAGGATAATAAAGAAGTCAGTAGCAGTATCGATAATATGGGTAAACGTTTCATATATTATTGTTGAACGTAGTGTAAGGCCGGTTAATTTAGCATTTAATAGATGTCATCCTGCGACTTTTTGGGCATTAACCCGGTATTGTAATAGGTCAATAAATCATCAATGTCTTTGAGCTTAAACCGTTTGGTTTTAATAATTTCCACAACATCAGGTTTATCTGCCATTATGTTGCACATTACATCAACGAAATTTTTATTGGTTAACGTATTCAGCTCATTGCAATTTTGCCCATAAAAATAAGCTTTGCCACTACTCATTCCGCTTATTACAGTTCCGCCAGCTAATGCGCCACCAACCGCGCCTAAAACCGCAAAAGGTAAATTCACTATCTCGGCCGACCAGTAGTACAGTTTAATAGGTTTGTCCATTACAACCTGTAGCACAGGTGCATAATTCAATTCTTTTAACTGAGATACTACAAAGCTGTCTTTACCCATTGTAAACGACCGCAGTTGCGATGTTTCAATTTTATTTTTGTCTGCTTTTTCATTGCTTTTAAAAAACAGATGGTCACCTGGTTTTTTGGAAAGTTTTTCTGGTGCTTTCCATGATATAAAGCCCGCAGTTTTATGACCTACCGTGTCGTAATAATTACCGGCAGCCCAACGTTTACCAAATTGTGCCTTTGCCGAAAGTGTAACACTCAAAATACATAAAACAAGTAAAATTGTACGCATAAGATTTAGATATTTGAGAGCTAATATAAAGTAAATACAAATATGATGATTGTTGATCTGCGCAGCGATACCGTAACCAAACCAACCCCTGGTATGCTCGAAGCCATGTGGAGTGCCAGGGTGGGCGATGATGTTTTTGGCGAGGATGAAAGTGTTAATGAACTTGAAGCTAAAACCGCCGCCATGTTTGGTATGGAAGCCGGGTTGTTTTGCCCCTCGGGTACCATGACCAATCAAATTGCCATTAAATGCTTCACTCAACCTTTAGACGAATTGATTGCCGATCAAACTGCCCACGTTTACCGTTACGAAGGTGGGGTATAGCTTTTAATTCAGCAGTGTCAACCCGTTTATTGAATGGTGCGCGCGGCATATTGACGCCCGAAATGATTGAGCCCGAAATAAATGCCGAGAATATTCACTTCCCTAACACCAGTTTAGTGGTGCTGGAAAATACGGTAAATAAGGGTGGTGGTAAGTGTTACACCTTAGAACAGATAGTGCCTATTGCTCAACTATGTAAAGACCGCGGCTTAAAACTTCACCTGGATGGTGCCCGCATTTTTAACGCCTTGATGCACACTGGCGATAAAGCGGCCGATTACGGTAAGTATTTCGATGGTATATCGGTATGTTTATCAAAAGGGTTGGGTACGCCGGTAGGTTCGGTACTGCTGGGCAGTAAGGACACCATAAAGTACGCTCGCCGTTTACGCAAAGTGTTTGGCGGCGGTATGCGTCAGGCAGGCTTTTTAGCTGCCGCAGGTATCTATGCTTTGGATCATCATGTGCAACGTTTAAAGATTGACCATAGCCATGCACATATTTTAGCCGACGAACTGGCCCATTGTAGCTGGGTGACCGATATAATTCCGGTTGAAACCAATATTGTATTGTTTGATACGGTTGAACCGGCTGATGAAATAGTAAACAAATTACTGGAAAAAGGCATTAAGGTTAGCTCTACCGATAAGAATCGCATCCGCTTTGTTACCCACCTGGACATTCACCCGGAGCAGGTAGAGTACACGGTAGGGATTTTGAAGGGGATGTGAGGTTAGTTAGTGGGAAGTTCGATGCCTGATAGTCGGTAGCCAAGTGTAATTTAGTTAAAGTTTATGCCCCATTAGGGGCTAACTGTTTGTAGCAATTTACAGCGATAATTATTTGCGCTGTAAGTGCTACCCTTAAACTGGTTATTAGGGTAACCTCTAAGAGGTATAAAAGCACACTTACTTCTTATACTATAAACGGGTAGCTGCTACGAAGCATTTGTATAAAAGTTAATTATTGATATGAGCGTTATAAATTTGATCCCATTGGTAAACGCGGAGAATTAAAGCGATTTAAATGTGCTAACACCTTCCTTGCAAGCGCCTATCAACTATGCCATTCCTGAAGCAGAAAGTTGCAAACTTTAGTGGAATTAAATGCCCAATAGCAGACTTTAACTACCAATCTTTACGTATTAGCTTGAAATGGAAATAACAAACTAAATCAACCTGTTGATGGATGTATCCTTTTGTAAACATAGTATCATCAATGTAATAGGGAACTGTTTTAAGTTCCAATTTTCCATAGATGGTTTGCCCGGTTTTAGGATGTAAATTACTCAAAGTAAGCCGGGATATTTGTGTAGGTACAAAAATATCATTAACTTTTTTTTGATTTAATTTTAAGCGAAATATTTTGTCGTATTTCCTATACTCGTTCCATAAGGTTGTAATTTTTGAACGGTAAACTTTTGTAATGCTGCCGGGCAGCAATAAGCCAGTATGTATGAGTAAAGTATCGCCGGATAGATAACCTTGTGCTGCCCACGGCATAGGAAACTCGATAGTTTCATCAGGATGTTTGGTTTCTTTATTGGTTTCCAGGTCTAATATGATAACACTGTTTAACTTTGTTTCAAGATTTTTTTTGTTTAAAGTGTCGGTTTTATATTGAATAATAAACGATGATGTTCCCTCTTTTTTATAATCATCATTTGTAAGTTCTTTAACGCGTGCAGAAGCCTTTGATAACGCATTAAAATATTGTTTCTCAATTGTTTTATCTTCAATTAATTGCCCATAGCAAAGCATCTGAAGTAATAACAGTATAGCTGTAAGCGTAGCTCTCATATGCTAAAGCTAAACTAATCAGAATACATTACAAACTTATATATCTTGCTGATGTTGTAATAAAAATTACAATGAACCGCCTCCTCCAAAAACTTGAAAAAATAGGCCGCGACCCGAAGATCACTGCCAAAGCTGCCGGATTACGTTATGTAACCGACGCTTCACCTGGTTATACCCGCAAAGCATCGGGCAAAGGTTTCACTTACCTTGATGCCGGTGGAAACGCAGTTAAGGATAAAGAGTTGGTACAGCGGTTTAACAAACTGGTGATACCACCGGCTTATACTAACGTGTGGATCTCGCCTTACGAAAACAGTCACCTGCAATTTACGGGTACCGATGCGGCCGGGCGTAAGCAATACCGCTATCATGCCGACTGGAACAAATTGCGTAATCAATCTAAATATCACCGCTTACAATCGTTCGCTGCACATTTGCCTGCTATACGCAAACAGGTAGACGAGCATTTGCTGCGCTCCAAACTGGATCATGATAAGGTTTTGGCCTTGGTGGTACGCTTAATGGAATTGACCAGTATCCGTATAGGTAACGAATCGTATAAGAAATTGTATGGCTCATACGGTTTAACCACCATGATGGATAAGCATGTGACTATTGAGGGTTCTAAAATAAATTTTGAGTTTAAAGGCAAAAAAGGCGTTTACCATAAAATAGACCTGCAAAGCAAGAGACTGGCCCGGCTGGTAAAGCAATGCCGCGATATACCGGGTAAAGAGCTATTTCAATATTACGATGATGAAGGCAAACGTTGTACGATTGATTCGGGCGACGTAAATTCATATCTGAAACAGATAACCGGGGAAGACTTTACCGCTAAAGATTTTCGCACCTGGGCGGGCAGCGTAAGTTCGTTATATGCCTTTAAGGAAGCCGGTGAATACGAAAATCAAACCCAATGCAAAAAGAACATCATCAGCGTGCTGGATGAAGTGGCTATAACACTGGGCAATACGCGCACGGTATGTAAAAAGTACTATGTGCATCCAACGGTTATTAAAAGTTACGAAGAAGGCACACTGTTTAAATATATTGCCAATTTGGATGAAGATAAGGATGTAAAAGCTTCAGAACTAAGTACAGCTGAACGTGCTTTACTCGAAATTTTAGACAAAGAAAAGCTGGCCGAAGCCAGCTGATCTTGAATATTCATATTTACGCTGCTTTACATTATCTTACTTCTTAGGTTTTGTTGTCATTATAATTACGCCGTTTAATCCTTTTTCGCCGTATTTGTTTGTGTACACTTTGTCCTTATATATTTGTACACTTTCTAACTTGGATTGGTCAATGTCCTTGAATTGAGACTCTGTTATTTCTTTTCCATCCAGTATGTAGAGGTGTTTATCAGAGGTTTCGCTTGCTGCTTTGATATTGATTTTTTCCGGTTTGGCTTTTGCTCCTTCTTTAGTAGTTATTATAATAACCCCATTTTTGCCTTTATCGCCATATAAAGCTGTAGAGGTTGCATCTTTAAGGATATTTACACTTTTAACAGACGACACATCTAAGGTTTCGGAACTTACTCCTATTACAGGCTTTCCATCAATAATATAAAGTGGATCATTAAAACCGGATGTCCCTTTAATCAGCATTGGTAATTCATTAATGTTCATTGTAGTTGCCGTATCTTTAAAATTAACATTGCCCGCTTTTGGATATGACAATACCATTTCAGTCTTAACTTCCATCTTACCTTTAGAGCTTCTTTCTCTTGCGCTTATATTACTCTAAGAAGTAGATACATAACCGGGTACATTTTTATAGGCACTTTCTGCGGTGGTTATCCAAATAGTGTTTAAAGCACCTTTAGGTGTTTTAACTCCTATAACGCCGGTTTCGGAAGATTTACCTGTTGCTTTAATGGCATCTATTTTCTTCATCAAGTCTTTAACCACAGTAGTGTTTTGCCCGTATTTTGTAACTATTAATACTCCGCCATTTTTTACACTTTCACCGAAAATTTTGGCGGATGACTGTGCCCCGATCATGTTAAAGCTTACAATATCATCGGTATACATACCCAACAATTCTTGCGACGATGCTTTTTTGCCATCAATCAAATAGTAACCTGTATCGGGTCCGGAAAAGCGGAGCTTGGTAGCCGCTTTAAAGTTGGGAGTATCGGGCGTGAATTGCAGTTTATTAATTTTAATGCTGGGGTCTTGACCGGTAACATAACCTGCCAATCTTTCGGCACTTTCCTGAACATGGTTCAACATAGTAACTGCTTGTGTTTGTCTTAATTTGCGCGTTACCGTATTTATAGAGCCACCAGTTGCGCTTATTGCATTTTCGGTAGCTTTTTTGGCTGCCTGTGCACCTTTCTTTAATAATTCGGCTTTAGTGGTGCCAAATATAAGTACTAACACCAGCACGGCCGGTGCAATAAGCCCATAACGGCTCAGGCTAAATGCCGATGATTTTTTTGAGTTCATCATCATAATTCGTTTTTTAATAGTAGAAATATTAAAATGGTTAACAATGGCGTTAGGGGAGGTATTAAAGCTGGCATAAAGTAGGCTATATTGGTAGCTTTTGGCATCTATGCCTTGCCTCAGAATTTGTCTGTCGGTTATAAATTCCAGGTTTTCGACTACAGCTTTTTTCATAAGCCAAACTCCCGGGTTAAACCAATAAATACCAGACTTATTTCGGCCAGTAAAATATCGAGCGTATGCCACTGTTTAACATGGATCTGTTCATGCGCTATAATAGACTGTAATTCGTTGTGCTCGTGGTGGCTGGGGTTTATATAGATGCTTTGCCAAAATGAAAACGGGTTGGCGTCTTCGCTCATAACACGAACGTTGCAATGAAATAGATTTGCCGGTTTAGAACGGCGGTAGATTTTCAGCAACGATAGAAATTGAATGGCCAGCCTGGTAGCCATTACAGCAACACCTATCCAAAAGATAACCACCAGGCATTCCTAATAGTTAGCGAATGCAGCTGGCTTGGTCAACCGCGTGGCTTTTATATTTAAGTTAATAATAAGGAGTTGTACCGGAGCTGTTAGTTTTTCGTGCCGCTCCATGATGCTGGTAAGGTCGATAAGCGGATAAATTGATGAAAACAGAATTGCCGTTATCAAGTACACCCGGTTGAGCGTATAAAATGTTAAGCGACGGAGTACGAAATAGTAACCCAGGCAAAACAGCAGCAGGGCTATATTTACTTTAAGCAGGTATATTAGTATTTCGGGCATGGTTGTTATTTTTTGGGGTCTTCAATCATTTTAATAATCTCCTGTAATTCCTGGGCGCTAATTTTTTTGTCTTGAGCAAAAAAGGTAACCAGTTCTTTATAGGAGTTTTGGAAGTAGTTGTTTACAAAGCCGTTCATAAAACGCTTTTTATAATCTTCTTCCTTAATGCAGGCCAAATATTTAAAACTGTTACCTTGTTTATTGCCGCTTACAAAACCTTTACGCTCTAAATTTTTTACAGTTGATGCCAGGGTGGTGTAGGGTGGCTTAGGTTCGGCCATGCCGTCCAAAAAATCTTTAATAAATCCTTCGCCGGTTTGCCAAATGGCTTGCATGGCTTCTTCTTCCTGTTGAGATAACTTTTCCATCTTTCTACGATAACTTCGTAAATCTACGAAAGTTTCGTAATAAACAAAGTATTTAAACAATTTCTTTCAAATGCGTTGCGATATTTAAAAATGGATTAATAACGTAAAGAAATGAGCGGGAACCTATAACTGCAAATCAAGGCATAAGAAACAATGGATTAGTTGACCGGAAAACAACAAAACACCGCTGTTAACTTTTTAACTTAGCAACCTAATAACTCAATTACCAATCTCATGCCCTTCAGAACTACTGTAATTACCGGTGCTACATCGGGTATAGGTAAAGAAACTGCTTTAGCTTTAGCAAAAAAAGACCATGCACTTTACCTGTTGGTGCGTAATGTGCAAAAAGGCGAGGAGCTTAAAAAAGATATTGTAAGCCAAACAGGTAACCGCAGCATTTTTGTGATCTATTGCGATTTGGCCAATATGCAAACCATTAAACAGGCTGCCGATGAACTGAAAGGCAAGCTGTTTGCGGTAAACGTGCTTATTAATAATGCGGGTGGTATTAATTTTAAGTGGGAAGACAGCAAGGACGGTAACGAACTCACTTTTGCTATGAACCATTTAGGACATTTTTTACTCACCATGAGCCTCATGCCGTTATTGCAAAAGGGGCAGGCAAGGGTTATAAATGTTAGTTCCGAAGCGCACAAAATGGCCAGACCCGAAATGCTGAAGGATATTCAGTATAAACAGGACTATTCGGCATGGAAAGCTTATGGTTTGGCCAAACTTTGCAATATCTATTTTGCCAAATCAATTGCCGAAAAATATGCGCAAAATGGTGTGACCGCCTACGCTTTGCATCCCGGTGTTGTACAGTCGGACTTTTGGGGCAGAGTGAGCGGGATTGGAAAAATATTAAAATTATTGGCCTCGCCGTTTATGATTACGGCAAGACAGGGTGCCGAAACATCTGTTTACCTGGCAGGACAGGCTAAGCTCAGTCCAAATTTAAGCGGACAATATTTCAAGAAATCGCAAATAGTTAAGCCTTCTTTAGCTGCCCAAAACGTATCGGCACGCAACAAATTGTGGCAAATTAGCGAGCAGTTAGTAGAAGTGTATCTGAAGACAGATGTGTAACAATGTTATAACATGTAATTGTGTCACATAAATGTAAGGTTGAATGTATATATTTACTTATCAAATCTTAACACTTTATGTTTCCGGGTAAAAAATTCATTATTACACTATCGCTTCTTGCAGCCGTAGTATTGGTTTCTACTACTGCTATGAAGCAGGATAAAGCCGCTGAAGAAGAAAAATTCAAGAACCTCAAAGTACTTCCCAAAAACATTTCCGAAAAGCAGCTGGAGGCTGTGATGGAGAACTGGGAACATTCGTTAGGCGTACGATGCGGCTTTTGCCATGTGCGTAATGAGGAAACCAAGAAAATGGATTGGGCATTAGACGGTAAACCTGAAAAGGAAATGGCTCGTAAAATGTATAAAATGACGGCCGACCTTAATAAAAAATATTTTGGTGCCAGTAAAGACTCTACCGGTATGGTAGCGGAAATAGGTGTTAACTGTAATATGTGCCATAACGGTAACGCCCACCCCGAACCTAAAGCACCTGAAGTTAAACGCAGGCCACAGGGTGGCCCTCAAGGTCAGCGTCCGCAAGGTCCGCCGCCTAATGGCCAGCAACAGCCTGCCGCTACGCCACCAGTACAATAATATTTTAAGTGATCGTTCATTGGTTGGAGAGCAATTCAACAAGCTCTTCAACCATTGATGCCTGTGCGGCATTGATCTTAATTTTCGCTGTAGCTACATCAAACCAGTCTGCCGCATCTACCTCGGGCACTTCAATCCATTTGCCCGATTTGTAAGGGTACTCCATTTCAAACACATTGCTTACAATTGCATCTGCATCAATATTGCCTTCAACCGCCCAGGCATGTACCAGCTTACCGCCTTTTTGTTTAATGGTTTGTAAGGGAATAAAATTGCCGCTTATTGTTTGCCCTGTTTCTTCCGCAAACTCACGCTGAGCAGCCAGCAAGGCTTCTTCATCATTTTCATATTCACCTTTAGGAATGCTCCATGCACCCGCATCCTTATATTTATAGTAAGGCCCGCCCGGGTGAACCAAGAATACTTCCAGTTTAGAATCTTGTATCCGGTAAAGTAGAATTCCGGCACTTTGCTTAGGCATAATTATATAGATTGAGTTAAGATGCATCAGTTATACAATGCACCGGGCTTTAGGTGTTAAGTTATGTTAAACATATTTGTTAGCTATTAGTAATCAGTATATTTAGCTCACAACAATTGCTGATACCCATGAAGCCAATTGCTTTGCTCATATTAATGCTTGCATCGTTGCCTCTGTTAGCCCAGCGGGTTAACGGTATTGTAGTTGACCGTTCAACCGGCCAGCCTGTGGCTTTCGCTACTATAAAATCGGGTTATAACGTTATGTTCACAGACCTGGCTGGTAAGTTTAGCTATACCTTGCGCTCGGCTCATGATACGGCTTTGGTTACTAATATTGGTTATAAGCCATTTCATTTACTGTTCGGTTCCAGTACCGATACATTGAAGGTCTATTTGCAGCAGGTAAGCATTTTGCTTAAAGACGTCAACATTTCAAGTCGTCGCGATTTCAAAAAGGATTCGGTTAGGAACAGGCGCATGTTTTCATCGGTATACAATCATAAAGCACTTGGTATTAAAGATGCGCTAACGCAAAAAGCAATATTGGCTTACATTCCTTCTAATCAAATAAACGTACAAAACAGCACCACATCACTTATGGGGATGAACGTATTATCATTAATAGGGCTGATTAACAAGAATAAAAACTCAGTTAATAAGTTGCAAAAAGTGATGCTGAAAGACGAAGATGCCGGTTATGTTGAGCGTGTTTTCAGTAAGCAAAAAGTAGAAAAAATAACCATGCTTAAAGGCGATTCGTTACAAAACTTCATCGTAAAGTACCGTCCGTCAATCAACGAAGCCAAAGCCATGACGGAGTATGAGGTTTTGATGTATATAAAAAAGAGCTATGCCGAATTTATTAAATAAGATCTTTCAACCTAAATACTATTTGCACACAACAACCAACCAAAGAGCTGCCTTAGGGCGGCTCTTTTAATTTGCCACTATTTATAGAGTTGGATTAAATTACCATACTGCGGAATGTAAGGTTAACCCTCGGTGTGGTAATTTTGGTTGATTTAGGTAGAGCGTGTAACCAGTTGGTTTGTGTAGTGCCTTTCATCACTAACAAGCTGCCATGCTGCAGTATGAGGGATGTACCCTGTTTGCTTGCCCGGTGTTTTAAGGCAAACTTGCGTTCGGCACCTAAGCTTAGCGATGCAATAGAGGTGTTTTTGCCTAAAGCTTTTTCATCGTCGCTGTGCCAGCCCATGCCTTCGTTGCCATGATGGTATAAGTTTAATAAGCAGGAATTGAAAGATGTTTCTGTAAGCTTTTCTATGAGTGCTTTAAGTTCCAGCAATTCGTTCGTCCACCTTAGGGCTTGTTTTGTGGTGTTAGAATAGGTGTAAGAAAATTCCTTATCGGCATACCAGGCCACTTTGCGTTGGGTAATAATATGCTTTCCAAATATAATGGCTTCATCGTTTTTCCAGGCGATGGTGTTGAGCAGGGCATTAAGGTAATAATCGGCTTTTGTAGCAGAAAGTACCGGGCCGTAGTAATTTATCTCACCATCAAAAGGTAATAGGTTGGCTGTATGTTCGGTATTAAAGAGATCCATTGTTTGTCGAGTTAATTAGCCATGTAAAGCTTTCCACGTTTTATACTTGCCTGGCAGGCAGTTTCCGCATGGGCGATAGCCAAATGACAAAGCTTCTTTTTCATCCCTGAAAAATACCCGGTTTGGCACTAGCATACGCTTGCCGCTTTTGCAGGAAAGCAGTCCATAAATTTTGCCTTTTTCATATCCGCCAAAATTGATTTTGCCATTTATGGTCAATTGGTATAGACATCTGCTTCGTGCAAAAGAAGCGTCACCTAATTGGCCATGCAGGTACATCATTAAATGGTAGTCAAGAGTGTTTTAGAGGCTTCCCAACCTATCATAGCGTTTTTGCGCGGACTACCCCAATGATACTGACCTATTTCACCAGTAGACCTAATGACCCGGTGACAAGGGATAAGGAATGCTACAGGATTATCACCAACAGCAGTACCAACCGCACGGCAGGCATTAGGGTTATTTAAGCTTGCTGCTAAACGAGCGTAAGTGGTTAGGCCGCCTGTAGGCACTTTAAGCAAGGTATCCCAAACTTTAAGCTGAAAAGCCGTACCCTTTAAATGCAGTTTAATTTCGCTTAACTTGCTCCAGTCCTGCGTAAAAATAAATAGTGCATCTTGCTGTATCTGATCTAACATATGGTGGTAAGCAGCCTTAGGAAAACGGATTTGTAATTTGCTTAAAGCGTTTATTTCGTCAACATCGGCAAAGGCCATGTAGCAAATACCTTTTGGTGTTGATGCCACCAGTATAGTACCGAATGGCGTTTGAGCGAAGCTATAATTTATGTGCAATTGCTCGCCGCCATTCTTGTACTCGCCGGGTGTCATGCCTTCTATCTTCATGAACAGATCATGCAGGCGGCCGGTGCCAGATAACCCGGTTTCAAAAGCGGTATCGAACAAGGAAGCTTGCTGCTCCTTCAAAATACTTTTGGCATGTTCCACACTTACATATTGCAAAAATTGCTTAGGCGTAACGCCGGCCCAGACCCTAAACATGCGCTGAAAGTGGAACGGGCTTAAACTCACGTGTGCAGCCGCTTCGTCTAAAGTAGGTTGTCGCTTATAGTTAAGCCTTAAAAACTCAATGGCCGCGGCTATCCTTTTATAATCTAACTCGTTTTGCGTTTCCATTATTTACTTGTTGATACACAAAAGTACTTGGCTAATATAAGGTTTGAAACCCGTTTCTTGCGGTAATCGCTTTTTAGCAAATCATCGATAATGATTTACAACTGATAAACGCCTGCAAGATTATAAGTAATATTGTGCTCACAAAATTTACTTCCTCTTTTGGGGACTGGGGGCAACATGTTTACCGGAATTATTGAAACTTTAGGCCAGGTGGCCAATATACAGCACGAGCAAGGCAACGTTCACATTACGATGGAATCCGGCATTTCATCAGATTTAAAGATAGATCAGTCGGTAGCGCATAATGGTGTTTGCCTTACGGTAGTTGCCGTGGCCGATGGTCAGCACACTGTTACTGCAATTGAAGAAACGCTCAACAAATCGAACATCGGCCATTTAAAAGTGGGCGACCTGGTGAACCTGGAACGCTGCATGCAAATGAACGCCCGCCTGGATGGTCACATTGTACAAGGCCATGTGGATCAGGTTGCTACCTGTACCGCTTTTAACGAACTGGATGGCAGCTGGGAGTATACTTTTACTTACGATCAATCTATTGGTAATGTTACTGTTGAAAAAGGATCTATTTGTATTAACGGCATCAGTTTAACGGTGGTCAATTCGCAGGCCAATAACTTTTCAGTGGCTATCATCCCTTATACTTACGAGCATACTAACTTACAGCACGTGCGCGTAGGTACGGTGGTTAATTTAGAGTTTGATATTATAGGCAAATATGTAGCTCGCTTAATGCAGCGGTAATACCGGTTACTTTAGCGTGCCTATACGGCTTTTAGAGTATTCTACCAAAGCTTGCTGCTTTACAGACGGATTTGTGCTCAAGAACTTTTTATAGTACTTCACGGCTTTTCCCTTGTCTTTCAGGTCAGTATCGTATAAGGTAGCCAATGAGTAAAATATCATTGGACTATCTTCAAATTGTAATCCTTTTTGATAGGCCATTACTGCTTTTTTTACCTGTTTATTTTCCTGATAGGATCCGGCCAACTCTCCATAATACGTAGCTATGGATGGTGATATGCCATCCTTAATTGCAAGTTGAAACGACTCCACTGCTTTTTTGTAATTTTTAAGCGCTTTATAACTCATGGCAGTATAATAATAGGAGTTTTCGTTTTGCTGATTTTCTTGCAGACCCTCGAGCGTTTCTATGCAGCAGGTATAATTCTTCAATTGATAATAGGCCTTACCTAATCGGCTTATGGTAGGGTAGGTGCCATCTCCCAGTTTTATAAGGTGAATGCCGGTTTCAATAGTCTCAGGCCATTTCTTTTGTTCATAAGTGAGGTTAATGAGGCTTTGCAGTAGTTCCATGTTTTCGGGGTCGGCGGCGGTAGCTTTATTTAATACCTTTTCGGCATAGGCATACTGCTTCATTAACACTAACTGACTGCTCAAATCAGCTGCTACGTCTGCTTCTTCAGGATTAATGTTATTGGCTTTGGTCAAATAGATCACATATGCCGAAATATCAGTTTTTTGGAAACTAAGCATGGCCAATTGCTTGAGTACATAAAAGTTGGCGGTGTCTGCAGCAATAATTCTTTTATAATAACCCAAGGCCTTATCTACATTACCCCGGCGCTGGTTTATACCGGCCAGGCTGTTTAAAACAGAAAGCTTGGTGGTATCCATAGCAAAAAGGCGCTGGTAATAATTTTCGGCATCTACCAGTTTTCCTGCCATTTGCGAAGTATAGGCCAGGTTGCGTAAGGCTACGGCATCGTTAACGGGTTCCTGATATATTGTTTTTAGGTAGGCTGCAGCTTCATTATAACGCTGACCCTGATAAAACTCAAGCAGGAGGGCGTCATTTACGGTTTGCGCATGGGTGTTGCTAACAAATGTGGTGACCGAAAAAAAGGTGACAAACAAGTGCAGGATGTGTGCTCTCATGATAGCTTAATTTATAACTAAGTTATTAGTTATAAATTATAATTCAAACATTTTTATAAAAAAATGCTTTTAGTGATATATCAAAATAAGATACAATGGATAAGATCAGAAAATTTGAACTAATGGAAAAGATTGTCCATGAGTTAGAAGACTTAAAGAACAGCCAACAGGCTATTATACAAAAGATAGGCAAAATTGAGGTAGATAACATCGATCTGGGCGATAAACGCTTAGAGAAAGACCTGCCGGATATGCACCAACGTGTCGCTGATAATCTGGACACAATTGCTTCTATCCTCGAAGATTTTGCCAGCCAGACTGACGAATACGAAGGAAAGAACAATATTCAGGCTTTGAAAGAGCAGGAAGAAATTGACAACTTGAAATAAGCGTTAAGCTATAATAACCAAGAAAGCCCTCCAATTTTGGAAGGCTTTCTTGGTTATTAACAAATAGCTAAAAATTTTACTCCCTTGCATTTACAGTATAAACTACTCTACCACCTTGTTGTAGTTTCATTTCCAAGTCTCCGCTTATTAAATTGCCATTTTTTCGGTTTATAATATACTCACCGGTAGCTTCTGTATCTTTAGTAAGAGGTTTTAAACCCTGTATAATTGCCTCAACCCGAATAATTACGTTATCTTTAGTTATATCGTCGATAGTGTAAGTATAGCTATTTGTGGTTGAGAGGAGCGGATTTTTTCTTTTAGCTGTCCATGAGTAGCCAACGTTAACTTTCTTATCGGGAAATGGGAGTTGAATCATACCTATATCAACAGGTGAGTCTGATGGCCCTCCAAATAAATAGTGGAAAGGAATAACAACGGCTCCTTTATTACTGATAGTAATTGAGTAATTGGACTTTAGGGCATCCTTCATTAAGTTATGCATCTCTAATGCATCAGCAGTCATGTCTGTAATACTGGTATTCGAATCATAATGTTCAAGTGTTCCACCTATATTAGAATCCGTTTTGATTGATACCAAATCCACATAAAATAAGTAAGCTTCACCATTACTAATTACAGAATCTACGGTAAAACTTACTTCAGTCTCTGTATTCATATTAATAGTTGAGGCACCAAGCGTTTTTTGTTGTAAAACATAATGGTGTTCATCTCCTTTGTTATACTTTAATTTAAGTAATACAAATTCTTTGTTTTTGCAGCTACAAAGAAATACGATTAACAGGATAGTGATCCTTGATCTCATAATGACTTTTTCGCAAAGATAACTCGACTTAAGATATAAACTTTAACAGAAATGGGACATTATTTTGGGCAGTAGTTGTTCTACTCCAGTTACTTACTCATCAACCCGCTTACCCTTCATAGCCGTGCTGATTGCCTGGTCCATTACTCGTTCGGCAAATGGGCGGGTTAAATTATTTAGATTGTCAACTTTTTTCAGGATCAGATCTTTGTCACCGCTTGTAAGCACTTCTTTTAATGCCTGTATGGATTGATGTGTTTCAGCAATTTCGGCTATGCTCAGTAAAGCTTTGTGTTTCTCTATAAAACGTTCGGCGGTATACACCATTTGTTCACCTTCAGTACGTGCTTCTATCACCATGCGCTGGTTCACATCATCTTGAGCGTGTGTAATGCTGTCTATCAACATTTTTTCAACCACATCGTCGGTAATACCGTAAGCCGGTTTAACTTCTACTTCCTGCTTGGTACCCGAACGCAGTTCAATTGCCTGCACGGTTAAAATGCCATCGGCGTTTAACAAAAAGTTAATATCCACTTTAGGGAAACCTGCCGGCATGGCCGGGATACCTTTCAAATCAAATTCGGCCAGTTTACGGTTTTCTTTAACCAGATCACGCTCGCCCTGGTAAACGGAGATTTTCATATTCACCTGTCCGTCAAGAGAGGTGGTGTATTGTCTTCCGGCTTTGGTGGGTATCTTTGAGTTTCTCGGGATGATCACATCCATTAAGCCGCCCATAGTTTCAATACCTAAAGAAAGGGGAGTAACATCTAGTAGTAAGATATCGCTGCGGTTGCCGGCCAATATATCGGCCTGGATGGCAGCACCTAAAGCTACCACTTCATCGGGGTTGAGTTCGTTATGCACTGGTCGTCCAAAAAATTCGGACACCTTGTTTTGAACCAAAGCCGTACGGGTAGAACCGCCTACCATAATTACCTCGTCAATATCGGCAATAGTAAGCTTGGCATCTTTCAAAGCATTAATACAAGCGGTTATGGTCTGCTGCACTTTTGGCGCAATCAGTTCTTCAAAGGTATTGCGGTCAAGTGTGCACCATATATCGCCTATCTTTTCATTAAACAAGCTTTGATGGGCGAATGCTTTTTTAGCCTCTTCAGCCTTTAAGCGCAGTTGCTGGGTAAGTTCACGGTTCTTAGCCAGTTCGGCTTTGTTTAAGTTGTTCTTTTCTATCCAGTATTCCACTATTACACGGTCAAAATCATCACCGCCTAAAAAGGTATCGCCATTGGTGGATAGCACCTCAAAAATGCCATTCTGAATTTGCAGGATAGATACGTCGAAGGTACCGCCGCCTAAATCGTAAACAGCTATGGTTTTGGTCTCTTCCGGATTTAAGCCAATGCCATAAGCCAGGCTGGCCGCTGTAGGTTCGTTCACAATGCGCAGTACGTCCAGTCCGGCCAGTTTGCCGGCATCGCGGGTGGCCTGGCGCTGCGAATCGTTAAAGTAAGCAGGAACGGTGATTACCGCACGGGTAACCGGCGTTTTTAAGGCATGTTCGGCACGGTCTTTCAGTTCTTTCAATATCAGGCCCGATAGCTCAATAGGCGTATAAAAGCGGTCGCCCACTTTTACTTTAACCAGGCTTTCGGTGTTGTCGTCAATTACCTTGTAGGAGAAGAAATTCTGGTAGTTCTCAATATCGTTATAAGAACGGCCCAACAAACGCTTTACCGAAAATATGGTATTTTGCGGATCGGTTATCAGGTATTCTTTGGCTTCGTTACCTACAATAATGCCACCGGTGGTATCAAAATGCACAACCGAAGGCACCAATACACCTTTGCCTGCATCGTTAATTACTTTTGGGTTTTTATCGGGATCAATAAAAGCAACCAACGAGTTGGTTGTGCCTAAATCAATACCTACAATTATATCTTCTTTTTGTAAAGAACCCGTTGCCAGGTTAATGGAAACTTTAGCCATAATACTTGCTTAACAAGCGGCAAATGTAGGTAGTTTTCGGTTAACGGATGTCATACTTGTGTGAATTGACGGACGTTGATTTACTCATGGATTATCGCTATTTTCACGCTAATGTTTAAAGCTAAATTTAGCGGCCTCTTGTTTGCTGCGTTGTGGTTAGGGGTAAGCGGGGCAAAGGCACAGCAATTTGGCGGCAATCCACCATCCATTAAATGGAACCAGATCAATACCCCCGCGGCACGGATTATCTTCCCGGCAGGTATGGATTCGGCAGGTTTAAGGGTGGCCAATATAGTACAGCAAATCAATAACGTAATGATGCCCACTATTGGTGCCAGGCATAAGCAGATCAATATTCTGCTTCAAAATCAGCTGGTTACCACTAATGGCTATGTAGGCTTAGCACCCTTTCGCAGTGAGTTTTATATTACACCCGCGCAAAATAGTTTTTCGTTGGGCAGCATCCTGCCAACCGATCAGTTAGGTATTCACGAGTTCAGGCATGTGCAGCAATATAATAACTCAAACGTTGGCCTTACCCGCTTTTTACATGCGCTATTTGGTGAGGGCGGCCAAGCCCTGGCTTACAGTATTGCAGTGCCCAACTGGTTTGCAGAGGGCGATGCCGTATATAACGAAACTTTATTAACTAACCAGGGCCGTGGCAGGTTGCCTTATTTTTTCAACGGTTACCGCAGCTTATGGGTGGCCGGTAAAAACTATAGCTGGATGAAGTTACGTAACGGTTCGTACCGCGATTATGTGCCCGATTGGTATCCCATGGGTTATATGATGGTAGCTTACGGGCGCGAAAATTATGGTAGTAACATTTGGCGTAATGTGAACAAATACGCCGCGGCATATAAGTCGTTTGTGTTTCCGTTTCAAAATGCGGTGAAAAATTATACGGGTCAGGATTATTATAAATTCAGGTCAGCCGCTTTTGAGCATTTCAAGAACCAACTGGTTACACCCGAACTGCAAAAAGGTGCATCCGCTTATAAAAGCAACCAGCATTTTATAGGTAACCAGGAGTTTCCGGCTTTCGTAAACGAAAACACCATCATCTACCGTAAATCATCCTACAAACAACGGGCGACTTTTGTGGAAAGAACCGGTGCTCAAGAACGTAAGATCCGTTTAAGCGATTTTACGGTGGATGGTTACTTCAGTTATCAAAACGGACAAATTGTATATGCTTCTCGTCGGCCCGATGAGCGCTGGGGTTACCGGGAATATAATGAACTGAAAATTGTAGACGTAAAAACCGGCAGCCAAAGGCAAATCACTACCAAAACCAAATATTTTGCACCAGCTTTTAATGCGGATAACAGCCGAATTGTAGCGGTTGAGGTACCTGCGTCGGGTAAATATGTGTTGCACATACTTGATGCCACCAATGGTAAAATAGTGACTGCTGTGCCAAATCCGGGTAAGGTGTTTTATACCTATCCTAAATTTTATAACAATGATCAAATTGTTGCCGCAGTACGTAGACCCTTAGGCGAAATGTCTATAGCGCTCATTGACATAAAAAGCGGGAAGATAAATGATCTGACTCCTGTAGATATAGCGCCAAAAGCATTCCCGGTGATTCAGAAAGATACGGTTTACTTTACCGGAACATCGGGTACGAGCGATAAGTTGTTTGCACTGAGCATTAAAGACCGCAGGTTATTTGAGTTGCAGAGTGACTCTTTACAAACATACATAGGTAATTATCAGCCAACTGTTAGTAACAATAAAGTAGCCTGGGTAAGTTTTAGCGCCTTTGGTTACCAATTGCACGAGCTTGAAAAACTCCAATTGCAATTAAAAGCGGTGAACGGCTTGCCGCCACTATCAAATTTTCAGATCACATCGCTTCAAAAAGATAAAGGAGTTAATATGCTGGCATCGGTCACCACAGAGGCGTTACCGTTTAAAAAATATCCCAAGTTTACGCGTCCATTTAACTTTCACAGTTTGGTGCCATACTTTGATGATCCTGAATATTCGTTTTCCTTACTGGGCGAAAATATCCTGAATACTTTTCAAAGTGAATTATCCTTTACCTATAACCGTAACGAGGGGTATAAGCAATTTGGCTTTACTACTACTTATGGTGCTGCTTTCCCTTACCTATTTGGTGGTGTGAATTATACTATTGACCGCCGCGACTATGGCTTCGACCAAAACCGTAACACAGTAGAGGTGAACTGGAACGAAACCAATTTGCAGGCCGGTTTACAATTGCCCTTAAACTTTGCGGGTGGTCGTAATTATACCCGCCTAAACTTAAGTAGTAGCATCAACTACAGTATTAATGATGTAAAACAGGTTGCCTTTAAAAGTGCGCTGCCTAACAATACTTACCTTAATAATTCACTAACCTTCAGTAATCAAATTGCCAAACCTTCCCAGTTAATTAACCCACAACTGGCACAAACCATTACCCTTACTTATCGCAATACCATCAATAATTTAAATGCGCATCAGTTTTTAGCCTCAGGTACTTTTTACTTTCCCGGCCTTTTTACCACACATAGCCTGGTGTTTAATCTTGCACACCAGCGACGCGATCGTACCTATAGTATTTTCTCAAACCAACTGCCTTTTTCAAGAGGCTATACATCTGATAATTTGTACCGTTTATATAAGGCAGGGGCTAACTATCACTTCCCGGTGGCTTACCCCGATGCGGGCATAGCTAATTTAGTTTACCTGATGCGTTTACGGGGAAACTTGTTTTATGATTATACCCACGGAACCGATTTTTACCGTAACGGGGCGGCATTTAAAGCCGATTTCAGATCGGCAGGAGCGGAGTTGTATTTTGATACACAATGGTTTAACCAAAGCCAGGTAACGTTTGGTTTGCGCTACACCTATTTGCTGGATAAGGATGTTTTTGGTGGAACCGGCAGTAACCGCTTTACCTTAATACTGCCGTTGAGCATACTTTAAACCGATTGCTGGTTGGCTTTCATAATTATATTTTTAACGCGCTCGGTGTTGGTTTCATCCAGGTCGTATTCATCGCTAAATGCGTTGCCTACAATAATGTGCGTGTTCTTAAAGGTCATGGTACTTTGGCGGCGCGTTCTTGCTGATGAATGGATTTCGGTGGCGCCGGTAAAATGTACCAGATCGGCCACGTTATACTCGCTAACCCCGCCGCCCGGCATAATACAAATACGGCCTGCTGCTTTTTGAATAAGCTGGGCAATTTTACTGGCACCCTCAATGGCCGTGGTTTTACCACCCGATGTAAGTATGCAATCGAAACCTAATTCAATTACATCCTCCAAAGCCTGAAACATATCGGCACACAAATCGAAAGCGCGATGAAACGTAGTGCGCATGCCAGCTTGTTTAGCCAATTGTACCAATTCGGCACAACGCGTTTTATCTACCGTGCCATCGGTATTTAATATACCTACCACCACTGCCTCGCAGCCTGCTTCGCTACAATATGCCATATCGGCCTTTATAATTTCGTATTCTGTATCCGTGTATAAAAAGTCGCCTGCACGTGGCCTGAGTAGGATATGAATAGGAATTTGCAATAGTTGGCGGGCAATTTTAATTTGACCGTAAGAAGGGGTGGTGCCGCCTTCGTGTAAATTGTCGCAAAGTTCCACGCGACTTGCACCTCCTGCCTGGGCAGCAACAGCAGATTGTGCAGAGTTGGCACAAACTTCAAGCGATATTTTCATGATAGAGCAACAGCTGAATATATTCAGCAATAAAGGCTAATTAAATTTTTGAATATTACTAATATAGCTATAACACTATAATAATGAACGGTTTGTTAATAAAAACTTTTTCCATTAATTAAAAGATCTTGCTTGCTTTGATCGCAAACAGCAAACGAAAATCCTTTTTGAATGGCATAAGCACCGTATTCGCCTTTTTTATTAATGGCTAAAAACCCAACCTGTATTTGCTTAGCTGTTTCGGGCTTTTTCTTAATAATGCGCTGAACAGCCTCTTTGCAAGCAGCCTCCGGACTATACCCTTGTCGCATTAATTCAACCACTAAAAAGCTGCCTACGTTACGGATCACTTCTTCACCTACACCGGTTGAAACTGCACCGCCAACTTCATTATCGACGAATAAGCCGGCGCCAATAATAGGGCTATCACCCACACGGCCATGCATTTTAAAGGCCATACCACTGGTGGTACACGCACCCGAAATATTGCCCTTAGCATCAATAGCCAACATGCCAATAGTATCGTGATTGTACTGATTGCCAGGAATGCCCTTACTATTTTCGATGTTGATAGTTGGTTTGTATTCTGCTTTTTTCAGCCACTCCTTCCATGCTTTTTCCGATTCGGAATTCAACAGTTTTTCGCGCTTAAAGCCTTGCTCAACCGCAAATTGTGTAGCGCCTTCACCCACTAAAAAAACATGAGGCGTTTTTTCCATTACCAGGCGGGCAATGCTAATAGGGTGAGCTATGTATTCCATAGCAGCCACTGCCCCACAGTTGCCTTTTTCATCCATAATACAGGCATCCAGTGTAACATGGCCATCGCGGTCTGGGTAGCCCGAGCGGCCAACCGTATGGTTATTTAGATCAGCTTCCGGTATTTTTACACCTGCCTCTACGGCATCTAAAGCACGGCCGCCTTCTGATAGCGTTTTCCAAGCCTCCTGGTTAGCCGCAATACCAAAATCCCAGGTAGAAATTACGATGGGCAGGCTATCAGAATGGGATGTGGTAGCAGATGTTTTTGCCAATATATCGGTTGATACCACGGATAAAGAAGCACCGGCGGCAGATAGCTTAATGAATTTACGTCGGTTGAACATAACGATTATTGTGTAAAGGATGTTGAGCCCGTGAAAATAGTAATTAACGGGTGAAAGTTAAACGCGTACCCTTTATTGTCTCGTTAAAATTACCATTGCTATAAACCAGGTTACCCGAAACCACGGTATGCTCAATACTGGCCGGAAAGTTGGTGCCTTCAAACGGGCTCCAGCCGCACTTGTAAAGTGTGTTTTGGCTGGTGGCCTGCCATGGTTTGTTAAGGTTGACCAATACCAAATCGGCCCAATAACCCTCACGGATATATCCACGTTTCTCCACCTGGAAGCAGGTAGCTACGTTATGTGCGGTCTTTTCAGCAATTTGCTCCAGGGTTATTTTACCTTGCTGATGCAGCGCTAACAGAGCAGGCAAAGCATGCTGTACCAGCGGGCCGCCCGAGGGTGCCTGCAAATAACTTTGTGCTTTTTCTTCAACTGTATGCGGAGCGTGGTCGGTAGCTATCACATCAATACGGCCATCTAATACGGCTTGTAAAATACCATCGCGGTCTTGCTCGGTTTTAACGGCCGGATTCCATTTAATGAGGTTGCCTTTAGTAGCATAATCTGCATCACTAAACCATAGGTGATGCACACAGGCTTCGGCGGTTATCTTCTTGTCTTTTAATGGTATAGTATTATCAAACAGTTCCGTTTCTTTAGCTGTGGATATATGCAGGATATGCAGCCTTGCGCCATGCTGCTTGGCCAGTTGTACCGCCATTGATGACGACAGGTAACAAGCTTCGGCACTGCGAATTTTTGGGTGGTAATCAATAGTAATATCATCACCCAAAAGCTCCTTATAATGAGCCATGTTAGTCCTGATGGTTTGCTCATCCTCGCAATGCGCGGCAATTAACATGGGCGACTGTTTAAACAGATTCTCCAGTGTTTTAGGATTATCTACCAGCATATTACCGGTTGATGAACCCATGAAAACCTTTACGCCGCAAACGTTTTGTGTATTAGTGCGTAATACTTCTTCCAAATTATCATTAGAAGCGCCCATATAGAACGAGTAGTTAGCCAGCGAGTTACGCGCGGCTATGTCATATTTATCCTGAAGTAATTGCTGGGTTAGCGTGTTTGGAACCGTGTTCGGCATTTCCATAAAAGAAGTAATGCCACCCGCTACGGCTGCCCGTGCTTCGGTATAAATATCGGCTTTATAAGTAAGGCCGGGCTCGCGAAAGTGTACCTGGTCGTCAATACAGCCCGGCAGCAGGTGCAGGCCTTCCGCGTTAATGGTTTGATCGGCAGTAACATCAATGCTGGTATCAATACGGTCAATGTAACCGTCTTTTACTAAAATATCGGCTACAAACTGGCGGCCTTCGTTAACTATAGTAGCCGATTTAATTAGAATGGATGACATGCCCTAAAGGTAATAATTAAGAGCTCAAGTAGCCAAATAAGACAAGAAACCAGTTAATTTCCATTCAAAAAATTTCATAAAGTTTCAAAAAGTTAGATATTCTTACATATTTCTTCATTTTGATAGGTCGTTTATAAGACAAGAATTTAATACGTGATGCACTTGAAAAAAATTGGACATCTCAATTTCCTGCTGACATAGGGTTGTCATTACCGGCCCGTTTCTTTGTATTAATCAAAAACTAAAGATCATGGAAACGAAAGAAATTATGGCTGCTCCAAACACGGCATTAAGTATAACACAATTTATAGATCACTGGCAAGGTCACCGCAGCCTTACCCGTAAGATGATAGTGGCTTACCCCGATGAGCAATTGTTTACTTATGCCATAGGAGGAATGCGCCCCTTTGCCGACCTGGTAATGGAAATGGTTGACCTGGCTGGTGGCGGCATTATTGGCGTAGTTACCGGTAAATGGAAAACCCTTAACGAAATGAGCCATGTGAGTGGTACCAAACCAACTACCAAGGCAGAATTGTTACAACAATGGGATGAGGTAACCGCTCAAATAAACGAATATGGCCCGCAACTAACCCCGGCTCGTTTACAGGAGGTAGAGGTGGCTTTTGGTATGTATGAGGCACCTAACTATTCTACTTTGTTGTACTTTGTAGATAACGAAATCCATCACCGTGGGCAGGGGTATGTATACCTGCGGTCGCTTGGTGTAACGCCGCCACCTTTTTGGGAGCGGTAGTAAGCCTGAGGGAAACTTAAACATCACATTGTCATCTCGGACGATAGTGAGAGATCTTTTCCAATTTCAAGTCGGTGACTTAGTACTTTGAAAAGATTTCTCGTTATCACTCGAAATGACAGCATTGCCAAAAACAAATAAGCTACAGAATTACCTACAATCGTGTACCCATCCTCAATTGCTTGTCTATCCGGTCGTTCCATTGGGCCTGGGCATACGGGTCGCGGCCATGGCTGGTTTCTTTGTCGTAGGCTTTTTGCATCTCATCCATATCTCGGTACGAATCCAAATATTGCATATTAATAAAAGCTTCATAAGTATCGGGCTTGAGGTGCTGCGCTAACACCTTTTGTTTGTATTGTTCGGTTATAATCTTTACCACATCAAAATGCCGTTGCTCATGGTTGAGCGTGACATCATCTTTATAACCATACTTGTACCAGCAGGTGCTTTTTGGTAAAAAGGTTTTCATGGTTATGTTTACATAGATGGTGCCTTCGTTGGTGTTGGCTTGTTCGTCGTACCCAAAACCCGGCATAATGCCAGCTGCGTAGGAGGGGCTACGCGATATGTACTTGGACTGAAAATCGGCCCAGGTTAACGGCCTGTTAGCTGCATAATAAATGGTATCACCTTCCTGTTTATCCTGGTAATTGCTGAAGCTGATCTTTACATTGCGGGCCAGTTTCACATTAGCAGGTATGTTGGCTTTCATCCAGTTGTTAAAGAATGCCAGGCTATTAACCACTGTTTTACGCAGGTGTGTTTCGGCATCGGCTATGTTATCAGTAAGCCGGGTATAAGTAAAGCCACCCTGGTAATTAACCAAAGTTTCGGTACCGTAATCTTTTTGTAAACCGAACGCCAGGCTCAGCTTCACGTTGCCGCTTACCCTACTGGCATCAAGCGGTGTTTCGGTGATATTCAGCTCTTTAATATTAATGATTACGGGGCGTTGCGTTTCGTCTTTTGGCAGGTTGCGGTTAATGAATTTTCCAATAGCCGGTGCAGGTCCGCCTTGCAAATCAGCTGACTGCGCAGTTGTTTTACCAGCTTGTACTTTAACCTGGAGCTGTGCTATAGCGTTTTTATTTACACGATCATCTTCAATACCTGCAATGTAAAAGCCGGTGGGTTTAAAATTCACTTTTTCATCCTGCAATACAATTAACCCCGGCGTTTTAAATGAAGTTAGCAAACCCAGGCTAACAAGGATGAGCAGTAAGAAGAGAGATGTGTTTTGGATGTTTTGATTACGATGCATATTTAATGCTGAACTAACGCCTGTACATACTTCATTAGTATGTATTAAAAAGCTATATGGCAGTATTTTAACAATACATTTGCTTGTAAGCCGGTAGCGTTTAATATTAAGCTATTTTACAGCGTATGTGTAAATTGGGCCGATTAGTTTGCTTTTAATAGTTTTAAAATATTGATATGATTACAGAATTAATTAAACTTTATGAACGGGATCTCAACCGGTTGGAAAAAGAGATCAGTGCTTTTACAGAGGAAAGTAACCTATGGAAAACTAAAGGTAATATCATTAATTCCGCAGGTAATTTGTGTTTACATATCATTGGTAATCTAAAAACCTACATCGGGAAAAATTTGGGTAATATTCATTATCTCCGGAACAGAGATGCAGAATTTAGCACTACAAGTATACCACGGGAGAGCTTGATTCATGAAATCAATAAAACCAAAGCCGTGGTTTCGCAGTCATTAGCCCAAATGAAAGCTACAGATCTGGAAAATACATATAAGGAAGATGTTTTAGGTTACAGCATGACCAATGGTTATTTTCTGATTCATTTATCAGGTCATCTTAATTATCACCTTGGCCAAATCAATTATTTAAGACGGATTTTAGAGGAATAAGCTGATCAATTTAAGAATAGCCATTTGTTTAAAAACTAACGAAGATGCAGGCGGGCAATGTGCTAAGCTGCTTGCACCTGCTCCCAAAGTTTATTTGCGTTAAGGTTTGTAACGAAAAGCCCGGAATGCAGCGTAGCGAAACGAGGACTTGCAGTGGAAAGCCTGACCCGTAGGGAAACTCCTAAGAATAGAGTTAAAAGTCTTTAGTCAAAGAGTTTAAAATTGGTGGTTTTTAACCTATTTAAAAGAACCATACCTGCACATCTTACACCTTATTGACTAACCGACCTACGGACTTTCTGACTTTCTAAAAAACTAAACTGTATCTTTGCCCGCTATGGGTGTATCTTTTGAAGAATTTAATTTTAACCGGCAAATACTAAATGCTATAGCCGATGCCGGTTATACAGAAGCTACGCCTATACAAGAAAAAGCTATTCCGCCAATAATAAACGGACAGGATTTAATGGGTATTGCGCAAACCGGTACGGGTAAAACTGCTGCCTACGTGTTGCCAATATTACGTAAGCTAAACTATGCCCAGGGCGATACCCCTCGCGCCCTCATACTGGCGCCAACACGTGAGCTGGCCATGCAAATTGAGGAAAATATTAAAAGCTTTGCCGTAAATACTGACTTGCGTACCGTAATTCTTTATGGCGGATTAGGCCCCAAAACGCAAATAGAAGCGCTGAGCAAAGGCACCGATATTATTGTAGCATCGCCGGGCCGTTTCTTGGACCTGTACATTGCCGGTCACATCAACACCAAAACCTTACAAATGCTGGTGTTGGACGAAGCCGATAAGATGATGGACATGGGCTTTATGACGCAGATTAACCGGATTATTGAGGTGGTGCCGCGCAAGCGTCAAAACATGTTATTTTCGGCCACCATGAGTGATAAGGTGCACGAGCTGGCTGGTAACTTTTTAAAGTTTCCAACCATTATAGAGGTAACACCGCAAGCAACGCCGGCACAAACGGTTAACCAGGTGTTGTACCATGTTCCTAATTTAAAGACCAAAATTAACGTCCTTAAAAAACTGTTAGACCGCGACGAGGATATTAAAAAGTTACTGATATTTTGCAAAACCCGCGTAGCGGCTGACGATGTTTTTAAGTTTTTGCTGCGCAAGTATGATAACAAGCAGGTTAAAGTACTGCATGCCAACAAAGGCCAAAATACCCGTATAAATGCCATTAACGCGTTTAAGAACGACGAGATCAAGATCCTCGTAGCTACCGATGTGGCATCGCGCGGTATAGATGTGAGCGATGTGAGTCATGTTATAAACTTTGATGTACCGGTTGTTTACGAAGATTATGTGCACCGTATTGGCCGTACCGGCCGTGCCCTGCAAAGCGGCGAAGCCATCACATTTTGTAACCCGGCCGAGGTGTACTACATGGGTAAAATTCAAAAGCTCATACGCCAAACCGTTACACTGCTGCCCATACCTGAAGGTGTTTTTATTGAGGAAACCCCTTACGAAGAAAACCAGGACCAGGCCCGCGAAATTGATATGCAGATGCGTAAGGAAGATCCTACCTTTAAGGGAGCGTTTCATGAGAAGAAGGAACGCAAGGAGAGAACCGAATCTTTAAATCACAAACAGCAACTTTCTAAAAAACACGGCAAACCCAAAACTACCCGTGGAAAATCATTCCGTAAAAAATAATGAAACTTCGATTAACACCTTTAAACTTTGCTGTCGCGTTTTTTATAGTACTGGCCATAACCACTTGGATTTATAAGCCGGTGGCCGTAACAGGAGAACGTTATACAGAAATGTCGGGCACTATTGCGCTCGTGTTTTTGCTTTTTGCGGTAATGAGTTTCTTTTTGGATATGTTATTCCGCAACTTTTTTTCGCAAACCAAACTGCTTTGGATGATAGAGGTAAGCTTTATTATACTCACTGCTGTTATATATTTACTGGTAAGATAATTCAATACAATAAACATGAAAAGAGCCGAAATAAAACTTATAGTCGACCTTGACGACAACAACATCCCGCAAAATATTACCTGGCAATCAACCGATTCTCAAAACAAGGATGCCGTGCCGGTAAAATCATTTATGCTGGCCTTGTGGGACCATAACTACAAAAACACGATGCGTATCGATTTGTGGACCAACGATATGCCGGTTGATGAAATGAAGCGTTTCTTTTTTGAAACCCTGCAAACCATGGGTGATAGCTTTTTACGCGCCACAGGCGAAACCAACATCGTTGAAGACCTTCGCGATTACTGCGCCCACTTCGCCGATAAAATGGATATTAGCCAGAAATAATATATTCCGTCATTGCGAGGTACGAAGCAACCGCTGCATAGAAAAGTAGTCCGCTATCTGTCGTGCAGCGGTTGCTTCGTTCCTCCAAATGACGTGTTACAATCAATAACCAATCATAATGCAACCTAAAGCCTTTATCTCTTTCGCCGGTTTTGTAATGTTAATGGCCGCCACCTGGTGCCCGTTATTACGCCCGTTTGGTATTGTAACCTGGGATTTGTACGCATTGAACAAGCCTTACGGCATGGTGGTATTGCTTATAGCCATAGTGGGTATTGCCGGTATCGTATTAAAGCAATACAAGGTGTCGCGCATTGCAGGGTTTATTGGTTTGGCGCTGGTTGTGCTAGTATACATTGCCGCTCAAATGAAAGTGCACACCACTTTTAGCTTTATTCCATTTAAAGGGATGGCAGGTTTTTTAACTAAGCTCATTAAGTTTCAGTGGGGATGGTATCCCTTATTTGCCGGTGCGGTATTGAGCGTTTTGGCTAACCCTAAAAGCAAAAACGAGGCAACTCAGATTACTACAGTTTAAGATTATTAAAAAGCAAATAGCTTTTTGCAAAAGGAAGATTGATCAATTATAAATGCTTAGATGTCAATTGATAACGGCAATCTTTTCCAAGCTATAATTAGGATACCCTATTGTTTAAACAAGACGTCTTGCTATCAGTTCGAGGTAACAGATTAATACTTGTTGTCTTTTAAAAAACTAATATCTTTCAGGATAAAATAATTCAATTAAACACGTAGGCTCTTACGCCCGCATTTTATTTCAGCATATTTATTATTAGCTTTGGTTCGTTCAGCGGTAATACACGTATTGCCGGCTAAATATTACATTCTAACCTACACATGTTCAAACTAAACTTTCGCACACAGGTTTTAACCGGGTTCGCTTTTTCAATTGTCCTGGTTTTTATAGTAGGTATATTTTCATACCGAAGCATTAACCAGTTACAGCAAAACCAAGCCGAAGTAGATCATAGTCAGCAAGTTATTATAGCGGCACGTAACGTTTTACAGCATTTAACCGATGCGGAAACCGGCATGCGTGGCTATGTGGCTACTGCTAAAACAAAGTTTTTAGACCCCTACAATGCTGCCGTTCCAAAGGTTACGCAAAATCTTACCAAACTGGAATCGTTAGTAGACGAGGATACTGCCCAGCAAAATAATGCCATAGAGTTAGCAGCTTTAACCAGCAGCCAGTTAGCTTTACTCAAAACAAACGTAGATAAGCGTGAAGAGTTAGGCCTCGACTATATGGTGGCGCATAACATGCTCATAAACGGTAAGGCCATTATGGATAGGATCCGTAATAAGATAAACGCTATTACCAACATCGAAAATCAATTGCTAAAAGCAGGTAAGGTTAAAACTGCTGAGGCCGCTACTGCCACTATCTTAACTATAGGCGTAGGTTCGTTTATTTTCCTGATCATCATTGTTACGTTATTCTTTTACATCCAAAAAACCTTTGATCAGCAAAAGAAAATTGAAGCTGAAATTAAAGATGCTAACGTAGAACTGGCCGATGTATTGGCCGAAAACGAGAATAAGAACTGGCTGCTTACCGGCATGAGCAAATTGAGCGACCGTATGCAGGGTCAGCAAAGTGAAAAAGAGCTGGCCATTAACGTGCTCACTAAACTTTGCCGCTATACAGACGCCATTACAGGTACCTTGTATTTGTTCGATAAAAGCAAGGAGGAACTGGAATTATATGCCTACTATGCTTTTCACAACGTAAATGCGGTAAAAAGCAAAATTAAGCTTTCGGAAGGCTGGCTTGGCCAGGTAGCCAAGGATGGGCAGGCGGCCACCATAAAAGGTGTGTTGAACGATAAATTGCAACTCGAAACCTCTATTGTAAGTCAGGAATTATCTGAAATAATGATAGTACCTTTTTTTTACGATAAGGAATTAAAGGGCGTTATAGAAATTGCCTACCAGGAAGAGTTAACCAAACGTAACCGCGAGTATATTTTAGCCGCGGCCGATAGTATTGGTGTTGCCGTAAATACAGCACAGGCGCGTACTATAATGCACGATCTGTTTGAGGAGACCCAGCAGCAGGCCGAAGAGCTGGAAGCACAGCAGGAAGAGATGCGGGTAACCAACGAGGAGTTGCTCAACAAAACCGAAATGCTTCAGGCATCTGAAGAAGAGTTGCGCGTACAGCAGGAAGAACTGCGCACTATTAACGCCGAACTGGAAGAAAAAGCCAGCCTGCTCGAAGAAAAGAACCAGGCTATTGAAGAGGCCCGTGCCGCCATCAATATAAAAGTTGACGAACTGGAAACTACCGGTAAGTATAAATCAGAGTTTTTGGCTAACATGAGCCACGAGCTGCGTACGCCGTTGAATAGTATTTTGGTACTGGCCCGCATCCTGAAAGACAACAAGACCGATAACCTGAGCGAAGACCAGATCAAATACGCCAGTGTAATCTTTAACGCCGGTAACGATCTGTTAACGCTCATTAACGATATCCTCGACCTTTCTAAAATTGAATCGGGCAAGATGGATATGCAAAATGATGATGTGCGTGTATCGGAGATACTGAGGGATATGGACATGCTGTTTAACGAGGTAGCCCGTAACAAAAAAATCAACTTTACCCATAGCGCAGTAAACCTGCCCGAATTTATTTTTACCGATAAAATACGTGTTGAACAGGTTATTAAAAACTTGTTATCAAACGCTTTTAAATTTACACCCGAGCACGGCCACATCTCTATTAATGCAGCCCCGGGCAAACAAGAAAATACCATTAGCTTCACCGTTAAAGATAGCGGCATAGGCATAGCGCCCGAGAAGCAAAGGGTTATTTTTGAAGCCTTTCAGCAAGCCGATGGCTCTACCAGTCGTAAATATGGCGGTACCGGTTTAGGTTTATCCATAAGCCGCGAACTTGGATTTTTGTTAGGCGGCGGCATTACACTGAGCAGCAGCGTAGGAGAGGGCAGCGAGTTTACCTTAACCATACCACTGCAAGCCAAACAAGCGGCACCATCACCAGATGATGAACCGGTGTTGCCTACAGTAGAAAGCTTTAAACCACTGAAAGATTTTCTGCAACCGGCAAAAACACAAAACCTATCGACAGGTCGTGCCCAGCCCTTGGTAGTTATTGTGGAAGACGATAAGAACTTCGCCGATATTTTGCATGATTATGCCAAAGAGCATGGCTATGATGCCATCATGGTAAATGAAGGCACCAACGCGGTGCAAATAGTAAAAGATAAAATGCCCGACGCGGTAATTTTAGATATAATGCTGCCCGGTAAGGATGGTTGGCAAATATTGCGCGAGTTAAAAGAAGACGAAGATACGCGTAATATACCTGTACACTTAATGTCGGCTGGGGAGGCAGCAGCTAACAAAGTGAGGCGCGAGGGGGCTATCAGCTTCATGAAAAAGCCAATCAATACAGAAACACTCGACAAGCTGTTTAACGATATGATGAGCCAAAGCGGCGTGCAGTTTAAACAGATATTACTGGTTGAAGACCACGAAGCGCAAAGCCAGGCTCTTAAAGATCTGATGCAGAAACAAGGCATCACCGTTGACCAGGCCTTTAACGGCGAGCAGGCGTTTAACATGCTGCAGGAGAACGATTACCAGTGTGTGATACTGGACCTTAACTTGCCCGATATTTCAGGCCTGGATCTGCTGGATAACATCAAGGCCATCGACCGTTTTACAGAGCTTCCGGTAATTATTAACACGGCTATGGAACTGGATAAAACATCGGTTAACCGATTAATGCAGTACGCCAATGCCATGGTAATGAAAACCAACAAATCGGCCGATAGGCTGATAGATGAAGTGAACTTGTTTTTACACAAGGTAAGCAGTGCACCAGCACCCGCAGCCGCAAAAAGCTATACATCGCCCAAAGGTAAAGATATGCTGAAAGGCAAAAAGGTGCTGATTGTTGATGATGATATGCGTAACATCTTCGCGCTCAGCAGTGCCCTGCAACAGTACGATCTTATTGTAGAAATTGCCAACGATGGCGATGAAGCTTTGGTGAAACTGGAAAATACTGAAGGCATTGATATTGTACTGATGGACATTATGATGCCTAAAATGGATGGTTATGAAGCCACACGCCACATCAGAAAGCAAAGCAAGTGGAACAAGTTACCGGTAATAGCGTTAACAGCTAAAGCCATGAAAGAGGATAGGGAGAAGTGTTTGGCAGCCGGCGCAAATGATTATATCACCAAGCCAATTGACATGGACCGGCTTATAGCGCTGATGCAATTATGGTTAGAGGGGTAGTGGTATGATTGATGATATTGAAGAAAAGGGCTTAACACCAGTAGAGATAAACGACCTGGTTAACCTGGTCAAAAAAATTCACGGATTCGATTTTTCGGGTTATTCCAAAGCTTCCTTAAAGAGGAGACTTACCCGCATTATGCAGCTCAAAAGGCTGGAATTTTATGATCTGAAACATCTGCTGGTTAACGACACCGAATTTTTTCAGCATTTTTTAGAAGAGGTTACCGTTAATGTAACCGAAATGTTCCGCGATCCCTTGTTTTATAAAGCGGTGAACAGCCAGGTGCTTCCTTATTTGTCAACGTTTCAGCATGTAAAAATCTGGAGCGCGGGCTGCTCATCGGGCGAGGAGGTTTACTCCATGGCCATTTTGTTGAAGGAAGCAGGTTTGCATAACAAATCTTTCATATACGGTACCGATATTAATACCGAGGTGTTAAAGGAAGCAAAAAAGGGTATTTATAGCTTGCGTAAAATAAAATCGTATGCCGAAAATTACCAGTACACCGGTTTGCCCGGCACCATTACCGATCATTTTACCATGCTTTATGATGCGGCTACTATTCATACCGAATTGAAGCAGAACACGTTGTTCTCCGTACATAACCTCATCTCCGATAACGTTTTTAACGAGTTTCAGATGATCAGTTGCCGTAATGTGTTTATTTACTTCGAATCACCCTTGCAAGAGAAGATCCTGGATCTTTTTTACCGCAGTCTATGTCCGCTGGGCTTTTTGTGCCTGGGCAGTAAAGAAGCCATCCGGTCCGAATCATTTAAGAAAAGGTTTAAAACTGTAAGTTTAAAAGAAAATATCTACCAAAAAATTGGCTCTTAGCGAAGATATAAAAGAGCGCTGGCGCAAGTCGAAAGTGCTGTTACTTGGTGGTTCGGCCGGATCGTTCAAAATACTTTTTCGTGCCGTAAAGCATTTTCCGCCCGATTTGAATAAAACAGTCATCATTATCATTCACCGTAAGAAGAACTTTTTTAGTGAAATTGAAAAACTGTTCGGCGAAAATAGCCGTATGTACTTGCGCGAAGTGAGTGACAAGGATCCTATTGATGGTAACACCATATATATTGCCCCGGCTAATTACCATACTTTGGTAGAGAACGATAAGCAATTTAGCCTGGATGTATCCGAGTCGGTTTGGTATTCCAAGCCCTCTATTGATGTAACTTTTGAAAGTGCGGCCGAAGTGTTTAAAGACCACTGCACTGCTATATTATTATCAGGTGCAAACCAGGACGGTGCAAACGGATTATTAAAGTTACGTAACCAAGGATCGCTAACTATCGTACAAGACCCTGCAGATGCTGAGATGGCCGATATGCCAAAAGCAGCTATACAGGTAAACGCAGCTGATTATGTGTTAAGTGCAGATGAAATATTTCAGCTGCTACAGGTATAGCTACTACAAAAACAAAATTTGCCTAAATCATGAGTGTTGTTAATATATTAGTTGTTGATGATAGGGAAGAAAATATAATTGCACTTGAAGCATTGCTCAAGCGCGACGATATTAATATCCTGTCTACCACATCGCCTAATGAAGCATTGCGCATAGCATGGGAAAACCCCATCAGTATTGCCATGGTTGATGTGCAAATGCCTGATATAGATGGTTTTGAGCTGGTTGAAATGTTGAAAGCCAACCCTCGCACTAAAGACATCCTCATTATATTTGTTACCGCAATATCTAAAGAAGCTAAATACGCCGTTAAGGGTTTCGGTACCGGTGCGGTAGATTACCTGTACAAGCCGCTCGATCCTTATATCACTTCTGCCAAGGTTGATTCCTTTATACAGTTAGCGCAACATCAAAAAGATATTAAGGCTAAAAATGAAGAATTGCTAAGTTTTGCCATTATGGTTAAAAATTCGGCGGATATTATTACCACGGTAGATGCGCAGGCGTTTCGTATTCAATCTATTAACCAGGCGGTAAATAAAATTTTAGGTTACCAGCCTGCCGAGCTTGTTCAGAAAAGTATTGTTGATTTGGCCGCACCTGTAAGCCAAAGTAAATTCCGCAAAAAACTGTCGGATATAGTAAATCAAAACTTAAGTTACACCGTATCTGAGTTCCAGTTCGAAACTTTTGACAAACGTGTTATTTGGGCCGAATGTAGGATCACATACAGTAACAAAGTGCTGTTTTTAAACATGAGCGATGTTTCTCCGCAAAAGAGCTATCAGCAAGAACTCATTAAATCTAAAGAAGCTTCAGATTCTTCGCGCAAGTTAAAAGAGAATTTTTTGGCTAATATGAGCCACGAGTTGCGCACACCGGTAAACGGTATTATTGGTTTAACCAGTATGCTGCGCAAAAGCACTTTAGATGAGCAGCAAAAAAATGTGGTTGACCTGTTAGAGGTATCGTCGCAATCATTATTAGGTGTAATTAACGATGTGCTGGATATATCAAAAATAGAAGCGGGCAAATTCAGCATTATTCGTAAGCCAAATGATATACGCGTGGTGGCCAAAGCTGTTTTCGACCTTTTAAGGTACAAGGCCGACGAAAGGAGCATTGACCTGATCCTTGATATTGACAGTAACGTTCCGGAAACTTTACTGTTCGATTCGCTTAGGGTTAACCAAATACTCATGAACTTACTGAGCAACGCTATTAAGTTTACCGAGCGTGGATACGTTAAACTGCAGCTGTCTGTTATACAAAAGCTAAACGAAAATGCAAAGTTGAAATTTAGTGTGATAGATAGTGGGATAGGTATTCCGGCCGATCGTTTGAACAAGATCTTCGACTCTTTTGAGCAGGCCGAAAGCGACACTGAAGCCAAGTTTGGCGGTACAGGTTTGGGTTTAGCCATCGTAAAAAAACTTATTGAGCTAAAGGGCGGCGAACTTACGGTGAGCAGCCAGGTGGGTACCGGCAGCGTTTTTAACTTTACCAACTGGTATAAAATTGCCGAAAAACCTAAGGAAAATAAGCAGGTAGAAGGCAGCCCTCAACGTGTATTGGAGCCGTTTAGTGATGTACGCATATTAGTAGCCGAAGATAACCTGGTTAACCAGTTCATGCTATCTAAAATGCTGAAAGACTGGAATATCACTGTGGAAATTGTAGACAATGGCCAAAAGGTAATAGAAAAGCTACAGGCTAAGGATTACGACCTGATACTGATGGATACCCACATGCCCGAACTTAACGGGTACCAGGCTGCCAAAAATATCCGCGTAAACTTTGAAGAACCTAAAAGAAGCATCCCCATTATTTCATTATCGGCAGCTACTTTCGAACATGAGCAGCAACAGGCTCTATCAGCAGGTATGAACGATGTGTTGGCCAAACCTTTTCAGCCACATCAATTACACGAAAAAATTAAACGCTTGTTATACAGCACTGCGGTACTGGCTAAGTAACTGCCAAGGTATCTTATAGGGGCATATCTTTTTGTTACCGGCTACCAGTGTCCAATTTTCACTGCATGTATTTAACATTTCGGTAACCTATTCACAAACCCAATAAGTTCTATATTTGCTCCGATGGAATTATTGCGCCAAACGGGTTACTTGTTAAAAAAGGAAATACTGCTGGAGTGGCGTTCAAAATATGCATTCAACGGGGTGCTGCTTTACATTGTATCTACCGTATTTGTATGTTACATCTCATTTAACCTAACACCAGGTTTTACCGGTAGCCAAGGTTATACGGTGGTGTGGAACGTGCTGTTTTGGATCATCATCCTTTTTGCATCGGTAAATGCCATTGCCAAAAGCTTTTTACAGGAAAGCCGTAGCCGCCTGTTGTATTACTATACCATTGCCAGTCCGCACGCCATCATCCTTTCCAAAACTATTTACAATGCCTTGCTCATGAGTTTGCTGAGTACATTGGCGCTTATTGTTTATGCCTTGTTTTTCACCAATACCGTGGGCGATGGTTTATGGTACTTTTTGGTGGTACTAACAGGGAGTGTTACGTTTTCTACCGTGTTCACCATGGTATCGGCCATTGCGGCTAAGGCAGGCAACAATGGTACTTTGATGGCTATCCTCAGTTTCCCGGTTATTATACCGGTGATAATGCTGTTAATTAAAATCAGCAAAAGTGCTATGGATGGGGTAGACCGCAGCCTAACCTATGGCAACTTCGGGGTATTGGCTGCCATTAACGTAATTGTAATTGCGGTTTCGTTAATACTGTTCCCTTATTTATGGCGCGATTAAACTTTTGCGTTGATATGAGTATATTTGAATGACCCTATTTATTTATAATTAAGCCTGTACATTTCTGCATGCGTTTATATATTCTTTTGTTTTTGAGCATGATGGTTCCGGGGCTTTTGCTTGCCCAAACCGGAACCATAACAGGTAAGGTTATACATGCCAACTCTAAAGCGCCTTTAGCCAAAGTAAGTGTGTTTTTAAGTAATGCTACCTTTGGTACCACCACTGCCGAAGATGGTACTTTTGCCCTGAAAGGGGTTAGGCCCGGTCAGTATGATTTAATTGTTACTTCGGTAGGCTATGAGGACTACATGCAGCAGGTTTTAGTGGGCAGCCAGCCTATTGTGGTTAACGCGGAATTGAAACCCGCCGTACAGCAACTGCGCGATGTAGTGGTGATGACCCCGGCTGACTGGAAGCGCAACTACGATATGTTTTTGGTAGAGTTTTTTGGTACATCGGCCTATGCCAAACAGTGTAAAATCAGCAATCCGCATGATCTGACTTTGATTTACCGCAAATCAAAAAAACTGTTGCAAGCATACTCTTATGACTTTATCAACATAGAGAACAAGGCTTTGGGCTACCGCATTAAATTTTTGCTTAAAGATTTTAAAAGCGACCGGCTCAACAACTTAATATCGTGGCAGGGCAGGCTCCTTTACGAAGAACTGCCCGGTAGCGAAAGCCAGAAAAGAAAATGGGAAATGCGCCGTCAGGATATTTTTTACGGTTCTAACCTGCACTTTTTTCGTTCGCTGGTTGGCGGTAAGTACGATAAGGAAGGTTTTGTAATGCGCATATTGGCCCGCCGCCCAAATGAGGCGCGTCCGCCGGAGGAGGTAATACAACGTAAGCTGGATAAGTTTCAGAGTGTCAACCGCGATTCGATGACGTACTGGCTAAGCTTGTACAACATGTCTAAGTATCACGAAAAATTGTACCGCGAACCTGTTACACCGGCGCAAATGGTTAAGTCTACCGATCAAAACGGAATTTACGCACTTGCCTTTCCCGAAAACCTGTATGTAACGTATACCAAAAAACGCGAAACCCAGGAGTTTAAAGATATTTATCGTCCGCTGGATATGGAGAACTTTGAAACCAGCGTTTTAACTTTATACAAGCCGTATGCGCTTTTTGATGCTAACGGAGCGGTGGTGTCAAGCAACAGCATGCTCTATGAGGGTTCATGGTCCAAAAACAAAATAGCCGAGTTATTACCTGTTGACTATGTGCCATCGGCAAGCTATACGCCGCCTTATTTAAAATAGATAGCGTACCGGCCCTTGCTACAAATACTATGTACGCATAGTATTTAAATTTATTTGTTATACCTTTGCGCGTTGAATAATCTATGAAATTTATATATCAGGCCTGGTGGAAAATTTTAGCTGTTTTATTGGTGGGTTACACCATAATAGCAGGTTTTTTACTGCCCGTGCCAGCCCTTCCCATACTACACGAAACCATCCGTAATGTTTATTTCCATGTACCCATGTGGATGGCCATGTTCCTGGTTTTTGGGGTATCGGTGTTTTATAGTATCAGGTATTTAGGAAGCGGAAAAGAAGAGCACGACCTGATAGCTATTGAATGCGTAAATACAGGCGTAGTGTTTTATATATTGGGCCTGGTTAGCGGGATGCTTTGGGCCCGTTATGCCTGGGGCGAGTATTGGAGCAACGATCCAAAACAAAACAGCGCAGCCATTGCGTTTTTGTTATACTGTGCTTACCTCGTATTGCGTAATGCTATTGATGAAGAACAAAAGCGGGCCCGTATCTCGGCCATCTACAATATTTTTGCTTTCCCTATAATGATTGTGCTGTTGTTTATTTTACCACGAATGACAGACTCTCTGCATCCCGGTAACGGTGGCAACCCGGCATTTGGTAAATACGACATGACTAACGAAATGCGCGCCGTATTATACCCCGCTTTTATTGGCTGGATGTTAATTGCGCTTTGGATTGCAACCTTACGCTACCGAATCCGTTTAATTGAAAATAAAAATAATTCCCTGTAAACAGATGATAAAAAGACTCATTTGCCTGGCGGTATTCCTTATAGGTTACGTTTCGGCCTTTGCCCAGGATGTTGAAATGGCCGATACCATGCGCAGCTCCGGCAAAATTTATGTAGTGGTAGGTACCATAGCCATTGTTTTTATAGGCCTGGTTATTTATTTGTTTACAATTGACAGACGCTTAACCCGCCTTGAAAAATACAAGGATTAAAACTATTAATGCTGTTGAGCAGTTGAAAGCAATAGGCAGTTAGCAATAGCAGACTATAGTAATTCTATAAACCAACAATCAATAACGAATAACCAATACCAATTATTTACTCAATATATAAATTATGGATAACATAATCATAGCTGATCAAGACACGCACTTCTTTAACGATGTGTGTACCAACTTTGACTTTGCAGCACAATTCACCAAGCACGATGCCGGTTTGTTAGATCAAATCAAATCGTGTAACAGTGTTTACCGTTTCCGTTTCCCTATACGTAAAGGCAATGGCTTCGAAGTAATCGACGCCTGGCGTGTAGAACACTCTCATCACCAATCGCCTACTAAAGGTGGTATTCGTTACAGTGAAATGGTTAACGAGGATGAGGTGATGGCCTTAGCCGCTTTAATGACTTACAAGTGTGCTATTGTAAACGTTCCGTTTGGTGGTGCCAAAGGTGGTATCAAGATCAACCCTAAAAACTATACTGTACAAGAGTTAGAAAACATAACCCGCCGTTACACAGTGGAGCTAATCAAAAAGAACTTTATTGGCCCCAGCATAGACGTGCCAGCCCCTGATTATGGATCGGGTGAGCGCGAAATGAGCTGGATAGCCGATACTTACGCTACCATGAACCCTGGTCAGGGTGATGCCTTGGGTTGCGTTACCGGTAAGCCTATTGCATTGCACGGTATTGCTGGTCGTAGAGAAGCTACCGGTCGTGGTGTGGCTATTGCCGTACGCGAATGTGTTAGTGTTGCTGAAGATATGCAACGTGTGGGCTTAACTCCGGGCTTAAACGGTAAAAAAGTAATTGTACAGGGCTTGGGCAATGTAGGTTACTATTCGGCTAAGTTTTTATCGGAGTTTGGCGCTATCATAGTTGGCTTATGCGAGTTTGAAGGCGCTATTTACAATGAAGATGGTTTAGATTTTGACGCTGTGTTTCAACACCGTAAAGCAACCGGATCTATATTAGGTTATGCCGGTGCTACCAAAGAGTTCACCAACTCGGGCGAAGGCCTGGAGCAACCATGCGATATCCTCGTACCGGCCGCACTGGAAAATCAGATCACTATTGAAAACATAGGTCGCATCCAGGCTAAAATTATTGCGGAAGGTGCCAACGGACCAACTACTCCGGAAGCAGAATCTGCTTTTTATGCTAATGGTGGTATGATCATCCCCGATATGTATGCAAACGCCGGTGGTGTAACCGTATCTTATTTTGAGTGGTTAAAAAACCTGTCCCACGTATCATTCGGCCGTATGAACCGTCGTTTTGAGGAAAACTCGAACCTGAATTTGGTGAACATGGTAGAAGGCATTACTGGTGTGGCTTTAAGTCCGCTGCAACGCTCAACCATTATTAAAGGTGCATCAGAGCTGGAACTGGTTAACTCTGGCTTGGAAGATACCATGATCCGCTCATACCACGAGATCCGCGAAACGTACAAGAACAACCCGGGAATTGATACCCTGCGTACTGCAGCATTTGTTGGCGCAATCAACAAAATAGCAGTGAGCTACCAAAACTTAGGTATCTGGCCGTAAATAATAGTTACAAGTCGAAAGTTACGACTTGATATTAAATGCCATTCCGTTACGGGATGGCATTTTTTGTTATAATAAAAATTTTGTTGTTACTGGAGCGAGGGCGACGTGGCAACCGTAAGGGGTAAGGTAATCGCGTGCCTGGTAATACTGTAACTCCAACAATAAACTATTAAAGACTTATGTATTTAGCTTAAACTTTAACATTGCAAACAATAATTGAAATTGGCGGTAAATCATAATAACAAACCGCTATCTACCTAACATTGAACCAGCAACAGCGCTTAGCTCAAATAGCATCAACAAGTATTACCGCTAAAAGGCGCATACAAAAGCTACGGAACAAACGAGTGCTTTCGGGGGTGATTTTCGCAGCAACGCTTGTTAGTTCATCGGTTTATGTTACTGGGCAATATGGCAAAACATTTATTAGCTTGTGGCTTGTTTTAGTATTGGGTGCTGTTTGCGGAGTCTTTTTATCCTTGTTGTTGCCTAAAACGTACCGGCTGAATGTTGGTGTAATTGTTTTATTTGCTGCGTTAGCAATGGCTTTGTTCTTCGCTGTCAATAACAATATAAATGTGACAGCTTACCAAATAGAAAAGGTGCGAATCTCTGAGAAGTCGACTTACATGGGTAGAGATGCAAAACCATATGTGTCCATCGATAAGTTTTCTTTTCGCAAACAGCTATCGGTGCAAGCGCCTGCTGATGTAGCTGCAAGTAAGTATGTATTATTGAAGATCAAAAAAGGGTGCTTCGGCTATAAATTTATTGATAGCTATCAGTTAACGGCAAGATGATCCATTTGAAAGATCTCTCACTATCGTTCCATACTACAAATGGATTGAATTTCAAAAAAACCGTTCACGATAGTGTTCACAATCCGTTCAAAAACCGTTCACGCGTGAACACTTTTTGTCCATATTCTACCAATAAAACTCATTCTTGCTTCTACAAAAACCTAATTAAATGCAATAAAATGAAATTTTCGAACACAAGCCTACACATCAGCTGTGAACACTTAGGGAATTTAGATTTGGTTAGCTGCATAAATAAAATAACCGTTTAGCAGCAGGTAGCAGGCCAGCAGCACTTGTGCGCTTATAAAATCAAACTTCTTGGCCTTGTCTAACTGTTCGCGCTTAATTAAAAGCAGGGTATAGGAGGTGGAAACAATGATGGTTAATATAAATAACAGCGTGATACCATGCAGCGTGTCAACCAGTGTAAATGAGGTGGATTCGGGTAGGGAGGAATCGATAATGTACTTATTACCAATCACCGCAAACAAGGCACCCACGCTCAGCCCAAACCGCGAGTCTATGCTATCGGTATGGATGTAAAAACACATATAGGCAATCAGGAAGGCCACATACATACCTAAAAACATCTTCCAGAACAAGCCCATGGCATCGCGGTTGATCACCATTTTAAACTTGAAGTTGCTGTACTCGGTATGGGGCTTTTGTACACTTTCATCGCCAAAGGCTGTTTCGTATTCTTTAATGCCGGTGGTTATGTCGAGGCTATCCACACGCCATCCCCGCAGGGTAAAACGTGGGTCATAATGCTTGCCCAGCGTATCGGCCACAAACACTAACGATTTCGAATCGAACTGCGAATTCTCAATAGAAAAGCGAAGTTTTTGCCTATCGAACGGAAAATTATCAATAGCCCAGGTATCTTTCATCACACATTGCAGCTTCATCAACAGGTATGTTTTGCCATTGCTGCTATCAATGGTAGAGAAAGATTTGTCGACCGATTTAGCCTGTGGCACTTCCAGGTTCTTTACAAAATCGAAATCCTTGTTTTTGTATTTTAGCCAGAGCCAAACACTTAAGGTATATTCCTTATCCTTAAAATTAATATCGTGAATGCTGTTGATATAAATGCCTGTCCGCACCGTATCGGGTACCTCAGCCGCCTGTAGCTTGGCCCATGCTGTAGAAACCAAAGCGGCAATAAAAACAATAAGTAAGCTATATTTCAAAGCAGTAGGAATGTAAATAGTGCTATCAAATATAACTTTTTATCAGTAATATATATTTAAAGTGTTTAAACGCACATTGCAACCAAGTTAAAACCCCTTTAACCCTTAAGCTTTCTTCCTTTCACCTTTGTTCCTTTACCATCATTAAGAACAATTCTAAATAACATATATCTCTTGTAATAAAGTGTATTAGCTTTACGTTTTGTATTTTTGTAAATTGATTTACAGCAGGTAATTTCTACATGAAGAAAAGCTCCATATTAGGTATTATTGTAATTGCTATTGCTATAGCGGTTATCATCAGCACCTACTCAACTACAAGTACTTACGGCTCTTTTAACGATGCCGAAAAAACGGAAAGCGAGTTGCACATAGTTGGTCATTTAAACAAAGGGAAGGCATTATACTACGAGCCAACCAAAGACGCCAATTATTTTTCCTTTTATATGCTCGATAATAAGGGTGAAGAGTGTAAGGTGGTTTTCACCGGCACTAAACCGCAGGATTTTGAACGTTCTGAGCAGATAGTGCTTACCGGCCAAATGCGTGGTAAAGAGTTTCATGCGTCAAAAATACTCATGAAATGTCCGTCGAAATACACGCAGGACAAATTGGAAGCAACCGAAGTTACTGCAAACAAGCAGGCCAATATATAAAACCTTTTAATGGATACAGTTTTTAAAGGGGAGCACCTTATGCCGGGGCACCTGGGACAGTTTTTTATTATACTTTCCTTTGGTTCGGCATTGCTTTCTACCATCAGTTATTACTTTGCCACAACCCAAACCAATAAGCTCGATAAATCGTGGTTTCGTTTAGGTAGGATAAGCTTTTTTGTAAATACGTTTTCGGTTGTTGCTATTGGTTGCTGCCTGTTTTATATCATTTACAATCATCTTTTTGAATATCATTACGCCTGGGCGCATTCATCGCGCACGCTGCCGGTATATTATATCATTTCCAGCTACTGGGAAGGGCAGGAGGGTAGTTTTTGGCTGTGGACCTTTTGGCAAGCTTTATTAGGTAATATACTGGTTTGGAAAGCTAAATCTTGGGAACGCCCGGTAATGGTAGTTATCAGTTTATCGCAGGTGCTGTTAAGTTCTATGCTGTTAGGCGTAAATATTTTAGGTGCTCGTATAGGCAGTTCGCCGTTTATTTTGCTTCGCGATGCTATAGACGGACCTATCTTCCAGCAACCTAATTACATGGATTATGTGAAGGACGGTAACGGACTTAATCCATTATTGCAAAATTATTGGATGGTTATTCACCCGCCCACTTTGTTCCTGGGTTTTGCATCCATGATTATCCCTTTCGCTTATGCCGTTGCCGGTTTATGGCAGCGCCGCTATAAAGAGTGGATAGCCGCCGCCATACCTTACGCGCTGTTTGCCGTCATGATCTTAGGTACGGGTATCATCATGGGTTCGTTTTGGGCTTATGAGTCGTTAAATTTCGGTGGTTTCTGGAACTGGGACCCTGTAGAGAATGCGTCACTAATTCCATGGCTGGTGCTGATCGCTGCTGTACACGTCATGATCGTTTATAAAAATTCCGGTCACTCTTACTTTACCGCTACGTTGCTAACGCTACTAAGTTTTGTGCTGGTGTTATACGCATCTTTCATGACCCGTAGCGGTATCCTCGGTGAAACATCGGTACATGCCTTTACCGATTTAGGTATGTTTTGGCACCTGGTGATAGATGTGTTGGTTTTTCTGGCTATTACTATTGGTTTGCTTATATGGCGCTGGAAAGAACTGCCGATAGAGAAAAAAGAAGAAGAAACCTATTCGCGTGAATTTTGGATGTTTGTGGGTTCGGCATTTCTGGCTCTTTCCTGTTTGCAATTGGTTGTGGTAACATCCCTGCCGGTTTGGAATGCGATCTTTAAAACGCATATTGCGCCCCCTACTAATCCTATTACGCTTTACAATATTTTCCAGGCTGGTTTCGCCTTCGTGGTAACGCTGTTTTTAGGCTTTACGCAGTTTTTAAAATATAAGAAGACTGATACTACCCGCTTTTTTATTACTACACTATTGTACTTGGTTTCAGCAGCTTTGCTTACAGGTATTGTAGTTTACATTACGGGGTTATATAAACTGAAGCTGGTGTTTATATTGGCTATGTTTGGGGCCATTTATGGTATACTGGCCAACGCAAAAATACTTGCTGACTCACTGAAAGGTAAGTTCAAGCTTGCCGGTTCGGCAGTGGCGCATATTGGTTTTGCCTTGTTGTTGGTAGGTGCATTAATTGCTGCCGGTACCAGCAAAGTAGTTTCCCAAAACGATAAAGGTATTATTGAAGTCAAAGGCTTTGAAGAGGCCGGCGATGCCCGCGAAAACATCATGCTGTATAAAAATCAGCCGGTGCAAATGGGCGATTACAAAGTGACTTACATAGGCGATTCGTTAGTAGCACCTAACCACTATTTTAAGGTCGACTACAAAAAGTATGATGTGGCCGGAAAAATTACCGAGCACTTTGTATTAAAACCAAACTCGCAGGCCAATGCCAAAATGGGCTTGGTATCATCTCCCGATACTAAACATTATTTACTGCACGACCTGTATACGCACATTACAGCGGCTCCTATTAAAGAGGAAGAAACGCTGGAAGCCGGGTCTACCGAAGCTGGCCATGATCATCAGGCGGGCGGCGAGGATAAGAACTACGAACCACCTATATTGTATGAGGTAGGCCTGGGTGATACCATCCGTTACCGTGAGGGTTACATAATTTTACGTGGACTGAACAAGGAACCTAAGTTGCAAAACATCCCGTTAAAGAAAAATGATATAGCCATAGGTGCCGAACTGGAAATTGTATCACACGATGTGAAGTACAAGGCTGAGCCCGTGTTTATGATTAAGGATGGCAACAGTTTCGACTTCGCCCGCAAGGTAGACGATGCCGGTTTGAAATTACGTTTCTCCAAAATCATCCCCGATAAAAATAAGTTTGAGATAACCGTTTATCAGCAGCCCGAAAGCAAGAAGGCATACATTGTAATGCGAGCTATTAATTTCCCTTACATCAACTTTTTTTGGTCGGGTACTATTATTATGGTGATTGGTTTCGTTATGTCGATATTCAGACGGAATAAAGAACTAAAGATAAGCACGCAAAGAACAGAAGCCGCGATACTTAAAGGCAAAAAGACAAAGCTGGCATAGTGTACAAGGCTATACATTTACAAAACATGGCTGATAATGGGTATACCGTTATCAGCCATGTTTATGATAGGGCAAAGGTAAATGCAATAATTGATACAATTAACAAGGCCGATACGTCCAAAGTAACCTTTCGTAAAACAGATGACCTGTTCGCTATAAGGCAATTTATAAAAGAGTTAACCAGTATAAAGCCGTTGATCTTTACAACTAATTTAAAGCAGCTGATAACTCAATTATTTGGCGAAGGTTACTTTGCAGTTAAGTCTATTTATTTTGATAAGCCTGAAAAGTCAAATTGGTTTGTGGCCTATCATCAGGACCTGACTTTATCGGTCAATCAGAAAGTTGAATTACCCGGCTTCGGTCCGTGGACGATTAAACAAAATCAATTTGCCGTACAACCACCAATTGCTATCCTGAATGAGAACTTTACTATCCGTATCCATTTAGATGATACAGACGAAACTAACGGTGCCCTTAAAGTTATACCAGGCTCACACGCCAAAGGCGTTTACCGTGCAGAAAATATTAACTGGGAGGTTGAAAAGGAAGATGTTTGTGCAGTACCGCAAGGTGGTGTTATGGTTATGCGTCCATTGTTGTTACATGCCTCAAACCGCAGCACGGGCAACAAACGCAGAAGAGTGATACATATTGAATTTAGCAAGGTTGATTTACCTGAACCCTTGCAATGGTCAGAGAAAGAAATCTTTTAACTGACTATTTTCATGTTATCTAAGTTGTTCTATTGAACAGGATCACTAACTAACTCGTACTTTCGAGTTTTAAATCACACATGCGTATCACACTTATAGGTTCCGGTAATGTGGCTACCCACTTAGGGGCTGCTCTTAAAAATGCTGGGCATCAAATAGTACAGGTTTACAGTCGCCATGCGCAAAATGCCGCCTTGCTGGCTTACCATATAAAGGCCGAACCTACAAACGACTTGCAGCAAATTAGTGCCGATACGGATCTGTTTATCATCAGCGTGAGCGACGATGCCATTGATGAGCTGGCTGCCGTGCTTGCCGTGCATGGTAAACCTATAGTACATACATCGGGAGCCACAGCATTAAAGGTATTATTAAAATATACCGATCAGGCAGGGGTTTTCTATCCCCTGCAAACCTTTAGTAAAATTAAAGAAGTTGATTTTTGGCAAGTGCCCATGTGTATAGAAGCTGCATACGAAGACCTTACCATCGAATTACAGCAACTTGCGCAAACCATCAGTAATAACGTAAGCCTGGTTAATTCTGATCAGCGTAAGGCATTACACCTGGCAGCCGTTTTTGCCTGTAACTTTCCAAACTATTTGTACTATGCTGCCCAGCAACTATTAGCAGGGCACGATCTCGATTTTAATTTGATACGTCCGCTTATTATTGAAACTGCGCAGAAAGTAGAATTTCAAATGCCTGCCGACGTACAAACAGGTCCGGCGGTACGGGGTGATCACAATACCATGACTGCCCACCTCGCCATGCTGCAAACCGAACCACAACTGAAAGAAATTTATACCTTGTTAAGTCAGGCAATCATCAAAATGGCAGAAGGTAAACATAGGGTTGAGTAATTTTATTACTTTTGGCAAAATGGACATTTTTAAAGTTAAAATAAACTTCGAAGAACGGGATCACGCCCCGGTTGAACTGGCTATAGCCGAAGGCGAATCGGTACTGGATGTTTGCCTGGAAAACGGCATTGAACTTCAGCATAACTGTGGTGGCGTTTGCGGCTGCAGTACCTGCCATGTTTACGTAACCAAAGGGATGGATAATATCCAGGAAATATCGGACAAGGAAGAAGATTTCATAGACCGTGCCGTAAACCCGCATATTAATTCGCGCCTGGGTTGCCAATGCATTATTATTAATGGCGACATTGAGGTAACCATACCCGATCAGTCTCAGTTTATGGGACACTAAAGAAGTTGCGGGGAGCGGGGTTATTGGTTGCGGGAGCATTCATAACTATAAATCTCGTTTTTGCAATTGATAAGAACACGTAACTCGAAACAAAACACACGCAACTAAAAATGAGCGATACAAAATTTTCCCTACCTATACACTGGAACGATCACGAAGATATAGCCATGGGACTTTACGAAAAGTTTGGCGACGATTTTAGCGAATCGAAGATCTATCGCATCCGCTTTACCGACCTGATTGATTGGGTACTATCCCTTCCGGATTTCAAAGGAACTCGCGAAGAAGCTAACGAAGGACATTTGGAGCAGATTCAATCGGCCTGGGTTTATGAGTGGCGTGATAATCAATAATTTATAATAGGATTTGTTGAATAATTTTCTTAAAATTGTTTGATTTGATTAAATAATTACAAAATCTTGCTAACTAAATTTAAAGACATCACCACTTTCATATTTGATGTGGATGGTGTATTAACAGACGGATCGGTATTTGTTAACGATATGGGCGAACAAACACGCCTGTTTAACATCAAAGATGGTTATGCTTTGCAGCTGGCTGTAAAGTGTGGTTACAACGTTTGCGCCATATCGGGCAGTCGCTCTAAAATTGCTATACACCGCTTAAACAGTTTGGGTATTAAAGATGTATTTTTAGGTTCGGGTGTTAAAACTGAAACTTTTAAGGTGTATATTAATGAACGCGGCATCAGCCCCATGAACGTATTGTACATGGGCGACGATATCCCTGACTTGGAAGTAATGCGCCAGGTAGGCATGCCCGTTTGCCCTGCCGATGCTGCCGAAGAAATTAAAGAACTTTGCGAATACATATCGCCTTTACCGGGTGGACGTGGCTGTGCCCGCGACGTTATTGAAAAAACCATGAAAATCCAGGGCAAATGGATGGGTGCCGAGGCGTATAGTTGGTAGCTTTTGGCTCATAGTTGATTGTTCATTGTTCATGGGAACTGCCAATTAAGTAGTCGGTTTTTTAACGCCATGAACTATCATCTATGAACAATGAACTCAAAAATTCCTAAAATCATACTTGCTTCCAAATCGCCGCGCAGGCAAGAACTGTTGCGCCAGATGGATGTTGATTTCAGTGTGGTGCTTAAAGAAGTTGATGAATCGTACCCCGAGCATTTATTGCCGGAGGAAGTAGCGGTTTATATTGCTAAAAAGAAGGCCGAGGCTTATGATGATCATATAAACGATGAGGCTGTACTTACAGCCGATACCATTGTGTGCATCGACGGACTAATATTAGGCAAGCCCGAAAACAACGCCCATGCTATCGAAATGCTGCAACGGCTATCGGGCAGGGTACATAAGGTGATTACCGGTGTATGCATTTTATATAAGCAGGAATACAACCTGTTTCACGATGTATCGGAGGTGTTCTTTCGTAATTTAACCGACGAGGAGATTATCACTTACGTGGAGAGATACCAGCCTATGGACAAAGCCGGCTCTTACGGCATCCAGGAATGGGTAGGCATCACCGCTATAAAACGCATTGAGGGTTCTTATACAAATGTGGTAGGGTTGCCAACTGAGAAGGTTTATCAGCAGTTACTGCGGTTAAAAAGTATATAAATTCGTCATTGCGAGGTACGAAGCAATCGCTGCGTAGAAAAGTCGCGAGTTGACCTGCGCGCATTTTGCTTCTATTCTCCAAACAACTCAGCCAAAACACCTTCCTTCAAAGAATAAGAAGACATCAGAACATTATTCAATGTTAGCTTCTGCATCAAATATCGCGTAAGGAGCGAAGCCACTACAATCATATCCACGCGTACCGGAATAATGCCCGGCATAGCTGCCCTTTCATCATGATTGGAATGGATAAGTGTATCAATTATATACAACAATTCATTCCCTGAAAACTGATAAGTTTTGGTTTGCTTCAAATCAAATGAGTTGCCTTTATGAAGCTCCACCAGTTCGGCAAAGGTTTCGAAAGCACCCGATGATCCAATGAGCCCATGTACAGATTGGCCTTCGATTGCATCGAATAGTGGTGCCAGTTTTTCATCAAGGTATTGGTTTAGCGCAGTAATTTTATCGGCTGCAATAGGATCTGTTTGATGAAATTTGGCCATTAAACGCGCGGCACCTATTTCAAAGCTCCGTTTGTAAATGATCTGATCCTGATTTCCTAATATAAATTCTACGCTTCCGCCGCCAATATCTACAATGAGGCTGTTGGCTTGCTGTAAGCACCCCGATGCTATTACGCCTTGATATATGTAACCGGCTTCCATATCGCCGCTAATGGTTTCAATAGTAATGCCTGCAAGTTGCTGCACTTCATCCATAAACTGTTGTCCGTTACCGGCACTCCGCATAGCCGATGTGGCAATGGCTTTTACCTGCATAACATCGTGTTGGCCAATCAACTGTCCAAACTTTACTAACGTGTCCATGCCTCTTTGATAAGCATCGGGTTTAATAGTGCCTTCATTAATGCCGCCTTCGCCTAATTTTACGCCTACATGCTCGTGAAGTATTTCTCTAAAAAAGTTATCAGCATCGGGTTCAGCTATAAGTAAGTGAAAGGTGTTGGTGCCTAAGTCCATAACGGCAACGCGGCCGCCCCGGCCCCCTGAAGAGGGAGTAATAACGCTTGATAACATATTTATTTAAATTATAAATAGGCTAAAATGTTTTAAGCCTTCTTTTTTAGGGAAGGCTTAATGTAATTGATTTAATGAAGCTACCCCTTTAGGGGGCTGGGGTTACTCTTTATAAAAGAACCACTTCACCAGTTCGCTGTAGCTGGCTTTTTTGCCGTACATTAATATACCCACACGATAGATCCGCGAAGCCACCCAGGTAGTGAACAGAAATCCAATTACCATCATGCACATGGATATGGCTAATTGCCAGGCTGGTGGGTCGAACGGTAGGCGAACCATCATGGCCACAGGCGCAGTAAACGGTACTACCGATAACCAAAATGCAAGGGAACTATCGGGGTTTTGTGCCAGGAAGGTAACAGATATTAAATAAGTGAACAACAACGGCATAGTAATAGGGAACATAAACTGCTGCGTTTCGCTCTCACTATCAACGGCCGAACCCACCGCCGCAAAAAGCGCGCTGTATAGTAAAAAGCCTGTTAAAAAGTAGAACAGGAATCCGCTGATGATGAAACCAAACTGAATACTTTTTAATCCGGATAACAAACCCAAAATAGGGCTTTGCGGGGCGTTAAAGTATTTGTTGGCTATAAAGCTTACGGCTACCGAAAGAATAATCCATAGTATAAACTGCGTTAAGCTTACCAAAGCTACGCCAATAATTTTGCCCAGCATGAGTTGAAATGGCTTAACCGACGATACTATTACTTCTATAATTCGGTTAGTTTTTTCTTCGATAACGCCTCGCATTACCTGTGCGCCATATATAAACAGCGACAAGTAAATTAAAATTGCCCCGGCAACACCCACACCATAAGAAGCGCCAATGTTCGATTCCTTGTCGCCCGTTTCGGTAACCTCTTTGGAAGCTATGGAAATATCACTGCGGATGTTGTGCAGTTGCGCGGTGTCAATACCTTTTGCAACCATGTTATTGTTGGTAGCAATGTCGTTCATTTGCGATTCTATTTCGTTAGAAACCGTTAGGTTTGGTTTCTTTTCGGAGAGCACCTGAACCGATTTGGGCGAATCGTAGCTTTTAGGAATGAACAGCAATATAACATCTTCATCCTTTTTTAAATCCTTTTTTGCGGCAGCCAGGGTTTGGCTCAGGTTTTCGAATTTAATGTTTTTGGCGTCGTGCAATTTGCCTGCGAAATTTCCGCTTTCATCAATTACCTTAACAATGTGTGTAGCGTTAAGTTCGCTACTGTTTTTATAAATAAGGTACATTACGGCATACATAGCCAGCAAAAGTACAGGTACCAAAAATACGGTTACTACGAATGCTTTTTTGCGAACCCTCGACAGGTATTCTCTTTGTATAATGAGTAAAACTTTGTTCATAATGGTTTAGCCGATTTGATTTACTTTCTGAATAAAAATTTCGTTAACGCTTGGAATTACCTCGTGCAGGTGGTTGATGCTTACCTGCGGAATGAGGTATTGCAGCACATCGTTGGTAGTACCGCCCTCATTTAACTGCAGGCGGATGGTATAACCTTCTTCACCTGCAACTTCATCGAGCAAGGTAAATGGCTGCGTACCATTGAAATCGAGTTTAGTGCCGCTGTATTCTATTAGGAAAGTATTACTGCGATATGAATTGCGAATTTCTTTCACTTTACCATCAAGGATCTTGTGCGATTTATGGATCAGCGCAATGGAATCACACAATTCCTCAACCGATTCCATACGATGGGTAGAAAACAGTATGGTAGCGCCTTTGCGGTTAAGTTCCAGTATCTCGTCTTTAATCAGTTCGGCGTTCACCGGGTCGAAACCGCTAAACGGCTCATCCAGAATGATCAGATCGGGTTCGTGCAGTACGGTGGCCACAAACTGGGCTTTTTGCTGCATTCCTTTAGAAAGTTCTTCTACTTTTTTATCCCACCAATCTTGTATCTGCAATTTTTCGAACCAGTATTTAATCCGTTTGGTAGCCTCGGCATGGCTTAATCCTTTCAGGCGCGCCAGGTAAACGATTTGCTCGCCAATAGCCATCTTTTTATAAAGACCGCGCTCTTCGGGCATGTAGCCAATGCGCTCAATGTGCGATTGATTAAGCTTGGTGCCGTCGAAATAGATCTCGCCCGAATCGGGGGCTGTAATTTGGTTGATGATACGAATGAGCGAAGTTTTGCCGGCACCATTTGGGCCTAAAAGGCCAAATATCTGTCCGCCGCTAACTTCCAGGCTCACATCGCTCAACGCCGTATGGCCGGCGTATTGCTTCACAATGTTGCGGATACTAAGCATGTGGTTTGGGTCAGTAATGTTAAAGGTTGAATTTAGTATTTAAATTTAGATTATAGACGGGTGTTTTTGTTACATGGGCAGGTTAATTATATCAATAAAACATGAACTTGGAACCGGAGTTTAGCAAGGCATATATTTTAAAACAGGTTGACGCCTTGAAAACAGACAGACGACATGCGCCCGTTACCCGCTGATATTGAGGACAGAGTGATGCAAAATCCGCGTTTAGCTAGAACTATACTCGAGTGCCATTGATTTTTTATTGAAATGGATCAGAATAGACCACCCTTTAAATCAATCAGACATCAGAGGTTTGTATGAAGTGATATTAGGGGAGCTGGGTAGAGCACCCGCTCCACATTAAATTGCCTTTGCTTCTTGTTTAGACAAGAAGTAGATTTTTATAACCAGATACAGCAAAACCCCGCAAGACAATAAACCTGTAATTGAAGAGTATCTTCCAACCTCTGCCATAGACATAAATAAGTTCTGAGCCAGGTAAGGTATCATCATACTACTGCCTATAATGAATGCCATAGTAAGCGTAAATATTCTGTAAGGTATAGCTATATGGGTGTTCTTTATTAAAAACGACTGTACAACAATGTTTATCAAACTTACCATACTCAAGGTGCTTAATCCTTGAAGCAGTTGAATATTGTTAGGGGAAAATGTAAATATCAGCGTGCTAAGTATACTTATAGCGGTATAAAAAAGGTAAGAGAATGCCCTGATAGGTTCGTTGCTTAACCACAAGACGTAAGACATTAATGCTAATTCAGTAAAATATAATACCGACGAAAAGGTGTATAACGGCTGAATCAGGTTGTTATATTCTTTATAAAAAAACAGACTTATTCCTGCTATGGCCATACTTATATAAAGTAAAACAATACCGCACACGAGCATAACTATGGCATAACTTGAAGGCAATTTCATTTTAACTGGTTTTTGAGGATTGCAAAAGTATACATAATAACGCTAAAAAGCCTGAAAACATAATGCTTTCAAGCTTTTAATGTAACGTTGAGTTAATAACGGTTGATGTTCTGTACTTGTTCAGGCAATTTTATTTCGTTTAAAGTTGAATGTACTCATCCAATATTAGAATTGTATGGGATTTGATAGGTTGTTATAGGAATCAACCGCGGGCATATTGAAATACTGATAAAACAGGTAGGCCAGGTAAATTTCAAATATGGCGGGTACTACGTAAATAATTGAGGTAAACCCTATATAATTTATAGGCAAGGCCAGTAAAGAGACTACATAGGGTATACACATACTTATAACGCCCATCAGTAATCGTACTATGCTATACCACTTAAAACTACTTTTCAAATGTCCATTCTTCACTAAAAACGATTGTACGGTGATAAAAATGATGGAAAAAACATTAATCGCCCCTATTATACCTCTAACTTTAGCATTGTTTATGTGCATGGTGCTCATCGCTACAAAAGTTAAACTCATTAACGCATATAAAATGTATGCTATCGAACACCAAATACTTTCCTTTATAATGTTTAAACAAGCAGCCAGCATTAATATTACTGAAAAGTGTAAGGCCGATTTAACGTAATATGACACATTCCCTAACTGATTTTGAATATCACGGCTTAAAAGCAGTGCACCTGCACTCGAAGCAATAATGACCATTACACGGAGGCTGCTAAATATCAGCGCTACAATTGATAAAGGAATCCAGTTTTTCATCGTAACAAGTTTACATATATAAATGCACAAACAAAAAAAGCCTGAAAACTTAACGTTTTCAGGCTTTTACATCTATATAATCAACTTACTTATTCAAAATATTCCTTCATCCGTTCAAAGAAACTTTTTTCGTTCTTACCCGGACTTGGTTTAAAGTTAGGCGAGCTTTGCAGTTTCTCCAGCATGTCGCGCTCTTCGCGGCTTAAGGCTTTAGGAGTCCAAATGTTAATGTGTACCAACTGATCGCCGCGGTGATAAGAGTTAACCTCCGGTACGCCTTTGCCTTTCAGTCGTAATATTTTACCACCCTGGGTACCCGGCTCTATTTTAATTTTGGCTTTGCCATCAATGGTAGGCACTTCAATGCTGGTACCTAAGGCAGCATCCACAAAGTTTACGTGCATATCATAAATCACATTGTTACCATCGCGCTTCAAGGTTTCATGCGGAATCTCTTCAATTAAAATGATCAGATCACCCGGCATGCCGCCGCGAGGGGCCGCATTACCTTTACCGCTCATGCTCAGTTGCATGCCTTCGCTTACACCGGCTGGTATGTTAATGCTGATAGTCTCTTCGCCACGCACTACGCCATCGCCATGGCATACGGTACATTTAGAAGTAATGGTTGAACCTTCACCGTTACAGGTAGGGCAGGTGCTGGTAGTTTGCATCTGTCCCAATATGGTATTGGTTACCCTGCGTACCGCGCCCGAGCCACCGCAGGTTTTACAAGTGCTGAAAGACGATTTATCTTTAGCACCGGTACCATCGCAGGTTCCGCATAGTACCTGCTTGTTTACCTTGATCTTCTTTTCAACACCGTTAGCAATTTCCTCTAAAGTTAAACGCACTTTAATGCGCAGGTTGCTGCCGCGGGCTACCCTGCGGCCACCGCCACCTTGCTGACGACCACCGCCGCCACCAAAAAAGCCTTCGAACGGGCTACCGCCGCCACCGCCGAAAATATCGCCAAACTGGCTAAATATATCGTCCATGTTCATACCCTGACCGCCGTAACCGCCACCACCGTTAGGTGAGGAAGCATTGGCAGCATGGCCAAACTGGTCATAACGCTGACGTTTATCGGGCTTGCTTAAAACTTCGTAGGCTTCAGCTGCTTCTTTGAAGCTTTCCTCGGCTGCCGCGTCACCAGGGTTTTTATCCGGGTGATACTTAATAGCCATTTTGCGATAAGCTTTCTTTACCTCATCTTCACTGGCCCCACGCGAAACACCAAGTATATCGTAATAATCTCTTTTTGCCATTTTCTTGTATTGTGTGCAAGTAGTTGATTAAGTTAAGTGGTTGATTGGTCTTCCCAAAGTATGTATCAACATCGTAAAACTAATCAACAACTCACTAATCAACTAATCAACCAAATTTATGCTCCAACAATCACCTTTGCAAAGCGTACTACCTTATCGTTCAGGTAATAACCTTTTTCCAGCTCGTCTACTATTTTACCTTTAAGGTCATCGGTAGGGGCGGGTATACTGGTAATGGCCTCGTGTATATCGGCATCAAAGGTGGTACCTTTGGTTTCCATTTCTTTTAATCCTTTTTGGGTTAAAATACCTTTCAGTTTCGATTGCACTAAGGCTACACCTTCTTTAACCGCGTTTACATCAGTAGAAGTTTCCATTGCTTTAGCAGCACGTTCAAAGTCATCCAAAATGGTTAACATCGATACAATTACTTCCTTGCCCGCCGTTTGCAACAACTCGCTACGTTCTTTGGTAGTACGGCGTTTGTAGTTATCAAATTCGGCATAAAGGCGTAAGTATTTATCATTAGCCAAGGCTAAATCTTCTTTCAGCTTTACTTCGGCCGAGACTTCGTTTACCGGTGTTTCTTCAACTTCGGCACTTACATTTAATTCGTCTGCCAGAGGGTTTTCGGCCTGCTCTTCGGGGGTAGTATTCTCCGTATTCACTTCGTTTATATCTTCAGTTGGGGGTGTATCCTGCTTTTTGTTCTTGTTAAACATGTCTTTGAAGTTCATGATAATGTTGCAAATCAAGTACCTTGCCACGACCATAAAGCGGTCAGGCTGTCAGTATGAGCGTAAATAAATAGGTAGAGTTGTCTTGAGGGAGTTGTCAGTTGGCAGTATTCAGTTGTCAGATAGTTCATGGTTCATAGATGATGGTTTATCACAAACACAACCTTCTGCTATGAACCATGAACCAATTGCGTCTTGATTCTTGACTCTAACTTTTTGATTCTGCAGTTTTATGCTATCTGCACGTCTTCCAGCACCTTGCCCGATTCGCACTTAACAATGCGCGAAGGGAACGTACGGATAATATGGTAATCGTGCGTGGCTACCACAACGGCAGTACCCGATAAGCTGATCTGTTTCAGGAGCATTACAATTTCTTCGGAAGTGTCCTGATCCAGGTTTCCGGTAGGCTCATCAGCTAAAATAATTTCAGGATCGTTTAAAAGGGCACGGGCAATTACCACACGCTGCTGCTCACCACCCGAAAGTTCATGAGGCATTTTTTTGATCTTGGAACGCAAACCTACTTTTTCCAACACGTCGCGAATGCGCTCAGCAATCAGGGTTTTATCTTTCCAGCCGGTAGCTTTCATTACAAATAGCAGGTTCTGCTCTACGGTACGGTCGGTCAGCAACTGAAAATCCTGAAAAACGATGCCCAGTTTACGGCGGAGGTAAGGTACATCACGACTTGGCAGCTTATTTAAATCATAGCCGCCGGCATGCGCCTGACCTGTGTTAATGTTCAGGTCTCCGTATATTACTTTCAGCAAACTACTCTTACCCGAGCCGGTTTGGCCAATTAACCAAACAAAATCACCTTTATCAATATGCAGGTTCACATCTGATAATACCAGGTGTTTTTGTTGAAAAATGTCAACGCCTTGCAGTTTTATAATGGAGTTACCAATCATTTGTTATTACAGTTCAAGTTTTAAAATTTGTCCGAAGGGGAGGTCTTTAATCAGCCCCATAATGTATTCGGTCTTGTGGGCCAGGCCAACCTTATCCAGCGATTTATCGGGCCTGTCTACCCTAAAATAAGCCAGCAGGGTAAACTGCTCATCGCGCAGTTGTACATAGTCGGGTATTTTGGCAACGCCTTTTACTTTGATAATATACATGCCCTTCAAAAATACGTAAAATTAAAGATTAGTCAAGAATTGCATGGTATCAATTCCGTCGGCATAATCCCAAAGTGCGGGCTGCTGGCTCTCACCAAAATCCACTACCTGGTTACTCACCTGTAAGTTGGCCGCGCTTACAATACACTGAATTTGTTCGCTTTGTTTGGTAAGCCAATCCTGCGCTGCAGCCAAATCTTCATATTCTTCGTAAAACAAAACAGCCAGGGGCGATACCATACGCTCATCTTCTTTCACCAGCAAAAAGCCGTTATCAAGATGCTTATCGCCGTTCACCAGGTAAATGGCCTTGTTATAATCGTAGTTATTATGGAATTTATGGTGGTTGCCAACAGGGTGGTAACTTTCTATAGCTTCAAAAAATGGGATGAAATCATAGCCTTTAGGAACCAATAATTTCGATACGTTACGGCATCCAAGTCCATAATAGTCAAAAACATCTTTACCTAATAAGTTTAATTGCTCTGTCGTTTCCTCGCCGGTTAGTACAGCCACGCTGTTGCGGTTTTTGCGGATGATATTGGGAACCTTACTAAAATAATAGTCGAAATAACGCGAACTGTTATTACTGCCTGTGGCTATGACCGCGTCGAAACCTTCCAAGCGTTCTATAAACTGGTAACGGTTGGCTATTTCAGGTTCAATATCAACCAGTATTTGCAACATATGCTTAATTAGGCGGGCATCTTGTGTGGATGCTTTAATGAGGGCTATGTTGCCGCTTACTAAAACGCTAAGCACATCATGAAAACCAACCATAGGAATATTACCGGCCAATATTAAGCCGACCTTTTTAGGTGCATGATCGGGCAGGTCATATTTATCCAGCCATTGCGTTAACTTGTCTTCGGTAAGCGAAAGTCCGGTTGCCGTTACAGCCTGTTGCACGCTTTCGGGTGTGAACCAGGCATTGTGGTTGCTTTCGCCTTGTATAAGTTGTTGTAACGTTGCGTTAGGGTTAAGCAACCGGCGACCTAACTCAGCTATTATTTGGATTAAATATGATTTACTTAAAACTGACATATATACAGTAGGGAAGTGGAAACCTCTAAAGGTTTTTTTTGTTATATTTGCAAGCTCCTTACAAAGGGGCAAAGTTAATCAGAATATAATACAATAGAGATACAGATATATGGCAATTATAATTACAGACGAATGTATTAATTGCGGAGCATGTGAGCCCGAATGCCCAAATAATGCCATTTACGATGCAGGCGCTGCCTGGCGCTTTTCGGATGGTACAGAATTGAAGGGTGTTATTGATTTTGGCGATGGCAATACTTTAAATGCCGACGAATCACAAGCCGCTATTTCAGATGATATATATTACATCGTTCCGGATAAATGTACCGAGTGCGTTGGTTTTCATGATGAGCCGCAGTGCGCTGCAGTTTGCCCGGTAGATTGCTGTGTTGACGATGAGAACGTACGCGAAACCGAGGAGGAATTAATAGCCAAAAAAGAATGGCTGCACATGGAAGGGTAATCCTTTTTATTGGTATAACTTTTTAAAGGGATGCGTGAGCATCCCTTTTTTTGTTTTACATAAGTAGTTATAACTTAGCAGCATGGAATACGGCATTAGCACATTGGCAATTATACCCCTTAGGGCCGAACCGCGGGAAAGCAGCGAAATGGCTTCGCAGTTGCTTTTTGGTGAAACTTATGAAGTTACCGAACGGCAGGAAAAGTGGATTAAGGTTAAAACCACCTATGATAGCTACGAAGGGTGGATCAGTATTGTACAGTTATCTGCCTTAAATGAGGACGATTACTTTACTATACAGGAAGATAAGCGGACCCTAACTACCCAACCCGTTACCCTGGTTAACAAACAAGCCGACAATACCTTACTTTATTTACCTGCTGGCAGCAATTTGCCATTTTATGAAAACGGCAGCAGCTGGATTAATAATGAAGTATTTGGCCTAAACGATGCCGGTGAACCTGCAAGTGATTTAATTACCACAGCTAAAACCTATTTAAATACGCCTTACCTATGGGGTGGCCGAACCCATTTCGGTATAGACTGTTCCGGCTTTGCACAAACGGTGTTTAAGCAGCATGGCATCAAAATAAACAGAGATGCCAGTCAGCAGGCAGAGCAAGGTGAGGTGGTAGATTTTTTACCGGCGGCAAAAGCAGGAGACCTGGCTTTTTTTGACAACGCCGAGGGCCGCATAATACACGTAGGTATTATGCTCAATAATGAGCAGATTATTCATGCATCAGGCAAAGTAAAAATTGACCATATTGATGGCCAGGGTATTTACTCGGAAGATTTTAAAAAGCATACACATCAACTGCGGATCATTAAGCGGTTTATATAATGATCCGCAGTTGTCCAGAAATTTCTAAGCTTTCATAAAGCCTCTTATTCCTAATTCTAACCCTCTTAACTCTGCCAAACCTCTCAAACGACCGATAGCGGAGTAACCAGGATTGGTTTTCTTATGCAGATCGTCGAGCATTTTATGGCCATGATCGGGGCGGAAAGGCATGCGCAGGTGTTTTTCACCGGCTGCTTTACGACGGTCCTGTTCGGCTACAATGGCTTTCATTACAGCAAACATATCTACGTCACCATCTAAATGATCGGCTTCGTGGAAGTTGCCCAGTTCATCGCGCTTGGTAGCACGCAGGTGTATAAAGTGAATGCGGTTACCTAAACGTTCAACCATGCCGGCCAAATCGTTATCGGCACGTACCCCAAACGATCCGGTGCAATAAGTAAGGCCATTATGGTAACTATCTACAGCCTTGTATAAATCATGTATATCAGCTTCGGTACTCACTACGCGCGGCAAGCCTAATATAGGATAAGGAGGATCATCGGGGTGAATGCACATCAACACACCGGCTTGTTCTGCTGATGGAATCACCTGCTCTAAAAAGTAGTACAGGTTGGCTTTAAGTGCATCATCGTTTACGTGATTGTACGACGCCAATATCTCCAGGAACTGCTCAACTGTATACCCTTCTTCCGAACCCGGCAAACCAGCTATTATGTTCTTAATCAGTAGTTTTTTATCTTCATCCGTCATGCCGGCCAAGTACGCTTTGGCAGCTTCCTGTTGCTCCGTGGTATAAGTTTCCTCAGCACCGGGACGGTTTAATAAATATAATTCGAACGCCGCAAAGGCGGTTACATCAAAGCGCAGGGCGGTGGAGCCATCGGGCAGGCGGTAGTCCAGGTCGGTACGCGTCCAATCCAATATGGGCATAAAGTTATAGCATACAATGTCCATACCACACTCGCCTAAATTTAGCAGCGTTTGCTTGTAGTTTTCAATGTATTGGGCATAGTTTCCGGTACGTTTCTTAATGTCTTCGTGCACGGGCACGCTTTCCACAACCGACCACGTTAAGCCGGCCTCAGCAATAAGAGCCTGTCTTTTTTTGATCTCTTCAACAGGCCAAACTTGTCCGTTAGGAATATGATGCAGTGCCGAAACTACGCCGGTAGCACCAGCCTGCCTAACATCAGCTAAAGAAACCGGGTCGTTAGGGCCGTACCAGCGCCATGTTTGTTCTAAACTCATTATTGTATAATATAGGTTGTTGTGTTATTTACCGGCTAAATTTAAGAATACAGTTGATAATCCGGGCGATTTTACGCTTAAAATACTTTTTCCTTTTTGAGCGTCAATTTTAATAACAGCCCGGCCGTTATAAGCCTGTATCTTTCGTGATCCGTTTGAGGTACCTAAATCGTCCAGCATGAGCCCGTCGCCGGTTAAGCCGAAGTTGATCCAGTTGGCCGCATCTAAGCATGGTACATTATTGCTGTCTACCAGTTTTGCTTGTGCGGTGATGATGCCGTCTTTTTCGGCTATTTGTTCCAAAATGACTTTAGCCGGTTTGCCCCATTTCTGCGTTTGATAGCTCTGTTCAATTTCATCGGTAACAGTGACGTTGCCTTTTTTGGCTACTATCTTAATGGTATTGTTCCCCTCATTTAAAGCCACTTTCCATCGTAAACCCGCCGCGGGAAAATCCTGACTGTTGCGTTTTTTTATGCCATAGCTTTTGCCGTTTACCAACAGTTCGGCCTGCTCACAGTTAGAATATACTTTGATCTCCTTTTCTTCTCCCGCGTTGCCCCACCTTACCGGCCAATTATGACCATAAATGTGTGCCATGGGTTTATCAGTCCAGTAGGATTGAAAAACATAGTATGATTCTTTCTTCGTAAAATCGCGTTCTACCACGCCTTTTTGGTTCATGTAAGGAACCGGATTATCGGGGCGTACGGGGGTAGAAAAATCTTTGAACACCCAAAAAGCCGATCCGGTTAAACCGGGCATGGTTTCCTGCTCTTTCAAATGCCAGTCGAAAAGGTTACATATATAACTCTCACTCCAATCGCCATCGCGTGATACACGAGGTTCGCCGCCTTTTAACGAGGCATCGCCCAAGCGTTCATCTGCACCCGTGCCAGATTTTACATTTAAAAAAGCTTCCGGATTTTCTGAAAAACGCCCGGCATGACTATCACCTCCCCATTCGGCATGAAAAAAGCGGTTTGTTTTCTTCATTTCCTCTTCACCTATCTTTTTATAGTCGGTGTAAGTGCTTCGGTACCAACCAGCCCAAATAGAAGGCGAGTACACATCGGGTATATCCTTGCAAAAATCGCATCGGCGGATAGAGGTCAACCGGGTAGGGTCCAAGCGGTGCGACAGGTCGTTCTGTGCTTTCATAAACGTCCTGATTTTTTCTTTGTCGAACTCAGCAAAATCGCCTTCCCAGTCGTTCTCATTACCTAATCCCCATAAAATTATGGATGGGTGATTGTAATGCTGCTCTATCATGTTGGTCATCATTTGGCGTGCCTGGTTTTGATAGGCCTCACCTCCTAAACCACCACGGCACCAGGGCTCTTCTTCCCAAACTAAAATGCCTAAACTATCGCATAGGTTGAGTACAATGCGCGACTGCTGGTAATGGCCCAAACGAATGAAGTTTACGCCCATGTCTTTCATGAGCTGCATTTCCTGGCGCATCATGCCCTCAGTCATGGCAGCGGCCACACCTGCATGGTCTTCATGGCGGTGTGTTCCGCGAAGCAAAAGGCGCTTGCCGTTCAAAGTAAAAGGCCCTTGTTCTTTAAACTCAAAGCTGCGGAAACCCACCTTTTCGGTTTGGGTAAAGGTTTGTCCGTTAGCGGTGGCTGTTATTTGCAGCGTATACAGGTAAGGTGCAGCAGGCGACCATAAATTCGGTTTGCTTATACGCAACTTGCCTAAAGAATATTTACCCTGAAAAGCCGGACTGCTAACTGTGTATTTTCCGCTTGCTACTGTTTTGCCGGTCGCATCTTTTACGGTTACAGTGCCAACTGCATTTTGTGCCTGAACCAAACCATCGAACGTAGCCTTGATATCCAGCCAGCCGGTTTTGAATTCTTTATCGACAGTAGGCGTAGCGAATACGGTATTAACCGATACTGCCGGTTGATAAACCAAATTAAGATAACGGTATAATCCGCCGTAAACATTAAAGTCGGATAGTTGCGATGGTATGGTTTCCAAATCTCGCGAGTTATCGCAGCGGATGGAAAGCGGGACTTTGCCTTTGAATTGCTTTTGGTAAACTTCTGTTTTTTTGAATGCTTCTACGGCATCAGTAATATCGGCCGTCCACTCATCGTAGCCACCTAAATGCGAGGCTACTTTGGTGGTATAAATATAAACGTCTGTTTTTTGCCCGGCACCTTCAAAATGCAGCACCGTGCGGCCGTTGGTGTAGGGGTTGCTTACGCTTAGCTGCGAGCGATACCAGCCCGGACCCTGGTAATAATTTATATCGGGATCAACAGCATCGCGCGAGTTAAAACAGTGGGGTAAGGTAACGTTTTGCCACAGCGGAACACTTTCGGGATTACCGGGTGTAACCGGGCGCACGAGCTCCCAAATGCCGCCCAAGTCTTGTTTAATAAACTCCCAACCGTTGTTTAACCTTTGCGATTGCTGGCTATAACCCACATGGGCGGTAACGAATAACAGAAGCGTAATGAAGAACTTTTTGATCATAAATATAGTAGCTGGACAGATGGTTGATTAATATTTTGTGTTGCACATACGCTTTAATCTAAGAATGATGATGCATTAGTTTTAGCAAATTCCGTCATGCCGATGTATTTCGGCATCCCACATGCTTAGTAGAAATATAGCAGGTAATTAATAAACCCGGTTACCTACCTGATGAGATGCCGAAATACTTCAGCATGACTTTCGGGCATGATTTTCTATATCACCAGTGTACTCCAACCCTGCGGTATATCTTTTTTGCGTGACTTTTTTTGCTCCTGCATGGCTTTTTTAATTCGGGTAGCATAAGCCCAGCAAGTACTTTGGCGAATGTTCAATTTATCGGATAGCTGATGCGACGAAATGGTTCCCTTGCTGCTGTAAATTAAATAAACCAGGTAAAAGGCCTTGTTAATAGGAATGCGGTTGTTCTCGAATATGGTATTATGCAAAGCCGATTCCTCGTAACTGCACTTGGTACAACGGCGACTGTAAGGCACGCGGCCCGAACAAAAGGAGGTATGCTCGCAACGGGTACACTGATAACCGTTTTTCCATTTCAGTTCAGACAGAAATTTATAGCAGGTCTCCTGGTCGGGGTACTTGGCGCTGAACTCTTCAAAGTTCAATTCGGCCGAAAGTGCGCGGGCATCGGTAACCTTATCAATATTGGTTTTGAGCTGGATGTTGTCTTTTTCGAGCAACACATTCATGCGGGTTATCTCAGATGCCTGCTCTTCCAGCAGTTGGTTAATGCTAATGAGCTGCTCGTTCTGTTCTTCAATAATGTGCGATTGCTCCATTATTTCCTGCGATTTCTCAACCACTTCCTTTGTGCGAACCTGCACTTGCCGCTCCAGTTCCTGGTTAATGGAATCCTTCAGCTCGCTGTTGATGTGCATTTGCTTAATGGTTTCATCCTGTGCCTCGTCTTTTTCTTTACGAAGGATGCGTACCTGATCGCCAATGGCAAAGGAGAGCAGCACCATTTCAATAATGAAACAGAAACCTACACTATAATACGTCACAAAGGCGGGTAGAAACTGCGTGTAACCCAATGCGCCCAGCGCTTTGATCATAAAGCCGGTGAACAATACCGCGTAAGCCAGTACAAAGAAACGTGCGGGTTTAAAGCCACTCCGGTAAATGTGGAAGCCGGCTGCAAAGGCTATTGAAAGCGGAATAAATTCGACAAACTTATAGGCGAACAAGCTTTTGTTGAAAAACAGGCAGACTAAAAAGTAGGCCGTTCTGAGGATGATAGTAAGATTGATGAGTTTATAAAAACGATTGGCGCGCTTTTTAACCTGCAGCAATTCCTCCGTAAAAATGAGGGCGAACACGCTGAGCAGGTATAGGGCTGTACCATAAGCATAGTCATTCAGGATGGGTGAGTTAGGCCACAGGTATTGAAAAGCAATGCCATCCACACTCATTTCGTACACGCCCACACTTAAAATGTAGAACACGTAAAACAGATACTGCCTGCGCTTCACCGCCATAAACATTAACAGGTTATGGAAGCAAAAAATAAGGATCATGCCATAGAACAAGCCGAAGGTGAGGTACTCGTTCAGAGCATAATGGATGAAGTAATCGAGCGTACGGTAAACAATAATTACGTTAACCAGGTTGCGCGATTTCAGCTTGAAATAGTAGGTGTATTCGCCCTCTGCAGGGTTCTTAATCAAAAACTCGAAGTTTTTATGCTGATACAGGCGCGAATCGAAGTGGATGTTGGAACCGGCCTTACTTGTGGTGTAAATACCTTGCGCGTCGGGAATGTAAGCGGTCACCTCATCGGTGGTTTGGTCGAAAAATTCAAACAAGGCAGCCTTATCAACTGCCGACTTATCGAAACGGATCTTAACCCGGTACCAGTAGGTAGAGGTGCGGGTTTTATTATTAGGCACTGTTAAGCTATTGCTCTGGAAACGTTTGCCTATGGCTGGAGACTTTTGAATATCTCCAAAGGTCAGTTTATTGCTCGTGTCTTCGAGGCACTGAATTTCACTGAATATAAATTTATGTTGCTTAACGTTACTATCTACTTGCAACACATTTTGCGCATATAGGGGCAATGCCATAAAGCTGCCTGTTAAAACAAGCAGCAGTTTCAAGAGCATACAAAAATGCTTTTGAGGATTAACCTTTTGTAGCATTATCATCATATAATATTGTACTTATAGTTGACGCTTTACAAACACACGGGTAAGGGAGCATCTGTACGTTAGTAAACTTTACTGTATGAAAATAGCGGCATTAACGCTGGTTTATAATTGAATTCAAAGATATAAATATGGCCCGGGTTAAAGGAATACGATAGTTTTTTGGGCATTGGTAAACACGTTATCCTTAAAGTCATTGTTAGCTGGCGCAACATCCTGCATTACCCTCGATGGATACTTGGTAGTGTCAAACTTACCAGTCCAATCCTCGTTCTTGTTATCGCCTACTAAAATGCCTGTATTTACGTTGCTGATGTTGTTGTTTTTGATAACACAGTTGGCAGCGGCAATGTAAAAGCCAATTTTGTTTTTGCCTTTTGCCATGCCATACATTAAACGGATGCCGGTTTTAACATCACTGATGTTGTTATTAGTAATGATATGGCCTGTGCCGTTAGCCCTGATGCCGCCTAAGCCGCCTTTAAATTGGTTACTGTCAACCAGGCAGTCATGCCCGCCACGCATCACCAGTTCGCCCTGGCAATTTTCAAAGTAATTGTTAATATAGCTATTACTGCTGCTCTTATTGCTGATCACTTCACCTTCGCCATCACAACGGATGAACCGGTTATTGCGCACCGTGGTGTTGGCTACAAGCGTACCCAGCATAACCGGGTCCTGACCTACTTGAACGCATTCGCCGCCGTTAAATATTTTCCAGCTTACTTTTGGTTTGTCTTTAAAAACGTTATCATTTATTAAGGTGTAAAGAGGTACGGCATCTTTGGAAATTCTTACTTGCAGGTCTTGGTTATCGATGTTACCTGTGAAATTACAATGATCAACCTGGTTATACTGGCCCGTACCCGATACCATTACCATAGCCATAAATTGTGCTTTAGTACTATTTTTTTCGAACAGGCAATTGGTAATGCGCGAATGATTGGTGTTTTTAAGATCGAGTATCATCCCATTTTTACCATTTGCCTTTAACAGGTTGCATCCGGTAAAAGTGATGCCGGTTAACTGGGTATAATTACCTGTAATGGTAAACATGGTTTGCGCTACATCGCCTGTAAAAATAACCTTACCGGCACTTTCAGCGTTAATGGTAATGGGTTGTTTATCCGTGCCGCTGGTTACTATATTAACATACCAGGGCGCATAGGTACCGTTGGCAATGGTAATGGCGTCCCCCGGCTTCACCTGTTTGGCAGCTGTTTTAAATTCAGTTTCGGTATGCACCAAAAAAGTTTTACAAAAACAAGTACTGCTTACCAGTAGCATGAGCATGCCCGGCAATAGTTTTTTCATCATGTGTGTTGGTATTTATAATTGGTGATGTAAATATAAACTATGAATCAGCTACTTAGCTAAAAATGTAGTGGATAATTTATAAGCTTTTGAAACACAACGGCATTAATTTTACTACCGGCAGGCATAACAGATTAGCCAACATCATCACACTTGCGATTGAAGCGTATCAGTTGTGCTAAAAGGTAAATACTAATGTGTTATAAGTTATTAATAATCAGCTATAAAACATGCTTATGTCAACCGTATTAGTTGCGGTTTTGTATTAAAATTTGCTTTATTCCCTTGCTTATGTTGCTCCTCTTTCCATACTTTTGACGGTAACACATCGCCAATTATGAACATAAAAAATACTGTTTTTTTACGCTTGTTACTTCCATCGGTTGCATTAATAATGGGGTTAACTTCCCCTGCGCTTAGCCAGGGTTTCTTGAAAGCCAATGGCAGGTTAATAACCGATAGTGAAGGGAAAAAGGTGATATTAAGAGGCATGGGTTTGGGTGGCTGGATGTTGCAGGAAGGATATATGTTTAGGCTGGGCAATACCGGCCAGCAGTACCGCATTAAGGCACGCATTGCAGATGTAGCCGGTGCCCAATATGACGATCGCTTCTACGATAAATGGCTTACCAATCACACCCGGAAGATAGACATCGATTCCATGGCTGCCTGGGGGTTTAACTCCATAAGGCTACCTATGCATTATGCACTGTACACCCTGCCCATAGAACAGGAGCCGGTTGCTGGACAAAATACCTGGATTGAAAAAGGCTTTGCCTTAACCGATAGCTTGCTGAAATGGTGTAAAGCAAACCACATGTACCTCATACTGGATTTGCATGCCGCACCAGGCGGACAAGGCAACGACCTGGCCATATCCGACCGCGATGCTGCCAAGCCATCTTTGTGGGATAGCCCTGCTAATCAGCAAAAAACCGTAGCATTATGGAAAAAGTTGGCGCAGCGTTATGCCAATGAACCTTACATAGGCGGCTACGATATCATCAATGAGCCTAACTGGGGATTTGAGGACGCCAAAGATACCAAAGGCACTGAGGAGACTAAGAACGCGCCTTTACGTCAGCTAATGGTTGAGGTTACCAAGGCTATTCGTGAGGTGGATAAAAACCATATCATTATCATTGAAGGGAATGGTTTCGGTAATAACTACCGTGGCGTGTTCCCGCTATGGGATAAAAACATGGTGTTGAGTTTTCATAAATACGGCAACTTCAATAATATGGGTTCTATACAGGGTTTCTTGAATATGAGCAAGGAAAACAAAGTTCCGCTTTGGCTGGGCGAATCGGGCGAGAATTCCAATACCTGGTTTACAGAGGCTATCAAATTAGTAGAAAGCCATGATATTGGCTGGAGCTGGTGGCAGGAAAAAAAGATAGGTATTAATAACCCGCTTGAAATTAAGCTCACGCCATCGTACCAAAAATTATTGGACTACTGGTATGGTAAAGCGCCAAAACCATCGCAAACAGAAGCTGTAGCCGCTCTGGATGAATTTTTAGACAATATTAAACTCGAAAACAACATCTATCATAAAGATGTGACCGATGCCATGTTCAGGCAAGTAGGCAGTAACCTAACAGTACCCTTTAAGAACCATGTTATTGGCAACAACACTACCATTAACGCGGTGGATTATGACTTAGGCAGCCAGCGCCATGCCTATTACGATAAAGACACTTCCAGCTACCAGTATACACCCGGTGTAAAAACACAGGGTAACCGTGGGCATGCCTACCGTAACGATGGTGTGGATATTGAAGCTGACGACAGCGGCTATCACATTTTCAGCATGGAAGACGGCGAATGGCTTCAATATACCATCAATGCAAAAGCGAAAGGTACTTACATGGTTAAACTCATGGTAACCTCCCCGGAAGCTGGGAAGGGAAAAGTGTCTTTAGTGGTTAATGGTGCACCATTGGCAAATGCTGTTGCTACCGCTAATACAACAAAAAACTGGTACACCGTAGCATTGAAAAATGTGAAGTTGAACAAAGGCATTAACAAACTGAAAGTATTAGCCGCTGAAGGTGGTTTCAATTTAAAATCGATACAATTGGTAAAAGAGTAAGCGCTTTTTGCTACCTTAAAGCGCAATAAATAGCTTTATGGTAAAACCAGTAGCCGAAACATTAAAGCGCACTTTAAAACCCATACACTTGTGGGCTATTGCCGTAGGTTTGGTTATATCGGGCGAGTACTTCGGCTGGAACTATGGCTGGGGGGTAGCAGGTACGGTTGGCTTCTTGATTGCTACGCTCATTATTACGGTAATGTATGTTACCTTCATTTTTAGCTATACCGAACTTACCACATCTATCCCGCATGCAGGTGGTGCCTTTGCCTATGCTTATAGGGCTATGGGTCCATTCGGCGCACTAATAGCAGGGTATGCCACGTTGATAGATTTTTTGCTGGCTACACCAGCAATAGCTTTTGCTTTGGGAAGCTACCTGCATTTTTTATATCCTGTTATTCCGGTTTTGGAGTCGGCCTTGTTTTTTAATGTGGTTTTTATTCTCATAAACATATTGGGTGTAAAGGAATCGGCTACGTTTTCACTGTTCATTACTATACTGGCCGTAGCCGAACTACTACTGTTTATGGGGATAGTAGGCCCTCATTTTAAGATTGATAACTTTACGGCCAACCCTATGCCTTTTGGGTGGACGGGAATTTTTGCTGCCTTACCTTATGCCATCTGGTTCTACCTGGCCATTGAAGGCGTGGCTATGGTAGCCGAAGAAGTGAAAAATCCGGCCAAAAATATTCCTAAAGGTTACCTGTCGGGTTTAGCAACGCTGGCGTTTTTGGCCTTAGGCGTAATGGTACTCACCGGTGGTATAACCGACTGGCGCAAACTCAGCAATCTCGACTATCCGCTTCCCGAAGCCATTTCAATTGTGCTGGGGAAGCATAATAGCTTCACCAAGTTGTTTGCCAGCATTGGCTTATTCGGATTAGTGGCATCGTTTCATGGTACTATACTGGCTTCATCTCGCCAGGTGTTTGCCATGGCCAGGGTAGGGTATTTGCCGAAGGCCTTAGCAAAAATCAATCATCGTTTTAAAACACCGCACTGGTCGGTTGTGGCAGGTGGACTGGTGAGCTTTGTGGCTTTGTATACCGGTACTACCAGCCAGGTTATCGTACTATCTGTATTAGGGGCGGTACTTATGTATATGATGAGCATGGTAAGCTTATTTATTTTAAGGCGTAAAGAATCAAACCTGAACAGGCCTTTCACTGCACCGTTTTACCCCGTGTTTCCCGCTATTGCGTTGCTGCTATCGGTTGTTTGTCTGATAGCTATCATTTGGTATAATGTACTGGTGAGCGGCATTTTCTTTTTGGGGTTAATAATAGCCTTAGTTCTGTTTGTACTTACCGGCAGGCATCGTATGAGAGTTACGGACGATGTACTGCTCAATAAACCAATTGCTTTTGTAACCGAATAAATATGACTTATCAGCATACCATAGGGCATAAGGTTTATCGCTTTGCTGATCTGAAAGATCTGCTGGCTAAAGCTTCGCCTTTTCGTACGGGCGACGTACTGGCTGGTATAGCTGCCGAAAGTTATGAGCAACGGGTGGCGGCACAGATTACGCTTGCCGATATTCCGTTAAAAAACTTTTTGAATGAGGCTATTATCCCTTACGAGGACGATGATGTGACCCGGTTAATTATCGATAGCCATGATGTACATGCTTTTCAATCCGTCAGTCATTTAACCGTTGGAGAACTGCGCGATTGGTTGTTAACTAACGAGGTAAGTACACTCATGTTGCAACAGTTACAATTTGGCCTTACGCCCGAAATGGTTGCCGCGGTATCTAAACTCATGCGGAACCAAGATTTGATAGCTGTGGCGCAAAAGTGCGAGGTGGTTACCAAATTCCGAAATACCATTGGTTTAAGAGGCCGTTTTTCTACCCGCTTACAGCCCAATCACCCAACCGATGACCCAAAAGGTATTGCTGCCAGCATGATAGACGGATTAATGTATGCCAGTGGCGATGCCGTAATTGGCATTAATCCGGCTACTGATAGTCCGGCTGCTGTATTGAATTTGCTCAATTTGATTGATACGGTGAGGCAGCAGTTTGAGATACCAACCCAATCTTGCGTATTAAGCCACATAACCACTACGCTCGAACTTGTTAACCGTGGTGCTCCGGTCGATCTCTGCTTTCAATCCATTGCCGGTACGCAAAAGGCCAATGCCAGCTTTGGGGTTAGCTTGTCGTTATTGGAAGAAGCTTACGAAGCTACCTCATCCTTAAACCGCGGAACTATAGGCCAAAACGTGATGTATTTTGAAACCGGGCAGGGGAGTTGTCTATCAGCCAATGCACATCATGGAGTCGATCAGCAAACCTGTGAAGTACGTGCGTATGCCGTGGCCCGAAAGTTTAAACCGCTGTTGGTGAATACCGTGGCGGGTTTTATTGGTCCCGAATATTTATATGATGGTAAGCAGATCATCCGCGCAGCATTGGAAGATCATTTTTGTGGTAAGCTGTTAGGTTTACCCATGGGTGTCGACGTGTGCTACACCAACCATGCCGAGGCCGATCAGGACGATATGGATAACCTACTCACGCTGCTTGGTGTGGCAGGTTGTAATTTTGTAATGGGCGTGCCGGGATCAGATGATATTATGCTCAATTACCAGTCTACCTCGTTTCATGATGCCTTGTATTTGCGCAAGGTATTAGGTTTGAAACCTGCGCCAGAGTTTGAGCAATGGTTTATTAAACAAGGCATTACCGACACGGCAGGACAATTGATGCATGCCCCGGTAATGAATAAACTGATGGCTCATTTATTTTAACCGATGGAAAAGCCAGCCGTACAAAACACCGATCTATGGGAAAGCCTGCAGGAGTTAACCGCCGCCCGCATTGCTTTGGGTAGGGCAGGTAGCAGTATTCCAATCAAGCAATCCTTACAATTAAAGCTGGCCCATGCCCACGCGCGGGATGCCATCTACTCCGAACTGGATGTGGACGGTTTGATTGAAGGGCTGCAGCATCATGATCTCCCCATCCTTAAAGTGCACAGCAATGCCGAAAGTCGTGAGCAATACCTGCAAAGGCCCGATATGGGCAGGCAATTGCATGAGGCATCGGCGCAAACGCTTTACGTGCATGCCGCGCCCTGCGATATTTGCATCATAGTGGCCGATGGGCTATCTGCACATGCGGTCAACACCAATGCGGTGCCATTGATCAACGCGCTGATGCCGCTGTTTAAAGGCATGAATTACACTGTATCGCCCATTATACTTGCCGAACAATCGCGTGTTGCCCTGGCCGATCCGGTGGCTCACGCTTTGCAGGCCAGGCTATCTATCATTCTCATTGGTGAAAGGCCGGGACTGAGTTCGGCGGATAGCGTGGGGGCTTACCTTACGTATAACCCTAAGCCGGGCCTCACCGATGAATCACGCAATTGTGTCTCGAACATCCGTTCCCAAGGATTAGTATTCGATAAGGCGGCTCAAAAGATCTTTTACCTGGTGCAGGAAGCTTTTAAACGTAAGCTTTCGGGTGTGGCTTTGAAAGATAACATGGGTTTGCTGGAAGAATAATAAAGTGCTACCTTTAACATACATCACATAAAAACCCTTATCTATGTACAACTACGAAACCATTAACGATGCTGAAGCCGACCTTAAAAAGCGCGGCTATACTGTTGACTTCGACCTTAAACCCGACGGACTTAAAGGTAACGGCTTAGACATACATCTCAATCCGGAAGAATTTACCATTGATGAGCACTATCGTTTTGAAGGAGCTTCAGAGCCCGATGTAAACAGTGTTATCTATGCAATCTCTTCATCGCAGGGTGTAAAGGGTACTTTAACCGACGCATATGGCGTTTATGCAACAAGTGTTAGTCCCGAAATGGCAAGCAAACTGCAAGTAAAGCCCTTTTGACTTCATATTATCATTGGTCCATAAGCAAGAAGACCCATGTAGTAATTACATGGGTCTTCTTGTTAGCAATATAAAGCTCCTTAAAAACTGGCTTTGGTTAACTGAACCGCACTGTCTGAAGGAGCGGCAAAGTCGGGTAAAAATTCCTGACTCAAATACTTAGAGGTGTAGCTGCTCACGTTAGCGTTTACGTAGATCATGTTCTTACCCTTCACCAGGTCAATAATTTGGTTGGAGACCTCCGGGGCTACCGCCGGGCAACCGTAGCTGCGGCCCAATCGGCCTAATTGCTTGATGGTATTTTCGCACACATAATTTGCGGCATGCAATACCACCGAACGTTCGCGGGCATGTGAGTTAAAGCCGGCATCCATACCATCAAGCTTTAATGAACGGCCATGCTTACCGTAATAAACCTCATTGGTTACATAAAACCCCAAACTGCTTTGGTGTGAATTATTATCGTCAGAAAACTGTGTAGGCGTATCATCGCCACTTCCCTGGCCGTGAGCTACCCAGGTATTTAAAACAAGATTTTTTTTCAGCAGGTCAACTATCCACATCCGTTTAACCGTACTGGCTTTATCAAAGTCAATAACGGTAATTACTGTGCTTTTTTTAGCAAGCTTGTTGCTTTGCTTTAAATTATAATAGCCGGTAACCGCTTTTTGAAATACATCGTAATCTAATCCCGCAACTTTAAGATTGGCAGCTTGGTAAACGTCTGTAACGTAGTTAACAAAAACACTGTTTACACTTTTAGCTTTAGCTTCAACCTTGATGGCAGCACTCGCTTTCTTAACCGTCGCCGATCTTGAACTGATTATAGCACACGAAAGTATTATTAGTAGGGTAACTGCTAACCAAATTCTTCTTTTCATATGTCTTTTGATAGTGTGTATCATAATCTATTAAAAGGTCAAAAGGTTAAATTCAGGTATAACTCGTTTTGATTGGTATAACAAATATACTTAAATACCTGTTTTTGTGCGTCACTAAATTCTCATTATATAATAAGGGGTACCAGCGAATGGTTTTAGGTTAGGCTATAAAATTTTGCCGTTTTATAAAATCCAAAACCGTTTAAATACGGCTTGTTCTCAATAGCTTTAAAACCGTAAAAGCACTTAAAACTAATTGTTATAAGTGCTTTTACGTAACCAAGACTTATTTGTTCATAAGCCAATTGAAAGTGGGCGGGTGATGCTTACTGCACCCATTTAATTTTTTCTTCAAGCGGCGTTTTACGCACACCTTCGGGATGCACATCGCTGTAACCCAGGTACAATACACCCAAAACCTGATCTTCGGCCCCTAAGCCTAAAAACTCTTTCATGATGGGTTTCAAGGTTGCACCACCAGTGCTCCAAAACGAACCGATGTTTAACGCCGTTGCACCCAGCAATAGGTTTTGTATAGCGCAAGATGCAGCTGCAAGTTCTTCGACCACAGGTATTTTCGATAGTTCGCTGCGGTGCATAATGGCTACTACTACGTGCGATACATTATTACCCAAATTACCTAAGTTAGTGTAAGTAGCCGGATTAAAGTTACCCGCTGCTTCGGCTGCTTGTTTGTACAGCTCAGCGTGTTGCTGGGTAAAAGTTAAAGGGTTTTCGTAAACCACAAAGCGCCAAGGCTCGGTAAAGGCATGAGTAGGAGCCCAGTCGGCCAGTTCTAATAAAGCAGCTACATGGCCGTTAGGTATTTTTTGACCGTTCATGGTACCGGGTTTTATGGTACGACGGTTTTTAATGTTTTGAGATATAGTGGTGAAAATTTGACTGTCCATTTTGTTATAAAGTTTTGCTTTTATTGCGGCAAAAGTAGGATTTTTAAGTTAAAGACAGAGAGTAAAGTATTCCACAACGCATCTTGCACTTAAAGTGATGCCAATGGTTATCAGCATCCCGGCGGAAAGGTGAACAATGCGCATTGCCCGTATACACTTAGCATATGGGGCGCTGAAACAAGTTCAGCATGACCATATATTGTACCTATCATTATTCGGTGTTTGCGTTAGGGGTAGAAGCGGATACCAGCCACGAGCGTAAGGCCTTCAGGCGTATGAGCGGATGACCCGGTTCGTAGGGAAACGCCCGGATTAAATATTTATGAAGCAGCCCATGTAAATGTATACTCAAAGGCAACTTACACATGCTATTTGTAACGACGTATAATAGCGACGGACAACTGCAAAAACGTGGCAATCTCCCACTGCTTTGTTACCAGCCGGGTGGAGATTGCCACGCTATTGCTCACAATGACATTGCTTTTAAAACTGCACGCACTTAATATATCGCCGGAAACTTAGCCGGGTTACTTTCGTGCATCATGGCGTAAACGGCTTCTATAATATCATCTATAGAAGGTTTGGTGAAATAATCACCATCGGAGCCATAAGGCGGACGGTGAGCTTTAGCGCAAAGCGTTTTTGGCGCGGCATCCAGGTAGGTGTAACCACCCTGTACTTCCAGTATATTTTGCAATATATAAGCCGAACCTCCGCCCGGTACGTCTTCATCTACCACTAATAATTTATTGGTTTTTTGAAGTGAAGCGACACAATCCTTATCCAGATCGAAAGGGTAGAGGGTTTGCGGATCAATAATTTCGATGTTGATGCCCATAGCCGTCAGTTCTTCGGCAGCTTCCTGCACAATGCGTAGGGTAGAACCGTACGATATAACGGTGACATCATTTCCTTGCAGCATTACCTCGGCTTTGCCCAACGGTACGGTGAACTCACCAATGTTCGATGGCAATTTTTCTTTCAAACGGTAACCGTTCAAACTTTCAATTACAATAGCCGGTTCATCGCCTAATAACAGCGTGTTATACATACCTGCGGCCTGTGTCATGTTACGGGGAACGCAAATGTGCATACCACGCAGGTTGGCCAGTAAAGAAGCCATAGGCGAACCTGAATGCCAGATACCCTCTAAACGGTGGCCTCGTGTACGAACGATCAAAGGCGCTTTTTGTCCCCCGCGGGTACGGTAGCTTAAGCTGGCCAAATCATCACTTAATACCGTAATGGCCCAAATCCAGTAATCTAAATATTGTATTTCGGCAATAGGTTTTAAGCCGCGCATGGCCAAGCCCATACCCTGACCAATAATAGTATTTTCGCGGATACCGGTATCAGTAATACGTAAATCGCCATACTTGGCCTGCAAACCGGCAAAGCCTTGGTTCACGTCGCCAATGGCACCCACATCTTCACCAAAGGCCACTATGCGCTCGTCGCGTTCAAAGGCAGCATCAAAGGCTGCGTTTAAAATCTCGCGGCCATCCAGCAATTTAGCATCGTCATCATACTGCGCAGCAACTACTGGTACTAACAACGGTGATTGTGGTGTATCGCTGAATAGTTTAGAGTTAAAGCGTTCAGCATTTTCTTTAAGCTCGCTGGCTAACCAGTCTATCAGGTTTTTACGCTCTGGCTTATCTTCTTTATTGGTTAAACGCAATGCTTTACGCACCGAGCTGATAATCTCGCGTCGACCAGGGTCAACCGTGGCGCGTAGGGTAGAAGCTACGGTAGAAAGTTCGTCGACTGCGGAATGCTGCGCCAGTTGCTCTATTAAAGCGGCAGCTTCTTCCAGTTCAGCTTTAATTTCGGCCGATAGTTCATTCCAGGCCTCGCGCTGACTGTTACGAACGTGTTTCTTTGCCGTTTCTTCCAGCTCGTCCAAATCCTGCTCGGTCATAATAGCCGAATTGATCATCCAGTTGCGCATTTGCAGCAGGCAATCATGTTCGGTTTCCCAGGCCAGGCGGTCGGCCGGTTTGTAGCGCTCGTGCGAGCCGGAAGTAGAGTGACCCTGCGGCTGCGTAATTTCGGTAACGTGTATCAATACCGGCACATGTTGGGTGCGGCAAAGATCAATAGCTGTGGCGTAAGTTTCGCAAAGGGCAACATAGTCCCATCCGCGTACCTTAAATATTTCGTATCCGTTAGTGCCTTCCTCACGCTGAAAGCCTTTCAACGCTTCAGATATATCTTCTTTAGTAGTTTGTAAACTCGCCGGAACAGATATGGCGTAGGCATCGTCCCAAATGGAAATAGCCATAGGTACTTGCAATACGCCTGCCGCGTTAAAGGTCTCTAAAAAGATACCTTCGGAGGTAGAACCGTTGCCAATAGTACCAAAAGCTACCTCGTTACCGTTTACCGAAAACTGCTTAAAGCTTTCCAGCTCCTTGTTTTGGCGATACAGTTTTGAGGCATAAGCCAAACCCAGCAAACGTGGCATGTGCCCGCCCGTGGTAGATATATCGGCCGAGCAGTTCATGGTTTCGGCCTGGTTTACCCAGGAGCCATCGGGGTTAGCAAAACGCGTAGCGTAATGACAATTCATTTGGCGGCCAGCCGATGCCGGATCTTTATCAATATCGGGGTGGGCATAAAGCTGTGCAAAAAATTCTTTAAGCGTGCTCATGCCGGTGGCAAACATAAAGGTTTGGTCGCGGTAATAGCCGGCACGCCAGTCGCCTTTTTTAAAGGCCTTAGCCATAGCCAGCTGCGCTACTTCCTTTCCATCTCCAAATATCCCAAACTTGGCTTTACCGGTAAGCACTTCGCGACGGCCCAGTAAACTGGCCTGCCGGCTTTCAAAGCCAATGCGGTAATCGTTTATAATAATTTGTCTGAAATCATTAAAACTGAGTTCGTGCTCCGTAAAATTGCCCGTAGCCGGTGATGTGCTTTCTGGCATATAATATTCGTTTAGGCGGTAAAAATAAAAAATTCTATATTGAAATCAGCTGTTAAAACGTTTATCAAATGTAACATTAAATTGAATGCATGATTTTTGTTGTAAGTTAAACTATTAAATTATATTTGTGTCAAACTACAATGAATATGAAAAAGCTGATCGTACTATTTGCTGTAATTCTGGGTTTCACCATTACTGCATCTGCACAGGATAATAAACCTGAGTTTAAATTTAACGAGGAAAAACACGACTTTGGCAAAATAGCAAAAGGCAAGCCCGTTACCACCATTTTTGAATATACTAATGTAGGCGTAGAACCTCTTATTTTAACCGAAGTAAGACCAACCTGCGGCTGTACCATTGCCGATTATACTAAAACACCGGTATTGAAAGGTGCTAAAGGTACTATATCTATCACTTATAACGCTGCCGTAGCATCTCCGTTCAGCAAAACTATTGTAGTAACATCAAACGCTAAAACGCCGGTTAAAAACCTGATTATTTTGGGTGAAGTGATTGAATCACCGGCACGCGCCAGCAAATAATAGTACTATTAAATGATATTTTAAGAGAGGCGCAAATTTTTGCGCCTCTCTTTGTTTACATGCTTTTTTGTAGTTTTGTTTCATGCCACAAATCTCCCATAAAGGTGAGCACATGCCCGCCTCGCCCATACGTAAATTAACGCCCTTTGCCGAAAAAGCCAAGCTGGAAGGTAAAAAAGTATACCACCTGAACATTGGTCAGCCCGATATTGAAACGCCCGAAGGGATGCTGAACGCCGTTAAAAACATCGATTTTAAGGTTTGGGCCTACACTGCATCAGAGGGTACCTTATCGTACCGTAAAAAACTGACTGAATATTATAACAAGCTCAATTATAATCTATCGCCCGATAACTTTATTGTAACCACCGGTGGCTCGGAAGCTATTACCATAGCCATGATGACCTGCCTTAATCCGGGCGACGAGGTAATTATTCCTGAACCGTTTTACGCCAACTACAACGGCTTTGCCTGCCAGAGCGATATTGTGGTGAAGCCCATCTTGTCGTACATTGACAATGGTTTTGCGTTGCCGGCTATCAGTGAGTTTGAAAAACTGATCACCGACCGTACTAAGGCTATTATTATTTGTAATCCTAATAATCCAACAGGCTATTTGTATTCTATTGAGGAAATGCAGGCGCTGAAAGAACTGGTGCTGAAATACGACCTGTACCTGTTTTCGGACGAAGCCTATCGCGAGTTTTGCTATGACGGCCGGGAATTTATATCGCCCATGCACCTGAGCGGGTTAGAAGAGAACGTTATTGTAATGGATACGGTGAGCAAGCGTTACAGCGCCTGCGGTGCCCGTTTAGGTTGTTTAATAACCAAGAACAAAGCCGTATTGCAAGCCGGATTGAAATTTGCACAGGCCCGTTTAAGTCCGGGTTTGGTAGAGCAAATAGCAGGGGAGGCCGCAGTTGATACCCCCGATAGCTATTTTGAAACCGTAAATCAGGAGTACACTCACCGTCGAGATATATTGGTGAATGCTCTAAATAAAATGGAAGGGGTATTTAGCCCTAACCCTGGCGGTGCCTTTTACGTGGTAGCTAAATTCCCTATTGATAACGCCGACAAGTTTTGCCAATGGATGCTGGAAGATTTCAGCCACAACAATGCCACGGTAATGATGGCACCTGCTACTGGTTTTTACAGCACGCCAGGTGCAGGCCAAAACCAAGTGCGTATGGCCTATGTACTCAACAGCACCGACCTGCAAGCAGCTATGGTTTGTTTGGAAGAAGCTTTAAAAGTTTACCCGGGTAGGACAGTGTAAAAGCAGAGCGAAATTTTCTGACAGAAAGTGTTCACGGAAGTGTTCAAAAACCGTTCAAAAAGTGTTTATCCGTGAACACTTTTTGAACGGTTTTAGCTTAGAAAACTCATTGGTACGTATACAAAAACCTAATTAAATGCAAGAAAATGCAAGTTTTTGAAATTTGGTAAACGTATGGGGACAGTTTTAGCGTGAACACTTTATCTAAAAAAAGGGTATGAACCGAAATGAAGTTTTCGGCCATTGTTTTTTGTGCACTGTATAACTGGCTTGAATTTTGTACATTTGCAATCGCTTAACTGCTACTGCAAATCAAGACTGCTACTAAAAAATGGGGTCGACCGGAATTGACAGGATGGAGATAAGTAAGTAAGCATGCAGCGCGTTGGGTGAATTAGCGCTTAAATCTGAACGCTCAAACTTTCAAATGGCGAAAACAACTACGCCTTAGCTGCCTAATTTAGAATTAGCATAGCTTTTGTCCCGCCGGTTTTCCGTTTCATCGGATCGGTACATGGGGCATCGAAAGATGAAACTGGCCAGCTTAGCGGTGTGATAAGCAGGTAAGATAAAGCACCTAAGGAAGAAGGTATAGGTGAGCTACTGACCTTCCCCTTCCTAACAATTTAACAGAGCTAAGCATGTAGAAAGCTTACCTTATACCATGTTTGGACGAGGGTTCGAATCCCTCCGGCTCCACTAAGGCAGTATCAAAAAGCACTAAAACCCTTCATACGCTACGTATGAGGGGTTTTTTGTTTTAGTTTGGTGCCGTTTGCTAACCGTTGAATGCCCATTTTAGTGAGCATTTCGGTTAGCAGAGGTTTTTCAAAAACCTGCTCACCAGAAGCACTACAACTATTTGATTGTCAACATGTTCAGCGAGTGAACATCTTGTTTGAATTATGCTGTAAAGGTAAATTTGTTTAACTTTTTAACAGCTTTTTATGATTAACAATGTGGCTATTCTTTTTTATTTAAAAAAGAGAACGAATTCTCTAGAAGAAAAAATTCCGGTTTATGTTAGGATTACCTATGATGGACAGCGGACAGAACTGGCAATCGGTCAAAAAATTCAACCAAAGCTCTGGAATCCAAGCGAGGAAAGAGCCAAGGGCAAATCGGATGCGGTCAATAAACTAAACGCCGAACTTAATGCGGTAGAGTTAAGGATCAATGATACCATCCGCTATTTGAAAGACTGTGGTGAAGAACTTACCATAGAAAAGATTAAAAACAGGTTTCAGGGGAAAACGGAAAAGCCCATCATGCTGGTTGATGTATTTAAGGAGCACAACCGCAAAGTGGCTGCCTTAGTGAATCAGGAATTCGCCCCTGCGACTGTTACCCGCTATGAAACGACCTTAAAGCACACTCAGGACTTCATGCTTTGGAAGTACAAGATCAATGATATACGCGTCAAGCAAATTGATCACCGCTTTATCAGCGAGTTTGAATTTTACTTGCGCTCTGTCCGCAAGTGTAATAATAATTCGGCTTTAAAGTACATTAAAAATTTTGGTAAGATCGTTCGCATTTGCCTGGCAAGTGGTTGGATAACTATCAATCCATTCCTAAATTATAAAATCAGAATCAAGAAAGTCGACCGCCCATTTCTTTCAAAAGAAGAATTGGAAACGATGGCCCAGAAAACTTTTGTTAGCGCCAGATTGGAACAAGTGAGGGACATCTTTCTGTTCAGTTGCTATACCGGGTTAGCTTATATCGACGTACAAAAGCTTAAACGCTCGGAGATTGTCGCGGGTCATGACGGTGAGCAATGGATCTTTACGAGTCGTCAAAAAACAGATACGCCATCGCGAATTCCGCTTATGCCTTATGCATTGGGTGTTATTGATAAATATCGTGATCATCCGCAATGTGAAAATGAAGGAAGGCTGCTTCCTATTCTGACAAATCAGAAAATGAACGCTTACCTGAAAGAGATTGCTGATCTGTGCGGCATTGATAAGGATCTAACGTTTCACATTGCCAGGCACACTTTTGCAACGACGGTTACCCTGCTGAATGGCGTACCAATAGAGAGCGTATCCAAAATGCTCGGCCATACTAATATTAAAACCACGCAGCATTATGCGAGGATTTTGGATTTAAAAGTTGGTGAGGACATGGGTATGTTGAGGCGAAAACTCACTCAAGTAGATAATGACCGGCTATGAATAGATTAAGTATGAGCGATGGATTCCCTATTGAATTTATGTTTCGCCTGCGTGATAAAGGATTTGAAGTTTTGAGGCCGCAATTTGCGACCTCAAAAGAGGATTATAATGAGAAATATTTCCAACAAACAAATGTTACCGTAATGGTAACATTTGTTATATTTGTATAAGGGATGCGAGTAATAGCAGTAAAAACTTTAAAAGATTACGTCGCCGATCATCACCAAGCCGAACAAGCTTTGTTAAGTTGGTATGAAGAGGCTTCGGCGGCGGCATGGAACAACCCAAATGAATTAAAGGCACAGTATAGGAATGCGTCAGTACTCACAAACAAAAGGGTAGTATTCAATATCCATGGTAACAGCTACCGCCTAATTGTGGACATTGAATATAGGCTAAAAATCGTGTTCGTTGTTTGGTTTGGTACACACAAACAGTATGATCAATTAGATGCAAAAACAGTAACTTATGTTAAAGCCAATTAAAAAAGAAGAACAATATAATGATGCTTTGGCTCGTGTTTATGAGCTGATGCAAACTGATATAGAAGAAGGCTCTGTGGCATCAGATGAATTGGAGGTCCTTAGTATTCTTATTAAAGAATATGAGTTGGTATATCATCCTATACCTTCTCCAAATCCATTGGAAGCTATTAAATTCAGACTCGATCAAATGGGACTGTCTGAAAAAGAACTGGGCGATATTTTGGGTTACCGGTCGCGTAAGTCAGAAATCCTTTCGGGAAAAAGAAAATTGAGTTTGGCTATGATTCGTAAGCTGAACGAAATTTTACACATTCCCGCTGAGGTCTTGATCCAAGCTTATTGATCCCTATAATTTATGCCAACGATATTAAGACCATACAAGTGTTCGTCAAATTCAAATAAATATTACTCCATCAACATATTTCCTGCTCAACTCGAACAATGAAAACAATAACCCTTGTTTTTCAAAAAACTAAGGAGTCACAATTTGTGACTCCTTAGAACCCGCTTAGGAAACTCCAACAATCATTCAAACTCTTCAACTACCTGAACTTTTTTTCGGCACAGGCCAGCGACCTTTGCTATATGGAAAACATCATAAATATCGAAGAGACCATCCTCACTTACACAAGTGCATGGAATGAAACTGAACGAGAAGCCATCCTCGAAAAGATCAGCAAATGCTGGGCACAGGCTGGGACTTATACCGACCGTTTAACGGATACCATCACCGGGCCGGACGCGATCACCGACCTGATCATCAGTTCGTACGGACAAATGGGACCAAGAACATTTCAGGTACTGGCAGAACCGCAAGTGCATCATCAGAGCGGTCGATTCCGCTGGCTGGCCATTAAACCAGAGGGATATCCGGTTGAGGGTATGGATTATTTTGAATTTGACGGCGACAACCGCATTACCCGTATTGTAGGCTTTTTTTAATCAGGAAATTATGGTAATAACATTACCGAATATCGAACCGGGCCGAGGGCCTGTTTTGATGCTGAACATGATTAGGTTCAGGGACAAAAAGATCTATTTTGAACAGTATATACCGGCATTCAATCGTGTAGTGCAACAATTGGGCATTGAAGGTGTTAACGTAAAGTTGGTGAGCGAGGTCGTCGCCAACGTTATGGCCGACGAAGGTGAACATTGGGACGAGATCGTAGTAGTAGAATATCCCAGTGCGGAAGCGTTCTTAACCATTGCGCAAAGCGAAATTTATCACCAAATAGCTAACCCGCTTCGCGAGGCCGGAACAGCGGAATTGAAATTGTTCATGACGCACAAAATTGATTTTTAAAGGCTATACTTGCTTACATGTCTGAGTTTATCCTGTCCAATTTTGCTTTACATACAGCACTTGCCCCTGATGAACAGGAGCAAGTGCTTGCCTTATTGCAACGCAAGACCTTTAGCAAACGTAGCATACTGCTGCGCCCCGGAGAGATAGAACGGCATATTTACTTTGTTAACGAAGGTTGCCTGCGCATGTACCACACCGATAAGGACGGTCAGGAACATAACCTCTGCTTTTATCCTGAAAACTGGTGGGCGTGCGATATTGTGAGCTTTTTTAAAGCGAAACGGGCCACCAACTCCATCCAGGCATTGGAAAATACAGATGTGTGTTACTTTTCCCTGCCTGCGCTCGAACGGTTATTTACCGAGGTACCCAAGTTAGAGCGCTTTTTCCGCATCCTCACGCAAAACGGTTTTGATATGTTTCAGCGACGGGTAACCTCCAACCTGTCAAAAACCGCGGAGCAGCGCTACCGCGAATTTCGGAGGCATTACCCGGGACTCGAACAACGCATATCCCAAAAGCAAATTGCCAGTTACTTGGGAATAACTGCTGCCTTCCTCAGCATGATGCGAAAAGAAAAGGATTTATAATCTACACCTTGTTTCATAACAAATAGCTACCTTCAATTTGGATATAGCTGATCACGCCAGAACTGTATGATAATTAATATTAGGTTCGTTCATTGGGCATAGATCGCCATTTGGTCTAATTGGTAAATGCTTTTTTTACCTGTGCCCGGAGTTATGAAATACACCCGGCAATACTCACTTAGATTTTTAAGGAACGTATGATGAAATTCGGCAAAGTGCTCGTTTAAAATAGTCAGCCGGTTATTACATTCATTCATCCAGTTCAACAGGTCGTCCGCTTCCACCGAATCCATCAGGTAATGGCAGTGCGTGTCTTGCTCTACTACGAAAAGTTGGGTTTTGTACTCGAATTTTAGTTCTACGCCATTAACGCTTAAGGCAGCGGCTAAAGAAAAATGATCATTATGATGCTTTAATATAAAGTAAAGTACCGGCCTCTCAACTGAAAACCGGCATGGCCGGATCTCGTGCTTAGAAAACCATTTCAATTTTCCTTTTTGATATAGCACCTTTACTGGCCTGAAAGCATAAGTAAAAGGTTCGAAAAGGATCAACTGCATCACCTCTTCCCATAGTATCACGAGTGTTGACTTAATCGCGCGGTGTTTAGGCTCGTTACGATCATAGGTGCTTTTTCCAAACGCGACCAACAAACTGCGCATTTCAGCTGCTTTCTCCATTAATACTAATTGCCTGGGACCGATGGATTGCGAATCAATGTTTTCAATCGGTTCACCAAGCTCCTTATAAGATATCAGCGAGGTATTGTCCCGGCTTGTTTGTGCCTGGCAGGCAATCAACACGGGTAGCTGCCCTAACATGTTTAATATCTCTCCATAACCAATGCAGAAAGCGATTACCTGCCGGTTACCTTCCATGACACAGTGCTGCTCAGGCAGCGGCTCTCCCAAACTTAATCCCTCAAAATCTTCAAAGCCGACTATCGGCCTGAACAAACGACCAAACATGGGCCGGGGCTTATTATAAATCCGGTTCTTTGTTACCTGTACATCCAGGAATTTATTCTGCACTTTTTCATCCGAATTATACCCTGGCTGGTAAAACGGTTTCAGGTCTATGCTATGCGCCCAGGCAATATTGTATAAACCTATATAAGCATGAAGGCACAGTTGTCCGTCCGGCATGCCGCACGTACAGGCCACGTGAAGGGCATCAGGTTCTACATGAAGGTAGAGTGAATTGATCTCGCCATTATTAAGTTTGATGTAAACGCTCACAATGCCACTGCTGTAACCAGTGTAGTCAACCTGGTTGCCATAATAGAGCTTACGGCTTTTTGGTACGGTATAGTGCTTTTCAAGCATATCTCTTGTAAACCTCAATTCCCCATCTACCAGCGTTATGATATAGAAGAAGGTATCCGCAGATAAGCGGAGGTTCTGTTTTTTCTCTTTAGCTGGCATAAGGCGTTTGGGTATTGATATCGGTTGAAGGATTGTGAGCTATTGCCGCCTCTTGAGCCTGCGTGCGATATTCCACGATCGTGGCCAGGCCTAACTTTTCTGTAACATCTAATAGTTCCTTAACACGGGTAAGCAGGGTGTCTGCATCCGCACTTTTAACGACAAAATTGTAATCATAACGCGTTTTACTGTAACCGTCCCTAAGCAAGGCGAACAATCTTTTATCCTCGTCCGTACGACGCGGGAGCGCGTGGGACAGTTCGTCAGAAAAAAGCAGGCAAAGATCAAGTAGCCGGCCAATGTTGTGCATCTCGTAATGATAGGCAGTATAAACCCTGACCAGTGCCTTACAGGCGTGCTCGACTGCCTGGTGCAGCAGGAAGACGGCAATGGAATAATATTCCGTTTCAAAGCTGTGACCGGCACTTTGCCAAAACCCCAGGGCGAGGCCGTAATGGTGGTGATACCTTTCTTCTGCATTAACGAGCGTAGTCGCCGGATTGATCTGGTGGTAATTCAGGTCAAGGCACAGGCCGGACCTTGAATAGAGTTGCATGCCATACCGGCAAGCGACCGCATAGAACCTGCTCCCTTGGTTCACGCCATGGGTAACTTGTTTGAGCCCGTGTACGGCGAAGGTGATACTTACTTCCGGGTAATGGGTATCTACGTAGTCCTGTACCTGATTTTCTATTCGGTGGTCTTCCGTAGTGATCATCAGCAGGTAATACCGGGCAGAACCCTCATTGTTACTGCCGGGGAAGCAGCTTGTAGTGGCCTTGGATTCTTCTACGCATCCGAAACAGATAATGTAATGCGTATCCCACTTTTCTATCAAGGCGGTAACGATCTTTTCCAGCTTACGGTAATGGCTGGCGGGTAGGGTGATTGCATGTGTTTCCATATTTTTCAACTTTGAATACTCAAAGTTGAATGCTGGCTGCAACGTACCGTACCAATTACACTTGTACTTTACAAAGCGGTGCTTGTTTTGTACCTTTACCAATAAGCAATACATTTGACCTATGGCAGAGACATTAAATATCGGACGCAAGATCGCAAGGATACGCGAGTTAAAAGGCATTAAGCAGGAAGCTCTTGCCATCGACCTTAACGTTTCCCAACAAACTGTTTCCAATATTGAAAAAAGCGAGAAGATAGAGGATGAGGTTTTAGAAAAGATCGCGAAGGCTTTGGGTGTTACTCCTGATGCCGTAAAGAACTTCAGTGAGGAAGCTATGGTTAACTATTTCAATACCTTTAACGATAGCAGTTCCGGATTCAATTACCATTGCACTTTCAATCCCATTGATAAAATCGTGGAATTGTACAATGAAAAAGTCGCCTTACTTGAACGCTTATTACAGTCTGAAAAGGAGAAAAATGAACTGCTAAAAGGCAAACAGTAATCCCATTGAAGTCAGCTTGCCCTTGTCAATAATATATCGATGCTTCCGATAGGGATTACGAGATTAAGTTTTTGTTGAGTGAAGGCAATATCGGGTATCTAAATACCAATGATTGCTAACTTGATTAACGGAAACAATGGATATTATCACTTTGATAGAACAATATATGCTGCTGCACCTCGAAGAGGTGATCGACCATGAAAAGTTCAAGCTGATATCGATTGACCATCACTCCACCCGGATTGAAGGCTCAACGCTTACTGAGATAGAAACACAAGTGCTTATCAATGAAGGGCGTACACCAAAAGGAAAACCTTTAGATGATAGCTTAATGGTCAAAGACCATCATGCAGCGCTACTATTCACCTTACAGGCAGCAAGGGCAGGAACCCAGCTTTCTACAGCCCTGATTCAACAGATCAATGCTTTAGTGATGAAAAGCACGGGAAAGGTCTACAATACCGTATTCGGCACAATCGATTCGACAACCGGAGCTTTCCGCAAAGGAAATGTTTCAGCAGGCAGTACCTACTTCCCCAATTACGATAAAGTGCAAAACCTGACCGAAAAGCTTGTCGAGCTTATTGTAAACGGTATGCAACAGCCACTTACAACGGAGGATCAGCTTAACTTATCATTTGATGTGCATTATCACCTGGTGGCTATCCATCCATTCTATGATGGTAACGGAAGAACATCACGGTTGCTAATGAATTTCATACAGGCTTGGTATGACCTGCCACTGGCCATTGTTTACAGCGAAAACAAAGCCGCATACATTGAGGCTATTATTCAAACCAAAGAAACTGAAGAGCCTGAACACTTTCGCGATTTTATGCGGGGTGAGTACACCGCTTTGCTTCAGGAAGAAATTAACAAATACCAGCAAATGAATAAACCCTCTCGCGGCAGAGGTTTCAGTTTTTTGTTTTAAACCCCTATTAGCCGACGAACGTGGAAAGGCTTCTGCCTATCAATTAGGCATATTCTTCTTTCCCTGCGCACAAAAGGGCATTCACTGCGTAAACAACTACTTAACACAAGCAGGGAAGCTGTCAAGGGGGCGGCGATAGCCGCACTTGTGTACCCTTGACTGCTTTCCTGCTGTGTTACCTTTGTGTTAGCAGTGCAGTGCCTTTTACAATCCGGCGAAAGTAGGTATGTTATGAGTGAAGCGAATTTCATTCCTGCAAGGGCAGCGAGGCTGATGGTGGGATTCACCCGGCGCAACGCGCGTGGTGCATCTCACCATTGGCCGCAGCTGCTTTACCAACCAGTAAAAGACAAACCCTATCTGTGTTTTTTCTTCCCGTGCCGCTTAGCCTTTTGCAATTCCTGAAATTTTTGCCTCGCCACATCACTGGCCTGCTTTTTCTCTTTGGCCTCCCGCTGTGCTGCTGCTAAGTCTGCCGCCATCGCTTCCAAACTATCGGCTTTTCTGATTGCCTGATCTGGGTCAGCCAAATAAGTAGTATCTGCCCATAGTGCAATACCGGGTGAACTTTGCCTGATCATATGAAACTTATCGGCGCTGGACTGTAACCCATGGTTGCGAAATAGTAAATGGACTGCGATACCTACAGATGCTATTACAAGTAATACTAGGATAACGAATACTTTCAACACCTTTTTTGTTTCCACGTCTAATTTATGCATGACCGGTATTTCTTTAGGAATAAGATCAATCTTAACCCTAAATTCATTCAACTGGCTCTGAAACTTTTCAGCCGGGTATTGTGTGCTTTGTTGACTCATAATCGACTTTAACTCTTCGAACTGTGGCGTATAATCAGGTAACTTAATCTCCCGCTTTTCTAGTTCCTCTACCTTTTTGATCAGATTATTCTGAATTTCAGCTGCTATGCTTTTTTCATAGTCTTCCATTGTTAGATCCTTTCTAATTTTTAAGTCTCTTTAGATTACCGAGTGTTGGTACGCGCCTGTTGGCTGCGCCGCCTGTTACGCCCGTGTATGGCCTCATCATCTACATCATCCGCAATGTTGATGTCCGTGCCATAGCCCTCATAAGATGGATCGTAATCCGCTGTTGGTACAAATTGGTTAGGCTCCTGCCTGTTTATAGGTGACGTCGGCTGCTTACTTTCAAATTCCTGTAATGCCTGCCGTAATTCATTGATGGTACTCTTATACTGTATATCAGCATCCTTCCGCTGTTGTACTTGCTGTTCAATCGCCTTCACCAGATTGCCGTAGCTCATACTCCGGTCAATCTCTGAGCCTTTACACCTGTACCCGTCCTTTGCAAAACTGATCCCCTGCACATCACTGGTGCCGCTTTTGTACTTGTATATCATTTCGATGCCTTTTGCAGCTAAGCGGGTTTTTAACTCATTCATGCTATTAACCCAGCGAACTTCTGACCTGATGGCATCGAACAGTTCATACCTGACCTTATCCGCTCCTTTTAGCTGCTGCCGGTTGACCTGTTCTTTACCTGTGGACATAAAGAAGCCATGCTTTAAGGTTAGCTCTTTACAGACCTTGGCGTTTTTTGCATACTGGTACTTATCCGATATGGTTTTACCACGGTTATCTACCCGGTTGTAAACTATATGCAAGTGTGGGTGAGCTTTATCATGATGCCTGACTATTAATAGTTGCGTGTCTTGTATCTTCATTTTGACCAGGTACTCATGTGCTACCGCTAACATCAGGTCATCACTTAACTGTGGTAAATCATTCGGACTCCAGTTCAACGCAATATGTCCGACAGCCTGACCCAATGCCGGGTTAATTTTCCGTCCCAGGTTAAAGTCATGGGTAATGTGTGCCACCTGGTCTATACGAACCCCGATCGCATCTAAGATCACCGCATCTTTTTTCAGCACGTTGTACGCAACGCAGCCACCAAAGCTCTTACCCGGTTTAGGAATCTTTCCCATCATTACCCCGCAAAGATTTAATGACCTTACCGATCTCCTTCATCAGCTCAACGCACATTTTTGCAATCGTCAAAAAGCCACCGCTATTTGCTTTTTTGGCAAGTTGGTTCAGGTTATTGGCCATACCTGAAAGGTCTTGCAGGAATAGCCGGTCCTGGTGCGTAAGGCGCTGGATGACCTTGGCACTTTTAGCCGCTGCCCTGAACCAATCACTGACCTTCATACCGGCTGATTTCGCTTTATTCTCGATATAAAAATGCTCCGTGGCACTCAGCCTGACCCTAATGGATCTTTCCCTTTTAATCTTTTTGCGCGGCGCACCACCCGGATGTTTCGGGCGGTTAGCTACCGGCAAATCTTTGTCTTTTGTTGTCGTTTCCATAGTTCAAACGATGATTTAATAAGGTGGCTTGCCACCTCCTGGTTCATTAATCCTTTTGCGACCACCGGAAGCAAAAGGCAAGTTTGCCCCTTTGCCCGAAAGGGCTTAGGGGAGTTTTTGTGGAACAAAAACACAAACTTGCTTCTTCTTAGCACGCGGACAGGCAAGCCCCCGGTTACAGGGTAAAACCCTGTAACCCTGTATCAGCTTCAAACCATACCGCTGCTGTAAAATCCCGGCTAAACATCCCATCCGGCAGGCCAGTAAACCTGGCTGCCGAGCCTAGGGTGATAGGATGGCTGGTAACGGATGTAACCGTACTCGTCCAGTTCCTTCATGCACTTGTGGTAGGTCGCAATAGATGCGATCTTACCGTACGCCATTAGCGCCTTTCGGGTGACCTGGAAAGGGCTCACAAAACCGCTGCGCTGCCAGTGAATAAAAAGCCCGGTGAACAAACTGATATGGGTTGCGTTCAACCGTTCGTCCTTACTCATTCTGCGTAGCAGCCTGCCGTAACCTGCAAGGTCAGCAGTTGATATATTAGCTGCCATTATTTGCCTCCTTCCAATAACTTGTTAATGTCATCCAGCTTATAGTACATGATGCTGCCGATCTGGGTAAAGCTTAAGGTCCCGTTAATGCGCAGGTGCTGTAAAGTGCCCGGTGATATTTTCAGTAGCTTCCTGACCTCGTTACTTTTGAGCCATTGTTTAGACTGCCCTTGTCCGGGCTGCATGATCAGTTTTAGTTCATTAAGTAATTCGTTTTTAAATTCCCGTAGGTCCTCACGGGTGATTAGTTCCACATTCATCTGTCATCCTCTTTTAATCTTTGATAGTTTGTTACATGGCGCCCAGTACCTCACTTTTTTTGAAGTACACCCTTTTATGCAGGCGCAAATAGGGTAAGCCTTTTTTCATCCAGTCGGTAAGCGTTACCAGTGATACGCCGAGTTCCGCGGCAAGCTCCTGTTTGGATAAAAGTTTTTCTGAATCTGGTGGCTGGCTGCCACCTGTTGTAAAGTGTTGCTGTAGTTCTGCCCTGACTGCATTCCTGATGCATTGGCTAAGGGCTTCGTCGTTAATGATCTGCATAGCATTTGTTTTGGTACAAATGTGTGCTATGCCCTGTAGATTTCTTGACCACACAAATTTGCATGGTTAAAGTGGAGTGGTTTAAGGAAAGTTAAAAAAGTTTGTAACGTACTGACTACCAGTCTAATGATATGCTGGCAAAGCAACTTGCTACGTGACCGGCAAAACAAGAAATCAGTTTCGCTTTTTTATAGGATTGATCGTAAATAGCTTTGATTTTGCAGGAATATCGGCATGTTTATCACCCGGTTCCCGTTTATCACTTGGGAAATAACGGCGTATAGTTTCATGATTGATCTCCCTATCGCCCTCGCGAAAATACTTGCAGATCATTTTTGTCCAAACGCTTTGCGTTTGTGAAAACATCAGTTCTTTCCCGTCCGGTGTTTTGAGTTCCTGCATTTGCAGACAAAGGTGTAAAACGGCATTTCGGTAACCATCTGGGATATTTATATAACCCACGGTTTCCAGCATAGACGCTTTCTTAAGATCGGCTTTTAATTGAGTTACCTCTGTTTTAAGTGCGATTATTTCAGACTCCTGCTGCGCTATAACTGCATCATTGGATTTATGTATATTCCAACGATCAATCGTGATCAACATTCCCGTAAACCTTTGTAATCGTACTATTTCCCGCTCATTCCTTATGTGGTTCTTGTCGTAAACATCCTTCCCTAATAACACCTTTAATTGCCTTTCAATAAGCGACCATACATATTTAAAAAAGATTTCCTCTGTGCCATCAGTATGTCGAGATAAATAATAAGCCAGGTGACGCTGGTAAAATTCTTGTATACGATCTTCTGGAATGGCAAACACTCTTTTAAAAAAATGCTTTTGAAAATGTGATCTGTCCCATTGTATTGGATTGCCGATATCCAGGGTATCCTTGGCAAAATCGAATCGATCCCGCGGTTTAAAATATGTTATGCTCATAGGTGGGTGATTAACTCAAAAATAACCCTATTTGATGTAAAAAGGTATATTGGAGCGTTTTAATGTGCTGTTATGGGAGAATGTCGGGAACAATCTGAATTACAACAAATAAATTTCAAAAATCGCAACTCTCTTTTTCTATAATCATATTCAACCAATATAAATACAGGAATGATTTCAACCCGGCCCAACCAGCTTATCACAAATTATCTTTAGGCGTGACAGATGATTGCGCTTACGTTTGGCTTCGACCTTGAGTGGGTTTTCCTCAACTTTATTCTGGTTCTTTTTGGCCAAGGGTTAAATAGGCTGAAGGATAAAAGTAATAGAATGACCAATAATCTTTAATAATTGACTATTTTTTCGATATCAAACATAAATGTAAGATTTAGTCAAAAGTGAAGACGTTAATTTGATAAATCTATTTTGTAAATCACATCAGCTAAAGGCATAAGTTCATTGGCAAACATATTGTATCCGTATTTATTGTAATTTGCTTTTGTGGTTTCTCTATCTTTCCATGCGATAATTTCAGCGTCTATTTTATTTATAGAATTCAAGACCGCGAAGAATGTCATTTGTTCCGACACTAATTTTGAGGTTAATAAATTAGCTTTAATCCGTTGTTGTAAAACTTCATCAGTTGCAACCCTTTTCAGCAATGGAACCATAAAATATTTATGCTGATACTTTGCCCTCCAATAGTCGGCGCTGGCATTTTTAAAAAACGACACGGTATTTTCTACGTCTCTGAATAAAAATCTCAATTGGTAAACAACGTGATGATCAAGATAATGATCTTGATCTTTCACCTCATTAAAAAACTTCTCTAAATTAGGTTCGGTGGGCCATCCTGCACATAACGCAACGATCTTACCTGGACAGAAGTGAAAGTCGTCATACTGATTGATCTCCTTATGTACTTCATCATCCATATTAAAATTAGTACCTAATATATAACCTGCATAAGCTGCCCGGTCATTATGCTGTTCTTTGACGATCCTTAATAGTATTCTTTTCAATAAAATACTGTTGGGTAGTACCTTACTTAGAAAATCAATAAAAATATTATCTGTTATGGTTTCTTCATTTTCTGTTATATAATTTATGATATACGGGTAGGTTGGCGAGGTTTTATCAGAATATTTACAGAAAAATTTAGCAATGGATTTTGTCTCAGCACCGTTAAAGCGGCTGATCTTTTCAAATCCTTCTCCGATCTCAGCTATCAGTATATCAAATTTTTCGATTATCAACTGGATCATTGCTTCGCTCATTTTTTCAGTACCAGCCTCAAAAACGAAACTTGGAGACGGTACTTTTTCTCCGTCATCTTCCTTTAAACTGAAATAATCAGTTAAGCGCCCTGTCAATAAATAGCCGCAAAAAGCAATTTGCCTGTTAACCTGATAGTCGTGGCCTCTGTAAAAAACATTCTTTCTACTCACGTCTAATATTTTATCAGCTTGATCGGTATTAAGTAGAAAATAAAAATAATTTATCGCAGCGGTCGATCTGATAGCTTCTACCTGTTCTTCCGCGAAATGTGATAGTTGCTCGACGATATCTTTATCCATTGTGGAGTGATCAACGAGGGCTTCCATGATTTGAGATCGGAATTCTATATTAAGTGGTAGTGAACTATTAAGCTTTGAATCAATATATTCTAAGGCATCAGGATAAAATCTTACTAAATAATTAAAAGTCTCGGGCTCATCTTTCAATACAGAAAAAACTAAATTTTTTATTTTAGGCTGGTCAGGAAAGTACTCAACAAGAGCTTCTAAAGCAGAATAGTATTGTCCGAAGTCTCCTTTAGATAATGTAGGTAGTTCATTGTCCAAATAATTGTCAAGCAGGTGAGTTTCAAAATAATCCTTGTCAAGTTCAAGTAAAGGCTGCACTGCCCGGTCTCTGAAATAAAGGCTGCGGTCAAATAGTATCTTTTCGCATATTTTTATACCAGTTGCCGGTTCATTCTTAAATAGCTTACTGATAAACTGCGCAGCATAATGTGTATGAGCATTGGGCTGGATGAAATATTCTTTTAATACCCGTATAATTTCAGGATCACTACCCCAGCCGCTATCTAAAGCCATAACTATCCAGTGGGGAGTACCATCCTTGACCAATTTTTGCAATAGTATCTCCTTGGCTTTTTCTGTACCGCTCACAAGCGTAGCATAGGCCAAATCCGGGTCCATGTATTTTTGCTTGTCTAACCATTTGTCGGTGGCTTCGGCAATTTTTTTATTGCCTTTAAAATAATTCGCCAAATAAGGCCAGCCACGATGGTCATTAACACCATTAAATGGAAATTCCTCGTTTTCAATTTCTTTAACAATGGCTTCGACCACTTCCGTGCGGTTGTTGAATAAATGGAATAAGATTTTCCAGGCTATCTCCTTGTCAATATCATCTCTTCCATATCTGTTTTTCTTAACAGCGCTAATACATTTTTTAAATAGATTCTCACTTTCGGGCCACCCATCTATCAAAACATTCATTAACTCATCTTTTAGATAGTAAGAGAAGTTACCTACCGCAAGCAACTGTTTGAGGTCACCATCTGAGTGTACCTTCAAATTGACCTTGAGCTTTGTCAAAAATAAGATGATCTCTGGATGGGTATCGCTTTTGTATTTAAGCAGCAATTCATTTTTCATTTTTAAATCGACCTGATCATTGATCAAACTATTTATTATAAAAGAAATGATTTCCGGATTATGAACTTTGTCCTTGAGTTCAAGTATATGCCTTTGAAGCATGGTATTTCCGATATGTTTAGCTATAGTTTTAGAAACCGAATATTTTTGTTGGAAGTTTCCATTAATCAAGCTTAAAACTAAAAATTCGGTCTGCCGTTCGGACAAGTTACCGATAGCCATATTCTTTAAATAATGTATACGGTAGTCATCGTATTTATATTTATTAGGAAAGAACTGGAACAGGAAACTCTTGACCTCGGATTTAACTTTTGAGTTTTCAAGGCTTCCCAATAGTATTTTGAATAGCGTGGATTTTACAGAATTGATAGACTCATAGTTAAATTCCGTAATTAGTTCTTTTAAAGATGTTCTGGCGAGTTCTATTGGCGCATTGCTTAAATGCAGTTTCAGTTCATAACTTAGGAATTTAAGATATAACTCAGTTTGCTTGGACTGTCCATCAATGTTTATCGCTTCCAGGTATAGTTTAAAGTTTTGGGCGCTTCTATTCGGGATAAGTCCGAACATGTTGTTTATGACTTGGTGCCATGATGGCATAGCAGCGAACTTTTCAAGCGTAGATTTTATCGTCGCAGCGTCAAGCTCGACGACATATTTAGCCGCCAAATATTCTTGGAATTGCCGATGCATAAAAGCGATCTCATCATTAGATTTTTCAATAATTATTCCTATTGTATTTGCACCTATTTTTAATAACTCGTTACTGATTTTTCTGGCTTTAAGCATCTCATAGCCCATTGATTCGATCAAGAATTTCTCAATCACTTTGACAGCTTCCGATTTTAGAATAACACCGTCATTGCTATGCTGCTGTATATGAAAAGCCAATTCCAGAAAGATATCATTGATTTCAAATTCAAGTTTATCCTCATCAATAATACTTGCATTGGCTTTCCGTTTAATTGGATGGCGATTAATTAAATAATCACTAATTGCTTCTAAAGCTTTCAGTTTATTTTTGGGTAACACGGCGTCACTCATTCTTTGAGTCACTAACATCCCTAACAACAATGGGGATGTTGCCAGAAAACTCAAATCGTTGGATTTTTTTAATTCAGCAATAAAATTCTCCGTTTCTTTTTGAGCGTATTCAGGATCGATTTTGCCCATATTCTTCAACCAGCTGGTGTACCAATTATGGATGAATTGTTTTTGTTGAGTAGTAGAAAATCTCGCTAAAGTAAGTTGTTGAGTAGATGGGAATGAATCGCTTAATAATTTATACCCGTATGGCCTGCTGGAATAAATTAAAATTGAATTAAAGCTTTCTGCATGAATTTCAATTTTTGAAATGGCCTGTTGAGCTGTGTTAGTGGAAGTCCATTCATCAACACCGTCGATGATCAGTAATAGCCGCTCATCTACGAGTGCGTCTTTTACTATTTCAAATATGGCCTCTTTGTCTAAACTTTTGAACCAAAGCCTTAACAAATCAGATATGTTCAAATTTGGATCGCGATCAATGTTTTTGGTTACAAACGCAAAAGGCAGCCAAACCGGCAACTGTTTTCCCCATTTTCTTGATAAGTTAGCAAGAACAGGGTTATCATTTAAAAGGTCGAGTATTATGAAACGTAATAACGTGCTTTTCCCATAGCCAGGGTCACCTATGATCATGAGTTTTCTGCTATTAGGCAAAAAATGATCTATGCGTATTCTTGCCCTTTCCCTGTAATTTTCCGTATTGCTGTCGCCATTGGTATCGGATTTATGTTTTCTCGGTTTTGATACGTTATGAAGTTGTGTTATTATGAATTCGTCGTCCCACTCATTATTATACTCGGGATATTTTATACTCTGATCCGCTTTTGGGGCACTCTCACCATCAATTGGGAGATTTGAGGCTATTAAAATTGGATTTAATTCTTCGTAAACGTCAGGTAATATAAATCGATCTTGAATCAGAAATGGCTCAGCGTTTGAGTCTTGGATAGGAATGCCGGGATCGTAGTGATTAAACACAATAGAATACAAGTCTCCTAATTCTTTTCTGAACTTGGCTACTTCATTTGCATCTAACTTTTTATTAACTGTGATTTTATTTAGACTGTCATCCCCATTAAATATTTTCACCCACTCTTTCCCAAAAAAATCATAGACGATTTCAGGCTGATTTTTCAATAAAATTTCCAGTTGGACTTTATCCCATTTAATCAGCGTGATGTTTTGGGCTTTGGTGATTAGTTTTAATTCATTGAATTTATCCTGTAACTGTGTTGTATTTAATGCAAAACTCGTACAGAAATAAAATTTATCGCTTTTAGTACTCCAATCATTTGAAAGAAATTTTGTTATGGCTTTATCAAGTGTATTTTCTGTTACGGTTTGGTATCGCTTGCATTGATATGCAGAATACTTACCATTATTTTTGATAGCAAATACGTCGATGCCTTCCTGTGCTTGCCCCCTAATGCCATATATCTCACAATTGTCAATGCTGTGTTCAGTTTGGGCGATCCTAAGACAGAGTTTTTCGAAATCTTCCCAGGACAACTGCTCCATCGGTAGGCTTTGGGCGGTGGTTGAAACGGGCGGATTTATAGTTGATTTAGATGGCGTGAATAAATATTGCAGCAAGGTGTCCATTTTTGATGTGAAGGTTTACAGATGTAAATATAACCACTAAAAGTGAACCTTAACCGGTCAATTTTAATAGCCGGATCAACTATCAAAAGGAAACAGTGGGGTATATATACATTAAAACGGCACTTGTACTGCACTTAAAGCGCGCAAATAACGCCTGCCTTTCGCTATGGATAGCGGCGTATTAATTATATTTCAAACATAATTAATACGCGTTGCGTTAACAAAAAAGCCCTGCCAGCTTGGCGGAGTTTTATCGCATTGATTTGTTAAGCGTTCTTTTGTTCGGTCAGGTCATTACGAATTTTTTGTGCAATCCGTTTTATCTCTTGCATTGTTTTGCGTAGCCCGGTGCCGGCGGCGATCATTCTGCCAGCGATTGCAGCATGAATATCAATACTCTTCTCCGATATGTATTTGTCAATAAAACGCATATCTCTAATTTATGTCCGGTCACGGTAAGTTTTCATGATCGAGATTATTTCATTCTGATCAAATCCCGTTTCACTTAGCACACAACAAATTAGTATTACTTTCAAGCCTTGTGTAAGCTCAAATAACTCAATTCCGTCAGCAACATGTGCGTTCGGCTTTTTATTGAAAAAATGCGAATAGTAATGCCGGGAGTTAACAACAATAGCCAAATCAAGAGGCGTATTTTTAATGAGTTGAACATAAATAAACTCATTACGCAAATACTCTAATTGCTGATTCAGAGTTAAGCGCTTGCCTTTCTTAGGTATATTGGGTCTGAACCTTGTCGCATAACCTTCCAATGCCTGCACAACAATGAGAAAATCTCCAGTGTTAAATAGGTTCTTTTCTTTAATGCTTTCGATTAAGTGTTTTAGGATCGGAGCCATCTGGGCATCAAAGTTGAACCATTTCCGAATTACACTATCAAAAGAATTTTCAATCATGTTGTGTGTAAACAAAAAGTCTTTGGTAGATGTGTTAGCCTGTACCTGATCGTGCTGATTAAAATAAAGATATATCGGATGGAAAATCTTTTCTCCATTGTTCAGTTCCTGAAACTCGTCCGGGGAATAGAACTGGATGCTTTGATAGCCAATTGTATTCAGCGTGCCAAGTGTAAGAAATGATTTAAATTTAGATGCCTCCTTCAATAATGTCCAAAACGATTGTGTGCTTTTCGAAATAATATTCAGTAAATATGATTGCTCAATAATAAGCTGTTCTTCATGCAACGTTCCAGGTGGGGAACAGATATACTCTAATTCTAAATCTAAACTATTGTCGAGGTGGACTGAAATTTCATTACTATCGTCCCAATCAAAATTTAGATTAAAACCATGCATCCTATCATTCTTAAACGGAATTGAATAGTTGATGCTATAATGGTTAACCCATTTGGTTAGATTGGGCATTTTTACGGATATTTTGTTGAAAAGTTCATCAGCCCAATCGCTTAAATGGATGCCTTGAAAACAATACTGGACACTAAATTTCTGCATCGGAAAGGAACAACTAAAATTTAACGATCCGTATGCGTTACAGTTCAGAAGCGTGATAAGCTTTGCGTCAGAGCTTTCTCCCCAAATTACGTCCTTAGTTTTTTCATTTCCGTTTGCTATAGCCGCCATGTAAGTGTGCGGGTCATGGAAAGAGCCAATTAATTCAAGAACCATTTTTTGATTTGGAAAGAAATACAAAGTCCCTGCCACTCTGTTATCCGGTTCATGAGGCAAAAACCAGTATCCTTTTATTTCAATTTTGTGAACCATAACTAATTATTTATACTTCTTGATGAGTTCTTTAAATTGTTGCAAAAAGTAAAGTTAGTTAACGTTTAAATAATTGAATGGGATTATTATAAATGCCTAATCTTAATATCGATTTAGGAATACTTGAACGTATTAACTCAATCTTTAATTTTAGTAACCCGTCTCGCTCAAATCAATTTTGTGAGTTTCTAAAATAACTGGTGCCCTTAAGATATTTGTGAAGCGTTGTTGGATCTTTGTTGGGTATATACGCAGTCGAAATTATTTCCAAGGAATCCGCTTGAAGTAATGATCCGCATCCGGCTTCGTTGAATAGTTCACTAAGTTCTTTGTCCTGATTGATATGATAAGCATTAAAAGTTGACAACTTGTCGATGCCTAAATACTTCTTATCAATTTTTTCAAGTTTAGTGAGCTTTCGTAGTTTATTGCCTTCAGGAGTGCCGTCATTCGTCAAAAAGAGAAAGGAACGAATTATTAATTTATCCTCATGCAATGTTGTTAAAAAATAACCAACCTTGATTCCATGCATATAGAAAGTGATTAACGAATGATCTCGCTCTTTTACATACATCAATGGCTGATTGAAAAGCGTAAAAAACATGTGCCCATGTACAACGTCCGGTAACAATCCAAGTCGCTCATCCAATCGTTTTAATGCGTGTTGTTGGACATACAAATTTAAGGGTTCATCATTTGCGGTTCTAAAACCTATATCGGATGGTTTGATCTCTACTTGCAAGTTACGTCCAAAAGGTGTCGGTCTGGATACATTAATTAATTCCCTTTTTTGTTCATCAATAGAAATTGAAGATTTAAGAGGCTTATGCTGTTGTACAAGAATTGTATTCGTCTGTTGAGGAGTTTTACCAATGTTGGTATTCGATGTGTCCGCCAATAAAAAGCCATCATAGTAATTTCCATTCCGCACATCCAATAGAAACAACAAAAATGAAAGTTCTTCCGATATTCCCTCGTAATATTGCTTGGTAGATAACAGAAAGGGCATGAACTTTTCACGCAAAGATTGTGAGCCGGGAAAACGATTTTCAGCTATTGTGTCGACAAAATGCAGCAAGGCCAAACCCTCGCAAAGCATAGACCTCATCGGAATTTGATCCCCATTAACAGTTGTTAAAGGATTGTCCATCATGAGCACAAATCCTTTTAGGTAATAATTCCATCTTGCATCATCGACTATTTGACTAGGTACCAGTTGTATTTTGATTGGTTTATACCGTTTCTCGTAAATAATGTCAATGTCTGCTTTGGGAATCTTCTCGAACCAATCTGGCCCAACAAGCTTATCACTTATTACCTTCATGCGGGCGATGTAATCTCTTTTATGCTTAGCCTGGGTAACGAGTGGATTTTCCTGTATTCTTTTTTTAATCTTCTTTTTGGCCATAGGGACGAATAGGGATTAATTATCGTTAAGTGACTTTTCAATAAATGATAGATCATCAATACTGAATGCCCCCCATTCTCCAAATGCATTATTTTGCCGCGAATATTTACCAGAAAGTATGTGCAAATCGTACTCTTTCTCTAAAAACTTCACAATTTCGTCTAATGATTGAGTGCTCCCAAATACACCATCGATTAGTGCCAATGCCGGTATATTGTTATAATCACTTTTGAAATATGGTTCGCTTACATCGGCGCTTAATTGAAGTCCGAAAATATAAGCTTCGATCGTATTGCAATATTTTAATGTAACGCAATAATTTGGTCGTGCGTCCGCAATTACTGAACGGAACAAATCCTTTATGGAATTTTCGCTAGGATAAACTCCATCAGTACAGATGCTTTTTGCGCCGACCCAAAAAGGAATGCTAAGGCCAGAGTTATCCTGAATGCAAACCCAATTATCCAACAATCGATACCAATACGGAAGAGGTAAAGCTTTTGATTCCATTTCTTAAAACTTGTTAGTTCAAGATATAAATTTCTCTTATTTAAATGTAGTGGATAAAGCAAAATTCTTACATAAAAACCTGATTAGCTATATTAGTAGTTTAAAGAACTATTATTTAATGGCATTCGACGACCTACCACAAATAGATGCGTCTTCAGAACATGATGATGAGGCAAAAAATAAGCTTTCAGGCATATTAAGTCAGAAAGCAAGTTATATTCCCAGAGAGCAAATCCCCGACAAGGGATGCGATTATCTTGTTGAGCTGATTGAAAACCGCTTGGCAAAAAACTGGCATTTTGGAGTACAGCTGAAAAGTATAGAAACACCGTCATTGATTTCCAATGGTGATGTTATTTCATACTCTTGGCTAACTTCCAGGCTGGGTTATATGATGCGGAATGCTCCCATCTTCGGGCTATTGGTTATTTATGACGTTTCTTCTCAAACGCTATACTTTGAGCATGTAGAAAAGATCTACCAGAAATTGATGGAACGCGAAAGCGATGACTGGAAAAAAAATGATAAGGTTAGTGTCCATATTCCCGTTTCCAATGTTTTGGATTCAAATTCAGCTGTAACAATTCATGAAACCTTTCTAAAGCGATTTACAAACCTGTCCAAAATGACAAGCGATCATGCAGCAAGCTATGATCTGCCAGTCCTGAAAATGAACTTTGTGTCAGAATACGACCTAAATTCTACCACGGATATAGTTGAAATCTTACGTAGATGGGGCCTCTCGTCAATTGCGGTGAACGATTTACCTACAATTTATGAATTAGTCAATCGTCTACCAAACAATGAAATAATTCAACATAAAGAACTTTCGATTTTAGCGGCGCTTTCTTTTAGTGAAGCGGGAAAGGTTGCAGATTCAGCCTACTATGTACAAAGAGCATTGAAAAGGTTTACCCTTTCAGATGGTGAAACGCTAATGGTGCATTTTATCAGTTTGAAAAACGATTACAGTTTAGGTACAATTGATGCTAAAGAGTTTATCAAAGAATGCAAGATTTTACTCGGAAAAACTGATGATTTAGGTAACAAAGTCACGCTCCGCCTGAATGTTCTAAACTTTGAGTTATTGCTCATCAAAGCTTTTACCAATGTGCCAGTTGAACTGGCAGAGGAAATCATTGATCTTGCGGAGGTCATTGATAAGATGGATGAAGCAACCAACAAGTATTATCTAAAGTTATGGAATTTAGAGAACCTTGCTCTTTTTATCGGTCTTGTTCGTACACAAGGTCTTAACGAAATGACCGTCCTTGAGGAATTTGACAGTCCGCTATCTTTGGATGAACGTCTAATTGCAGCACGTAGAATAGTAGCAATGCAGGAATTATTTACCCGTGAATTACACTCGGTAGATGAATATGCAAAGCAAACAGAAAATATACTTTTGCAAGCTTTTGCAATACTTCTGCATACCCGATCTAAATTAAGTATGGAAATTGATCTAATAACGTTTGCTACCGATCCGAATAATTTGGAAGAACGAGAGAAATGGTTAAATCATCATCTTATGCTTGCCGATCACGGTTTTGCTGTGTTTATGAAAAATAGCTTGTTAGGCCCGGCATATACATTACTCTGTCTAACCTTTGAACTTCACGAAATTATGACGGAATGGTTTGGTTTCGATAGTCCTATTATCGTCTCACAGCTTGAAGAAAATTTGAAAGTGCTTGAAAATGATCTTGAACTGCCGCCCTTCAAATCCAGTATATTAAATTTAATAAATCGCAAAAAAAAGGTAGGCAAACCAGATGACGACATCCATCACGGAATGAAAGGGTTACTTCATTTAGATCGAAGTCAAATGGAAAATTTAGCGCAAATTACCATTCGCTCCGGTAAATTCCCTAATGCAAAATTGGAGAACATGATGCATGAAATGGAAAGTTTCAAATTGTTTTATCAGAGATGTAGTGATCCGGATATTTATCCGATGGTGAGCAAAGTACCGATCACTATCGTTTATGGAATAAAACCAAGCTTTCAATTACACAACCGCCGAACCGGCCTTTTTTCACTTACCAATGAGGATATGAGTGTACTTTTGGAAGCTTGGAATCTTTAATCATACCTAAACCTGAATGAGCACAAATCAACTATATATTTTCAGTAAGGACACCGATGCAACCGCGACAGAGCAGGGCTATTACTACCAAAAGCTAAAAACTTTAAAAACTTGGCTTGAAAATCGTATTGCAAACACACAAGAGGTCATTTATTGCGATCTCGAAGACGATATTTTTCAGCGAAATTTTGTAGAAGGAACCTCCAAGTTTAGACAAATCAAATTATACTCTTCTAACTTTTCTTTCTCTACCGAAGAAATACAGAAAAGTATTGCAAATTTCTTTATGCTCTTCACCAAAGGAGATTACCTGTTTGATGAAGCCACATTTGTTTTTGAAACCAACTCATCTATCGCACGGGAGATGCGTGGCAATGATTCAAATCTGCTTAAAGAGTGGTATGAGAACCAGGATCAAATGAGTGACGATCTGATTTCCCGTTGTAAAGCAAGGGTTAAAACCATAATTGATGAATATATACAAACAGGCTATGCTAAGCAGATGGCCGGTGATACGAATGGAGATTTTTTAAAGGCGAAAAACTACTACGAAGGTCTTCCCGACGATTTTTGGGATAGCTTCATTAAAGCAATTAAATGGAAGTTTGAAAACGTAGAACAACGGGAAGCGATACCAAAACTGCGCGAGGACATCGAGGCGTTGATTTTGTTGTTACCATTGCCAATAAATGCAAAGGAAGTTTCAACCTATGTAAGTATACTGCTCCATGAAATTACTCAAAGAACAGCTGACCCGGAGAAAGAAAACCGTGTGCTCACGAATGGGTTGCTTGACAAACTAATCTTAAATCAGGGTACGGAGAAAGATAAGTGGTATTCAGAAGTATTTGCCAAATGGGCTCACGTTGAAGGAATACCTGTTTTTAAAATGGGCGATTTTTACGAAGTTATTGATGCGACCAGGCATTGTCGATGGCACTTAAATGGCTCTGACCATGCCAAAACATGGCTAAAGTTGTTAAAGTTGTATATCGATTTGCCGGAAACTATCATCGTGTGTCGAAGAAAGGCGATTTATGAATACCTTTTTCTAAAAATGTCAACAGACATGGATACTGCGAAACCTACAGGTTCAATTGCAAATGAGGTAGATTTCATTAAGTATTATTTTGAGCATTTTGGTGAAAGAAACTCTTTAGCAGATATTGAAGATGACATTACCCTCTTGCAAATCGTGTTTACGCAATGGATGTTAAAACCAGATTTCCTTGATAAAAATTTAATGATTGAGTGGCGAGGAACAATTGAAAAATACATAGAGGAACAGCTTGCTGCACCGCGTGATATAGATGAACAATGCTTGCTTTATGAATTAAAAGGCTCGTGTATTTTGCAGTTCAATGTGGGAGAAGCTAAAGTCGATAAGGTAAATGATGCACTCAACGTTTACAGACAAATTATACCATTGTTACAGGAAACGAGGCTTTACACTATTTCGCGTTTGAGTGATATGTTGGGCCAAATGATCAAGATATATATTCGTTTTGGCATTGACCAGGATGTCGTAATCGACGAAATCGAAGGTTTCTTAGCCCAAATTTCAGATCAGGCTACAAAGACTGGTAAACGACATAATGAAGCACATGACCTGGTTGAACGTGGCGTGACATATCTTGAAAGAGGCGGTTTTAAAAACTTCGGACGCGCGCTCGATTGCTTTCACAAAGCGTCAGACCTTTGGTTATTGAATGATACAAAAGATGGCTACCTGCTTTCTTTGCTTAACATCGCGCAAGTCTATACAGCGATGGGAGCAGGATTAGCAGGAAAATATTACGGACTTTGCGCCATTTGGTCTGCATTTAATTTCGGTGATGCGGGGTCGTTAAAAAGAATTGCAGATGGTTTTGCGATTGTTTTTCATGCAGATTTTGTGCAGGGAGCCTGGATAAGTGCAATGGATGATTTTTTAGATTTTCTAAATTCCCGTCATTTATTTGTAGCCGACGGTGCTTCGTCCCATGATCTTGTTATAAAATCGTTTGTAGATCTCGATTTAATACTTGAAACGGTAGAAAGCATCCATCCTGATCTAATACACTTTATCAATTTTTATAAACAGAAGCTGGGGCGATTCTACACTGAAGAAATGGAGTTTCTGGTTACCCCTATGAAAGCTGCAATGGCTGCTCAACTTGATTTGAAAACTTTTGTAAAATCAAAAATTGATGAAACTACCTTCAGCGACGTAGGGCCAATACGTGTAATCAGGTTTAAAATGCTGGGATGTGAATTTCAATTGGTTTTTGATAATTCATTACACCTTACGGCGATTGCTGAAGAGTTTGGGGCGCTGCTGCAAATAACATTGTGTGAAGTAGCCCTCTCACAGTCTGATCTTGGTCTACCGTCGGGTCAGGCTGTAATACAAATTATGCAATCAGATGCGGGGTTTTCCGAAATTGAACAAATAGGCGGTTCTAATTTAAAATGGCGTCTGAAAATTCCCCTGCTTAATGAGCATAACCCGCAGAAAACGAATATGCATTATGCCTTTTTAGCAACTAATATTAAAAATCTATTTAAAGGTTTAAGTAACAAGGGAACTGATGAAGTTGAAAGACTGTTTGATGTAATGTATAAAAAGCAAAAACTTGGTAGCAAAGGTTTAAGTTCCACTGGTTACCAGCGCGCATATTTAAGGTCATTTACGCAAGAAGAGTTTAACGCTTCCCAAAGAAATAATTTCAGGCAGATTGATCGAAGGTTTGACCGGGTTTTAATTAATAGATTATCTGCTGAATAATTAATATTTTAAGGTATTAAAGATGGGAAGTTATTGTGAATTGTATCTTGATAGTTATCAAATCGATACAACTAAAAGTTACATTCATCCTTTTTGGAGTTGCATTTTCAAGGAAAGGGATCGTGTCAGTCGTCAAGTGCATTTCAGTGAATATTATACAAAAGCCTTGTATGGAGATGATTTAGTACCGACCAACGAATACTGTGCAAAAGTCTCTGTCATAAAAAAACGTCTTGGACTGCTTGGATATACTCTTTCTAAGACAAAAGAACGGTATGATATACGGCTAAAAGAAAAGATAGAAGAAACGGAGTTTGGATTAGACGAATATCCCTATGAGCATTTACAAGTTGATCTGAAATATTTTAAACAGCTATTATCCGGCGGTTTTAGCTATTGGGTTGACTTAGCGAAAGAAATTATGTTTGACCGAAAACTTAATTCGTGGGCAGTTGAACCTGGCAACGGTAAAGACGACGACATTTGCTTGTGGGCGGTAGATAATCCTGAAGATATGTTTTTGGGGTTTCCTGAAGAAAGCTATGGGTATTTTTTAAGAGCAGCCCTTGAAGCTACAGACGATAATGCAGAACTCTGTTTAGATATTACCTCGCTCGTACATGCGGGATATTATACTGAACATGAATTAGTCTGTGAAAACACGGCAAAGGGACATGTAAATTCTACCCGAGAGTTTGAAAAAATCATTTTATTGACTGAGGGGTCATCCGATAGTGCTATCCTATCGCGATCTCTTAAGGTTTTATATCCTGATCTTGTTGACTACTTCTCTTTAATGGATTTTGGTGCTACAAAATCAGAGGGAGGCAGTAGTGCGTTGGAGAGGACTTTGAAGTCTTTCGCCGCTGCTGGAATTAATAATAAGATCATAGCCATTTTTGATAATGATGCGGCGGGTAAAAGCGCAATCAAGCGCCTTGGTACAATTCCATTGCCAGCCAACATCCGCGTTATCGCACTTCCTGATTTGGAATCATTTACGAAGTACCCGACTATAGGCCCTCAAGGAAATACGATGGAAGACATCAACGGACGTGCTTGTAGCATTGAGCTATATCTGGGTGAAGATGTCTTATTAAACAACGGAAATTTAATACCTATCGTTTGGAAAGGGTTTGAGCCGAAGGTCAGTGCCTACCAAGGGGAAATTACAGAAAAGGATCTTGTACAAAATCGGTTTTATGATAAACTGAAACATTCTGAAAAAACGGGAAAGATTAATGATAAGCAATGGCATGGTATGCAAAGCATTTTTGACTTGATTTTTCAAACAGCAGGCGATATGTAATATTATAACTGTGTAAAGCATTTCGACTTAAAATTCCTAACGCAATGAAAGGTACCGCCAACAAAGTTTTGTATTTGTGGCATCACGTGGAAACTAAACCACGTGTTGATAAGCTTAGCGAGGGTGGAGTTTTTTTTTCAGCAAACCCGCAGGGCTCGGTCTTGACGACTAAGGGATTGTTCAGAAATTTGCTACCAAAAAGTCGGGGGGCATTTTATAGGGAAAGTTTATTAGTCCTTAAACAAGAGCAGAACAAATGTGCGTCGAAGCCGTGCATTTGCCACCCGTCGAAGCGGCTGACGAGGTACGAGGAAGCTGCTGCAACCGCTGATTTAAAATAATTCACTCTTAGGCGTATAGAAAATATGCTCTATTTTGAGGCAACTATTCGATAAGATATATAAGTTTTTGCTAAATTGCTTTCTTAAAAAATTCTTAAACCACTACTTTATCATAAATGCCGATAAGATATGATTACATTGATACTATATTGAAATCAAACGGGTTGTGTAACCCGATATTGGATGTTTTAGTTCCCGATCATCATCGATACAGTACAATGGTCTACCAACATAAAGGTAGTCTCCATGCGATAACTAACCCTGGTAGCAAGTTTATAGGGAACACTGATCAAGCTCTTGCAGAGACTAAACATTCTGAGTTGTTCAAAGTTGCTTTAGAAAATGAAACTCAATTACTTTTAACTCCTGAATATTCTTGTCCTTTCTCCGCTTTGGAAAGGTTACTTCAGGGCGAAGATTTTCCATCGGAAGGCAAACTTTGGGTTGTTGGTTGTGAATCTATTCAGCCCGAAGAATTACGTACAATTAAACTAAAATATAATGCTAATGATACAATAGTTATTGCAGAGAATAACGCACTTAAGAGCGCTGAAGATAAAATACTTGACCCGATTTGTTACTTGTTCCGAACCAACGCAACCGTCGGCGGAGGATCTAAAAAGGTAATACTTTTTCAATTTAAGACCTTTCCAATGGGTGCCACTGGTGTAGAGGCTGAAAACTTACTTTTCGGCACGCAGCGCTTTGTTTTTAGAAATGACGAAGACTCTATCTACTTGGCAACTATACTATGTTCGGAAAGTTTAGAAATTGACTTATCACGTGATTTAAGACAGTTTGTTGATAAACCCTACCTTTTACTTCATCCTCAAATGAATGGAGGTGCACGAACTGATGCTTTTAAATCATATCGTACCGACTTCTACACCACTTGTATGGAAGATTCCGATAAGGAATTGATCTGTTTAAATTGGGCTAAAGAAAGTAAAATTGCGGGGAAGGAAATTGGCTATAGCAATTCGGCTGTATACACAAAGGCAAAAAAAATAAATCTTGAAGACATTCGTATCGAAGTCAATGACAAACACGGAATGTTTTACAATTGTTGGAGTAGTGCGAGGTCGAGCATACTCGTCTTAGATAATCACGAATCCATATACTATTTTGAAAACTCAAAGACTTCAAAACGTCCTCTTAATGTACAAAATCAAGGTAGGTATGGACCGACGATGTTGAAAAGGTTTATTTGGAACGATGATTGGTTAGAATCTGTAATAGGAATAAATGATGATCTAACCAATACATGCGTAACTATCGGGGGCAATTTCGATAAATTGCTGGACCCGGAACTAAGTTCTTTAAATAGAGAAAGACTTTTAAGCCTTTCCACTGGTGTTATTTCCGGGAAAGATTGGTATAATCCAAACGCATCTACATTATTTAACATCGACAATAGTGAGAAATCTTTCAGATTGTCAGTTTTTCAGGACCCCTTGACCCAAGCTACGAAAAAAGAATGGCTAATTAGATATGCTTCACTATCAACAGGATATCTAAATCAAGATGGCATTTTCCCCCAAGACAGCCATCTTGGAGATTTAGAAAATCAGCCGGTAATCGATTATTCGCCGCATGCTTTTCATTATAATGTTAGGAGCGCCTCCGCAACCCCTGCTTGTATTGTATATTTAGGTGACGCAGACCCATCTATGGTGAATGAACTAAAGGCGTATCTATTAGGCTCTGCACCTCAAGATAACAGTTATAGATTAAGGTTAATGATATTATACAATCATTTAGGCACATTATGCAAAGATTACGAGAAGAACGGGCCAGATATTTCGGGGAATGCTAACGGCAACCCAGTTGCTATTAATAAAAAAAGACAATGATAGATCGCGATCAATTAAAAGTAGCACTTGGTAAATATTATACCAGTGTTGAAAATATTTCTGAATCTGTTTTTCATTGCGAACGGAATTTAGGAGATCAGGTTTATCAGAATTTCTTTTTTGACAGTTCAGAAAACTTTCTTTCGTATGATATGACCAGCTATCTTAAGCAATACGTAGCTCCTTACTATTTTAGAAACAATAACGCTTTGCAATGGAATTTTTACCTCGTTTTTTTAACTGAACAGGAGATTAGTAATACTGACCGAATAGTCGTAGAAGAAAATATAGATTATGCAAGAAAGTTTATTGTTCGTTTTTCTGAAGTAAATGACTGGCTTTCCCGAATGTATTTATCAAATTCAAGTAAAGTAACAGATGGCTTATCTGGTTTGGGTGATATATGGAAAAGTGTACTTAAAGATCAAAAACTGGATTGTGTATTTTCCGACAATGTGAAAGTGGGAGATGGTGTTGAACGAATTATTAAAGGAAATTATTACATAGAAGAAAAGGCACAAAAGAATAAAGTAAAACATCAAACATCTGACGTGTCGATTGGACAACTTAATTGGCTGAACCCTATAAAGTATAGAGAATATCCTAAATTCAAAAAACCCTTCGAGTTTAAAAAAATTAATCTCATCGATGGAGCGAACGGTCATGGTAAGACATCACTTTTAGAAGCCATAGAATTTTTTATCACAGGAGAAAATCATCGGCTTGATGAAAGAGAAAGTGGGTATGAAATAGAAGCTAAATTTTCAGGTGATAAAGGCCCAAGAAAATTTAAAAAAGATACTCAATTATTCAGGGAAAGAGATCGTATTTGGTACAACGGAATGGATAAAGTACGAGGATCAGATCTTGCCTTGCATTTTAATAGATTTAATTTTTATAATACGGATGCCGCATTTAGACTAACGATAAATAAAAATGAAAAAGAGATAGAAGATGCATTTCGAGATATAGCGCTTGGAGATGAAGTGAATTTTTTAAAAAGACAAATTGCCACATACGAATCAAAACTAGAAAGTGAGCAAAAACTTCGTGACCGTGCTATTATAGCGTGTGACGAGGAAATCCAGAAAGCAAAATTGTTGCTGACCGAACTAAGAAAAACTGCGGGTAATGAAGAGACGCTAATTAAAGCATTATATGATAAAATTCAACAATATCATATTCAGGTAAATCTAATAGGCTATGACTTGGTATCACTTGACCGGCTAAAATTTAGCTTAAGCATACTTCTTACTGAATTGGATAATACATTGACCGATCTCACGTGGTTAGAAGAGCGAAATCTAAGTGAGATTCGTGATGAAGAGCAAAGGTTGAAAAAATTAGTTGAAGATATTGAGCAGTTTGATGAGACTGAAAAGAAATACGTAAAGGTAATAAATGAAACAAGGCTTCAACAGGACGTTATTAAAAGCTCGAAAGAGCTATTGGAATCCTTAGCTAATTATCTCCAAGACGATATTTATAAGCGACTGGAAGGACTTGACGAAAAGTTACGACAGCAGAGGAATAAAGTTAATCAGTTACGTATTGCGAATGAGCTTTACTTACCCATTCGTAGTTTCACGTTCTCTAACCCTAATATATCAGTTGATGAATATAAGCAAAAGCTATTGCAAAAATTAGTTGAGGATGGCGCAGCATTGGAACAAATTGACGTCGAGTTGGAGAAAAGTCGGAAAAGCTTATCACAAGTCAAAGCACTTTTAGCAACAATAAAAAACGAAGGCAGACAATATCTTGAACTTAATTTGGGCGCTAATGTATGCCCTATGTGTAATAGCAAATTTACATCCACTTCAGATCTGCAAAATTCTATCCTTCGCTCTATGGAAGAAAGTGCGGACAATGAGGATTTCGGGGGTATGCTAAAAATTAAAAGTCGTCTCGAAGAAGCTAAGGCAGCTACACAGGAGCAATTTGCATTATTAGTAACTCTTCAGGAAGTGATTGCTAAAATAGGTCTCTTAGAGTCCAAGGATTTACTTTTATTAGCTGCTAAAGAGCAAATCGACAAAGAATTAGCGGTATTGGTTTCTGAAGAAAGCACACTTAACGAATTGGAAAGATTTTCAACTTTGTGTGTGAGTTTAAAAGTTGATGAGCAACGACTAAGTATTTTAAAATCAAAATTTGAACAATTCTTTCCTGGCGAAGTGCTTGATAAAGATGTTTCAGAAAGGTTATTTGAAGGCATCATAAAAATGCTTTCGTTAAATGATGAAAAACTTGAAGAGATCGAAACAATTAGGAAAGGAAAAACTGCTGAGTTGATAGCTGGATTGAGAGCTTATGACCCACGGTTTACTTTAGGGGATCAAGATGAAGTTAAGAAGAGGCTGTCTTCTGTACACCATTATCTAAATGAACTGGATAATTTGGTGGAAATTGACTTTGATGATGAAAAAGACTTAACGCAACTCCAACTTGAGCTTAAGTCAATAATCGATCAGCTTGACGAGATCAGGGCCGATCTTTCGATACAGCAAAAAGAAAGTGTTTTGTCTCTTAGAGCCAATGAGACAATCGATGAAAAGACTAATGAAAGAGATATTGCGAAAGGTGAAAAAAACAGGATTGATGCAGCAATTGACGCTTTAAAAAAATTATTGACCGAGCATAACGAGGACGAATTTTTACAAGATTTTTTACAAACCAATAAGCAAGAGATAAAGGATACCTTTTTAACTATTCACACACCCAAGGAGTTTGTTGATATTTCGATAAAAGACAGCACAATCAAATTATATAAAAAGGACGGAAAGATTACAGACTTACTTAGAATAAGCACTGGACAGCGATCTGCATTGGCGCTATCGTTATTTCTCACATTAAATAACAAACTGAAAAACGGACCTGAGATTCTGATTTTTGATGACCCTGTGGCTTTTACAGATGACATGAATATCCTTTCTTTCTTGGATTATTTACGTGAAATTGCCATAAAACGCAATCGCCAGATATTTTTTGCTACGGCCAATGAGAACCTTTCTTTTCTATTTCGTAAGAAGTTTGAAGTCTTAACTAAGGAGTTCAACCATATCACTTTAGAAAGGGTGGAGATTTGATATTTAAAATATAAGCCTGATGGGAAACGATCAGGCTTATAATCAAAATTTAGCTTAGTTCTTTTTTGCAGATACTTCATAACGTATATCCTGCGCCTTTGCCTTGATCTGCTGCATGCTCTTACGCAAGTGGGTTCCTACAGAGGCGCTACCCTTATCGTAAAATTTAACGGCATCTTTTTCAACCGCTTCGATGATTCCTTTTAACTTTGAAAAATTTTCATGATGGTTTTTTATTGATAAATACTAATTGAATTATATACTTATTAGAAATAGAAAGCATTGATTACAGCGGACGTTGGACAGGTTATTGTTCCCTAACTAACCAAGCTCGAGAATTTAGAATATTTCATTGCTACCCAATATCATTCCTTTTATTTGTCTACATTTTCACTAGAATATTTGCTTAACACATCTGTAAATCCTATATTTATAATATTAAACTAAGTAGCATAATAAGGTCTATTAGTAGCCATTTGGTGAGCACGCAGTGAACAGTGTCAAAAGCCAAAATTTTAATATTGAAAGTGAGCCTCTTACGTGATTTTTCACGTTCCCTCCGGCTCCACTAAGGCAGTATAAAAAAGCACTAAAACCCCTCATACGCTACGTATGAGGGGTTTTTTGTTTTAGTTTGGTGCCGTTTGTTAACCATTGAATGCCTTTTCACTAGCAGACGTTTTCAGAAAACTGCTAACCAGAAACGATACAATTGTTTGTTTGTCAATATTTAAGTAGCTGTTGCGGTTCGTTTGAAAATTATGAGCGCCTAAAAAAGTCGAATATTACAAGTTGCCATTTTTTTAAGTTTTTATTAAACTCTTTAATTTTAATATTTACCATAGGTATTTTGGCAGTTATTATTGTGCCATGTTGGCTTTCTATTGTTATAATACCATTTAATCTTTTTATTCTCGATCGAATATTTTCTAAACCCATTGAATCGATTTTTACTTTATCCGAGTCAATTCCTACACCGTCATCTTTGAAGACTAAGTTTAAAAACTTTTTGTCAATTAATACATCTAATTCGGCGTTTGTAGCTTTAGAATGTTTAATCGCATTATGGGTCATTTCCTTAATAATTAAATATATATCTCTTCTTGCCTGGCTGCTTATTTTAGCATCAGGAATATCATCCGGAATGTTTGAATGAAATTTAATAGGAGAGTGTTCGAATAACTCAGTGATCTGATACTGTGTATAGTAAAGAAGATTCTCTAAATCGTCATTTTCAATATTTGTACTCCAAATGATTTCCCGTATTTTATCGGAAATTTCGCCTACCATTATACTTATCTTTTGTATATCTTCATCTTCCTTGCGTTTCTTAATGGCTAAATCGGCATAAAGATTTATAGCGAACAAGCCGGATCCTATATCATCATGAATTTCACTACTAATACGCTGCCTCTCTGCTTTCACAGATTCCTGTTCGGCAAGAAAAGCTCGTTGAAAAGAGATCTTGTTTAACTGATAATTGATCAAAATAAAATTAACCGCTCCAATCAATACTATGACAACAAAATAGCGAACCCAGTTATGCTTCCACCATGGGCTTGAAATTGTAAATGTTATAGTTTGTCCGTTTAAGTGAGATTTAGGATCTACGGCAAGTACATTTAAATTGTATGACCCAGGAGCTAATGAAGGGAAATTTAGGATTTTTTCTCCTGGAGTCGAAACGTGCCAAGTGGTATCAGATTCACTTAACACACGATATTTTAAATAAATACTCCTACGGTAATAACTTTCCGAAGTGTCAATTTTTGAAGTCGATTGAGCCAATAATCCTTGTGAGAATGAAAGTTGTTTGATATCTTGGCAATTGTTAATCACATAATACCGCTTGTTTTTTTTATCGCGGCTAAAAACACTTCCATATTGGTGGGCGGTTTTTATTTTTAGCGAATTAGTATAGTTTTCAGATATGGAATACGCATTATTAGATACTATAATAAATAAAAAAAGAAGATAAAATATTGCTTTCTTATATATTGAGAATTCCATTTTTGTGATATATAAAGCAATATTAAAACATTTTAGCATAAATATAATTCTATATCAAATCTAAGGTAAGTTACAATTTATATGATTGCTGTTTCTGTAATTGAAGATCATTCCCAATATCGTAAATTATTAGTTGAGATAGTTACTCAAAATGCGGATTTTGGGTTAATTGGTAGTTATTCTTCAGCTGAAGAGGCTTTGTTATCATTAATCGCCAACCCACCTGATATCGCTATAGTTGATATTCAGTTAAAGGATATTTCCGGAATCGAACTAATACGCCGAGCAAAACAAAAAATTCCCAATACACTATTTTTAATGTGTACGGCATTCCAAAATGATGCTAACGTGTTTAATGCTTTAAGAGCCGGTGCAAGTGGATATATTGTAAAGGGGTCATCAGCAAACGAAATTCAACAAGCTATAATTGAATTGTACAATGGCGGTGCCCCAATGAGCCCGTATATAGCGAAGAAGGTAATCGGCCTGTTGCATGGCAAGGAGGAAATAAACAATTATAACCTGACAGATAGAGAGCTCGACGTGCTATCTCTTCTTAGTAAGGGATTATTGTATAAAGAGATTGCTGACCAGCTTAATATAACGCTTAATACCGTTAAAAACCATTGTAAAAACATATACAAGCGATTGCACGTTCAAAATAGGGTGGAAGCACTAAATAAATTTAATGGCTAATTGGTTATACTCTATAACTAATTACCTGCCCAAACACAGTATAGTAGTTGCTATAGCCCTATAGGGCTATTTTCCACTAGTCAATTTAACCACACCTTTGCATTAACCAAATCTACAGTTAAAAAAGTAAGTGTTTTTAATGATGGTTGAATAATAAATGAAAAATTTGTATATCCATCTCTTAAATTAAATGCAAAGCCGAAACGTTTTCATACTGATTTTTCTTTTTTTAGTACTAGACTTTATAGGTATTAATATTTCGCACTTTTTTGTTGTAGTGCTTTATTACAAAGAATTATCTGCGATTACATTTAATTTATCTTTAATACTCGTCATAAATTTAGCGTGGTTCAGCTCGGCATATCTTATTAAACTTTACACAACAAAAAATGTGCAAAGCATGAGTACTATTTTATTTAAAAGCCTGCTTGCATTCAGTTTTCAAATCCTTTTTATCGGAATTATTTCAGCTGTTTTCAAAGGGTTGTTAATAGACAAAACAATTGTTTTCTATAGTCTTATAGGCGAAATTTTCACCTTGGCATTTGTAAGAGGTCTTATATTTATTACCGAAAAGAATTTCCATAACTTCCAAAACTATAAGCCGAAGATAGCTATCGTTGGCGATAGTGAATTAAGTGATAAAGTAGCTCAATATTTCAACAGAAATAAGGTTTCTTTTAACTTGGTTGGATATTTTAAGAATAGGGATAGCCTAACAAGTTTTGATAGAGTAGTCACAAATGAGATTGCCAATTTGGTGGATGGTAATGAAAATCATTTGGATGAAATATACGCCATATTATCATCTGCGAATGAACCAGCTGTAGCTTCAATATTAGAAAAAGCCGGCCAGCACTGTATAAAACTGCGATTTATAGCAAGTTTTTCGGAACTTGAAAACTTGGATAGTACGCAATATCATTTAAGCAGCTTCTGTAACGGTGTCCCGATTTTGACAAGCGGGCCCGAACCACTCAACTCTGTAAGAAATCGAATCATCAAAAGACTGTTTGATATTGGCTTTAGTTTGTTCGTTATCTTTTTTTTACTGTCATGGCTTATACCAATATTAGCTATAATAATTAAGCGGGAATCAAAAGGACCGGTGTTTTTCAAGCAACTACGTTCAGGCAAAAACAATAAGCCTTTTTATTGCTACAAATTCAGGAGTATGCGGTTAAACGAAACTGCAAATCTTCAGCAAGCAACTAGCAACGATGTAAGAGTTACCAAAATTGGCGCGTTTTTAAGAAAAACAAGTATTGATGAACTGCCACAATTTTTCAATGTTTTGTTTGGAAATATGAGTATTGTTGGTCCACGCCCTCATATGCTATCGCATACCGATCATTACAGGTTAGATATTGAAAAATACATGTCCAGGCTATCTTCAAAACCTGGAATTACCGGTTGGGCCCAGGTAAACGGACATCGTGGAGAAACCGCACAAGTAAAACAAATGAAAGATCGAATTGAACATGATATATGGTATATCGAAAACTGGTCTATCAAGAAAGATATAAAGATTGTATATAAAACCTTTTTGAACGTTATTCATACTGATGTAAACGTATATTGATTAAAAACGAACGATGTATTATTTATTGACATTTATACTTATCATGTGCAAAAGGTAGTAATCATAGACGACGATCCCTATTTTCATTTTATTGTTAAAAAGATATTAAGTGCTCATAGCGATTCTACAACAGTAGATTATTGTTACAATGGAATGTTAGTAATCAATTATATAAAAGAGCATCTGGAAGATCAGTCCATGCTGCCAGACTATATTTTTGTTGATCTTAACATGCCTATATTTAACGGGTTTGACTTTTTTAGGCTTTACGAAGAAATAAGTTTATTTATTTCTAAAAGCATAAAAATATATGTGGTATCGTCTTGCATTAACCCCAGGATAATTAAGAATATATTAAATTATCCGTTTATATCAAATTATATTGCTAAACCAATGACAAAGAAGATTCTTGAAGGAGTTTTAAACTTATCATGACTCAACTATATAACTATATATTAAAGTACGAATCTTTATAAAACAACAACAATGTTAAAATACTTAAGAATCCTGTTATGCATTTCAATCGGTGTGATCTTATTTAGCTCTTGCGGATCTTACCAAAAAATACCTTATTATCAAGATCTTGACCATACCGCTTTATCTACTTCAGAGGTAAAAAATTATGTTCCATTGACTATTCAGCGTTCCGACATTTTGGGTATAAATGTAACCAGCAAAAGCCCCGAGTCAAGCGCGTTGTTTAATTTTCGCACGAATGGTAATATTGGAGATAACGCACCGGATAACCCAATAACCGGATTTTTGGTGGATGAAAACGGCGAAGTGCATTTGCCTCTTGTAGGTGATATGAAAGTGCTTGGCTTAACTACAAGCGAATTTAGAAGCAAATTAAATGCACGTATGGTTAATTATTACAAAGAAGCAGTTGTAAGCGTAAGAGTACTTAATTTTAGGGTAGCCATATCAGGCGATGTACAGCGTCCGGGAATTTATAATGTTCAGAATGAAAGAATAACTGTTACGCAGGCTTTGACACTTGCAGGTGATTTAAATATTACCGCGATACGTAACATCGTGTTAATTCGTGAACAGGATGGTAAGCGTCAATTTATTCCGCTTGATCTTACGTCTAAGCAAATTTTTGATTCTCCTTACTACTATTTAAGAAACAATGACGAGATCTATGTACAGCCAGACCGTACAAAATATGCTACTGTAGACAGAGGTTATCGTACAGCCACTATTCTGCTTTCAGGGTTATCAATCATTGCAATTGTACTTTCAAATTTATACAGGTAAGCATGGCCGCAGAAACAACAGAATCAAACAGCCTACTGGCTCACAGCAAAAACGAAAAGCCTGTTAACTGGATTGCCATTTTTAATACGTATGCCTACCACTGGCCGTTGTTTATAATTGGGCTTGTTATTACAGCAATAGCAGCTTTCTTCTACTTGCAAACGGTGAAGCCTGTATATGAAGTTAAAGCAACTTTGTTGATTAAGAATGAAAAAAAGGCATCTGATCAGCAATCGGGCAACCATGATATTGATATTTTAAGCACACCACGAATCATTGAAAATGAGATTGAGATACTTGGTTCTAAACAATTGGTTAGCCAGGTAGTACGTGATTTGGAGTTATGGGTCACTTATCAAATGAAAGATGGGTTATCATGGCAGGATATGTACAAAACAAGTCCGGTTAAGCTAACAATGCTCTACCAAGGGCACACTTTACCAGGCCATTTAACAGTTAAAATAAAAGATAGTAAGTCGTTCTTAGTTGCCACTGAAGATGACAATTTTAAAGAATATAATTTCAATACTGTTTATACCAATGATTTTGGTAAATGGAAATTAGCACCAGCTAAAACATTGCAGGATTACATAGGTAAAATAGTTAAAATTACTATTGCCGATCCTGACATAACAGCATTGGGTTATCAAAAATCCATATCTACAAGTTTACCCAATAAGTTAGCAACTGTAGTGGAGTTATCACTAACAGATGAAGTGCCGCAACGAGGAAAAGAGGTGCTTGATAATTTAATTTTTAATTATAATCTGGCTGATGCTACCGAACGGGATCAGGATGCAAAAAAGACAATTGATAGCATCGACAAGTCTATCCAACTTTTAGGCGGTCAAGTAACCAAAGAAGAAAAAGGAATAGAAAGCTATAAGAGTAGCAGAGGCTTAACCGACCTTACAGCAGCTTCGCTTACAAGCCAGCAACAACGACAAGATAATACAAAGGAATTAAATAGCGTTAACGTTCAATTAGGCGTAGTACAAGGAATTGAAAATTATGTCAATTCTTCTAAAAACTCTGCGCCACCATCCACAAATGGTATTGAAGACCCTACCTTGATCAAATCTATCGACCGCTTGTATGAATTGCAATCAAAACGAGACGATTTATTAGAAACGTTACCTGCAACTAATCCTGATGTTAAAGATGTTGTTGTGTTGATACAAAAGACACAAAGCGCAATCATCAATAATATTGACAATTATAAAGGAACATTAGAAAGCAAGAAAAAGGGCCTGCTTGCTGTAAATAACACTATAGAATCTACCATAAAGCAAATTCCTACACAAGAGCGCCAGTTTGGAAATCTTACAAGAAACCAAGCCGGTAAGGAAAATATACTCAGCTTCTTACTTCAAAAGAGAGAAGAGTTTAGATTAAGCTTTGCAGCCAAAGTTAAAAGCGACCGAGTTGTAGACCCAGCTTATGTAAGTTCAGTAAAGACGAAAAAAACAGTTGTTTACGCTTTGGCGCTTCTGTTGGGATTTGGGTTTCCGGGAGGGTTAATTTTTGCCAGGAAGAAATTAGGCGCAGGAATAACAACTTTAGAGGAAATAACAAGTTTTGTTAATATCCCTGTAATTGCTGAGTTACCGTTCGATCCATCTCAAAGCAGTATCGTAAGTAACGTAAATACTAATGCGATTAGTGAGCAATTTAGAATACTTCGAACCAAACTTCGCTTTGCAAGCGATTTGGAACAAGGCAAGGTAACTCTTTTAACATCGAGCATAGCTGCTGAAGGGAAAAGTTACGTGAGTAGAAATTTGGCAATAGCACTTTCTTTTTCGGGTAGAAAAACTATTATTTTAGAACTGGATCTCCGCAAACCTAAGATTGCCGAGGCTTTTAACTTAAGTAAAGACCATCCGGGAATTAGTAATTATTTAAATGGTGAGGTGACGTTAGATCAAGTAATACAACGATCAAACGTATATGACCGTCTTGACATTATAGGAAGCGGACCATTAACCAATAACCCATCAGAACTGCTGGAAAAAAGCTCTCTTAATGAAATGATAGATAGACTGAGAGTAATTTACGACGATATAATTATAGACAGTCCTCCGGTTAAATTAGTTGCCGATGCAATCATATTATCACGACTGGCAGATACCACACTGTATGTGGTAAGGCAAGGATTTACTAAGCAAACCGACTTAAGCGCCGTTAAAAATCTTTTCAATAAAAAGGAAAATGTAAACATACATATTGTATTTAACGGTATACAAAGACTTAAATACGGGTATGGCGACAATTACGATGGTAATTACTATACGCATACAAAAAAAGTGAATTTTGGCGCAGGTATATTCAGTAACTTCACTAGTAGGTTGTAAGTAAAATATCTACCACAAATTTTAAAACGGTCAAAATAAAATCACTTGAGCAAATCAACAAAGCAATTAACAAAAAATCTTTTCTCGCTAACGTTAGTGCAAATAGCCACTTATGTTTTGCCTTTAATTTCGGTGCCGGTGGTTTCGCGTATAATTGGCCCCGAAAAGTATGGTACAATCAATTTTGCTGTAGCATATGTTGCTTACTTTACACTACTTATTAGTTACAGTTTTGATTTCTCGGCAACTCGTAAAATCTCTAAAGACCCCGACAATGTAGAGAACAGGAACAAAGTTTTCAGTGAGGTTTTTTACACTCAGTGTTTACTGTTCCTTGTATCAACAATAGCCTTTGTTTTTTTACTTTTTACGGTCAGCCAGCTAAAAGAGAATAAAGCGGTAGTGATATTTTCCTATCTGCTTTGTGTTAGCACACTGTTCACTCAAAATTGGCTGTTTCAGGCAATGCAAGATCTATCTAAGGTTGCACTGTTCAATTTAATTAGCAAAGTGTTGTTTACCATAGCTATTTTAATTATTGTACGTAAAAATCAAGATTACATTTGGCAGCCCTTAATAATTAGCGTAGTTCAAGCCATTGTTGCTATATGGTCTTTTACATGGGCATTTAAAAAGTACAAGATAAAGCTTGTTAAGATAACGCTATTAAGATGCTGGGAGGTGCTTAAGGAGGAACGTATTATATTTTTTTCGCTCGTTTTCGTAAACCTTTACTCAAGTACCAATACGGTTATACTCGGCTTGTTTCAAAATTCGGCGCAAGTTGGGTATTACACAGCAGCTCAGCGCTTGATTATTATCGCTCAATCGGTTTTAGCAATGCCATTAGCGCAAGCATTTTACCCTTTTATAGGTAAAGCATTTGGTGAAGGAAAAGAACAAGGTTTGCGTATAGCGCAAAAGCTTATTCCACTAATTGTTGTTTTTCTGGGTTTGGCAACTATTGCAATGTTTATTTTGGGGCCGTTCGTCATCAGGATTTTTTACGGTCACAGGTTTGAAGAAGCTATTCCGGCTTTTCAAATCCTCACTATTGTTCCTTTGCTGTTTTCACTTAACAATGTGCTTGGCATCCAAATTATGTTGAACCTCGGGATGGATAAATACTTTTTTAAAATTACAGCGAGTGCCGGGGTGTTAAGTGTTGCTTTAAATTTTTTGATCATCAGAAGGTTCGGCTACATAGGTACCACAGTTAATTGGCTTATAACTGAGCTTTTTTGTTTCTCAGCCATGTATTTCGTGCTATACAGGCAGGGATTAAATCCTATCAATTTGGAATATTTTAAGTTTTCGGCTATGAAGGAATATTTAACTCCCATTAAAAATAAAATACTTAGGGTAAAGTAACAACAAGCAAAAATGATTTGAGATAACGAATTGACATATGTCGTTATTACAAACAGGTAAACATGGATAAAAAGGCAATATTTTTATTTTTATTGGTAATCTTCTCTTTAAAGATGTTTGATGCTACTGTTGCAACAACAGGAGCATTAAAAGCTTTATGTTATGGATTTATGTTTGTTGGGATAGCTTTATCTATTCCCCACATATTTAAGTTTAAAGGTGGCTTTGTTCTTCCGGTCCAGTTGATATGTTTTTCTGTATTTATATCTATTTTTATGGCCCAGTACACATGGGGTCAGGGCTTGTCAAACAGCCCAACAACAATACCTTATGCAATAGGATTTACATTCTTCTACCTGTTAAGCATTCGTATTCCAATCAAAACAATTGAAAAAATTGTAATGATTTATGGAGTAATTTATATCATCCTTTTCCTTTTTCAATTTACTCATAATGGAACCGTTTATTTTGGCCGAGCGCAGGAATTTAAGATAGACAGGGGCATAGTGCGCGTAAATTTCCCAGGGGGCGGCGTGTTTTTCTTAGCTTGTTTTATTGCAATAAACCGTGTAACCAGCTTAGCTAACAATTATAAATATTTGTACTTAGCATTTGCTTTGGCAGGAATCGTGATCATTGTACTACAGGTAACCCGTCAGGAGATTGTTGTATTGCTTATGGTTTATCTAATACACTTTTTACGAAGTGTTAAATTATTTTATAAAGTAGCTATAATAGCCGTTTTCGCCATCGGGGGATATTTATTTATAAACTCAGATAACCCTGTTAGTAAGGGGCTAAGTGCGCAGCAAAAAGAAGATGCTTCATACGGTAAGGATTATATTAGAATACTTGCTGCAGATTACTACTTAACGCAATTTACCCCTAACGGTATCAGTAAAATTTTGGGTAATGGCTTTGCTAATGATACTTCCAACTATGGCAAGGCACTAATTGCTTTGGGAGATAGGTACGGTTACTTCTTAACAGATGTAGGTTTGGTAGAGGTTTATGTATCGTTTGGGATTTTTGCCATACTGGGTTACTTTTTGATTTTTGTAAAAAGCTTTACCATACCTGTACCTAAAGAATATTACTATCTCAAATATTATTTGTGGATGATTATGCTGACTTGTTTAACGTCAGATTTTTTAATATCCTATTATTTTTTAATCACAACGGTTTTGGTTTTATACTGCTATCAGTTGCTTTATGAACAAGGCAAATTAAAATTATCACTTAGCTAATTATGAAGTTTACAATAGGCATACCAGCATATAAAGCTGCCTTTTTAAAAGAGTGTATACAAAGTATCTTAGATCAAACCTACCAGGACTTTGAGCTGGTTATCGTAAATGATGCTTCGCCTGAAAATGTAGATGCAGTAGTAAAAAGCTTTAATTCTCCATTAATCAAGTACTATACTAACGAAAAAAACTTTGGTGCCGAAAATGTTGTCGACAACTGGAACAAGTGCTTAAGTTACGCCGAGGGTGATTTTTTCATTTTAATGGGTGACGATGACAAAATGAGCCCAAATTACTTACTGGAATTTAATAATCTTATTGAGAAGTATCCGGCTTGCGGCGTTTATCATTGTCGTACCATGGTTATTGATGAAAACTCAAATATAGTTAAGTTAACTGATCCAAGGCCAGAATTTGAAACCGTGTATGATACCATCTTGCAGCGTATTGAAGAAAAGCGCATGTTTTTTATATCAGACTATGTTTACAGAACGGCAACTTTAAGAGCGAACAACGGTTTTTATAAACTTCCACTCGCTTGGGGCTCTGATGATATATCCTGCTATATAGCGGCTCGCGAAGATGGGATTGCACATACAAATGTTCCTTTGTTTATGTATCGGCGCAATCAACAAACTATTTCTACAGGTGGTAATATCAATATAAAAATGGATAGTGCACTTGCTGAAGAGCGTTGGCTGATGGAGTTTTTAAAAACTGAGCCGGTAGATAAGTTTGATAAAATATTAAGACAAACTATTTTACAGACTGTAAGAGTGTATTCGCAAAAGAAGAAAATAAGAACAATTTACTCATCTGATGAAACTAATCCTGTTATATTATTTTGGACATGGTATAAGCAGCGCAAGAGATACGGATTGTCTATTGACGAGCTGATATATGCGGCTATGATGAAAATAAAAGAAAACAGAAAGGCAAGATATGAAAGATAATATAGTCAAAAGGTATAAAATTACTTGGGTAACGCCGGATTTCTTTTTAGATACGGATTTTAATCCCGACTTATTTGCTGGCCTCTTAAAGACCTTTGATATTCATTGGATAGTAATGTTTCCGGGTAAGGATGCCAGGTTTAGCGAAGATGATTTTAAAGTCTTAAAGGAATTTCCTGGACTTACTGTTGAATTTGTTTATTGGACAAGCAGGGCTCGCAGCATCAAAACTTTGTTCTTTTACGAACAAGTTTACCGAAGGATAAAAGCTTCCAAACCAGATCTTACGTATTTTAATTACGTTCCTACAAACCCATATGTATTACCATTATACTGGCGTATTAACAGAGGTAAAACTATTGTGACGGCGCATGATGGTAACGTGAAAACAAGTTTTAAAATGCCTCTTCTTTCCAGTATGGTATTCAAACTTGCTTATGGTGCTGCAAAGTATGTAAATATGTTCTCACCCACACAAGCTGAACTATTTAGTAACACATTTAAAGATGCCAAAATCTTTGTGATTTTATTAGGTTTAAAAGATTTTGGAACCAGTAAGTTGGTTAAACGAACAGATAACATCGTGTTCTTTTTCTTTGGGTCTATCAATGTAAATAAGAATGTTGGTCTTTTAATTCAAGCGGCTTGTAATCTTTACGAAAAGGGGGTAAGAGGCTTTAAAGTATCTATCAACGGTTTTTGTAATGATTGGGATCAGTATGAAGCGCAAATTAAATACCCTGAGTTATTTGAACTTGATATAAGAATGATAAAAAATTCAGAGATATCAGATCTGTTTGCAATAAATCATTACGCGGTTTTCCCTTACAAAGAGATGTCGCAAAGTGGAGCTATTAAAGTGGCATTTAACTACAGGTCTCCGGTAATTGTATCCAGCTTACAAGGGTTTACTGATGAGGTTAAAGATGGCGTAAATGGATATGTTTTTAAATCAGAAGACCTCAACGAACTTGAAAAACTGATGATGGAACGGATAACAAATCACGATAGCGAATACAAATTAATGCAGGAAAAAATAGCAGATTATAACACTGCTAATTATTCAACCGACGCGTTAATCGGGAAATATCGACAAATGTTCCAAAATGTCATTTCAGCTAAATAAATAAGCATGAAATTAGTGGGTAACCAAAATATATTATTTTTTCAAAACTCTATACTTCCTGCAAACGGTGGTGTGCCGCGTGTGTCTGATATTATATCTAAGGAATTAACTAAGCGTGGGTACAATTGTTACTTTGTTTATTATGATAAAGATAACGCTCAATATCCTGAAGAATTTAAATTAAAAGTTGACTTAAAGGGTAGTTATGAAACTTTCGAATTTGCAATTTTAAAATTCGTTAAAGAAAAGTCTATCAACGCAATTGTGTGTCAAAACACCTATTTTTATTCTTATATCCGGGTGTTTAAACAAATAAAAAAAATGTTTCCACCCGTGCAATTGTTTTGTTTTTTGCACGCATCGCCGGATTATTGGCAGTTTTCTTCCAGAGAGAAAATTGCCTTGTCCTCCAAGCGCTTATTGTTGAGCATTGTTAAAAAGATTTCCAAAAAAGTTGTTTTTAGTTTTTATAACCCCTATGTAAAAACAACATCTGCGCTGTATAACCTATCTGATAAGTTTGTTTTGCTATCAGATTCTTTTACCGACCCATTTCTTAAAATCTACGGATTTAAAGAAGCAAATAATAAATTGTTTACAATTCCCAATCCGTTAACTTTTAATAATTTTTCGTCAGATCTGGAAATACGGACAAAGCAAAAAACCGTAATAATCGTTAGCCGCCTGGAAGAGAGTCAAAAGAAAATTTTCGTGGCGCTTCAGATATGGAAACTTCTACCGAAAGACACCCGTAACTCATGGAAATTGTTAATTGTAGGAACCGGCCCTGATGAATTAGCCTACAAAAAATATGCTGAAGAGCATGATCTTCATAACGTTTATTTTGAAGGCCAGCAAACAGACGTTATACGGTATTACCAGGAGGCTTCAATATTTATGATGACTTCCATTTGGGAAGGACTTCCTATGTCTTTATTAGAGGCTCAGCAAAATGGGGTAGTGCCTATCGCATTTGATAACTTTTCGTCATTGTATGATGTAGTTATGGATGGAAAAAACGGTTACATTGTTAAACAGAATGATATAACCAATTTTACACACAAGCTTTGTAACTTAATGGAAAACCAAACTTTAAGAAGGCAAATGGCATATAATGCCGTTGAAAGTAGTAAAAGCTACCATGTATCTAATATAGTTGATAAATGGGAGGAGCTTTTCAATTCTACGCCAAATAACCGGCTATCTGTAATATAAATAAAGTATGAGTTTCTTTGAATTTTCATTTCAGGATTGGGCAGCCAATAAAAATAATTCAAAAGGTAGAATATTTATGGTTTTGTTCAGAATAGCAAACTTCTGTTCCACCCGCCGTATTTACGCTTACCTGGGTTGTTTGTATATCATTTTTTACAAAATTTTTATACAGTGGATGTTTACGCTCGAAGTGCCTTGGAATGTAACCATAGGAAAAGGTCTGGCCATATGGCATGGACAAGCGCTGATTATTAATAAAGGTGTTGTTATAGGGCAACAATGCACTATTAGGCAATGCACGACTCTTGGTCAAAAGCAATTAGCAGACGGCTCTTTCAGCGCTGCTCCTATTATTGGCAATCATGTTGACATTGGTAATAACGTTTGCATTATTGGTGGAATAACCATTGGTGACAACGTAAAAATAGGGTCCGGATCGGTGGTGGTTAAGGATGTAGCCGCAAATAGTATAGTTGCGGGTAATCCGGCTACTTTAAAAGGTAGTTTAAATGTAGTATCAAACAATAATATAAGTGAAGTATAGCGGCAACAAAATGGATAGGGATTTTAAAGTTAATAATTTTGATTTGTTAAGGTTGTTTGCAGCACTTGAGGTTGTACTATTACATTCTTATCCTCACCTTAATTTACCTTATCCCGAGTTTTTTAAAGTAATACTTAATTTCCCTGGCGTTACCATGTTTTTTGTAATGAGCGGGTTTCTAATCTCAGCATCATTGGAAAGAAATCAGGATTTGGGTGTTTACTTCAAAAACAGAGCTTTTCGAATATTTCCGGCTTTATGGACCTGCATTATTTTAACGGTTATTGTTATAGCGAGCATTACTGATATAAGCTTCTTAAACGTTCAGGCAATCTATTGGTTTATAGCTCAACTGGTAGGTTTAATTTACACCCCTGCTTTCTTAAAAAGTTTTGGTTTTGGTTCATATAATGGCAGCTTATGGACAATTCCGTTAGAACTACAATTCTATGTGGTATTACCTATCCTATATTTCCTTATTAACAAATTATCGGCTAAGCGAGTTGTCCGTACCATATTTCTGGCAATAATATTTTTATTGTTTTGCATAATTACCTACCTGCTAAAGGTTCACTACGATGCAGATAATTTTAGCTTTAACAACATTCCCAAACCATTGCGATATTCATTTATTCCTAACATTTACTTGTTTCTTTTTGGAGTATTAATGCAGCGCTTGAATATCTATAAGTCGAATTTAATCTACGGTAAAGGTTTATTTTGGCTGATAGGCTATTTAGCTATAAGTTACCTTATCCCAACCTCAAATACAACCTACATTTTTAAGCTTTTATGTTTAGGTGTCGCTACAATTTCATTTGCTTATACATTGCCAACACTCTCTAAAAAGATTTTTAAAGGGAATGATATATCTTATGGTGTTTATATATACCATGGGCTAGTATTAGGAGTAGTGGTTCAGTTGCATTTGCTAAATAATTCATTATACATTTTAGTGATTTTGGGTACTACAATTTTACTTGCCACCCTGTCTTGGCTTTGTATTGAGAAACCAATTATGAAGATCAAGAGGAAAACAACATTAACCAAGGCGGCTTAAAAATTAAGCCTGTTTACCACCCAAAAATATAAAACTTGATATGATAGTTAAGAATGTGATTATAATAGGGCCAAGTGTTCAACGTACAAAAGGAGGTATTGCATCTGTAATACAAGGCTTTATTGAAAGCAATGCGGAAAAGCATGGTTATCGTTTACAGCATTTCGTATCGCACGTTGAAGGAAGCGCGGTTGAGAAACTATCCTATTTTTTAAAATGCTTTTTTAAAATACTTTTCAAAAGTAAAATTGATTTAGTACATATTCACACTGCTTGTGATGCAAGCTTTTATAGAAAAGCAATTTTTGCGTTAGTATGTCATTTAAGAGGCATACCGGTTATCATGCACATACACGGGGCCGATTTTGATTCGTTTTATTTAAATGCAAACCCATTAGTCAAAGCTTTAATCAAGAAATCGTTAAAAGGATGCGATGTTGTGATTGTGTTATCTGCCTACTGGAAAGAATTTTTTGAGAGTAAGTTGGCCTTAAATAATATAGTTATTCTTTTTAATGCTGTTAATGTTGATGCCTTTAAAGACTGCTTTACTTCTCCTCATAACATAAGCGCGTTTTTATTTCTTGGAAGGTTAGGCGAGCGAAAAGGTATTTACGATTTGATAAAGGCAATAGATATCTTAATAAACCAGGAACACCTTACGCAATTACAATTTTATTTTGCCGGCGATGGCGATGTAGATGAGGTTAAAAAAATCATAACCCAGCTTAATTTAGATTTAAATGTAAAGGTATTAGGCTGGGCAGACGATAATGTTAAAAAAGACGTCTTTTTGAAAGTAGATACTGTGGTGTTGCCATCTTATCATGAAGGTCTTCCTGTTGCGTTATTAGAAGCTATGGCCGCTGGGAAAGTTATTCTCAGTACTCCTGTAGGCGGAATCCCGGATTTGGTAAAAGAAGGCAGCAACGGTTTTTTAGTCACTCCAGGCGATGTAAATGCACTCGTTAAAAATATTAAACGTATTTATCAGTCGCCAGATGAGATGGCTATTATTTCTCAAATAAATGCTAAAAAAATTCAAGCCGAATACAACAGCGTAGAGATTAATCAACAGCTGTTTAAAATGTATGACCGTGTGCTAACACCTAAAAAGGTGCTTACTGCCTGAGCATACTTATATAATTAATTAGAAACAATACACTAAATAAAACAAATGATTATTCGAAGCAAGGCTCCTTTAAGATTAGGTTTGGCAGGTGGAGGAAGCGATGTGTCTCCATACAGCGATTTATATGGTGGGTTAATATTAAACGCAACTATAAACATGTTTGTGTATTGCACTATTGATGTTGGTAGCGATGAAAAGATACACTTTAATGCGCCCGACATTAATGAAGCAGTTAGTTATGACTCAGCGCTGGAATTACCAATGGATGGTAAACTGGATATTTTAAAGGGTGTGTATAACCGAATTGTAAAAGACTACGGCATAAAAACACCTCTGAGTTTCACAATAACCACATATTCTGATGCGCCGCCCGGTAGTGGTTTGGGATCATCATCAACACTGGTGGTAGCAGTTGTAAAAGCTTTTGTAGAATGGCTTAATTTACCATTAGGTGAATATGAAGTTGGTCATTTAGCTTATGAGATAGAACGCAACGATTTGGGGCTTACAGGGGGTAAACAAGATCAGTATGCTGCTGCCTTTGGGGGATTCAATTTCATGGAGTTCCATCATGATAGGGTTATTGTAAATCCCTTACGCATTAAACGGTGGATAGTTGATGAGTTGGAGTCGTCTCTCATTTTATATTATACGGGTGCATCACGTTCGTCAGCAAGTATTATTGACGAGCAGAAGCATAATACCTCTTCCGGCAATTTGGTAGCCATAGAAGCGATGCATCAAATTAAACAAAGTTCATCCGACATGAAGGAAGCGATATTGAGAGGAGATATTCCAAAGCTTTCAAGCATTCTTTCTGCTGCGTGGGATAACAAGAAGAAAATGGCGGTTTCCATATCTAACAAAAGCATTGACGACGTGTTTAAAGTTGCTATGGATGCAGGTGCTTATACAGGTAAGGTTTCAGGAGCAGGTGGGGGCGGTTTTATTATGTTCCTGGTGAATCCGGTGAAAAAAGTACAAGTTGTATCTGCACTAAATGCCCTCGATGGAAATATCGTTCATTTTCAGTTTAGCGAAGGTGGATGCCATGGATGGAAAATTTATAATTAAAAACTAAGCTTTATATAATGAATAATAAAATAACCGCACAAATTTCGGCATCAATAGCAACAAAAGAGCTGTTGCTGACTGACGAAAAACAGCTCGACTTAATTAATCAAGCTGCTGAAATGATTATAGCTGCTTATAAGGCAGATGGCAAGACGCTATTAGCCGGTAATGGCGGAAGTGCAGCCGATGCACAGCATATAGCAGGTGAATTTGTGAGCAGATTTTATTTTGATAGACCAGGGCTATCCTCAATTGCCTTGACAACAGATACCTCTGTATTAACAGCAATAGGGAACGATTACGGGTACGAAAAACTTTTTTCTCGCCAGGTGCAAGCAGTTGGTAGAAAGGGTGACGTATTTATTGGTATATCAACGTCCGGAGACTCGCCAAATGTTATAGCTGCTTTATTAGAATGCAAAAAAAGTGGAATTAAAACAGTTGGGTTAACCGGTAATAAGGGCGGTGAGATGGTTGGTTTGTGTGATATTTGCATTGAAGTTCCTTCTGCAGAAACCCCGAGGATACAGGAAGCACACATATTGATTGGTCATATCATATGCTATCTTGTAGAAGAAGAAGTATTTGGCTCATTCAAACCTGAATAATGGAAGTAATTGTATTAGCAGGTGGTATGGGAACACGTTTGCGCGAATTGGTAAAAGATGTACCCAAACCAATGGCACCAATAAATGGTAAGCCATTTTTAGTTTATTTAACTAACTGGATTATAAAATTTCCGGTTACAAAAATTGTATTTGCTGTAGGGTATAAAGCCGATGTAATTAAGGATTACTTTGGTGATAGCTTTCATAACATACCTATTGTATATGCCGAAGAAAAAGAGCCGCTTGGAACAGGAGGAGCTATAACAAACGCATTAAGTTTTGTTACAGGTGACCAGGTAACAATTATCAACGGAGATACTTATTTTCCTATTGATCTTGAATCGTTTAATGCGTTTCATCAAAAATCCGGCGGCCAGTTGTCGATAGCTTTAAAGGAAATGACAGATTTTGAACGTTATGGTTCCGTTGACTTTTCGGGAGATGTTATAACCGGTTTTAAGGAAAAGCAGCCAATTAAAAAAGGTTTTATAAACGGAGGGATCTATATATTAAACAAAGCATTTTTGCAAAACTTGAATTTGCCTTCGCAATTTTCTTTCGAACAAAAAGTACTCGAGAAAGAAGTGCTTACAGGAAAATTAAAAGGTATGGCATTTAATGATACTTTTATTGATATCGGCGTTCCTGTTGATTATAAAAAAGCTTGTGCAGAACTATGAAAAAAGCTCTTTTTTTAGATCGTGATGGTGTAATAAACATTGATAAAAACTACGTAAACAAGATTGATGATTTCGAATTTGTAGACGGGATTTTTGATCTATGTAAAAAGTATCAGGATGAAGGTTATCTGATTATAGTAATCACTAATCAAGCAGGTATAGCGCGAGGCTACTACTCTGTTAACGACTTTGATAAATTAACTAATTGGATGACTGCAGAGTTTCTTAAACAAGGGGTTTTATTAAGTAAGGTTTATTTTTGTCCTCATCACCCTGATTTCGATCAGGATTGCAGCTGTAGAAAGCCTAATCCCGGAATGCTATTAAGCGCCGCTAAAGATTTTGACATTGATCTTTCACAGAGTGTTCTTATTGGAGATAAACAAAGCGATATAGATGCCGGTAGCAACGCCGGAATTAAAAAATTAATAAAAGTTACCAAAGATCAATCATTAGCATATTTGTTAGTATAACTACTCATCTTAAAGACCCCAATGGCAAAGCATGTGTATGCTCTCTTTTACTGGCGAAATTTAATGTTGGTCATTGCGGCCGGTGGCGTAACCAGGGCGATTCATAGTTTCGCCGTTGTTTTTTCGAATGAAAAGGGGAGTGGTTGCTTTAGATGTTATGATTATGTTTTTTATCGCAATGCCCGACATCGTTAAGTTATAACTATTGGACGGTTTAAAACTTTGCTTATCAATTATTGGTATCGTTGCGTTGTCGTCTTCTATATAAACGTTAAAGTCATTACCTCCGGTAAAAGCCGTGTTAGTTATGGCAGTACCGCCCGAAGACGGAAGCAGATAGCCACTTAAAAATTTGTTCCAGCGAGATTCGCCCGATGTAGGGGAGCCGTCCAGATACAAGGGTTGGGGTAATCCTTCCAGGTCTACAAAACTAAATGTGTTTTGCTTAGCACCACTCAACCAAATCCCCCTGTAAGCAATTGAGCATTCGTAATTTTGAAAGGTTATTAAGTTAGGGAATTTCAGACCTTTACTATTAGTACTCTTGAGGTACAAACCTGCGTATGGGTGTTTTTTACTTCCAACCGCTCTAACGAAGCCAAAATTACTATTTCCATAATTTATAGTAGTGCTTGTGTTTTCTATCATAATGCCATGATTATTATTGTTCAGGGCCGTTAAATGGTGCACGTTCAAATCAAAAAAGTTTTTGCCGTAAAATGCAGGACTTGTATGCGAGTTCGATTGGATATAAACATTATCGAATGTACCACCCCATACCGATACTTCGGATGCCCCGGAATCATCTAACAGCAGTCCTGATTTAGATTCAGGGCCTGTATATATATATAAATCCTTTATTACAACTGATGCCTTATTCTTTATAATGAGCGCATTTTTTAGGGCAGTTGTCTGAATAATACGGGTAGATAGGCCATTGCCTGCAATTACAATTTGCTTGTTTGGCGGCAGGTCTGTATCCCATCCGTTTATAATAAGCTCGTCATTCAAAAAATATTCTCCCGGTCCAATAAATAAACTTCCTCCAGCTTTAGTTGACATAGCAGCAATAGCAGCTTGTATAACTGTAAAAGCATCTTTACCAGTATACTTTTCCAAAGTGGTACCGCCGCGAGGACAGGCTATTATTTGGTCCGAATTTTTTTCGATAACATAATCATATGTTTGAATGGGAATGTTTTGAGAAAATATTCGAAAAGGATAGGCTATCAAAAAAAGACATGTAATAATAAATGCTGTTTTTATCCAATTTTCTGTTGGCAATAATTGCTTTTTTTGATGTAGTGGTATTGAAGCGATATTCTTCATAGTGATGAAATTCGAAATTTGATTACAGTTTAAAATCGTCCTTTTTATGAAAAGCTGTATTGAATACAAGTTGAGTAAATATGATTTAATTTTTTTGTAACATACATACAATTATTTCGTATACATCACACATGAATAGAGTCAAAGCCAAAGCTATAGCTTTCCAGGAAAACGCGTATGCTTCACATGATGATATCGAACAAAAAGCAATAGCTACAAAAAAGGTGTTAAGCACTTTAATATTAGCTAATTTGTTTTGCGCTATAGCGCTGTATATTGTTTATTTGGTATTCTAATTATACACAAAATACATATTTAAGTTGCTAACTTAAATAATTGGCCTTAATTTCTTCGAATTGTTTATAGCCCTATAGGGCTATTGATGGAACGATTTAATTATTACAATTTCGTATCAATCTATTTACCAAGATTGACAAAATGAAATTGAAGCAACTGGCTATGTTACGCTCAATGCTCAGTTTGAGTGACATGCTGATTCTGAATATGTGTTTATTTGTAGGAAATTATCTTGCTAATAAATACGGGTCGCAATACAATAGCAATTTCTATATCGAAAACCTTCTACCGGTTAATGCCTTATGGGTATTAACTACCAGCATTTTTAGAGTTTACGGTGAATATACCGTTTACAAACTCTCTGATATTAATAAAGCAACATGGCGTAGTATGTTGCTGTTTTCAATTCTAGTTAGCTGGTACATTAAAATAACAACGCCTTATGCGTTTCCAGGTAATTCCATATTTACATTTCTTGGTCTGCTTTCCATATCTTTTATAATTAGCAGATTTTCTTTTACGGCTATAGAAAAAGTGACAACACTTAATTTCAATAAACGTACAGCCTCTGTTTTGGCTATTGCCTCTATTGGTGGACATTGGATTGAATTGCAACGATTAACACCACTTTTTAAAGAGCATGATGTAACGTATATCTCTAATAAGGATTTTATTAGTAACAAGGTTGGTGGCAGTAAATATTATAAGGTACCCGATGCTAATAAAGATGAAAAAATTAACCTAATCAGATGCTTCTGTATGGTTTTTTTAAGAATTGCGGTACTAAGGCCGGGCGTAATCATTACTACAGGAGCTGCACCGGGTTTAATGGGGATTGTTGTAGGCCGAATTTTTGGTGCAAAAACCATCTGGATAGATAGTGTTGCCAATGTAGAAAAGTTATCTTTAAGCGGCCGTATAGCAGTTAAAATTGCTGATAGGGTATATACACAATGGTCGCACCTTTCCACTCAGAAAGTTGTATATAGAGGAAATTTACTATAATGGTGTTTGTAACCGCCGGAACCCAATTGCCTTTCGATAGGTTAGTTGAGGCCGTAGATAAAATTGCTGCCGAGTACCCTGATGTTAAGTTCGTGGTACAAGCGTTAAATTCTCAATATAACGTAAAAAATATTCAAGTAGTAGATTTTTTGTCTTCGGGTGATTTCAGTAAGCATGTTGATAATGCAAGATTGATTATAAGTCATGCCGGAATGGGTACCATAATATCTGCACTTGTAAAAAAGAAGCCAATTATTGTAATGCCAAGATTACATAAGTTCAACGAACATAGGAATGATCATCAACTTGGCACAGCAGTACAAATGGATGCAGACGGTTATGTATACGTTGCTTATAGTGAAGATGAGTTGATCGCTTTGTTCAATAATATGTGGCCTAACAATTTAACTATACGCAAAGTTATAACAAGTGAAGCCCCAGATGAATTTATTCAAGACCTTGATAATTATATCAAATTAACTTAGCTTATACTATAAGCGTTCGCTATGGTTTAACGGAATCACAATCACCTGATTGTGGAAATTTCACTCAACAGATCCTGCAATCCTAAAATTATTTAAGACTGAAAATATTGATAATATATTAGTAATCAAAAATTACATAAGTCTCAGAGATACTATCCAAAAGCTACAAGTAGCTTTAAAATCAGCTTTACATTGTATCTCCTACTAAAAGGAATATATTCTCTCACTTAAAGAGCGATTTACTACCTGCAATCGTTAGCTTAAAAAGCTATTGAGTTAAGTGTTAACGTATTAAAAATCAAAACGGCTTCGCCGTAAATTTTTGTGTTAAATCAATTAAGTCAAATTTTCCAAAGTAGTTACTTTAAAACAGTGCAGTTTATTGAAAGTTAATCAGCCAATTTTAAGTTGATATATTCTTTTTAAAGTGCACAACATTAAAGGAGGCTTCGCGTATACAGCCGAAAATTAACTTTTATATGGCTGGATTTTTATCAATTACTCGCAGATTTTTTTTCCTAAGTACTCTTATTGTTTTTATAAGTTGTTCAAAAAATGAAGTAGTTCAACCCATTGCAACTGAACCGCCGATTGAAGAAAATATTTCAACTGCCGTTACTAGGGTTGCTACGTTACGCAATTCTGCTCCTTTTCCTATTGGTTCGGCTATAGATGAAACCCCTTTAAATAGTAATAAAACTTATGCATCAATCGTAGCTAACGAGTTCAATAGTATAACTCCCGAAAGTGCTATGAAGTTTGATAGAACGGAGTGGGTACAAAATAAATTCAACTTTGTATCGTCCGATGCTATTGTCAAATATGCTCTTCTTAACAAGCAGCGCATTCATGGTCATACGTTAATATGGAAACATGCGTTACCGAATTGGGTACTCACATTTTCTGGTGACTCGGCTGCCTGGGAGGGTATATTTAAAAAGCATATTCAATCGGTTGTGAAACACTTTAAAGGTAAAGTGAAATCTTGGGATGTGGTTAACGAGGCAATTGACGATAATGATGGAACGCTCGTTTATAAAGACAAATATGGGCCGGGAAGTGGAAGCTTGTGGAGACAGCATTTGGGTCCTAATTATATAGTAAGGGCGTTTAAATATGCACACGAAGCTGATCCAACAGCGTTGTTGTTTTATAACGACTATGGTAATGATAATGGCGGATGGAACAGTACAAAAATTAAATCAGTTATAAAAATTGTTAATAGCATTGAAAGTTCAGGCGGTACGATATCTGGAATCGGTATTCAGATGCATATTAATTTAACTACAAATAACTATAACATCGCACAAACACTAAAAAGTTTTGCTAATACAGGTTTGCTAATACATATTTCGGAATTAGACGTTTCTGTAAATCCATTGAACCTCACCAGTTTCATTTTTAATGATAGCGTTAAAAAGCTACAAGCGCAGAAATATCAATTCATCGCACAAATCTATAAGAAGGTTGTGCCAAAAGCTCAACAATTTGGTATAACTACCTGGGAGTTTAGCGACGCATACAGTGAATCGGCTTTGTCTGGTAAAAACGATTTCCGGTTACTTTTTGATATGAATTATCAAAAGAAGGCAGCTTATGATGCATACTTAAAAGGCTTAGTTAATTAATTGAAATAAGTATTATACAGCCGATCAAAGAGGATGCAGTTAAGCTATTTGTTATATTTCATCGGGACTATTAGCTATCATGGAATTTACAGGGTAAACCATTGTCCAATATTCAGCACAAATTTATTGAGATAGAGAGTCAAAAATTCAAGATTGAGCTTATCAATTTAAAGGAAAGATTCAGAAAATCTCTTTCTAAAGCTGGAAATAACATTTGTTTGCAATGTGCATAGCACCACAAGAGGCTATAGAAAGGATCACCAACCGTTTCATATCTTTAAATGGTACATATAGCATACTTCAAGAGGCGAATGGTATAACTATTTGGCGCTCATTTGGCAGGGCAACGACCTAAGAAAAATATTGATAGCGGGTCGGTGCTGGTTTTTCGGCATCTCATCCGGCTCCCAAAAAAGGTGTTTCTAATTTAGAAACGCCTTTTTTGTTTTCTGTACTCCTAATCAGCAGAGCCGGCGCTAATTCAGTGGGTTGCATGACGTCGGTAAAAAAGCGTCCCGGTATACGGAAGGAGTAATGTTAAAACGCATTGGCTCTTGTACTATAAATTCCATGATCGATATTTAAGTGTAAAACTCGTTCGGTAGCTACGATTACTAAATTTTTAATATTTGAGCGTAAATTCAAAAAAGCATGGAGGGTACCGAACCTGATCAGCACCCTCCACTTTCTGTGTTATTCGTGCCCCGCGCTGCTCTCGAAACCGAAGAGCGTTAATCTTACCGGCTTAGAACTTACTTTATGTTTGGTCACTTTACTGAAATCGGACAGGTCAACCTGATAAACTTCGCCCGATGATGGAACGGCGATGTAAGCGAATTTAGTTGTTGCTTCCAATACCGGTTTGTAAGTATCGGCAAAAGGAACTGATGAAATTATACCACCTTCTTTTTTCAAGGCCCCACTCGACAAATCATAGATCCGCAATTTGCCATCCAGGGTCAATACCAGCAAATTCTTGCCTGCATAATCTACCTTGCATTGGAAAGCATCGCTGCCAGAATATATAGGCGTTATCTTGTTGCCCATAACGTCGATGAGGTAAGCACCTTTAGTAGCCACATAACCAATAAACTTCTTAGCCGATTCCGCATAATAAACGCTGGCTAACCTATACGCGCCAAAGCCTTCCGGATTAGCAATCAGTTTTTGTTCACCGGAAGCGCTGACCACCAACACACCACCCGCAGTTGCCGCGTCATTGGTAAATCCACCAAAAACGGCAACGTTTCCATCACTGGCATTTCCATGTATAGCACCGATTGCAAGGGTTGATGCCTGCACCAGGTTTCCATTTTTGTTGACGATCTGTACGCGGTTAGGCGAAGCGCCGCTGCTCGGCGCAACGGTTACGGCATAATTGCCGTTGCTAAATTGTGCCATGGCCCCGTGGTGCGGCAAAAGCCCGGCATTAACGGTCTTGAACTTTGCACCTGTGGTATTAAAATCAGCATCATACCCTACACTCAAGGTGCCGTCGTTATCGTTAAAGATTAACGATTCGGTCCCTTTGCTTTTAAAGTGCGTTGGTTTCAAGCCGGTTGCCGTAATAGGAGCCCACTTGGCGTTACCTACCTCGTCCACATGGTCAATATGGGAGGCCAGGCCACTGTCAAATACTTCTACCAAATTTTGGTTTTGGTATAGCACAGCAGCATAACGCCCGGACGCGGTGCCATAAAGATTGGCAAGCGGGTACTTGCTGGTTATCGCAGTTACTTTGGCATTGAACGGATCAATAAAGCTGAGTTGTGTGCTTAACTCGTCACTTACTAATACCCGAACATATTTTTGTTCTTTATTGCTTTCTCCAGGTTGTTCGGACTGCGGTTCATTGTTGTCTTTTTTACAGGCGGCGAAGGAAAGAGTGATGGTTAGCAGAAGGCTTAATTTGCCCAAATCGTTTTTGTTCATGTTGTAGATTTATTGATAATGGATTATTTAACTGTTTCTTTCTCGGATAATTGGCTTAAAGACGTGTTTGTGCAATTTCTCAGAGAGTCTTCATGCAAGTGCTTTTTAAAGTCACTATTGATTCGAGCTTAGTTAATTGTTTATCGATCCAAATGAAACGCGTAAAGCGCTTGCTTGCCCGCTTTGTCAAAAACGGTCACGTTGATGTGGTAATGCCCGGCTGGTGCGCTGCTTACATCAATGTCCTTGTTCAACCGAAAAGTGCTCTGGTCTATCATAGCGGCGTCGGTGTATACAAATTCCCGAGTCCATGCGCTCGACTGCACTTCAACCACCAGCTTGGCAATTTTATTGGTGGCCTGGATAACGCCTGAAAGGTTCAGTGTAGAATTGGATGTAGCTTTTAAGGAAGCCTCTGTGATACGGGGCAGGGACAAGTCTCTAATAACCTGAAAGTCAATCTTGGATTGTGTTTTTTCACCCAGCTCGTCGGTCACGATGATCAAAAGTGTATAGGTTCCGGCCCTGGCATTCTCCGGTACGTCGATATGCTCATGGAAGTCGGCATTCTTTAAGCCTGCATAGGGGGTAGTGTAGGTTTTTAAAAAATCCCATCCGTAGGTTGTCTCTGCGAGCGTAATCTGCAGTTTGATACCGGCGATCTTGCGCGATGCTATTATCTCCGCATCCAGGTGCAGGTCATTGCCGGTGTAAGCAACTTTGGAGTTGTTGGCACCAATCTCTTTGATAATTACTGCAGGGCTTTCCATTACAGGCGCTTCGTCTTTTTTACAGGAAAAAAGAAAGGTAGCGGCCAGCAGACCGCCTACCCAAACCTTCATTAATTTATTTTTCATAGCTGAAAAGACTATTGCTGATCGTACTTACCATAATAGAACAAGCCGCTTGACCTGAACACCGTCAGCTTTTCGTTCGACACAAAGCCTAACTCAACCGTACTGCCGTTCACATATTTAAAGCCCGATCCGCCAATAAGCGTATAGTTGTTAGTCGTGTTGTCTATCGCAGTTGCATCAATGCCCGATCCATAAGTGGTAGTCCCTGTTTTGTTGAAATTAAAGTTCAAACCCGCCCTGTTGCTAATTTCCCCTATTTTATATTCATCGCCTTTGAAGGTCTTACCAGCCAGTTCGTTGCTTTCTTTTACAGGCAGTAATTCCCCGGTCGCATCGTATTCGGTGGTCAAGGCCTTATAATAGGCAGAGGTAACCTTCCTGTCTTTGTCTAGAGTAAATCTGGCGATTCGTGCATTGCCGCCGGTTACCTCAAATACCAGTTCCGTTTCGCTAAGGGTATAGGTACCCACCAGGTTGTTTGGAGAAGAATTGATAAACAAAGCCTTATTGTCTTCCAGCAACTGGATGAAAAACACGCTCATATACTTAGATCCGCTTCTTTGTGTGAGAGTGCCGGCCACAAAGTGGTTAGTGATTACAAATGGTTTAGCGGATTCAGGCTCGGCATTGTTTTTCTTTTTGCAACTGCTGAATGCAAGCAGACACGCGGTCAGGATCAGGGATAATGTTTTGATTGATTTCATTTTGGATGTTTGATGATGTAAGATGTATAGCTTAATTAGTTATTTTGATGCTTAAACCTTTAATGGTCTGCCAGCCTTCCTTGTCGGTTAGGCGGATCATGAAATGGTAATCGCCCGGATCAATATCTGTAGGAACAGTGATCTCTTGTTGTACCTCATAGGCTTTTAAACCGGCGGAAATAGGGTAGGCCTGTATTAGCAGGAAGGGCTTTACCGGTGTTTTTAAAGGGTCAAGGCCGCAACTTTCTACCTCCGTACTATGCGTGTGGTGGTCAAAATTGTGGTGAATGTCTACACTTACTGAGCCCAATTGTGCATTATCACTCAACTGAGCGCGAAACATGAATTTCTCACCACGTTTTACGGTACTGCATTGTTTTGGAAACGCATTTGCGGAAGTAATATTAATCTCCGGATACTCGGTATCAATAGCCTCTTTGTTGCTGTCTTTTTTACAGGCACTGAACAAGGTTGCAATCGTTAAAACGATAAATATGAATTGTTTTTTCATTTAATATTTGTTGGGTTAATTTGAAGTCAGGATTTATAATCCACCCCGGCGTTTATAATATTTAACTTTAATAAGCAATTGTTATAGGGATTGACTTATAAGTGCTCACGTTATAGGTGGTGTTGTGATAGAGAATGACTAAATTATACTGACCGGATTCCCATGCTTTTTCTGCAGTGATTGCGTTGCCTAAACCATCCTTCTCGGTACCTATCGTAATGCTGTCACCGCCCAATACGCCGTTAATGTTGCGGAGTGTGGTAATGCTTGATGCCGGGCCGAGTCCTTTATGCTCTACTTTGGAAATGATGATACATTTTGTCAGGTCCAATTGGCTCACGGTTTCAGGAAAATAATTGAGTTTACGCTTGATTAAAGCAGTGTACAATATCCCGTCACCCTGTATCTGTTTGATCTGTGTACGGGCGGTGAACACATCGTTCTTTTTGAAGAGTGTCTTGTCCTGAAATAGGTTTACACTTTGTAAAAAGGAGTAAACAGAATGGATAAGAAAAAAGAGGCTCAAATAATACATGAACATATTGTAAAAGG